>Ga0265300_10001143_pt1 | contig 25848 bp, 21 predicted proteins | sample AusTroGonzalo_MG_FD_193482 | JGI IMG/M metagenome (GOLD analysis project Ga0265300, IMG submission 193482) | Bovine rumen microbial communities from tropical cattle in Woodstock, Queensland, Australia - Gonzalo_03 | ecosystem: Host-associated > Mammals > Digestive system > Stomach > Rumen ...
GGAAGTGGGTGCATGCAAAAGAAATCAAGGACATCTCCGGCCTTACCCACGGTATTGGCTGGTGCGCTCCGCAGCAGGGATGCTGCAAGCTGACCCTCAATGTCAAGGACGGCATCATCGAGGAGGCTCTTGTTGAGACCCTCGGCTGCTCCGGTATGACCCACTCCGCCGCCATGGCTTCCGAGATCCTCCCGGGCAAGACCCTGCTTGAGGCGCTCAACACCGACCTCGTCTGCGACGCCATCAATACGGCGATGCGCGAGCTCTTCCTCCAGATCGTTTACGGTCGTACCCAGTCCGCCTTCTCCGAGGGTGGTCTCCCCATCGGCGGTTCCCTCGAGGACCTCGGCAAGAACCTCCGCAGCCAGGTGGGTACGATGTACGGTACCAAGCTGAAGGGTTCCCGTTACCTCGAAATGACCGAAGGCTACTGCACCCGCATGGCCCTCGACGCTGACAACGAGGTGATCGGCTACGAGTTTGTCAACCTCGGCAAGCTCATGGACGCTCTGAAGGGCGGCGCCACTGGTCCTGAGGCCATTGAGAAGGCCAAGGGTACCTACGGCCGCTTCAAGGATGCCGTGAAATATATTGACCCCCGTAAAGAGTAAGAGACTATGGCACTTTTCGAAAGCTACGAGCGTCGTATTAATCAGATTAATGCCGCTCTCAACAAATACGGTATCAAGGACATCGACGAGGCCAAGGCCATCTGCGATGCGAAGGGTATCGACCCGTACAAGATCTGCGAGGACACCCAGAAGATCTGCTTCGAGAATGCGAAGTGGGCTTACGTCGTGGGCGCTGCCATCGCCATCAAGAAAGGCGTGAAGACCGCCGCCGAGGCCGCTGAGGCCATCGGTGAGGGGCTGCAGGCCTTCTGCATCCCGGGTTCCGTCGCTGACGACCGCAAGGTCGGTCTCGGCCACGGCAACCTTGCCGCCCGCCTCCTCTCCGAGGAGACCGAGTGCTTCGCCTTCCTCGCCGGCCACGAGTCCTACGCTGCCGCCGAAGGCGCCATCAAGATCGCTGAAATGGCGAACAAGGTGCGCCAGAAGCCGCTTCGCGTCATCCTGAACGGCCTCGGCAAGGATGCTGCCAAGATCATCTCCCGCATCAACGGCTTCACCTATGTCCAGACCGAGTTCGACTACGCGACGGGCGAGCTGAAGATTGTCAGCGAGAAGCGTTACTCCGACGGTGTCCGCGGTGGCGTGCGCTGCTACGGTGCCGACGACGTCCGCGAGGGCGTGGCCATTCTCTGGAAAGAGAATGTGGACATCTCCATCACCGGTAACTCCACCAACCCGACCCGCTTCCAGCACCCGGTGGCCGGCACGTACAAGAAAGAGCGTGTCCTCTCCGGCAAGAAGTACTTCTCCGTGGCTTCCGGCGGTGGTACCGGCCGTACCCTGCACCCGGACAACATGGCTGCCGGTCCCGCTTCCTACGGTATGACCGACACCCTGGGCCGTATGCACTCCGACGCTCAGTTTGCCGGTTCCTCCTCCGTGCCTGCGCACGTGGAGATGATGGGCTTCCTGGGCATGGGCAACAACCCGATGGTCGGCGCCTCCGTGGCTGTCGCCGTTGCTGTTGCACAGGCTATGTAAGAGATTCGCCGATCAAGCCGGCGAATGACGTTCGGGGAGACCCGACGATAGAAACGAAGAAGCAGTCCTATCGGGCTGCTTCTTTCATTTTCTCCGCGGCGATCGTGGCCGCGTTCCGGATGATCTCGGGGCAGGGACGCTTCTTGTAGTATTCCGCGGTGCGCTCGGAAGGCGCGGGCCCTTCGGGCTGCTTGTTCTTCAAGCCCAGCAGCTCGCCGCAGACGATGCTCCCGCCGTTGCGGGCGCGGAAATCGTTCGCCATTTCCTGCACCAGGGCGTAATTGGCCGTGCGCGACGCCATGTCGGACGGCCCGGCGGGGGAGAGGAAGCCGGCGAGCATCGTGCAGGCGCTGAAACTCCCGCAGACCTCGCGCAGCCGCGCAAAGCCGCCGCCGAAGCCCGAGCCGATAATCTTCAGCAGCTCCGTCTGCGCTGCGCCGTTGGCCTCGAGGACGTCGGCGAAGGCCAGCAGGACGGCCTGGCAGCAATTGTATCCTTCCAGGAAATGGTTCCTGGCCCGTTCCCCGCGCTCCGCGGGATCGAATCCGTCGGGAAGTGCAAGCATCTCTTATCCGATAAAACTACGAACGAAGGAGGTCGGCGGCAGCTGCCGGTGATCGACCGGAACGAAATAATGCAGGAAGTTCAGCAGACGGTGTGCCTCGCTGTATTCCGGGCAGTTCTTCGGCACCGTGGCGAGGATGCGCTCGGCGTGCGTGCGGAGCACCGCGAATTCCAGCAGGTAGGCCGAATTGAAGAGCACGTCGGCAATTTCCTGATAAGGGTAGATCCACTTGACCTCCGCGCGGCGCACGTTGGGCCAGTTGGAGATGGTCTCCCGGGCCGTGAAGGCGCCCTTGTTGTAGTCGCGCACGATGCGGCGCAGCAGACGGTTGTCGCTGGTCGGAATGCAGTTGTGGTCGTCGAGCGAAATGCTCGTGATCGTATTGATGAAAATGCGGAATTTGGCCGCCTCGGGGACCAGGTTGGTCAGCTGCGGATTGAGGGCGTGGATGCCCTCGATCAACAGGATGGAACCCTCGTCCAAGCGCAGCTTTTTGCCGTTGAATTCCCGCTTACCAGTCACGAAGTTATACTCCGGCACCTCTACTTCTTCTCCAGCTAAGAGCTGCAGCACGTCTTCCTGCAGATAGTCGTGGTCCACGGTGTCGAAATTGTCGAAATCGTAGGAGCCGTCGGGCAACTTGGGCGTGTCCAGCCGGTTGACGAAATAATCGTCCGTCGAGAAGGAAACGGGATGCAGGCCGCAGGCCTTGAGCTGGACGCTCAGGCGGCGGCAGAAGGTGCTCTTGCCGCTGCTGGTGGGGCCGGTGATCAGGACGATGCGCACGGGATCGTCCGAGGCATGACGCCGGTCAATCTCTTCGGCGATCTGGACAATCTTCTTCTCCTGGAGCGCCTCGGCCACCTGGATCAGGTCGGAGGCCTGGCCCTGCTGGCAGGCGGTATTCACGTCACCGACGGTCGCCAGGCCCATGATGCGGTTCCAGTTCAGCGTCTCCCGGAAGACCTCGAAGGTCTTGGGCTGCTCAAAGAACGGAGCCAGCTCGTTGGGGGCGTGCCGGTCGGGCACGCGGAGCAGCATTCCGCCCTGGTAAGCGCTGAGCTCCCAGACCTTCAGCAGGCCGGTGCCGGGCACGAGCGCGTCGTAGAAATAGTCGGCCGTGTCCTGCAGGGTATAATAGGTGATATAGAGGTCGTCGATAGTGCGGAGCAGCTTGACCTTGTCCTCATAGCCGAGCTTCTTGAAAATGCGGATGGCCTCGGCGGTCTGCACTTCGTGGCGCCTAAAGGGGATGTCCTGGGCTACGAGCTCGCGCATGTGCGTGCGGACGGTCTCGATCTCTTCGGGCGTGACGGAGGCGCCGTCGGGCTTGTCGACCGTGCAGAAATAGCCCTTGGAGATGGGGCGGCGCAGGATGACGCGGTAGCTCGGATAGAGGTCGTGCATGGCCTTGCAGAGCAGGAATGCGAGCGAACGGCAGTAGATGCTGCGGCCGTTGTAGGACCGGTAATCCAGAAATTCGACGTCCCGGTTGTTGAACACCCGGAACTTCAACCCTTCGGAGACATTGTTCACCTTGGCGGAGAGAATGTCGTACGGCCGCTCGAAGTCGAAGGCCGGCAGCATGTCCAGCAGCGTGGTGCCCTCCTGAAACTCCTGGAAGGTGTCCGTGTTCTTGCAGTATATTTTCAGCATGGTCAGTGTGGTTTACCCTTACAAATTTAGCATTTATTTACTATATTTGTATCCCGATTGGACCAAAAGGAAATCCCATGTCTTTTATTCCGCAAGATGCTTCCTTGCAGCTTCTGGGATTGCAGAACGGCACAAGCATCTATCAGCTCCGGTCCGTCGGGCTGACCAACCAATATTATGTCGTAAGTGGCGACGGGACCCGCCACCTGATGGCTTCGCCCGAAGTCGTCGGGTACGAATCCTATCTGGCGATGAAGCCGGCCACGATGGCCGCCCTGCAATACTTTTCCGAGAACGGACTGGCCTGTGAGGCCGACATCCTGACCATCCTGCGCGGCGGTCTGAACTACCCGCTGGAAGAGTGCTGCTACAAGGCCGGCATCCGTGTCCCCAACATGAACTTCATCTCCTGCGAGCGCCATATCGAGAACGGCGTCATCACGGGCCTGGACATCAAATACGAGAAGCTCCACATCGCCAAGGACATCACGCTGATGATCGGCGACATCATTGCCAGCGGCGACACGCTGCGCCTCTGCCTGTCGCAGGTCATCGACCGTTTCCGCCGGCGCGGCGGCAGCCTGAAGCAGATCATTTTCTTCACGATCGGCGGCACGAAGGCCATCCCCCTGATGGAGCGCTTCACGGCCGAGATCCGCGGCTATTTCCCGGAATTCGAGGGCTTCCGCTGCGTCTTCTACGAAGGCATTTTCACGGTCTATGAGGACAAGGGTGTGACGGGCATCAACATCCCCGACATCGATTTCGGCTGGCGGGGCGGCATCGTGGCGCCGGAATTCCGGCACTACGTGCTGAGTTTCCTGGAGGATGCCCTCTTCGAGAAATGCATCATCTACGACGGGGGAGCGCGCCGCTACGAGATCCCTGCGCACTACGAGGAGGTGATGGAATACTGGGAGGCGCTGCTCGCGAAGGCGCCGGAGGTCGATTTCCCGGCGTTCATCGCCGAGAAGATCGGCTACGAGCGCCCGATCGGTTATGAGGCCTGGTGCCGCCTGAACGGCTACGGCCAGCTGGACGTGCAGAAACTCTACGAGTTGGAGCAACACTACCTGGACATCGTGTCCGGACGGACCCTGCAGGAGATCTGCGAGCGTCGCATCCGGGAGATCCGGGCGGATTTAGGGAAATATGTACAATAAATAATAAAGATGAGTACCAGAACCAAGGTCGATTACGACTACACCACCGCCAAGGTCGCGCAAAACGGCCGTAAGAGCAACCTGAGCATGTTCATGATCATGCTCGGCTTCACTTTCTTCTCCGCCAGCATGTGGGTGGGCCAGCAGATGGCCGCCGGGCTGGATTTCAAGGGCTTCCTGCTCGCCATGCTGCTGGGCGGCCTGATTCTCGGCGCCTATACCGGCGCGCTCGGCTACATCGGCGCGGAGAGCGGCCTGACCCTGGACATGCTGGCCCGCAAGAGCTTCGGCATGAAGGGCAGCTGGCTGCCCAGCGCGATGATCAGCTTCACGCAGATGGGCTGGTTCGGCGTGGGCCTGGCGATGTTCGCCATCCCCGTGGCCAAGGAAATCATGGGCCTGGAAGTGACGCCTGAGCACATGCCGACGATGGGCTATGTGCTGGTGGCCGTGGCCGGCATCCTGATGACTGCCAGCGCCTATTTCGGCATCAAGAGTCTGACCGTGGTCAGCTACATTGCCGTGCCGATGGTCGCCATTCTGGGCACCGTTGCGATGATCCTTGCCATCAAGCGCGGCGACGTGGGCCTCGTGGAGCAGTTCTCCCGCGGCACCAAGGACCTCTCCGTCATCGCCGGCGCCGGTCTCGTGATCGGCAGCTTCGTGTCCGGCGGCACGGCCACGCCCAACTTTACCCGCTTCGCGCGGAATGCCAAGGTGGGTTTGTGGGTCACGGTCATCGCTTTCTTCATCGGCAACAGCCTGATGTTCCTCTTCGGCGCCGTGTCCAGCATTTATGCCGGCGGCAACGACATCTTCGAGGTGATGCTCAACCTGAACCTCTTTTACTTCGCCATCCTGGTGCTCGGCCTGAACATCTGGACCACGAATGACAACGCCCTCTATTCCTGCGGCCTCGGCCTGTCCAACATCTTCGGCCTGTCTAAGAAGACCATGGTGCTTGTCTCCGGCTTGATCGGCACGGTGGCCGCCGTGTGGCTGTACTGGAACTTCTGCGACTGGCTGAACGTGCTGAACTGCACCCTGCCGCCGGTTGGCATCATCCTTATCCTGAGCTACTTCTGCAATCGCCAGAAATATCTGGAGGACAAGATGACCATCGTCACCGTGAACTGGTGGGCCGTGGCTGGCGTCGTGCTTGGCGCCGTGGTGGCCAACCTCGTGAAGTGGGGCGTCCCGGCCATCAACGGCATGGCCGTCGCCGCCGTCTGCTTCCTGATCGGCGAAGCCGTCCGTAAAAAGTAATTATCTAATAACCATACTGAATTATGAGCAAAGTACATGTTATTGATCACCCGATGGTGCAGCACAAGCTGTCCATCATGCGTGACAAGGAGACGGGTCCGAAGGATTTCCGCCAGCTGCTGCAGGAAATCTCCCTGCTGATGGGCTACGAAATCACCCGCGAGATTCCACTGGAGGAGATCCAGATTGAAACGCCGATCTGCAAGATGACCGCCAAGCGGGTCCTGGGCCGCAAAATGGCTATCATTCCCATCCTCCGTGCGGGTTTGGGCATGGTGGACGGCCTGCTCAACCTCGTTCCCGTGGCCAAGGTCGGCCATATCGGCCTGTACCGCAATGAGAAGACGCACGAGCCGGTGGTGTATTATTGCAAGCTGCCGGAGGATATCGATGATCGTTTCGTGATCGTGACGGATCCGATGCTCGCGACGGGCGGCAGCTCCTGCGACGCCCTGCAGATGCTGAAGGACCGCGGATGCAAGAATGTCAAGCTGATGTGCCTCGTGGCGGCGCCGGAAGGCATCGAGCGGGTGCAGAAGGCGCATCCGGACGTGGATATCTACGTGGCCGCCATCGACGAGCGGCTTAACGAGAACGCCTACATCGTTCCGGGTCTCGGCGATGCCGGTGACCGCATCTTCGGAACTAAGTAAGCTCTTTTTTAGCCGAAACAGACCTTACCCCCTGAAGCACTGTCGCTTACGCGACCCTACCCGGGAAAATGTGCTTCAGGGGGTAAGTCTGTCTTCGGATGTGCTTCGGAGCGAAGCGACCGGAGGGGTTTGGGGAGTCCGCTCCCCAATGAATAATGTGCTACGATAGCAACGCTAGTAGCTATCGTAGTATTTGGCTTCGCGGGGCGAGACTTTGGACATATTGTCCAGGAGATCCTGGTTCGTCTTGTACTCGTCCATGAGCTGCAACATGAAGTTCATCGCCTCGGTCGGATTCATGTCCGCCAGGAGCTTGCGCAGAATCCAGATCCGCTGGCTCTGGTCGGCGCGGTAGAGCAGATCGTCGCGGCGGGTACCGGAGAGCACCACATTGACGGCCGGGAAGATGCGCCGGTTGGCGAGCGTGCGGTCGAGCTGGATTTCGCTGTTGCCGGTGCCCTTGAATTCCTCGAAGATGACCTCGTCCATCTTGGAACCGGTCTCGGTCAGGGCCGTGGCGAGGATGGTCAGGGAACCGCCGCCCTCGATGTTACGGGCCGCACCGAAGAAGCGCTTCGGCTTCTGCAGGGCGTTGGCGTCCACACCGCCGGTCAGCACCTTGCCGGAAGCCGGCTGCACGGTATTGTAGGCGCGGGCGAGGCGGGTGATGGAGTCGAGCAGGATCACGACATCGTGGCCGCATTCGACCAGGCGACGCGCCTTCTCGATAACCATGTTCGCCACCTTGACATGCTTCTCGGCGGGCTCGTCGAAGGTGGAAGCGACCACCTCGGCCTGCACGCTGCGCTGCATGTCCGTGACTTCCTCCGGGCGCTCGTCCACGAGCAGGACGATCTCGTACACCTCGGGGTGGTTGTTCGCGATGGCGTTGGCTATGCTCTTGAGGAGCAGGGTCTTACCGGCCTTCGGCGGGGAGACGATCAGCATACGCTGGCCCTTGCCGATGGGCGCGAACATATCCACGATGCGGCAGCTGATGTCGCGGCTGCTGGCACCGCCGGTGAGGTTGAATTTCTCGTCCGGGAAGAGCGGGGTCAGGAAGTCGAACGGCACGCGGTCGCGGATGAACTCGATGCTGCGGCCGTTGACGGAATTGATCCGCACCAGCGGGAAATATTTGTCGCCCTCGCGCGGCGGACGGATCTCGCCGGTCACGGTGTCGCCGCTCTTCAGGGCGTTGATCTTGATCTGCTGCTGAGAGACGTAGATGTCGTCCGGGGAATTCAGATAATTATAGTCCGAGGAACGGAGGAAACCATAGCCGTCCGGCATGATCTCCAGCACGCCCGTCGCCTCCACGGTGCCATCGAATTCCGGCACGCGCGGACGCTGGTTCTGCTGCTGGTTGTTCTGGAAGCGCTGGCGCTGCTGCTGGCCGCCCTGGGGCTGGTTGTTCTGCTGCGGACGCGGCTGCTGGGCCTGCGGGGCCTCAGGCGCCTCCTGCGGCTTCTGCTCGGTGGGCTGGGCGGCAGCGGGCTCCTGGGCCGCCTCCGCTTCCGGAGCGGCATTCTTGGGCTTGCGGCCGCGCTTCTTGGGCGCAGGCTGCTCCTGCTGCTGGGGCTTCTCCGCGGCGACGGCCTCCTGCACCGGCTTCTCCGGGGCGGGGGACTCAGCCTTGGGGGCCTTCTGTTTCTTATTGTCGGCTTTCTCCGCCGGTTTCTCCGGCTGAGCCGCAGCTTCCGGCTTCGCTTCGCCCTCCGCCTTCTTGGCAGGACGGCCGCGGCGGGCCTTCGGCTTGTTGTTCTCGGGGGTAGGCTTCACCGACTCCTGGCGCGCTTCGGCGTCGAGGATCTGGTAAGCCAGGTTTTCATTGTCTAATTTCTTGATGCCTTTGATATTGAGATCATTGGCAATGGACTCGAGCTGCTCTCTGTTCATTTTGTCCAGCTCGAACAGTTTGTGCGTCATGTTGGAAAAGTAATATATCCAGCGATTGCCGGATTGTTTGATGCGCAAAGATACGCATTTTCTTTAATTATCCCAATAACTGTTACTTCTTTTAAAGCGCAACAGGTCGGCCAGCGCGGCGGCGTTGGCGGCGATACGGAAGCTGTAGGACTTCCATTTTCCGGTCGGGATCCAGGACACGGCAATGTTGAAGCAGTGCAGGTCGTAGGAGGCGCTGATGCTGGTGGTGCTCAGGCTCTTGGCCACGAAATCATAGCCCGAGCTGATGTTGAAGGACATCTTGGGCGTCAATTTGATGTTGCCCGAGGCGCTCAGCGTCGCGGAAATCATGTTCTTATGCGCCAGCTTGTTCGTCTCCGTGTCCCAGCTGTACGAGCGCGACATGCTGAAATTGGCGCTCAGGTTGAGCGACCAGGGGACGTTCGGGTTGGTGTAGTAGAGCCATCCCTCCGGGATATATTCGCCCGTGACCGGGTGATAATAGATGCGCTGGTAGTAGTCTGCCGCCGAGCTGCCGCGTCCGTTCTGGCCCGTGCCGTCGTAGCCGTTCATCGCGCCCTTGCCGGAGATCGAATACGACGCCGAGGCGGAGAAGCTGTTCAGGCGCACCAGGCCCTGGCCGGCCGCGACGGCGAAGCGGTTGTAGCGCGTGCCCCGCTCGCTGATGGCATACGGGTCGAAGGAAGCGCTGGCGCTGATGCTGACGGCGTTGAAGAGGGTGGTGGACATTGTCAGCTGGATGGTGCTCATCCGCAGGGAGTCCGCCAGGAAATTGTAGCTCGTACTCAGCGTCAGCTGGTCGATCAGTTTGACCTTCTTGGAGCCGGTGCCCGTGGTGTCGGCGAAGTCGCGCACCTTGGCCTCCAGGTTGTTGCCGATGGACAGGGAGACCGCGCCGGACTGGCCGGGCGACGGGGGACTGTTCAGCTGGCCGGAGTAGATATTATAATTGTACGTCTGCTCGGTGCCGGACGCGTCGATGTAGTTCAGGGTGCGGTAGCCGTTGGCATAATTTCCTTTTTCCGGGCTCCAGGAGAAGCTCAGGGACGGAGAAATCACATGCCGGATGGCCTGGATGCGGTGATGCTTGCCGAAATTGAACGTACCGTACAGGCGCGTGCTGAGCGACGCGCCCATGGAGTAGTTCTGCGTGATGCCGAAGGTGTTGAACTGGTGCGTGGGCTGGGCCTCGACCTTGTCCGTCTCGGGATTGTATGCATACTCCGTCTTCTGGAAGAACCAGTTCTGCGAATAGCTGACCGACGGGGCGAAGCTGATGTATTTCAGCAGCTGGAAGTTCGGCAGGCCGATCTGGAAGTCGTGCGACATGCCGGTCTTGAACTTCTCCAGCATGGAGCTGTTGAGCGCGAATTCCGACGCCTTGAAATTGATCTTGTTCTGCAGCGTGGTCCGGTAGCCGATGGAGAAGCGCTCGTAGAAACGCTCCTTGCCGACGCGGTTCTTGCGCTTGAACGGATACATCGTGCTCATCGAGAAGGTCACGTTCGGCAGGGTGAAGGTGTAGGAGGAATCCCGGGAGTTCTGGCTGTGCAGGGCGTTGACGCTGAGGTTGAACTTGCCGTTCCAGTTGCGGGACCAGGAGATGGACGAGGAGACCTGGTTCTGGATGGCTTCGTTCACGGAATGTGCGTTGTAGCGGCTGTTGGACGGGCTCTGGAAGTTGACCGAGGCGCTGAACGTCGTGCCCGGATGGGCCTTGGAATCCTGCGTGTGCGACCATCGGAGGCCGAAGTTCCGTGTCTGGAAGAAATCCGGGGATCCTTTCTCGCCCGTCTGGTCGTTGGAGTAGTTGAGCGAGAAGTTGCCGTTGAACTTGTAGTTGACCTTGTAACGCGAGTTGATGTCGATGCCCCAGGAGCCCAGGGTGTAGTAGTCGCCGGTCACGGAGAGGTCGAAGTGGTCGCCGAACACGAAATACATGCCCAGGTCGCGCATGTAGAATCCGCGCGCCTCCTCCTCGCCGAAGGACGGGAAGAGCAGGCCCGTGGCGCGCTGCGGGCGCTTCGGGATGAAGCCGAAGGGGAGTCCGATGAAGGGGAGATGGACGTCCTCGACCACCAGGTGCGCGGGACCGAAGACGGTGGTCTTGGTCTGGCTGATGACCTTGCCGACGCTCAGGTCGATGTAATAATGCGGATGATCGTCGTCGCAGACGGTGTATTTGCCGTGGGAGAGGTTGATGGAGTGGTCGTCCATCATCTTGATGTCGCGCCCGTGCAGGATGCCCTCGTCGTCGTTGGTGATCATGTTCTTGATCCGGGCCTTGCGCGAATTGAAGTTGTAGCGCACCTCTTCCATATTATAGGTCTGTTTGCCCTGGGTCATCACCGGACGACCGTTCCAGACGCCTTCCAGGCTGTCGTACACGCCGCTGGCGAACACCGTTCCCGCGTTCATGTCGTACTCCATATAGTTGGCGGTGAGCTCCATGTCCTGGTATTTCACCGTCGTGGCGCCATAATAATAGATGAGTCGGTTGCCGTTGGAGAAGTCGCTGATCATGGAGTCCGCGGCGTTGGTGAAGGCCGGTGCTTCCAGCGAACTCTTGCCCAGCAGGTCCATGGAGTCCGCGCGGTGCAGGGAATCCACGTGCGCGAGCGAGTCCCTGCGCGCCAGGGTGGCGGAGTCGGGCAGGACGACCTCCTTCTCGACGCGCGTACCGTACACGGTTCCGTTGCCGCGGCGGTTGCGCCGCAGCTGCGCGGCTGCATCCGGCGCAAGAAACGTCATCAGCAGGAGCGTGCAGCAACAAAATATGAACGAGGCCTTCTTCAAATGCACGAATTTTGCTATCTTTGCAAGCAATCCTACAAAAATACTATATATTTTTGAAACGCACAATCTGCATGCTCCTGGCCGTCCTGCTGACGGCGGCGTCCTGGGCGGGTGACCATCTCCGCCTCTCGACGGTCGTCATCGACCCGGGACACGGCGGGAAGGATCCGGGGGCCGTTAGCACGGACAAAAAGTCTTACGAGAAGACCTTCACCCTGCAGATCTCGCAGCTGATTGCGGACAAGATTCGTGCCGCGTATCCGGATGTGAAAGTGGTCATGACGCGCTCGGACGACCGCTACGTGACGGTGGGCGGCCGCGCCGACATCGCCAATCAGGCCGAGGCCAACCTTTTCATTTCCATACACATCAACTCCACCGCCAAGGCTTCGCCCAACGGCTTTTCAGTCCACGTGCTCGGCCAGTCCAGCAAGAAGGGGACGGACCTGTATGCCAACAACATGGACATCGTCCGCCGGGAGAATGCCGTCATCCTGCTGGAGGACGACTACTCCACGACCTACGGCGACTTCGACCCGAACGATCCGGAATCCTATATATTCATGAACCTGATGCAGAACGCCAATCTCGAGCAGAGCGTGCGTTTCGCGCAGCTGGTCGACAAGAACCTGAAGGGAGGACCGATCAAGAACGACCGCGGCGTCTCCCAGGATCCTTTCCTCGTGCTCTGGCGCACGGCGATGCCCGCCGTCCTGCTGGAGCTGGGCTTCATCTCCAATGCGAATGACCTCGCGGCGCTGAAGAGCGCCGGCGACCGGGACAAGATCGCGGAGCGCGTCTTCAAAGCCTTTAAAGAATATAAGGAGATTTACGAAGGAACGGTGGCGGACGAGCCGACGGCTGCGCCGCAGCCTCCGAAGGAGACTCCGAAGGCCAAACAGGACAGCGCGAAGCAGGAGAAGAAGCAAGCGCCCAAGCAGGAGGTCAAGCAGGAGACCAAGGCCATCTATGCGGTGCAGATCTTCGCCGTGGGGAAGAAGATGGATCCGAAGGCCCGGGAATTCATGGGCTACACGCCGACGGTCATCCAGGTCGAGAAGCTCTATAAATACTATATAGGAGTCAGCGACTCGGCCGCCGGAGCGCGCAAGAATCTGTCCGCGATTCGCAAGAAATATCCGGATGCTTTCCTGGTCAAAATAAATGGGACGCAAGTGACCCGTATCAATTAGAAATTTCTTTAGAAAACCAGTAATATCTGTGTTATTTTCAAAGGGAAAACGCAACAGGCTTTGCTGAAACGTTTACGGGTTAATTTAGAGATTTTCTAAATACCTAAATGCTTGAATTTTAAGGAAGTTAAAGTCTGAGTACTTTTATAAGTAATTGATTTGCTGTTAGATAGAAACGGCTAAGCTTGCACCCCGTTTCTATAAAGTTTAGCACAAATAAACTAGAAAAGCAATATCAAAAAAATATTTTTATCACTTTTTTTTCCTCCATCTTTGCACAGCAGTTAGAAGCCAAAACGACGACTGTGTATTACACCACAGATGGAATCTCAGCAGAGACATAACGAAGTATGGAACGAGTGTCTGCGCATCATTGCGCAGAACGTGGAACCGCAGCAATTCAAAGTGTGGTTCCGCCCGATCCGTGCCGTCTCCCTCCAGGATTCCAAACTGACCGTCGAGGTCCCTTCGCTCTTCTTCCAGGAGTACGTCGAGTCCGCCTTCCTGGACATCCTCCGCAAGACGCTCAAGCGCGTGGTCGGCGAGGACGCCCAGCTGAGCTACATGGTCCGTCCGGTGAGCAACCAGCCGGAGATGCGTTTCTCCGGGCAGCGGACCACCACGCCCGTCAACCCGCAGGTGACCATCAACACGACCCCGACCGCCCATCCCAGCCCGTTCATCTATCCGGGCCTGCACAAGGTCCAGATCGATCCGCGCCTCAATCCCGTCTATTGCTTCGCCAACCTCATCCAGGGGGAGTGCAACAAGATGGGCGTGACCGCCGGCGAGAACATCGCCGCCGCCCCCGGCAAGACGGTGTTCAACCCGCTCTTCATCTTCGGTGGCCCCGGTCTGGGCAAGACCCATCTCGCGCAGGCCATCGGCATCGCCATCAAGGAGAAGTTCCCCGACCAGGTGGTGCTCTACGTGACGGGCAACGAATTCAAGACGACCTACATGCACGCCGTGTCCGTGATGAACAAGCTGACGGACTTCATGGCGTATTATATGAAACTGGACGTGCTGATCGTGGACGACATCCAGGACCTGCTGGGCCCCGGCTGCCAGAACGCGTTCTTCAACATCTTCAATTACCTGCACCAGAGCGGCAAGCAGCTCATCTTCACCTCCGACCGGGCCCCCGTGGACCTGCAGAACTTCGAGGAGCGCCTGCTGTCCCGCTTCAAGTGGGGTCTCTCCGTCCAGCTGACGCATCCGGACTACCGGACCCGCCTGCAGATGCTCCGTTCGCGCGCCGAGCGCGAAGGCGTGCAGATCCCTGAAGAAGTGCTCGACTTCCTGGCCAACCGCGTCAAGACGAATTTCCGGGAGCTGGAAGGCGCGCTCATCTCGCTGATCGCCCACGCTTCCGTGGAGCGCGGCCGCGCGATGCTCGAGCTGGCGAATGAAATCACGGAGAACCTCGTCGGCGACGAGAAATCCGACCTGGACATCGAGAAAGTGCAGAAGTCCGTCTGCGAGTACTTCAACATCAGCCGCGAGGACCTGCTCTCCAAGTCGCGCAAGCGCCAGATCGTCCAGGCCCGCCAGATTGCGATGTTCCTGAGCCGCAACCTCATCTCCAACTGCTCCCTCGCCACGATCGGGCAGGAGATCGGCGGCAAGGACCACGCGACCGTCCTGCACGCCTGCTCCACCGTTTCCGACCTGATGGCGACGGACAAGGTATTCAAGAAATATGTCTCGGACATCGAGTCCCTGCTCGTGCCCGCTTCCCGATAATCTTTCCCGCTATGTTCCAGATTGCCCCTTCCATTCTGGCGGCTGATTTTCTCCATCTGGAGAAGGACATCGAATTGGTCAACCGCTGCGGCGACATCATCCACCTGGATGTGATGGACGGCACGCTCGTGCCCAACATCTCCTTCGGCTTCTCGGTCATCGACCACGTTGCGAAGATCGCGAAGGCCCCGATGGACGCGCACCTGATGGTCGTGCATCCGGAGCGCTGGTTCGAGAAACTGGCGAAGGATGGCGTGCAGATGTGCTCCTTCCACTGGGAGGCCGCCGGGCGCAACACCTCGCGCTTCATCGAGAAGCTCCACGCGTTGGGCCTGAAGGCTGGCGTGGCCATCAATCCGGATGTGCCCGTGAGCCGCCTGTACCCCTATATCGGCAAGGCCGACTACTTCCTCGTGATGTCCGTTTTCGCCGGGTTCGGCGGGCAGAAATTCATCTATGAGACCCTGGATCGCGTGGAAGCGCTGAAGGCGGAAATCAAGCGCAAAGGCGCGCAGACGCTGGTCGAGATCGACGGCGGCGTCTATGCGGAGAACGTACGTGCGGTCGAGGAAGCAGGCGTGGATATCGCCGTGGCCGGCAGCGCCGTTTTCGGGGCGCCGGACCCCGCGAAAGCTATTTCGGTTCTTCGGGGAGCCTGAACATAAATCTCCCGAATTCTTCTTGCAGAGAACATCTGCCGTCGGACGTGGCCAGCTGGCCGAACCGGCGGCGGATTTCTTTATGCAGCGCCACCAGCTCCGTGGCCGGATCGTAGTGCCGGCCGGTCAGTTCGTGCAGCGAGACGGGGTTGGGGAGTTCGGCGGGCCAGCCGGTCTCGTTGAGATTCAGGCCGATGCCGACGATGCTCTCCCGCACGCGGCCGCCCGTGACGGTATTCTCGATCAGGATGCCGCAGATCTTGCGGTCGTCCACCCAGATGTCGTTGGGCCATTTGATGCGCGCCTGCACGCCGTGCCCGAGCAGGTAGTCGCGCAGGGCAAGGGTGGTGACCTGCGTGATCAGCAGGGCGTCGGAAGCGGCCAGCTCGCAGGCTCCTTCGAAGCGGTACAGGATGCTGAACGTGAGGTTCTGCCCGGGCGTGGCGAACCAGGTATGCGTGCCCTGTCCGCGCCCCGCGGTCTGCTCCCGCGTGGCGATGATTGACAAATTGTCAAGCCCCGAAATCCGCTTCCTGAGCACGCTGTTGGTCGAATCGGCCGTTTCTAGCCAGAGAATGTCCGCACCTGCGTTCGATGGTTCCATTTTTGTTGTTATATTTGTAAAAGCAAAAATACACAAGATGCCTCAAAAACCCAACAATAACGATTCGCGGAGACCCAAAATCATCCGGATCAATCTGTCATGGCTTTATATCGTTCTGCTCGTGGCGATCGGCTATATGCTGTTCGCCCAGAGCGGTCCCGCGCCCCAGAAAATCGAATGGGCGCAGGTGCGCCAGATGATGCTGGACGGCGATGTCAAGGATATCCATTTCGTACGCAACGACTTCAAGGGATCGATCACGGTCCAGCCGGACAAGCTCGGCAAATACGCCAACCTCTTCACCAACGGCAAGGTCCCGACCCGTTCCCCGCATTTCTTCTTCCTGACCTCCACGCGCTTCGAGCCGGAGAAGGAGTTCGAGCAGATCAACGCCCAGCTCCCCGCCGACGCGCAGGTCAAGATCATCATGGAGAATGACGCCCGCATCTGGGCCAACGTTCTGGAGTGGATCGTTCCGCTCGCGCTGCTGATGCTGCTCTACGCCTGGCTGTTCCGTGGCATGAGCCAGCGGATGGGCGGCGGTCCCGGCGGCCCTGGCGGCGGCATGAACCCCTTCAACGTGGGCAAGTCCACCGGCAAGCTCGCCGACAAGGACAAGGTCAACGTGACCTTTAAGGACGTGGCCGGCCTGTACGGCGCCAAGGAAGAAGTGATGGAAATCGTTGATTTCCTGAAGAATCCCAAGAAATATACCGCCCTGGGCGGCAAGATTCCCAAGGGCGCGCTGCTGGTCGGCCCTCCGGGCACCGGCAAGACCTTGCTCGCCAAGGCCGTGGCAGGGGAGGCGGACGTGCCGTTCTTCAGCATCAGCGGCTCCGACTTCGTGGAGATGTTCGTGGGCGTGGGTGCGAGCCGCGTGCGCGACCTCTTCGCCCAGGCCAAGGAAAAGGCCCCGTGCATCGTCTTCATCGACGAAATCGACGCCGTGGGCCGCGCCCGTGGCAAGAACGTCGGCTTCTCCTCGAATGACGAGCGCGAGAATACGCTGAACCAGCTCCTCACGGAGATGGACGGCTTCGGCTCCAACAGCGGCGTCATTGTACTGGCGGCGACCAACCGCGCCGATATCCTTGACAAGGCCCTGATGCGTGCCGGCCGTTTCGACCGCCAGATCCACGTCACGCTGCCCGACCTGAACGAGCGCAAGGAGATCTTCCAGGTCCACCTCAAGCCGCTCAAACTGGCTCCGGACTTCGATCTGGATCTCATCGCCAAGAATACCCCGGGCTTCTCGGGTGCAGACATCGCGAATGTCTGTAACGAGGCCGCCCTGACGGCTGCCCGCCGCGGCAAGCCGGATATCAACAACCAGGACTTCTCGGATGCGGTGGACCGCGTGGTCGGCGGCATCGAGCGCAAGAAGACCATCATGTCCCCGCAGGAGAAGCGCCTGACGGCCTTCCACGAGGCGGGACACGCCGTCGCGGGCTGGCTGCTGCCGGGTTGCGACCCTGTGCTGAAGGTCTCCATCATCCCGCGTGGACAGGCCCTCGGCCTGACCTGGAGCCTGCCGGACGAGAAGGTTATGATGTCCCGTTCGGACCTGATGGACGAGATGTGCTGCCTGGTCGGCGGCCGCGTGGCCGAAGAAATGGTCAACGACGGCGTGCCCTGCACCGGCGCCCTGAACGATTTTGAGCGTATGACCAAGATCGCCTATGCGATGGTCACTTACTACGGCATGAGCAAGAAGGTGGGCAACCTCTCCTTCTACGACTCCCAGCCGAACGGTTACGAGCTCTCCAAACCGTACAGCGAGAAGACGGCCGAGCTGATTGACGCCGAGGCCAAGGCCCTCGTGGACGAGGTCACGGCCAAGACCCGCCAGATCCTCACGGACAACTGGGCCGGCCTGACCCAGCTCGCCGAGCTGCTGATTGACAAGGAGGTCATCATGGCCGACGACATCGAGAAGATCTTCGGTCCCAAGGCTGGCAAGCACGGCGAGGAGCGCCTACGCAAAGAGGACAACAAAGATGAGTAATTTCTGGATACGCACCCTGACCGGGATTGCGTTCCTGGTCGTGATGGTTTTCGGCCTCATCTGGGACCGGACCCTCTTCGGCTGCCTGTTCATCCTGATCTTGATTCAGGCCTTACGGGAGTTCTACCAGATGTCGCTGGGCCGCCGGTTCAAGCTTCAGCAGGAATTGGGTGTCCTGGCCGGTGCCCTGGCTTTCTTTTTCGTGGCGGGGCATTGTTTCTATGGCCTCGACATCCGCTGGCTTGCCGTCGCCCTGATTCCGCTGCTGCTGATTCCTGTCAGCTGCCTGCTATTGCCTTCGCATGAGGGTTTCAGCGACGTGACCTATATTTATGCCGGCCTGCTGTATATTGCCCTGCCGATCAGCCTCTCTCCGCTCCTGATGATGGACGGGGACGTGTTTGACGGCTGGTTCCTGCTCTCGCTGTTCATCATGATCTGGTGCTCCGACGTGGGCGCCTACTGCATCGGGACGGCGTTCGGGCAGAAGCCGGATTCCCGCAAGTTGGCACCGTCCATCTCGCCGAAGAAGTCCTGGTGGGGCTTCTGGGGCGGGCTCGTCTTCTGCGTCGTGGCGGCCATCGCGCTGCATTACCTGACCTGGCTGCCCTTCCCGCTGGTCCACTGCATCGCCCTGGGCGTGATCGTGAGCGTCGGCGGAGTCTGCGGCGACCTCTTCGAATCCCTTTGGAAGCGCCATTTCGGCGTCAAGGATTCCGGCAAATGCATCCCGGGCCACGGGGGTATGCTGGACCGCTTTGACAGCAGCCTGGTGGCCATTCCGATGGCCTGCGTATATCTGACCCTATTCGGCCTCTTATGAAAATAGATCGCAACTCTTACGGCACCCTGGCCCTTGTTTACCTGATTTGCGCGGCGATCGCCGTCGCGGTGGTTCTATTTGTGCCGCAGCACTGGATCCGCGGCGCCGTGATCGCGGCGATGGCCTGGGTCTGCATCTGGCAGACCGCCTTCTTCCGCGTGCCCGTGCGCCAGCATACGGCCGGACCGAAGGAAGTTACGTCCGTGGCGGACGGCAAGGTCGTGATTCTGGAGAAAGTGTTCGAGCCGGAGTTCCTGAAGAAAGATTGCATCCAGCTGTCCGTGTATATGAATTTCTTCGACGTGCACGCCAATTTCTGGCCGGCCGACGGGGAAGTGAAGTACTATCGCTATTATGAAGGCGAGCACTTCCTGGCGTTCAAGCCCAAGGCGTCGGAGGAGAATGAGCACACCTGCGTGGGACTGCGCCTGCCGGACGGGCAGGAAATCCTGTTCAAGCAGCTTGCGGGCGGATTTGCCCGGCGCATCGTCTGTTATGCCCAGGAGGGGACGGCGGTGCAGGGCGGCACGCAGTGCGGCATCATCAAGTTCGGCTCGCGCATCGACATGTACCTGCCGCTCGACGCCAAGATCCGTGTGAAGATCGGCGATCTCGTCCGCGCCTCCGAAACCGTCCTCGCCGAAGTTTAAAGCAATGCGTCCAGCTGCTTGCGCAGCTGTTCCACTCCCTGGAAAACGATCCCTTTGATGCCGACAGCCTCCGCTCCGGCGGTGTTGTTCGGATTATCATCGATGAACACGCATTCTTCGGCCTTCAGGCCGTAGCGATCCAGCAGCACGCGGTACAGCCGCGCATCGGGCTTCAGCAGCTTCTCTTCGCCCGAAACGACGTAGCCGTCCAGTAGTTTGAAAACCGGGTAGTCGTCCCGCACCAGCGGGAAGGTCTCCGCGGACCAGTTGGTCAGGCCCCAGACGCCGTAGCCGCGCTGCTTGTACTCACGCACCAGCGCTTCCATGCCCGGGATCGGGCCGCCCATCATGTCGACCCAGCGGTCGAAATACATCCGGATTTCCTTCTCCCAGGCGGGGAATTCCGCCACGCGCTCCTCCGTGATGTCCTTGATCGGACGTCCGGCGTCGCACTGGGCGTTCCACTCGTAGGGGCAGATCTCGGTCAGGAACCATTCCGCCTTGTCGGCGTCGCCGAAGTAGGGGACAAACAGGTAGCGGGGGTTCCAGTCGACGAGGACGGCGCCGAAATCGAAGATGATATTTTTAATCATCCCCGGCTTTCTTCGTCGTGATGATGACCACGCCGTTGGCGCCCCGCATTCCATAGAGGGTGGACTCCGAATCCTTCAGGACCTCCACGGAGGCCACGTCGGCCGGATTGACGTCGCTGACGTCGGACACCTCCATGCCGTCAAGGATGACCAGCGCGTCGGTGTTGCCTGTGGCGGTGTTGATGCCGCGGATGCGGATCGACGTACCGACGATCTGCACGCCCGGTACCTTGCCTTGCAGATATTCATAGATATCCTTGTAGGTGCCGGCGTTCTCAAGCTTGACTTTACTGGCGGAATAGGTCCGGCGGTCTTCGCTGTTTGCTTGGCTGCGTTCCTGGCTGGCCTGATTGCTGACGCCGCAGGACGTAGCGAGCAGGCCGGCCAGCAGAAGAATAGGAGTAAGTTTCATAAATGTTACCAACAATAATCAAGGGTAAAGATAAGCATTTTTTCTTATCCCCGATTATTCGATCGACTTGCGTGTGGTGATCAGCACGACGCCGTTGGCACCTCTCATGCCATAGGTGGATGTGGCGGAGGCGTCCTTGAGGATGTCGACGCGCTCGATATCATTCGGGGAAAGCCCGCTGATGTCGCTCATCTCGATGCCGTCCACGAGGATCAGGGCCTCCTTGTTGCTGCCCGGTTTGTTGCGGACGTAGATGTGGTTGCCTTCGACGGTCACGCCGGCGACGCGTCCTTCCAGATAGGAATAGATGTCGGAATAGGCGCTGCCGTATTCCACCTTCACGGTGCTCGTGGCGTGGGTGTTGTCTCTGCGGTTGACGCGGTGGTAGCCCATATTCACATCATCCGGTTCGTTGCTGTTGGCTGCCGTGTAGGAAGCGGAAGTGCCGCAGGAGCATGCCATGACGGCCAATAAAAAGAGGATAAAAATCGTTCTCATAAGCGTGGTTATTAGTGCTACAAAATTATTCATTTCCCTGGATAATACAAATTCCAGTCCAAAATGCACGGGCCAGTGTTGGAAGTCCGGGAAAAATCCCTATCTTTGCACTCCACAATGGTGCGTTGGCCGAGTGGCTAGGCGCAGGTCTGCAAAACCTGTCACAGTGGTTCGATTCCGCTACGCACCTCAAAAGTGCCCCTGGAGATCCTCCGGGGGCACTTTTTTCAAAATAGTTCCCACAAAGTTTCCACATTTAACGAGGTTAGTACTGATATACAATTTATAAAGAATCCCCGCCGGTGTTATTAAAAAAGTGGTTTACATTGTAAATGTAAAAATATTATCAGACACCTCCCTGCTCTTTCGCTTTTCCCGTGCTTTGAAGATTACTGGACTTTCGTAAAGGTCCGGGTGTCCAGGACCATCTTGTCCGTGATCTTGAGCTCGGGGATGACGGGCAGGCACATAAAAGAAATGGTCATGAACGGGGCCTGCATCGGGCAACCGATCTGCCGGGCGGTATCGAGCAGCTGCTCCATGCGCTCGGCTACCTCAGGGAAAGGCCGGTCGGACATGATACCGGCGATGGGGAGGGGGAGATCCACGATTCCGTCGGGACTGACCGCCACCCGCGCGCCTTTCAGGGCAATCACGCGGTTGATGGCCTGCACCAGCGCCAGGTCGTTGGAACCGACGGCGACAATGTTATGGCTGTCATGGGCAATGGAGCCGGCGATGGCACCGTCCCGGATACCGAAACCGCGCACCCAGCCCACAACGGGACGGGCGCCTCTCTGATAACGGTTCAGCAAGACGATCTTCTGCACATCGGGCAGGGGATAGCCGGCGGAAGCGCACATCTCTTCGGTCAGCGTCACTTTCTCGTGTCCTGTCGTAAGGGCGTAGTCAGTCGCCACGATCACATCCAGCACCTTGCCTGCCTGCAGGGGATACTCGATGTCGGAGGCCGTGATGGGCGAGGCCTCGAAACGGTTGACGGGAGTATCTTCTTCCGGGTGCAGGAAAAGGTCGTCGGTCACGCCGTCCGGATGCCGGTACACTTCTTTGCCCTGGATGAAAGTCTGCTCGACACGCCCTTCCGGGCTGAGCGTATCCACGGTGATGAAGGTGGCGGGATCGCCTTCCTGGAGCAATCCCCAGCGGACACCGTAGTGCTGTTGCGGGTTCACGCAGGCGACCTGCAGCACATCCCACAGATTGATTTTCTTGGAGAGGGCCGTTCCGACCAGCCAGTTGATGTGCCCCCATTCCAGCTCGTCCGGCTCCTCGTCGTCCGTGCAGAGCATGACGCGGTCCGGGTACTCGCTGATGAGCGGGAAGAGCGCCTTGAAACTCTTGGCTGCGCTGCCTTCGCGGATCATGACTTTCAGGCCGGCCTTCATGTTGTTGCGCCCCTCTTCGAGGGTCATGCATTCGTGGTTGGTAGTAATCCCCGCAGAGGCGTAGCGGACGAGTTCGTCGGCCGAAAGGCCGGGCGCATGTCCGTCCACGGGCTTGCCCGCCGCCCGGGCGGCGTGGATCTTGCGCATCAGTTCCGGGTCGTCGGCGAGCACGCCCGGATAGTTCATCACTTCGCCCAGGTAGCCGATATCGTCCCGGGCCATGAGCTGCTCGATGTCGTCCGCGCTGATCTCGGCGCCGGAAGTTTCGAAATCGCCGCCGACCGCGGGCACGCAGCTGGGCGCGCTGAACAGGAAATTGAAGCGTACCTGACGGCCGCTGCGGATCATGAAGTCAATTCCCTCCACGCCCAGCACGTTGGCGATCTCATGCGGATCGGCTACTACCCCGATGGTGCCGTGACAGACCACGACGCGGGCATACTCGCGCGGCGTGAGCATAGAGCTCTCGATGTGGACATGACTGTCGATGAAACCCGGCATCAAATAGGGCCAGCGTTGGTTATAGGATAACGGATGGCGGCGGATTTTCGCAATCATTCCGTTACTGATCGTGATCTCTCCGTCGTAGATTTCGCGGGCGATCACATCGACAATATGTCCTTTGATCGTTTGGCTCTTCATTTGAAGGCTGGATTTTAAGCGTCAAATATACGGATTTTGCCGGAATCTTTCATAAAATGGGATCTGGTTGGGCATGACAGGGGTTTTCGTTTTTCTCCATTTTTCCTACATTTGTAACAAAATAGTAGTCATGAAAGGTTCAATTTGGGCGGCAGCGGCCACATGCTGCATGGCAATAGCGAGCGTACTGCTTACTTCCTGCGACGAAAATTCCCTGTTAACCAGCTGGAACGCCACCGTCAGGATCAACACCGCTGCACTCTACGAAAAGTTGGAGATGACCGATTTCATGGTCGAACAACTGGCCGAAAAGGATTACATTAAGGTCACCGATTCCGTACTTGTGTACGACCAGCAGGGGCAGCTGGTAGACAGGCAGGGGATTGAAACCACCAGCCTGCAAACCGTAAGCATCGATCTTGAGACCCTTCCGCAGGGAACCTACACCCTCGTGGCCTGGCAGACCGCCAGCAGTGGAGTGGATCCGTGGTGGTGGTTGGCGGGTGCCGACCAGCTTGCCACCGCCCGTCTCGTACAGAGCTATCCGTCAACAATCGCTGGCCAATATGCCATCGGCCTGTGCACCACAACCCTCAGCATCGGCAGCGAAGCGCCCGTTATCGATGTGGAGATGGAGCCGATGGGCAGTGTTGTGGACATCAGTGTAGACGGTCTCACGCCGGAATGTGACTATAGTTATGCAAGTTTGGTCATTTGGAGTGAAGAGCCCCGCGTCGAGGGCTTCTATCTCAATCCCGCCTACAGTGGGGAAGACCGGTGGGTATACTCAGATACCCGAAAGGAAAGCGATCTTTCCTTTGGCGCGATTTCTCCTTCCATGCCTGCAAGAACCGACTTTACCCTCAGTCACGGCGAGAAAAAACGCGTCAGACTGTATGGTTACGATAAGACCGCCAAGGCGCGCCACTTTATTATCAGCGCCGACATCGCCCTGAATCCCGGCACCCATGCCGCCTTCTACTTCGACCTCGATCGAATCAGCTTCCAGCCGCCCTATACCGGCCCGGCGGCGGAACTTGCCGCCTGGAAGGCAAAACGCGACGCCGGCTATCTTGTTTCCGATCCTTGCGTCGACTGGGGAGCCGACTATCAGACGGTTCGCAATCGTGTCGAAAGCAGGATGTGGTGGCGGGCAGCCAATGACGACCTGGAGCAGGACGAAAACGGATGGTTCCGGTACTATACCGCCGCCAAACGGCTCTATGAGGTGTATTATTTCGCCGAAGCGGGCGGAAAGGACCTGTTCCGTGTTTTCGTGTTTACTTCCGACGACACGGTGCCGGTGGAGGTGGCCGCGGAGCACATATTCCTGCAGGGGTATGGATTCAGAGGTGTGCTGCACCATCCTCAGGAGAAGGAAGTGGGTTTGTGTTACGTCTACCTCTCTGCTGACGAAAAAACGGAAGTCCAGATCATCGAACGCGGCGCAGGGGGCTGGGAGATCATTTATATGCCCACAGAGCCGGAAGACTTGGCCCATATTATTCCTGGCTTCGGTTAAAATTGGAATTGGTATAATAATTGCTATATTTGCACCCCGGAGCGTACAAAATCCTTATTTTTTGTATGAAAAAAGTTTTTTTATTGGTAATTGCCGGCATGATGGCCGGTGCAGTGTTTGCTTCTGCACAGTTCCCTCCGATGGGTGGTGGGATGCCGCCTATGGGTGGTATGCAGATGCCGGAAGGCATGGAGATGCCGAAGATCCTCACCCCTGAGGAGAAGACGGCGGAGATGGCGCAGAAGTATAATCTTACCGAGGAGCAGCAGACCGCTCTGCTGGCTCTGAACCAGAAGTATGACGGCAAACTCGAGCTCCGGATGGAACAGCAGGGTGAGCAGCAGGATTTCCGCAAGATGACCGATGCCGAGCGTCAGGAATTCATGAACAAGATGATGTCCCAGATGCAGGATATGCAGGCGAAGCAGGCCGAGATCGAGAAGAATCAGAAGGCCTACGAGAATGACCTTGCGAGCATTCTGGACAAAAAGCAGATGCGCAAGTACCGCACCGACCTGCGTCGTGCCGAAGCTGAGCGCCAGGCTGCCATGCAGCGTAGCTTCGGCGGTGGCATGATGCCTCCGGGAGGCTTCGGCGGCGGATTCCCGGGTGGTGGTTTCCCCGGCGGATTCTGATCATTCGAATAAATGTAAAAATCCGGAGCATGAACGGCTCCGGATTTTTTATGCCTGGCCCCGGCTTGCAAATCCGCGTACAATTCCGTAGATTTGTGAAAACCAATTACACCACACAACCCATGAGAGATTTTAACTACTACGCTCCAACACAGGTCGTGTTCGGCGAGCACTCCGAAGAACAGGTCGCCGACCTGGTCAAGAAATATGGCGGACACAAGGTCCTGGTCCACTACGGTGGAAAAAGTGCTTCGAAATCCGGTCTGCTGGACAAGATCGTAGGCCTGCTGAAGGAAGGCGGTCTGGAAGTATTCCTGCTGGGCGGCGTCGTGCCCAACCCGCGCCTGTCCAAGGTGCACGAAGGTATCGCGCTCTGCCGCAGGGAGGGCATTGATTTCCTGCTCGCCGTGGGCGGCGGCAGCGTGATCGATTCCGCGAAAGCGATCGCCTATGGCGTGCCGTATGACGGGGAAGTGTGGGACTTCTACGCCGGCAAGGCCGAAGCCACCGTCTGCCTGCCCGTCGCGAGCGTGCTGACCATCCCGGCCGCCGGCAGCGAGATGAGCGAAGCGAGCGTCATTACCAACGAGGACGGCGACATCAAGGTCGGCTATTCCAATGATATTTCCCGCCCCAAATTTGCCATCATGAATCCCCGCCGCACGATGACCCTGCCGCCGTACCAGACGGCCGCGGGCGTGACGGACATGATGATGCACACGATGGAGCGCTATTTCACGCATGATACCGATATGACCTTCACGGACGCGCTGGCCGAGGCCGTGCTCCGCACGATGAAGGAATGCGTCTTCGCGGTCC
>Ga0265300_10001147_pt1 | contig 25821 bp, 20 predicted proteins | sample AusTroGonzalo_MG_FD_193482 | JGI IMG/M metagenome (GOLD analysis project Ga0265300, IMG submission 193482) | Bovine rumen microbial communities from tropical cattle in Woodstock, Queensland, Australia - Gonzalo_03 | ecosystem: Host-associated > Mammals > Digestive system > Stomach > Rumen ...
AAAAATGGTGAAGAGGAGGAGACTCGAACTCCCACGTCGCAATTGACACTACCCCCTCAAAGTAGCGCGTCTACCAATTCCGCCACCTCTCCAACATACGCTGAATAAAAAAGAGTGCCCAGAACAGGACTCGAACCTGCACGCCTTGCGGCACACGCACCTGAAACGTGCGCGTCTACCAATTCCGCCACCTGGGCATTTTGTCATTAAGGCCATTCCTTAACGTCTCTTTTTTGTTCAACAAGTGAGCGGAAAACGGGACTCGGACCCGCGACCCCAACCTTGGCAAGGTTGTGCTCTACCAACTGAGCTATTTCCGCGTTGTTCTCTTTATCAGAGGCATCTCTCTTGATTGCGGGTGCAAAGGTAATGCTTTTTTTTGAACTGACAAACTTTTCAGCGATTTTTTTTCGAAAAAAGTGCCATTTTATCGATTTGTTTACAAAAACAGCACTAATCCATGCGATTTCGGTAGTCTTCGTACCCAAAACTGCGTAAAATCTCTAATTTGCCATTTGCATGCAACATACCTATAGCTGGATGTGAAATTCCGTTAAAAGTGCAAGTTTTTACGGTTGTGTAGTGAATCATATCCTCGAAAATAATTTCTTCGCCAACTTTTAATTCGTGATCAAAAAGCCATGAACCCATAAAATCGCCACTCAAACAACTGTTACCTCCCAAACGGTAAGTCATAGGTTCGGTAGCTTTTTCCATCTCTACTATCTCGGCACCTCGTACTTCGGGCATGTATGGCATCTCCAAACAGTCGGGCATGTGGCAGGTAAAGCTTACATCAAGAATGGCAGTTTTAATACCTTTGTCTTCTACGATATCTACTACGTGCGATACCAAAGGTCCGGTTTGCCATGCAAAAGCACTACCTGGTTCCAGAATAATCTTCAACCATGGATAGCGTTTCTTAAAGTCGTGTATGATTTTAATAAGCAGTTCTACATCGTAATCTTTGCGAGTCATCAGATGACCGCCACCAAAATTAATCCATTTGAGTTGTGGAAACCACTTGGCAAATTTCTCCTCGATATGTACCAGTGTGCGCTGGAATACATCTGGTCCGCTTTCGCAGAGTGTGTGACAGTGGAAGCCTTCGATGTCGGCAGGCAACTGCTCGGGTAATTTGTCGGCAGTAATACCAAAACGGGTACCAGGTGCGCATGGATTATATAATAAGGTACTAACCTCGGAGTATTCGGGATTAACACGCAAACCTAATGATGCCGATTTGGCTTGCTCGTGGAATCGCTCATATTGCGAAAGCGAGTTGAATGTGATATGCGATGAACATTTCACAATCTCGGGGAACTCCTCTTCGGTATAGGCTGGCGAGTATGTGTGGGCGGGTGCCTTAAACTCCTCGAATGCCAAACGGGCCTCCGACAGCGAACTTGCTGTGGTGCTGTTAATGTACTCACGGAAAATGGGGAATGTCTTCCAAAGGGCAAAAGCCTTGAAAGCAAGTATAACCTCAATATCGGCTTTCGCCGCAACTTCAGCAATCAAACTGAGGTTACGGCGAAGCTTTGTTTCTTCTATAATATAAATAGGTGTATTCATTATTTCTTTAGTGGAACAGTAAAACTAAAAGTACTACCTTGACCTTCGATAGATTCTACATAACAATCACCGCCATTCTTACGGGCAAAGTCCTGACAGAGTTGGAGTCCAAGTCCCGAACCTTCTTCGCCGCCGGTTCCGTAGGTGGTGTCGCCCTTGCGGAAAATAGAGCCGATACGATCGGCTGCGATACCCACACCATGGTCGGTTACGCTGATCTTTGCGAAATCACCTTCGGCAACCATGCTGATCTCGATGGTAGAATTCTCTGGTGAGAACTTGATGGCATTCGACAGAAAGTTACGCATCACTGTTTTAAGCATATCGTTATCAGCAGTTACAATCAGATTGCTTGCTGATGGCTGAAGAACTAACTTGATGTGCTTGGTTTGTGCAATCATCTCGAATATCTCAACCACACCAGGAATGATATCGTTCAAATCCAGATCCTGAACTACCACGCTCAAACGACCAGTCTGACTCTTGGTCCATTTCAGCAGATTGTCCAGCAGGTCGTGAACATCTTCTGATTCACGATTGGCTTTATCAAGCAGTTCGTAAAGTTCGGCGCCTACGGTTTCGGGCGAAGTTGATGCAACTACCAGATTCAATACCATTCGGATGCTGGCCATTGGCGAACGAAGATCGTGAGCAATTACCGAGTACATCTTATCGCGGTTCGAAAGTGTGGCACGCAGGTCGCGGTTCTGCTGTTCGATGATACGCTTGGCGGCTACCAGCGAAATCTGCTGCATCACACGCATAACCAGTTCTTCCTTATTAAAAGGCTTGGTCAGGAAGTCGTTAGCACCTACCTGGAATCCATGTACCAGATCCTGAGGTGTATTCAATGCCGTGAGGAAGATAATGGGAATATCCTTTGTCTCTTCGTCTTTCTTCAGGATTACTGCTGTATCAAAACCGCTGATATCGGGCATCATTACATCAAGCAGAATCAGGTCGGGATGTTCCTTCTTGGCCTGCTCAATACATGTGGTGCCGTTATTGGCGGTACATACCTGAAATTTCTCGTTTGTCAGCAATATCTTCAAAAGTAAGACATTACTAACAACGTCGTCTACAATAAGTACTTTGTACTCACTGCGGTTTATTTTGGATTCAAGTGTATCTGCTACGTCCATGCCTGTAGGGTCAGTAATTGTTGATATTAACTTTGCAAAAATAGTGCAATAATTTGAAATAACCAAATTATTACACCATTTTTTTGCGTTTTAGGGTGAATATAGGCCTTTTAGGCCCCTATTCTACCTATATTCTGACCAAGATTTGATACCAATTTCGTTCAGTTTAATGCTACAGAATGCATGGATAAATGCACTTGCCAGTCGACTGTTGGTAATCAGTGGTACGTTCAGATCGATGGCTGCACGACGAATCTTGTAGCCGTTGGTAAGCTCATGGGTAGTAAGATTCTTAGGAATGTTCACTACCATGTCGATCTTGTGCTCATGCAGCAGATCGAGTGCCTGTGGCTGGGCGTTGTCCGATGGCCAGTGTACCAGTGTGTTGGCAATGCCGTTGTCGGTAAGGTACTTTGAGGTACCACCTGTAGCATACAGCTCGTAGCCGTTTTCAACCAGCTGTCGGGCGGCATCCAGCATCTCTGCCTTCTGCTTGGCCGAACCTGTTGAGAGCAGAACTGTCTTCTTTGGAATGCGATGACCAACGCTGAGCATAGCCTTGAGCAGTGCAGTGTTGGTGTTATCACCGATACAGCCTACCTCACCGGTAGATGCCATATCTACACCCAGTACGGGGTCGGCCTTCTGCAGACGGTTAAAGCTGAACTGCGAAGCCTTGATACCTACATAGTCGAGGTCGAACAGGTTTTTCTTGGGCTTCTCTACAGGCAGACCGAGCATAACCTTGGTGGCCAGATCGATGAGGTTCAGCTTGAGCACCTTGCTTACGAATGGGAAACTACGCGATGCGCGCAGGTTACACTCAATAACCAGGATGTCGTTCTCGCGAGCCATATACTGGATGTTGAACGGACCATTGATGTGCAGGGCCTTGGCAATCTGGCGTGAGATACGCTTGATACGGCGAACGGTCTCAACATACAGTTTCTGTGGTGGGAACTGGATGGTAGCGTCGCCTGAGTGTACACCGGCAAACTCGATATGTTCGCTGATGGCGTAGGCCATAATCTCACCGTCCTTAGCCACGGCATCCATCTCGATTTCCTTGGCGTTCTCGATGAATTTCGAAACCACTACAGGGTGATCCTCTGATACGTTGGCTGCCAGCTGCAGGAACTTCTCAAGCTCCTCCTTGTTTGAACAAACGTTCATGGCAGCACCCGAGAGTACGTATGATGGACGAACCAGTACAGGGAATCCTACACGGTCAACAAAGTTGTCGATATCCTCCATCGATGTGAGTGCGCTCCACTCTGGCTGGTTTACACCAATCTCGTTCAGCATCTGCGAGAACTTTGCGCGGTCCTCGGCGCCATCGATATCAACGGCCTGTGTACCGAGAATGTTCACGTGCTGCTCATCCAGATATACTGCCAGGTTGTTAGGAATCTGACCACCGGTAGATACAATCACACCGTGAGGCTGTTCCATATCGATGATATCCAATACACGCTCGAATGTAAGCTCGTCGAAGTACAGACGATCACACATGTCGTAGTCGGTAGATACCGTCTCGGGGTTGTAGTTAATCATCACGCTGCGCCAGCCTTCCTTGCGGATAGTGTTCAGAGCCTGAACACCGCACCAGTCGAACTCTACCGACGAACCGATGCGATAAGCACCTGAACCAAGTACGATGATACTCTTTTTGTCGTTCTCAAACTGTATGTCGCTGGCTACACCGCTGTAGGTTACATACAGATAGTTAGTTTGCGCGGGGTATTCGGCAGCCAAAGTGTCGATCTGCTTTACTACAGGCAGAATACCGAACTGCTTACGACGGTTGCGAACCAGCAACGAGGCATCGTGCATGTTGCGGCTCTCGCCCTCCAGACCAATAGCGCGGGCAATCTGGAAATCGGTAAATCCGTAAACCTTAGCCTGGCGCAGCAGGTCCTTCTCGATGGTGTTGATATTCTGTTTCTTCAGCTGCTCGTCGATGTCGATAATGTGCTTCAGTTTCTGCAGGAACCACTTGTCAATCTTGGTCAGTTCGTGAATACGATCGATGTCGTACTGCTTGTCGTGCATGGCCTTCGAGATGACGAAGATACGCTTATCGGTTGGCTCGCGCAGGGCAGCATCGATATCGTTAATCTTCAGTTCCTTGTTCTCTACAAATCCGTGCATGCCCTGACCAATCATGCGCAAGCCCTTCTGGATAGCCTCCTCAAAGTTGCGACCGATGGCCATTACCTCGCCTACCGACTTCATCGATGAACCGAGCTCCTTATCTACACCATGGAACTTTGAGAGGTCCCAACGTGGAATCTTACAAACCACGTAGTCGAGAGCAGGCTCAAAGAAGGCACTTGTAGTCTTGGTAACCGAGTTCTTCAGCTCGAACAATCCGTAGCCCATACCCAATTTGGCAGCTACGAAAGCCAAGGGGTAACCGGTGGCCTTTGATGCCAGTGCCGATGAACGGCTCAAGCGGGCATTTACCTCAATTACACGGTAGTCTTCCGACTGTGGGTCGAAAGCATATTGTACATTACACTCACCTACGATACCGATGTGACGGATAATCTTGATGGCCAGTGCACGCAACTTATGATATTCTGAGTTGGTCAGAGTCTGTGAAGGAGCGATAACGATCGACTCACCTGTGTGGATTCCCAGGGGGTCGAAGTTCTCCATGTTACATACGGTGATACAGTTATCGTATTTATCGCGTACTACCTCGTACTCAATTTCCTTCCATCCCTTCAGCGATTTCTCAACCAGCACCTGTGGTGAGAAGGCAAAGGCTTTCTCGGCCAGCTTATTGAGCTCCTCTTCGTTGTCGCAGAAACCTGAACCCAGACCACCGAGTGCGTATGCTGCACGCAGGATAACTGGATAGCCCAGTGCCTTAGCGGCCTTACGGGCGCTCTCGATATCAGAGCAAGCCTCGCTCTTGATAGTCTTTACACCAATCTCGTCGAGCTTCTTTACAAACAGCTCGCGGTCCTCGGTATCCATGATAGCCTGTACAGGTGTACCCAGTACCTTTACGCCATACTTCTCCAGTACGCCGCTCTGGTAAAGCTCAACACCGCAGTTCAGAGCAGTCTGACCACCGAATGCCAGCAGGATGCCATCGGGGCGCTCCTTCTCGATTACTCGCTCTACGAAATAAGGCTGAACAGGCAGGAAGTAAATCTCGTCGGCTACACCCTCTGATGTCTGCACGGTGGCGATGTTAGGGTTAATCAAAACTGTTTTTACACCCTCTTCGCGCAGTGCTTTCAGAGCCTGCGAACCACTATAGTCAAACTCTCCGGCCTCGCCTATCTTCAATGCGCCGCTACCCAGCAACAGCACTTTCTTTATACTATTATCTTTCATAATGTCTCAATAAAACGGTCAAACATAAATTCTGTGTCAACGGGGCCTGAGCAAGCCTCGGGGTGGAACTGGCTCGAGAACCAGGGCAATGAGAGATGACGGATACCCTCGTTCGAACCGTCGTTCATGTTTACAAACAGCTCGCGCCAGTCGTTACCCAGTGTGGCAGCATCTACAGCGTAGCCGTGGTTCTGTGATGTAACGTAGCAGCGGTTGGTGCCTACCTCGCGAACAGGCTGGTTGTGCGAACGGTGTCCGTACTTCAGCTTGTAGATGGTTGCACCGCCGGCCTTAGCCAGCAACTGGTTACCCATACAGATACCGCAGATAGGCTTGCGCGATGCCGACATCTGTTTTTTCAGAATCTCTACAGCGTCCACGCACATGTCGGGATCGCCAGGACCGTTAGCCAGGAACAGTCCGTCGAACTCCATGTTGGTGTAGTCGTAGTTCCAGGGCACACGGATTACCTCAACGCCGCGGTTAACCAGGCAGCGGATAATATTGTTCTTTACACCGCAGTCAACCAGCACTACCTTGCGGCCAGCGCCTTCGTTGTAGCGGATAATGTCTTTGCAGCTTACTTTGTCTACCCAGTTGATGCCCTCGTATTCGGCTGTAGGGATGTTGTCGGGCTCGTCGTCAAAAATAATCTGTCCCATCATCACACCGTGCTCGCGCAGTACTTTGGTAAGTTCGCGTGTGTCGATGCCTGTAATGCCGGGTACACCCTCGCGCTTCAGCCAGTCGGCCAAGCTCTCAGTGGCATTCCAGTGTGAGTACTGCTCGCTGTAGTCGCTCACGATGATGGCCGAAGCATAAATCTTGTCGCTCTCCATAAAGGTTGCCAGTCCATTATTTTCAATGCTGAATGGTGGCACTCCGTAGTTACCTACCAGCGGATAGGTAAGTGTCATCAACTGTCCGGCATAGCTGGGGTCGGTAAGGCTCTCGGGATAACCCATCATAGCCGTATTAAATACCACCTCACCAGCTACGGGTTTCTCACTACCGAAACTCTTGCCGTGAAATTTAGTTCCGTCCGAAAGGACCAGTGTTACATCTCTCATATTCTTTCCTTATAATCTAAATATATTCTTTATAAAAAAGGCGAAACGTTTAAAAACGAATCGCCTCAAATATCATTCAACTGTCACCGATTTTGCTAAGTTTCTTGGCTGGTCAACGTTCTTACCTTTGCAAACGGCAACGTGATAAGCCAACAACTGCAGAGGAATCGTTGCAACCAGCGGTTCCAAACACTCAAGCACGTCGGGAAGTTCAATCACCTCGTCGGCAATTTTCGCAATGGTGTCGTCGCCCTTCGATACGAGCGCAATTACCCTACCCTGACGGGCTTTTATCTCCTGAATGTTCGACAGCACCTTCTCGTACATCGCGTTATGGGTGGCGATAACCACTACAGGCATGTCGGAGTCGATCAGGGCGATAGGTCCGTGTTTCATCTCGGCTGCGGGATAACCCTCAGCGTGGATGTACGAAATTTCTTTCAGTTTCAAGGCGCCTTCGAGTGCTACCGGATACGAGAATCCGCGACCCAGATACAGGAAGTTGTGTGCATAGGTAAACGTGCGGGCCAGGTCGGCTACCTTATCGTTTGTCTGTAGCACCTCGCGAATCTTCATAGGTATTTCGCTCAGACCTTTTACTATCTTCAGATATTCATCGCGCTTAACGGTTCCCTTTGCCTCCGAGAGTGCCAGGGCAATCATCGTGAGCACGGTTACCTGTCCGGTAAATGCCTTGGTTGATGCCACACCAATCTCAGGACCTACGTGGATGTAAGTACCTGTATCGGTAGCACGGGGGATTGACGAACCGATGGCGTTACATACACCATATATAAATGCGCCTTTTTCTTTTGCTAACTGTACGGCTGCCAGTGTATCGGCGGTCTCACCGCTCTGGCTGATGGCGATTACTACGTCGCCTTTGCCTACTACAGGGTTGCGATAGCGGAACTCAGAGGCGTACTCCACTTCTACTGGAATACGGCACAGGCTCTCGATAATCTGCTTACCAATCAAACCGGCGTGCCATGAAGTACCGCAAGCTACGATTACTACGCGCTTGGCGTCGAGCAACTGGCGACGGTAGTCGATCAATGCCGAAAGGGTTACATGGTCGGCCTCTACGTTTACACGTCCGCGCATGCAGTTGGTCAGGCACTCAGGCTGCTCAAAAATCTCCTTCAGCATGAAGTGTGGGTAACCACCCTTCTCAATCTGGCCCAGGTCGATATCTACGGTCTTAACGGCCAACTCCTGATCTTCACCCTGGATATTTACCACGTGTAGATCCTGCCCGCGACGGATAACAGCGATGTTGCCATCCTCCAGATAAACCACCTTGTCGGTATATTCTACGATAGGACTGGCATCTGAACCAAGGAAGAATTCGTCTTCGCCGATACCTACAACCAGCGGACTCTGCTTGCGGGCGCAGATAATCTGGTCGGCATCACGCTTGTCAAGTACGGCGATGGCATAAGCACCAATCACCTGGTATAGGGCTACCTGTACTGCTGTGAGCAGGTCGAGATTCTTATGTTCCTTAATATATTCTATGAGCTGAACCAGCACCTCGGTGTCGGTATCCGATACAAAGTGTACACCCTTCTGCTGCAGTTTCTCCTTCAGCTCGGCGTAGTTCTCGATAATACCATTGTGGATGATGGCTAAGTTCTTACTTTCTGAATAATGTGGGTGTGCGTTACGCGATGATGGTTCACCATGAGTGGCCCAACGCGTGTGCGCTATACCTATAGTACCGCTTACGTTCTTGTCGTTGCAGTATTCACAAAGATTGTCGACTTTTCCTTTCGACTTGTAAACATTCAAGTCGCCATTGTCATTAATCAAAGCTACGCCAGCGCTATCGTAACCACGATATTCCAGACGGCGCAAGCCTTTTATTAGTATGGGATAAGCTTCCTTATTCCCAATGTATCCTACGATTCCACACATATACTGTTTTGTCGTTTTGTCGTCTTTGATTCAATTTCGGCTGCAAAATTACAACAAAAATCTGAATCTACAAACGTTTTGCCCAAAAATCTTTTTAAAAACTTACACAAGATAATATAAAACAAAAATCCACCAAGATTCACATCTTGATGGACCTCTGCGGTGCGTACGAGATTCGAACTCGTGACCTCCTGCGTGACAGGCAGGCATTCTAACCTACTGAACTAACGCACCATTACTATGGAACGAATGAAAAAAAACTTTTTAGCGGTGCGTACGAGATTCGAACTCGTGACCTCCTGCGTGACAGGCAGGCATTCTAACCTACTGAACTAACGCACCAAAGAACGCTTTTTCTTATTTGCGGGTGCAAAGGTAGTGATATTTTTGGAACTACCAAAACTTTTTGGCGATTTTTTTGCGATTTAATCGCATTTTTTCTGAAATACGTACTGAATTAGCACAGAATCGCGATATTTTGCTCCATCGAACAGCCAATCGCCTATTTTTGCGCATACTTTGTAACCGGCTTTTTCGAATAGGCAAAGTGATGCTTTATTCTCACAATCCACGTAGGCATAAAGCTGATGAAGATGCAAAATGCGCTGGGCGTAATCGGCCAAAGCCTGTAGCATGGCGGTGCCATATCCCTGTCGGCGATAGCTGTTAAGTACTATCAGTCCCACCTCGGCGCGACAGTTGGCAGGGTCGAAATTCACCAAATCGGCCACACCTACTACCTCGCCTGCCTGGTTCTCAACCATCATACGCACCTGGCGGTCGGTATAGATGTCGTTTTTGCAGTTAGCTACATAGTCGTGCAGCAGGTATCGCGAATATGGTACGTTGGTGTTGCCAACGTTCCAAAGCTCTACGTCGTTTTCTATACGGTATAGCAGATCGAGATCTTCGGGTTCGATAGCGCGCAGTGTAATCTGTTTCATCCTAAATGCAGTTTTTTACGTACGATATCAACTAATGCCAGCGAGGCGCGGAAGTAGATGGCCACTTTAACTGGCAGCGAAAAAAAGAAACTGAGGTGACTGTAGTGCTTGTGGAAGAATATCAGCATGGCCTGATAGAACACATGCACATAGCGGAAATCTGATTTGCTGGTCGACTGACCTTTGTAATGTACAATATCGTAAGGCAGATACCAGTTCTGCCATCCGCCTTGAAGCAGACGATACGACAGGTCGATATCTTCGCCATACATAAAAAAGTCCTCGTCCAGCATGCCTACCTCGTAGATGGCCTTGTGGCGCAGCAGCATAAAGGCGCCGCTCACCACTTCGATCTGTGCAGGCGCATCCCACGACAGGTAGCTCATATAGTAGCGCTTGGTGAAGCCTAACATCTTACGGGCAGCGACAAAAGGTGTGGGAATAGCACGTCTACTTTCGGGGGCCAGGGTGCCATCGGCATTGTGCATTCTTACACCTGCCCCACCCGCCTTAGGGTGCTGGTCCATAAAGTCGATAACACCTTTCAGTGTCTCCTCAGCCACCATGGTGTCGGGGTTCAGCAACAGAATGTACTCACCTTGTGCCTGACGGATAGCTATGTTGTTGGCCTTCGAGAAACCTAAGTTCTCTCTATTATTAATAAGGTGTACCCACGCGTAGTCGCGACTGATTACCTCTACACTATCGTCGTCGCTATGGTTATCTACCACAAACACCTCGCTCTCGATACCCTCGAGAGCGCGCTGTACGCTGTCAAGACATGCCGTAAGGTACGGGCGTACGTTGTAGTTTACGATAATAACCGATAGCTTCATATTTTTCTTTTGGCGGTGATATTATTTATCGTCTTCAACCTCGGCCTCGCAACGGCTCATGGTTGGAAACACAAATGGCAGGCACAGCAAACCGATGATGGCCATATAACCAAAAGTGGTGTTCATATATAAATAATATAAATAGGTATTAGCTACCATGGGTGCCAGTATCATTACCAGGCGCAGGGTGCCCCACTTGCTTAAGGCATTATGCTTTTTGCTTACCAGTTCGGCGTGCACCTTATTAAACTTAAACAGGCGCAAGCCCAGGAACACGCAACCCAGTGTGAGCAGTTCCATAAAGGCGGTCCAGAAAAACTCCGATTGTGTTTCGCCTGTATACAAACCTGCAGTCATGGTATCGGTCTCAAACAGAACTACAATGCCCAGTGCAAACACTACGGCAAAAACCAGAATGGTCATCAAATGATTTCTTGTTTCTTTCATATCTTCCTATTTTTCTTCAAACAATGTTCGGTTAGTAATCGATCGGCCCAGCGTAACCTCGTCGGCATACTCCAGTTCGTTGCCCACGGCTATGCCTCGGGCTATCACGCTTACTTTTATGCCAGTAGGCGCCAGTTTTCGGTAGATGTAGAAGTTGGTGGTGTCGCCTTCCATAGTTGGACTCAGGGCTAATATCACCTCCTGTACCGTGCCCTCGCCTACGCGCTGTATCAGTGAGTCGATCTCGATGTCGGCAGGACCCATGCCGTCCATGGGCGATATCACACCACCTAATACGTGGTACAGACCATTGAACTGTTGGGTGTTCTCGATGGCCATCACATCCTGTATGTTCTCAACCACGCACACCGTTGTTTGGTCGCGGCGCTGGTCGGCACAGATGGGACAGATGTCGGTATCGCTGATATTGTGGCACACTTTACAGTACTTTACGCCGCACTTCAGCTCGTTTACTGCCGCAGTAAACTGTGTTACGTCGCTATCGTCCTGACGCAGCATCCAGAGTACCAGGCGCAGGGCGGTTTTCCTGCCGATGCCCGGTAGCTTCGAAAACTCCTGTACAGCCTTTTCGAGCAGTTGCGATGGGTATTGTTGTTGTATCATATTTCTGATAGTTCCAGCCAGCGCATGCTCTTCTCGTCGAGTTCGTCGTTAAGCACGGGCAGACGCTTGCTCATTGTTGTTATTTCCTCAACCGATGTGGTGCCACCACAAAGGGCTTCTTCTATCTGTTTCTTCTCAACCTCGAGTGCCTCGATGTCCTTTTCCAACTGCTCCAACTCGCGCTTTTCCTTAAACGTAAGCTTGCGTTTCTGCTGCGGATTGTTGGCGGGCTGTTTTGTGGCCTTTTCGGCTTTTTGCTCTTTGGCTTCTTTAGGCTCATCGGGCTGCAGTTTCTCCCATTCGCGATACTGTGTGTAGTTGCCTGGGAAATCCTTGATGTCGCCCATGCCTTTAAATACCAGCAGATGGTCAACCACCTTATCCATAAAGTAGCGGTCGTGACTTACTACAATCACGCAGCCTGGGAAGTCCTGCAGGTATTCTTCCAGAATCTGTAGTGTTACGATGTCCAGGTCGTTCGTAGGCTCGTCGAGCACCAGGAAGTTGGGGTTCTTCATCAGCACTGTACATAGGTACAACTTACGGCGCTCGCCACCGCTCAGCTTGTACACATAGTTGTGCTGCTGTTCGGGTGTGAACATGAAATGCTGCAGAAACTGCGAGGCAGTTAAGTGCTTGCCGCCACCCATGTCGATATACTCAGCTATATCCTTTACTACATCGATAACCTTCTGTGTATCATCAAAATGCAGACCTTCTTGCGAGAAATAGCCGAAGCGTACGGTGTCGCCGATATCAAACTTTCCGCTATCGGGTGCCACCTGGCCTAACAGCATTTTTATGAAGGTAGATTTGCCTGTACCGTTATTGCCCACAATACCCATCTTCTCAAAGCGTGAGAAGTTATAATAAAAGTCCTTGAGTATCGTCAACGGTTCGGCTTCTGGGCGCTCAAAGGCCTTCGATACATATTGGCACTCAAAGATTTTTGAGCCAATATATACGTTGCGGGATTTCAATCGTACTTGGCGTTCCTCTATGCGCTGCTTGGCTATCTTCTCTAGTTCGTAGAAAGCTTCTTCGCGGTAACGGGCTTTGTGACCACGGGCCTGAGGCATGCGACGCATCCACTCCAACTCGGTGCGATATAGGTTGTTGGCGCGTGCTATTTCGGCACGGCGGTTGTCGATACGTTCCTGGCGTTTCTCTAAGTAGTAGCTGTAGTTGCCACGATAGGTATAAACAGTCTGATCGTCCAGCTCCAGGATTACCGAGCACACACGGTCCAGGAAAAATCGGTCGTGTGTTACCATCAGCAGCGTTTTGTTGCCACGGTTCAGGTAGCCCTCCAGCCATTCAATCATCTCCAAGTCCAGATGGTTGGTTGGCTCGTCGAGTATCAGCAGATCGGGATCGGTAATCAGTACGTTGGCCAGTGCCACGCGCTTCTGCTGTCCTCCGCTCAGCTGACGCATAGGCTGCTCCAGGTCGCGAATCTTCAGCTGTGTCAGCACCTGCTTGGCTTTCAGTACCTTCTCAGGGTCGCCCTGATGATTAAAGCATGCATCCAGCACACTCTCGTTAGGGTCGAATGCGGGACTCTGCTCCAGCATGCCCACGCGCAGGTCGCGACGGAAGATAATCTCGCCCTCGTCGTAACCTTCCTTACCGCTCAGGATAGATAGCAGCGTACTTTTACCGGTACCGTTCTTGGCTATCAGTCCTACCTTTTGTCCTTCGGCTATCGAAAAGCTTAAATCGCGAAACAGCACCAACGATCCAAACGACTTCGTTAAGTGCTGCACGTCTAAGTATGGATTTTCCTTTGCCATTATAATAATCTCAACACAGAGGTACAAAGGCACAAAGTTTTTCTCTGTATCTCTGCGTCTTTGTGTTTTATTTTATTTCTTTATTAATTTGTTCAATGTAATCCAGTACCTCGTCGCGGCCCTGTTTCTTTTCCGATGAGGTAACAAAAATCGGGGGCAGCTCCTCCCATGTTTCGCTCAGCACCTTCTTGTAAGCATTCAGGTTCTGAAGCACCTTGCTGGCGCTCAACTTATCGGCCTTGGTAAAAATAATGGCAAATGGCACGCTACTGGTTCCCATCCACTCCATAAACTCCAGATCTATCTTCTGGGCCTCCAAGCGTATGTCAATCAGCAGAAACACGTTTACCAGCTGCTCGCGCTGCAGTATATAGCCGTTAATCATCTGCTCCAGCTTCTGCACCTCTTTTTTCGAGCGCTTGGCAAAACCATAGCCGGGCAAATCTACCAGGTACCACTCGTTATTAATAATAAAGTGGTTAATGAGCAGTGTTTTACCGGGTGTGGCACTGGTCTTAGCCAGATTTTTCTTGCCGGTAAGCATGTTTATCAGGCTCGACTTACCCACGTTCGAACGACCAATAAAGGCGTATTCGGGTTTGGTATCCTTCGGACACATCGACTCCATCGGAGCGCTTAATGTAAATTCGGCTTTCTTAATTTCCATAAGTTATATCAATTTTGGGTGCAAAGATACGAAATTTTTCCGAAAAAGTTTGGTGGTTCGCAAAAATATGCGTACCTTTGCAACGATTTTTCTAATCAGTGCTTCCGTTCGCGAAGCATTTCCACAAAATCTTTTCAGAATCATAAATGTAATTTAAGTACATATTGTATGTATACAAAAGAAGAATTAGAATCTATGGACATACCCCAGCTTGTGGGTATTGCCGACGAGCTTGGTATTAAGGTTTCGCCCGACGACCAGCTTACTGACGTGGTGTATGCCATACTCGACAAGGCTGCCGAACAGAGCGCCACAGCCGAGGATTCACCTAAACGCAAGCGTACACGTATTGCAAAGAAAGATACCAGCAAGGTTTATACAGTAAATGGCGAGGACGGTGAGAATCTCGACTCGAAGAGCAACCGTACCCGCAAAAAGGCCGAGCAGCCACAGCTGTTTGCCGATATGCCTGCTGCCCCCGCTGCCCCTGCCGAGGCTGAACCCGAAGAAGCACCTAAACCTAAGAAGCGCGGACGTAAGAGCAAGGCCGAGAAAGAGGCCGAAGAGGCTGCTGCACGTGCTGCCATCGAGGCTGCTGCTGCCAAAGCCGCTGCCGAGGCCGAGGAGTTTGTTGTGCCCGAGGCTGCCCAGTTTGCCGTTGGTGCCGATGATGCCGACGATGAGGTAGCACCTAACGCTATCGAGCAGCTGCGCGAAAAAATGGCTGCTACAAAGGTTGCTGCCCCCGAGCCAGAGTATGAGCCCGAGGAAGAGCCTGAGCAGGCACCTGAAGCCCAGGAGGTTGCACCCGACCCAATGACCGACGAGGTTGATGAGAATGGTGTATGGATGGGCGACCCAGGCGATGGTACCGATTTTATTACTATACTGGATATCCCCATCGAGGACCAGAGCGCTATACCTACACTCGATATGTTCGACCGTCCGGTAGCACCCGTTGCCACCGAGCAGCCCGTTCTCAATCGTAATGTCGTTCCCAGCTCGCAGCCACGCTACGACTTTGCCGACCTGATTGATGCTAACGGCGTATTGGAGATTCTTACCGATGGCTATGGTTTCCTGCGCTCGAGCGATTACAACTATCTGTCGTCCCCCGATGATGTATATGTAGCTCCCCAGCAGATTAAGCGCTACGGTTTGAAGACTGGTGATGTGGTAGAGTGCACCGTTCGTCCACCACACGAGGGCGAGAAGTTCTTTGCTATGACCGATGTTCGTAGCATCAATGGTCGTCACCCTGATGAGGTTCGTAACCGTGTAGCCTTCGAGCACCTTACACCACTGTTCCCCGAGGAGAAGTTCACCCTTTGCGGCGATCGCGCCACTACCAACCCATCGGTTCGTATTGTCGATCTCTTCTCGCCAATCGGTAAAGGTCAGCGTGCCCTGATTGTGGCCCAGCCTAAGACCGGTAAAACCGTGCTCATGAAGGATATCGCCAACGCTATTGCCGCCAATCATCCTGAGGCTTATATCATGATGCTGCTGATCGATGAGCGTCCTGAGGAGGTTACCGATATGGCCCGCACCGTAAATGCCGAGGTTATTGCATCAACCTTCGACGAGCCTGCCGAGCGCCACGTAAAGATTGCCGGTATCGTGCTCGAAAAGGCTAAGCGTATGGTAGAGTGTGGTCACGATGTAGTTATCTTCCTCGATTCAATCACCCGTCTGGCTCGTGCTTATAACACCGTAGCACCTACCTCTGGTAAGATTCTTACCGGTGGTGTGGATAGCAACGCCCTGCAGAAGCCAAAGCGTTTCTTCGGAGCTGCTCGTAACATCGAGGGTGGCGGTTCGCTCACCATCATTGCAACAGCTCTGGTTGATACTGGTTCTAAGATGGACGAGGTTATCTTCGAGGAGTTCAAGGGTACAGGTAACTCTGAAATCCAGCTTAACCGCTCGCTGGCCAACAAGCGCATCTTCCCAGCTATCGATATCGTGCTGTCTTCAACACGCCGCGACGATCTGCTGCTTGATGATACCACACTTAACCGCATGTGGATTATGCGTAAGTTCATTGCCGATATGAATCCTATCGAGGCCATGAGCACCGTTCGCGATCGTCTGGTAACCACCCGCACAAACGAGGAGTTCCTCCTGTCGATGAACGGATAAATGATGAAGAAGATTCTTTTCGTTTGTCACGGTAATATCTGCCGCAGTCCGATGGCAGAGTACGTGATGAAATACTTAGTAGAACAGGCGCAGCTGACCGATCAATTCCTGATCGAGTCAGCTGCAACTTCTACCGAGGAGATTGGTAACCCCGTTTATCCCCCAGCCCGTCGAAAACTGGCCGAACACGGCATCTGCTGCAACGGCCACGCCGCCCGTCAGATGACCCGCGCCGACTACAGCCGTTACGACCTGTTGATAGGTATGGATTCTGCCAATCTTCGTAATATGACCCGTATAGCCGGTGGCGATCCCGAGGGTAAAATCCGCCCCCTGCTTTACGATAAAGATGTTGCCGACCCATGGTACACCGGCAACTTCGAAGTCACATGGCAAGATGTTCTTCGTGGCTGTCAAGCTTTACTCGAAGAACAAATTCAGTGTATTTGATGATCAAATTCAGTGAATTTGTTGACCAAATACACTGAATTTGTTTTTAAAGATATTAATTCTTTTAGTCTTTCTTCAGAAAGTCTAAAGGATTTATTTCCTCAAGTTTCTTTTTGATGAGTTGGCGGGCTTGATCCTCGTCGAGGGTGTACACGTGGTTAAACACACCTACGGATACCATGATAAACTCGCCATCGTAATCTACAAAGCCAAGGCTGTAGAAGCGGTGGTCGCGAACCAGGAAGTTGGTGTTCAGGAACTGATCAACGGCTGTGGTGGCGGCTACCGAGGCTATCGAGCCAAGCGGACCATCGATGTTGTTTTCGCGCAATTCGGCACTTACAGCGCCTTTCATGACCGATTTAATGGTATCAACATGCTGCTGACGATCGGGCGTGGTGACCATCAAACCTAATGCAATGGCGCCTATAATCACCAAAAAGATAACTAACTTTTTCATAACCTATCTAAAAAGTAACTGTTATTCGCAATACGTTTGTGGTTTCTTTGCTTACACAGAAACGGTTATCTGTGCGGCGACCGATTAGCCACATAATGGCGCCTGTGGCATCGGTTACTACCTCCTGGTGGCGCTTATCCAAGATACTGACCTTCTGGTCGGTAAGATAGTCGCTCACCAGTTTGCTGCCTTTCATACCAAAAGGTACGAATCTGTCGCCCTGCTCTACAAGGCGCACCGTGAGCGGGAACTGCACCTTATCGGCATCGAGCGTAGCCACATAGGGCTCACGTGATACGGTGGTATCGGTGGTTATCTCGAACTTAAAGGCCGTTTGGTCTTCGTCACGATAGGTACCTGTCTCGGGTATTTTAAGCGGTTTAATCGGATCTGTAATAGGCTCAACCTCAAAGAATTCACGATCAACCACTAACCTATGTGTTGCCGAAAGAAATTCACGCCCAGTCTCGTTCATGCAATCAAGTATCTGCTCGGTTTGCGTAGAGTTAAAACCAAAAGGCGACAGCCACTCGTGAAGTATCGACGGCATCGACGGTGTTATGTCTGAATCTTTGTAGAATTTATTATCAGATATGAAGTTATCTTTATAATCTTCGATTTTCTTATTATATACCTCCTCGGCCTCGCGCAGGTAATTGGCGGTTTTATAGATGTTGGCCATAGCGCCAGGGGCGATTTCTTCGAGAAGCGGCAACACCATAAGACGCAGTTTGTTACGCAGCACGTCGGCCTCGAGATTGCTTGAATCGGTAACATAAGGCTGACCGATGGAATCGAGATATTCTAGGATCTCCTGTCGATTAATACACAACAATGGACGTCGCACGATATCGTTCTTAGGACGGATGCCTGTAAGTCCGTGTATGCCAGCACCACGTGACAGGTTCATCATCAGCGTCTCAACAGCATCGTCGCGATGATGGGCGATACACACATCTGTGGCTCCGATATCCTGACAAAGCTGACGGAAATAGCCGTAGCGCAAATCGCGTGCAGCCATCTCAATACTTACTTTATGTAGTGCAGCATATTCTTTTGTGTCGAAATGAATTACGTGAAGCGGAATATCGTGCTGCTTGCAAAGGTTACGTACAAACTGCTCGTCGCGATCGCTCTCTTCGCCACGTAAACGAAAATTACAATGTGCAGCCTCGATTCTATAGCCCAAATCCTTTAAAATCAAGAGCAAGGCTACTGAGTCGGCTCCACCGCTCAGGCCTACCAAATGCAGATCGGAGCGATAAAGAAGCTTCTCGCGCTCAATAAACTTTCTAACCTTATTCAACATACAGCACCAGTCCTTTCAGATACTCGCCCTCGGGGTGATAGATGTTAATAGGATGGTCGGCTGGCTGGTGCAGCTGGTGCAGAATGCGAACCTTGCGGCCTGCCTGGGCTGCAGCTGTGAATACTGCATTGCGGAAGTGATCCTTGGTAACTACCTGCGAACAGCTGAACGTAAAGAGTATGCCGCCCGGCTGAATCTTCTGGAAAGCCTTGTTGTTCAGGCGGGTGTAACCCTTCAATGCATTGTGCAGGGCACCACGGTGCTTGGCAAATGCAGGAGGGTCGAGAATAATCAGATCGTAATTGTTGCCTGCCTGCTCAAGGTACTTAAAGGCATCTTCGCAGAAGGCCTCGTGGCGGTTGTCGCCCTCAAAGTTAAGGGCTATATTGCGGTTGGTAAGCTCGATGGCCTTAGCACTGCTATCTACCGAGTGTACCAGTTTGGCGCCGCCGCGCATGGCGTAAACCGAGAATCCACCGGTGTAACAGAACATGTTAAGCACGCTCTTGCCGGCCGAATAACGCTCGAGCAGCGAACGGTTGTCGCGCTGATCCACAAAGAATCCGGTTTTCTGTCCGCGCAGCCAGTCTACGTAGAACTTCAAGCCGTTCTCGAGTGCCACGTTGTCCTCGCTGCCGCCATATACAAAGCCGTTCTCCATATCGTCCATAAACGGCAGTGTGGTTTCGCTCTTGTAATATACATTATCAATACGGCTGCCCATTACCTTTACCAGCTGCTCGGCTATCTGCTTGCGCTGCAGGTGCATGCCAATACTATGAGCCTGCATAACGGCGGTGCGGTCGTAAACGTCGATAATCAGTCCGGGCAGGTTATCGCCCTCGCCGTGTACCAGACGGTAGGTGTTGTTCTTGGGATTGTCGGCAATGCCGATGGATTGGCGCACTTTAAGTGCCGAGGCCAGTCGTGATGCCCAGAAATCGGCATCGATATCAACATCGCGGAACGAGAGAATACGTACGGCGATAGATCCCATCTGGAAGTGGCCTACAGCGATGAAATCGCCATGATTTGTTAATACGCGTACCAGGTCGCCATCCTTCAAATCGTCGTCGGCCTGCGCAATGGCACCCGAGAATACCCATGGATGGAAACGCAATAAACTCTCTTCTTTACCTCGCTTAAGATATAGTTTCTTCATTATTCTTAGTTGTTATTTCTGGCACGATAACCAGTTGATAATCATTATTTTCAATCATTCTTTTAAACTCGTTGTAAAGCTGTACGCAGGCCCACGCATCGGTGGCTGCATAGCGCTTCTGATGGTCGTCGAGTACGTCGCGCTCCCAGTTGGTTAGCTGCTCGCGTTTGCTGATGCGTTCGCCAAACACGTTGGCGTAGAGCTTAGCCAAACTCTGATCCTCGATACCTATCTTGCGGGCCATATCCTGCAAATCTACAAACTCGCCCATCTCAAAATCGCCTAACTGGTGCAAGCCTAATGCATCGTTTCGCCATGCCAGGCCTACCTTGGTTACGGTGTTGTCGGCCAACAAGCGCTTAACGGCAGGGCAAAGGCCAATGTGATTCAAACGGAACAGGAAACAGCAGTTGCTGGTTGAAACCTGCAGCAACGAGCACTTGTGGTGTACGCCTTTTTTAAAGCTGGGGCGCGTTTCGGTATCAAACCCAAGCACGGGTTGAGCCAACAGGTAATCAACTGCTCGCTCGGCTTCGGCTTGCGACACCACTACCACAATCTTTCCGTCGAAAGTTGCACGTGGAAATTGCGAAATTGCCTTCTTATCTACCTTGTTTTGTATTAACTTTTTCATTTCTGCGTGCAAAATTATAAAAAAAATCCCGATTTATGATGAAATATGAGCGATTTTAGCTACTTTTGCACGAAAATATCATAAACTATATGAAGAAAGGAAAGAAAAAGAACTCAAACAACGAAAATAAAGAGCGCTTGAGCTTTATACTCGGTGCCATCATATTTGGTATTTCTATCTACCTGTGTTTCGCATTCGTGTCATACTTTACAACGGGTGCGGCCGACCAAACCCTGATAGAGGAACCGCGTGCCGGTGAGGTGATGAACGAACATCATGAGTTTGCCAACACCTGTGGCTCGTTGGGTGCCTATGCATCGTGGTTCTTTATTAAGCACTGCTTTGGCTTGCCGGCATTCCTGATTCCGGTACTGCTGTTCGTGGTTGCTATACACCTGATGAAGGCCTATCGTGTAAACCTGCTTAAGTGGGCACTCGCTTCGATGCTGCTCATGATTTGGGCATCGGTTGCACTGGCCACATTCCTGGAGCCATTGTTTGCCAACGCTAGCTACAATCCTGGTGGCGATCACGGTTTGTATATCAGCAGCTTTATTGGCAACTTGGTGGGGGCACCTGGTCTCACAGCCTTGCTTATTCTGGTGGCTGTGGCTTTCCTCACCTACTTCAGTGCCGCTACAGTTATCTTTATCCGCAAATTGCTTAACCCCGCCATCTATTATAATAAGGTAAAGTTTACCGTTAACAAGGGCGGTGAGCAGACGGATACTAATGAGTATGAGGACGAGGAAGCCGAGACACTGGTGTTCGACGATCCTGCCAAGCAGGAGGTGATTTTCGACGATAATGGCGGTGCTGTGGTTATCGACGAGGGCTACCAGAACGAGGATATCAACATTAAGGAAGGTCCGATGCCTAAGCCTGTCAAGCCCGAGCCTAAGCAGCCCGAAGCTGCTGGCGAGATTGAGATGGTGGTTGAAGAGGCTAAGGGCGATACCGAGACTGCTAATGCCAAGACCGTGGCCGATGCTGTTGAGAGCAACGAACCTTACGATCCCAAGCGCGATCTGGAGCACTATAAGTACCCCACCCTCGACCTGCTGAAGAAATACGACAACGATGGCAAACCCTATATCGATATGGCCGAGCAGAATGCTAATAAGAACCGTATTGTGGATGTGCTGCGCACCTTTGGTGTTGAAATCAGCAGCATTAAGGCTACCGTTGGTCCTACCATTACACTTTACGAGATTACATTGGCACAAGGCGTACGTATCCAGAAGGTGAAGAACCTTGAGGATGATATCGCCCTGAGTCTGGCTGCACTCGGCATCCGTATCATTGCCCCAATGCCTGGTAAGGGTACGGTAGGTATCGAGGTACCAAATGCCAAGCCTTCAACTGTATCGATGGAGTCGATCCTGAACTCTAAGAAGTTCCAGGAGTCGAAGATGGAATTGCCTTGTGCTATCGGTAAAACGATTACCAACGAGGTATTTATGTTCGATTTGGCCAAGGCACCACACTTGCTGGTGGCTGGTGCTACCGGTCAGGGTAAGTCGGTTGGTTTGAACGCCATCATTACCTCTTTATTATATAAGAAGCACCCAGCCGAGCTGAAGATTGTGCTGGTTGACCCGAAGAAGGTGGAGTTCAGCTTCTACGAGCCTATCTGCAATCACTTCCTGGCACAGGTGCCCGACGAAGAGGCCGATCCTATTATTACCGACGTAACCAAGGTGGTTCGTACCTTGAACTCGCTGTGTAAGGAGATGGATACACGTTACGACCTGCTGAAGGTGGCCCGTGCGCATAACATCAAGGAGTACAACCAGAAGTTTACAGCCCGTCAGCTGAATCCTAACAACGGTCACCGTTTCCTGCCATACATTGTAGTGGTGATCGATGAGTTCGGTGACCTGATTATGACTGCCGGTAAGGAGGTTGAGCTGCCTATCGCGCGTATCGCCCAGCTGGCACGTGCCGTGGGTATTCATATGATTATCGCTACCCAGCGTCCAACAACCAATATCATTACCGGTACCATCAAGGCTAACTTCCCAAGCCGTATCGCCTTTAAGGTTTCGGCAGGTATCGACTCAAAGACCATTCTCGACCGTACAGGTGCTCAGCAGCTGATTGGTCGTGGTGATATGCTGGCGCTGGTAGGCGGCTCAGAGCCCGAGCGTGTACAGTGTGCCTTTGTGGATACTCCCGAGGTTGAACGTATCAACGAGTACATCAGTGAGCAGCAGAGCTACGGTGCACCATTTGAGTTGCCCGAGCCTGATATGCCCGAGGCCGATATGGGTGATGCTGGTGATAGAGATGTGGATATGGCTCATCTCGATCCGCTGTTCGACGATGCAGCCCGATTGATTGTTATGAATCAGAGCGGTTCTACATCACTCATACAGCGTAAGTTCGCTATCGGTTACAACCGTGCAGGCCGACTGATGGACCAGCTCGAGAAAGCCGGTGTGGTTGGTGCCGCTATGGGTTCGAAACCTCGCGAGGTACTGATTCAGGATGAGAATAGTTTGAATAATCTTTTAAATAGTTTACGATAAAAATGAAACGATTAAGCATGATGCTGGTTGCTGCGCTGCTGGCCGTAGGAGGCTATGCGCAGACAGCAAAGAGCGTATTGGATAAGGCTGCTGCCACCATCACTGCCCCACAGGGCGTAAAAGCAAACTTTAAGATGAGCGCCACCAGTGGCAGCACCAGTGGTACCATCGCCATCAAAGGTAAGAAGTTTTATGCTACCACACCTCAGGCCACCGTATGGTTCGATGGTAAAACACAGTGGACCTACATGAAGAATAACGATGAGGTGAATGTGAGCAATCCTACCGAGGCGCAGTTGCAGGCCATCAATCCCTACAACTTTATCAATCTGTACAAGCGTGGTTATAACTACACTATCAACACGGCTGGTAAGGATTATGTTGTGCATCTGCTGGCCAACAGCGGTGAGCGCAAAATCAAGGAACTGTTTGTTACCGTTGATAAGAAGAACTATCAGCCCAAGCAGGTAAAGATGTTGCAGGGTAAGAAGTGGACCACCTTCGATATCAGCAACATTAAGAAGGAGAAGCTGGCCGACGGTCAGTTTCGCTTCAACTCAAAAGACTTCCCCAAAGCCGAAATCATCGATCTTAGATAAAAACAAAACATAAACAATGAACAAATTTCAACTGTACCGACTGCTTCGTAAGAACACTAACCTGAGTTATAAACGTAGTCCTGCCTTCGAGCAGAATAAATGGGCCAAGCTACTTATTTATTTAGGTGCTGGCATGTTTGCCCTTTACCTTATTATGTATGGTTGCATAGTTGGTATGGCAGCCAAAGGCGAGGCTGGCATGATGCTGGCTTTTGCGCCTTTTTATATGGCCATCGATTTCCTGCTGCGTTTCATCGTGCAAACCACACCTGGCATGATGGTTAAACCCTACATTCTGCAGCCCATTTCGCGCTATACCGCCATCGAGTGTTTCTTGATTGGCGAGCACGTGAGTGGCTACAATCTGCTGTGGCTTTGCATGTTTGTGCCCTACTCTATCATCCAGCTGTTTGCTGGCGAGAGCTTCCCACTGGTAATGCTCGAGTTGGTAACCTGCGAGCTGCTCATGATCTTGAACAGTCAGATTTATCTGTTCTTCCGTACACTGATTAATCGCAGCGTGCTGTGGCTTATTCCTGGTTTGGTGTTCTACGCTCTGCCATTTACACCGCTGATGCTGTCGCCAAAGGATTCTACCTTCGATAAGATGGTAGATATGATTATTGCTCAAGGTTTGTCGTGGTACGCCCTGCCTATCGTGCTGCTGGTTATCTGCGGTTTGTTCTTTGTAAACCGCCACATGCAGTTTATCTTTGTGTACGAGGAAATCTCGAAGAAAACCGAGCGTGCACTCAAGCATGTGTCAGAGTTCGCATTCTTTAATCGCTTCGGATTGATTGGCGAATATCTTAAAATCGAACTTAAGTCGAACATTCGCAATAAAACCATGCGTACGCGCTGTATCTATAGTCTGTGTGCCGTGATTGCTTTCTCGCTGCTGGTGGCTTATACCACTATTTACGACAGCGAGCTGATGCAGAACTTCTGGTGCCTGTACTGTTTTGCCCTTTATGGCGTAACTGCCCTGATTAAGATTATGGGGCAGGAAGGCAACTATATCGAACTGCTGATGATGCACCGCGAAAACATCATCGCCCTGCTGCGTGCCAAGTTCATTTTCTATAGCGCTGTGCTCATTATTCCATTTGTTATCATGTTGCCTGCCGTTTTCACTGGCAAGTACACCATACTGATGCTGTTTGCTTACATGTTGCTAACGGCCGGATTCCTGCATTTCGTCATCTTCCAGCTGGCGGTTTACAATAAGCAGACTCTGCCTTTGCAACTCAAGGTAACAGCTAAGGGTAACTTCGAAAATGGAATGCAGTTGGTCATCGAGTTGTTTGCACTTTTTGGTCCTGTGCTCATTACTGGTCTCGGATATTTGTTAGTGGGTCTTACATATACCTATATTTTTATGTGTATTGTGGGTTTGGCATTCATCATTGCACACCCCATTTGGATTCGCAACATTTACACTAGAATGATGAAAAGAAGGTATGAAAACCTCGAAGGATTCATGAATACACGCGATTTCTAGGCTTTTTTTGAGTTTTTTGAAAGAAAATCGCGAAAAAGTTTGGTGGTTTCAAAAAATAGTCGTACCTTTGCACCCGCAATTCAGCAAGAGAGCTGATACAAAGCAAAAAATGATGCACCCGTAGCTCAGTTGGTAGAGCACCTGACTCTTAATCAGGGTGTCCAGAGTTCGAGCCTCTGCGGGTGTACTTTTTGCAAGAAAACAGGCCCTAAAAAGCCACCAAAATGATGCACCCGTAGCTCAGTTGGTAGAGCACCTGACTCTTAATCAGGGTGTCCAGAGTTCGAGCCTCTGCGGGTGTACGAAAAGCAAAAGAGATAAGCCGAAAAGCTTATCTCTTTTTTGTTTTTATTAGTTTTCTACCTTATATCCTTTTACAACAATTGGTGGGCAGGCTGGGAGTTTTTTCATCTTACCCTTTACGGCGTTGCGGGCGTAGCTGCTTTTAAAGTTGGCTGGGAAGAATATACCACCATTACCTTTATGGTCAACCACACTCACACTGATACAATATTTCTTTTTACCCTTAAGCACGATGTGTTCATCGGGACTTACGCTGAATTTCTTGCCATCGTCTGCGGGTGATATATGTTTGTATATGGGTTTGTTCATGATGTTGATAAACTTCTTGCCCTGTAGCTCATAGACATTAAAACTAAGCACACAC
>Ga0265300_10001150_pt1 | contig 25766 bp, 24 predicted proteins | sample AusTroGonzalo_MG_FD_193482 | JGI IMG/M metagenome (GOLD analysis project Ga0265300, IMG submission 193482) | Bovine rumen microbial communities from tropical cattle in Woodstock, Queensland, Australia - Gonzalo_03 | ecosystem: Host-associated > Mammals > Digestive system > Stomach > Rumen ...
GAAAATTTCTTTGGACAGTAGTGTACAGATGGAGGAAGTATGAATATGTAAAAGCACTTATTATCAAAAAGAAAGGGGGAACATCGCCCCCCCTTTCTTTTCTATTTTTATAATCATTTCGTCAGCTTCATGGCAAATCCACCACCAGGTGCTAAGTGAATATTGAGTTTGCCCCCATTGAAGGTAGATTGCTCGCGTGTATAGTCGCTGGCCTTACGATCAGCATTCACGCCATCCTTAAAGAGGTCGCACTTATAGCTGCCTGTTAGGAAAGACAGATCTAACGTGAGATCGCGTGGGGTCCAATCCGTGATGCCACCAATGTACCACGTATCTCCACTGCGACGAGCCGTGATGATATATTCTCCCATCTTGCCATCGAGAATGCCCGTCTCATCCCAAACAGTAGGCACATCGGCAATGAACTTCGTACTCTCAGGCTCACGTATGTAATTCGTAGGCGAATCACAAAGCATGTTGAATGGAGAATCCAAAATCATATAGAGAGCCAACTGATGGCAACGGGTGCCTTGGCTCATAGGCTCAGAGTTCGATGGGCGATAATTGCGCTGCGTAGCATTGAGCATAGCACCTTGCGTATAATCCATAGGACCAGCTACTTGGCGCAAGAATGGAATCTGTGTATCATATTTCACCATATTATGGCTATTGGGGCTCCACTTGAGCTGTTCCAATCCGTTAACACCCTCACAATTAAGCACATTAGGATACGTGCGATTGACGCCAGCAGGCTTAAACATGCCATGAAAATCCACAAACATGTGGTACTTGGCACAAAGCTCAGCAGCACGATAGACAAAGTTGGTCATAATCTGGTCATCACGATTCATAAAATCGACCTTAAAGCCCTTCACGCCCATATCAGCAAAGTACTTCACCACATTCTCCATATCGCGTGCAAACGCATAGTAACCAGCCCAAAGTACGATGCCCACATTGCGGGCCTTACCATAATTCACCAATTCCTGCAAATCGATTTCAGGAACCACTTGCATCAAATCAGCCTTCAGATTCACTGCCCAGCCTTCATCGAGAATCACATACTCGATGCCATGCTGAGAAGCAAAGTCGATGTAGTATTTATAAGTGTCGTTATTAATACCAGCACGGAAAGGAACGCCAGAAATATTCCAATCGTTCCACCAGTCCCAAGCCACCTTTCCAGGCTTGATCCAAGAAGTATCAGCCACACGCGAAGGCTCTGCCAATTGGTAGGTCAGCGTAGAAGCAGCGATGCCCTTATCATCGGCCACCACAGCGATGCGCCAAGGGAAGGTCTGAGGACCATTCATCTTGGCGATGAAGTTCTCCCCTTCTTTCACAAGCATTTCCAACTGGTTATGACCGCCTTGCTCCATACGCTTGGGATAAGCCGCACTCATACCCACCAGCTTCTTACCATCAGAACGAAGGTAAAGACCTGGATAATTCTCCAGATTGGCCTCTGTGATGCAGACCTTAGCGACACCAGCATCGACAATCAAAGGCAGGAAAGCCAAATGCTGCTGATTGAGTTCACTGATCTTGCCTACAGTATAGATATTCTCAAACGAATTAGCAAACTGAGAAGCCCAATCGCCATCTTTACCAGCATTCACATAAGGAACAGTCGCTGTAAAATCCTGTGGGAATGCATAGTTCACGCCTTCACTCTCAATGATATAATCGCCCTTCTTTGTGGAAGCAAAACGATAGGCAATGCCATCGTTATAGGCACGGAACTCTACGCTCCAATTGCCCTTGAAGTTGAGCGTCAGCGTGTTGGCCTGCTCTTGCAAGGAAGCATCACGATAGAAGGGAGAGTCGATGCTGCGATTGATGCTACCCTTCTTGTTGCCTGCAAGACGAGGCTTCACACCCCAGACCTCACCAGTGGTAAGTTTCATCGACAAGGCGGAAGGTGCCAATATCTGCTGACCATTGAGCGTGATGTCATAAGTCAGTTCATCGCCCACACTGATGGTGGTAGTCAGCTTTCCGTCTGGAGAGCTGAGCTTGAAAGTCTTCTGAGCCTGTGCCCCAAGGAGAAAGCACAAGGCTGCCAATAGTAACAGTGTTCTTTTCATATACTTTATTGCTTTTACTTGTTTCATAACGCCCTATCCCACCCCTGACTTAGGGAAGGGAATTAATTATTTCTCCAAGCTGCGGCAAAGCTCCTGGTTCTTCGCCCTCACTTGTGCCTCGTTCATCTTCACCACCTTGCGGTCGTAGGTGAGCAATCCGTTCACTTCACCCTCACAGTCAGTGGTTTGTGTATAGACAGCAGCAGAGAAACCGCGCTTCACCAACTGCAAGAGCTGGTCGGCATACTTCAGGTATTCAGCCGTCACTTCCTCGCTGGTCTTGAACTGCACATAGCCCCAGTTGCGATCGGCAAACCACAGATGGCCTTCGAGCGCCAAGCCGATTCCACCATATTCGCCCAGCACATTCACGCGACTGCCATCATAGAGATACATATCAGGTGCAGGATAGTTGTGCAGGTCGAGGATATCGCCTGTATGGTAGAAATTGCCGCCACTGGCAGGATTCACCAAGCGGGATGGGTCGTATTGCTTGGTCCAATCGGCAATATCAGCCGTCTTGAACTGTCCCCAAGCCTCATTGAATGGCACCCAGACCACGATGCAAGGATGCGAATAGAGAGCGTCGATGATTTCTTTCCATTCACGACGGTAGTTGGCTTCAGAAGCTGCAGAGCGTTGGAATTCTACCGCAGAGAAGTATTCTTTGTTCTGCCACTTAGGACTGTTGTCTCCACTTGGCATATCCTGCCAAACGAGGATGCCCAGACGGTCGCAATGGTAGTACCAACGATCCATCTCCACCTTCACATGCTTGCGAATCATATTGAAACCCAGATCTTTGGTCTTCTGTAAATCGTAGGCCAACGCCTCGTCAGAAGGAGCTGTATAAAGTCCATCTGGCCACCAGCCTTGGTCGAGCGGACCCATCTGGAACTGGTCTTTGTTGTTGAGCTGCATGCGCTTGATGCCGTTGGCATCCTTCTTCACAGAGATTTTGCGCATGGCTGCATAGCTGCTCACAGCATCCACTTCACGTCCGTTCTTCAACAGGCGTACTTTCACATTATATAGATAAGGTGTATCTGGAGTCCAAAGGTTCAGGTTGGCAGGCATCTGCACCATGATGGGCTGTCCATTCACAGCACCACTCTTCGCCACTTGCTTGTTGCCCTCGAAAACAGTAGCCTCCACCTGCAGACCCTTCCAAGAAGCCTCATCCGTCAGCACTTCTATCTTCAGCTGGTGGGCATCAATATCAGGGGTAGTCTTCAAGGAAGCGATATGCGTTTCATTGACTGGCTCAATCCAAACAGTCTGCCAGATACCTGTCACAGCCGTGTACCAGATGCCATTGGGGTTATCCACTTGCTTGCCATGTGGCTGGTAGCCTTTATCCGTAGGATCCCACACACGCAGGGTCAGTTCGTTGTTTCCTGCCTTCAACGCATCCGTGATGTCGAAGCTGAAAGGTTGGTATCCACCTACATGGCCACCTACGTTGAATCCATTCACCCACACATCAGTCTTCCAATCTACAGCTCCGAAATGCAACAGCACCCGCTTGCCTGCCCAGGTCTTGGGGATGTCGAAGGTGCGCTGATACCACAATTCCTGTTCCTGCGTCACTTTCTTACCTACGCCTGAAAGTGAGGATTCCACAGCAAAAGGCACCAGTATCTGCCCATCGAAAGCCGTAGGAGTTTGTTCGCCTTTATCAAGAATGGCATAGTTCCATAGTCCGTTAAGGTTTTTCCATTCCGCACGTTCCATAATAGGACGAGGATATTCTTGCCACACATTCTGCGGATTAATCTCTTCTGCCCAACGGGTCTTGATTTTATCCCCTGCAGGGCTCCATTGTGCCAAGGCCGTAGCTGAGAAAGCCATCGCCAAGGTCAGTAAGGTAAAAACTCTTTTCATTGTATTAGTAAGGTTAAATTTTTGTTTTATACCTACGAAAGTAGTATATTTTTGCAAAAAGAACTACATTTCAAGCCAAAAAAGTGAGGGGAACAACGAAAATTGGCGAAAAAGACGTACCTTTAGCTATGCAGAAGATACTTTCACTCGGAAAAGTTCAAGTAAACTTGGCTTTTCGCTCGTTTATTCGTATCTTTGCGCCCTAATTTACTGATATATACCATTTACTGAATGAAGACATTTGAAGAATTAGGCGTTTCGGAGGATATTCGTCGCGCCATCGAAGAGTTGGGCTTTGTTGCCCCCATGCCTGTACAGGAAGAAGTGATTCCATACCTGTTGGGCGAAAACAATGATGTAATTGCCTTGGCACAAACGGGCACTGGAAAGACTGCAGCCTTCGGCCTGCCTCTCATTCAGAAAACGGATGTGGAAAGACTGGAAACCCAATCACTCATTATCTGTCCCACGCGCGAACTCTGCCTTCAGATTGCTGGCGATTTGAGCGATTATGGCAAATACATCAAAGGACTGCATGTGCTACCTGTCTATGGAGGCTCCTCGATTGAGAGCCAAATTCGCTCCCTGAAACGTGGAGTTCAGATTATCGTTGCCACACCAGGACGACTGCTCGACCTGATGCGACGTGGAGCTGTATCGCTGCAGACTGTCCAGAATGTAGTGATGGACGAGGCTGACGAGATGCTCGACATGGGTTTCTCAGAAGACCTGAATGCTATTCTGGCCGATGTGCCTGAACAGCGCAATACGCTGATGTTCAGTGCTACCATGAGCAACGAAATCGAGAAAATAGCCAAGACTTACCTGCACGATGCCAAGGAAATCACCATCGGCAAACGCAACGAGAGTACGCACAGCGTGAATCATGTGGCCTACTGCGTTCATGCCAAGGACAAGTATGAGGCCTTAAAACGTATCGTGGACTATTATCCTGACATCTATGCCATTATCTTCTGCCGCACCCGTATGGAGACACAGGAAATAGCTGACAAGCTGATGCAAGACGGCTACAATGCCGATGCCCTACATGGCGATCTCTCCCAAGCTGCACGCGACCTGGTGATGCAGAAGTTCCGCAATCGCCACCTGCAACTCCTGGTAGCTACAGATGTAGCAGCTCGTGGCCTTGATGTGGATGACCTTACGCATGTGATCAACTACGGATTGCCCGATGACATTGAATACTATACCCATCGCAGCGGACGTACTGGACGCGCTGGCAAGACGGGAACCAGCATCGCCATCATGAACCTGCGTGAGAAGACTAAGCAACGCAACATTGAGCGCGTGATTGGGCATGAATTCAAACAGGGTGTAATGCCTACAGGCAAGCAGATATGCGAGAAGCAGCTCATGAAGGTGATAGACCAGTTGGAAAAGGTGCATGTGAATGAAGAAGACATTGCCGACTTCATGCCTGATGTATATCGCAAGCTCGACTGGTTAGACAAGGAAGAACTCATCAAGCGTATGGTATCATTGGAGTTCAACCGCTTCCTCGACTACTACCACGACCGTGAGGAAATAGAGGTGGTAAGCACTGCCAAGCCCAAGCGCGAGAAGGAAAGAGGCAAAAGAGGAGCAGATAAGAAACCCAATCCCCGTTCACGAGTGGCAGAGCCTGGCTACGCCCGCCTTTTCATCAACCTGGGCAAGAAAGACGAATTTACTCCCAAAGACCTTATGGCTCTGCTGAACAAGAACCTGCATGGCCGTGTGGTGATGGGTAAAATAGACCTGATGCAGAACTTCTCGTTCTTCGAAGTTGAAGAGGAACGAGCTGAAGATGTGGCCCGTTATATGACTGGTGCCAACTTCAAAGGCCGCAAAGTGACGGTAGAACTGACCAACGACAAGGAGGCTGCTTCCAAACCTGCGAGGGTTCGCAAGCCTTCTGAGCATCATGAGCGTAAATATCAGGAACAAGAAGGGGGTCGTCGTGGTCGCCAACGTACTTCAGACAAACCTGCTAAACCCGCCAAAGAAACGAAAAGCTCCAAGTCTCGTGGTCGTAAAGATGACTGGAAACAGTTCTTTATCCACGACAACGACGGGCTGAAAGGTGAAATGCCAAACTTCCTCAATGAAGAGGGATGGCAGAAAAAGAGTAAGAAAAAGAAGAAGTAATAATAAGAGCGGAGGTTCATTCTCCGCTCTTTCTTTTTATTTTATCACTACCCGCAATTTATCATTATTCACTCTGGCTTTTAACCACTCAGTAAGTTTATCCATCGTGGCATTGTCCATACGCTTGGAAACACTCATGACCGCTATCGGCACAGTATCAGTGCGCAAGGAATCTATATCAAACTCCACCGTATGCGACAAAGCAAAGCTCTTTATCGTAGGATATAGTACCTTCAATTCAGGAATGACAGAAGCACCCAACTCATCATACAACCTAAATTGACGAAGCTGGCGTTCCAACGAATCTATTTGCAAGGTCTGCTGACGAAGTCGCTCCTCACCATTCTGGTAGAAATCTTCCAATACCTGCGAACGGATAGCCGTGATGTCAAGATCAACACCAGCATTGCCACTCACACCTTGCAGAATCACCAGTCGCACATTCTCTAAGCTATACTCAGGCATGCGGCTGCGTGCCACAGCAATCGTAGAATCTGGCACCTCTTGTCCCACCATTACCACACGTATTTCACTATCCTTGCCCTTGCGTGTGATACGTTTATCCACTACCTGTGCATTCTCAAACGAAAGCTGCTCTTTGATGAAACGGTTGGCAGCACTGTTGAAATAAGTATCACGAACGATGCCTACCGTAAGGTAAATGGCAGGAATCATCGTCAGCACCATCACGGCAATGATATATTTGCGCACCTGCTTTTCCTTCTCATTGTCCACCTGACGTATTTTAGAGAAACCCATGATGCGAACGCCCAAGATAGTGGCAGCTCCGATGAACACAGAATTAATGAAGTAGAGGTAGAATGCTCCCAAGAAATAAATCAAGTTGCCTGTAGCCAACCCATAGCCAGCCGTGCAGAGAGGCGGCATCAAGGCCGTAGCAATGGCCACACCTGGCAGCACGTTGCCCTTGTTCTTGCTGGCAGTGGCGACAATGCCTGCCGCACCACCCATCAAGGCAATGAACACATCGTAGATGGTAGGCGATGTACGCGCCAACAGTTCAGACTGACCCTCGGCTACAGGACTGACCACAAAGAACAGCGTAGCTGTGACCACACTGAACAGCGTAGTAATAAGGTAACTCTTCATGGAGCGTTTCATCAACTCAAAATCGTTGATACCCACTGCCAAGCCCATACCCATGATAGGCCCCATGAGCGGTGAGATAAGCATGGCACCAATAATCACAGCAGTAGAGTTGATGTTCAAACCCAGACAGGCAATGAAGATAGCAAATATCAGAATCCAAAGGTTGGATCCACGAAAATCTATGCCCTTACGGATGCTGTCCACCGTATTACTCTCATGGTCTTTGTCGCGCTTCAAGTCAAGATACTCCTTGAAAAAAGCACGAATGGCGAAAACGTTTCTGTCTTGATTAGCAGGTGTCATAGCTGTAGATATTATTTAATGAAACGGTTGACAATAGGTATTTGCTTCAGCGGAAGGTCGTTCTTGACGATAAAGCCCACAAAGACCAGCAGAAGCAGGGTGCGCCAAGCAAGTCGCAGCACCAGGTTGTCTATCGGCAAGTAAAGTCCTGCCACATAGAGCACTGCCGCCAGCACCACATAGGCGGCTATGGATTTTAACGGATAGGCAATGGGGAACTTCTTCTGTCCTACGAAGTAAGAGAGCAACATAGAAGTGCCATAGCCGGCGAATCCTGCCCAGGCACAAGCATGATAACTGTACTTAGGTATAAGCAGCACGTTGATGCCTATCAGCACCACACATCCTATCAGCGAGAAATAGGCTCCCCACTTGGTCTCATCTATCAGTTTGTACCAGAAAGAGAGGTTGAAGTAGATGCCCATGAAGATTTCGGCCATCATCACGATAGGCACCACATCCAGTCCTTCCCAGTAGTCACTTCCGATAAGGTAACGTAGGATATCAAGGTAGAACATTACAGCCAGGAAAGCCAGCAAGGTAAAGATGATGAAAAACTTCATCGCGCTGGCGTAAATCTCCTTGTTGTCCTTGTCCTTACTCTTGCCAAACACGAAAGGCTCGTAGGCATAGCGGAAAGCTTGGGTAAGCATGGCCATAATCATGGCTATCTTCACACAAGCGCCATAGATGCCCAGTTGGACGATACCCTCGGCCTCATCGGGATACACCAACGGAAAGATAATCTTATCGGCCACCTGATTGAGGATGCCTGCCACACCCAGCACCAGCAACGGCATACAATAGAGGAACAATCGATGGAACAACTCCTTGTCGAATGTATAGCGGAAGCCCCTGAATTGCGGCAACAGGCACAGCATGATAAGGCTGGTGCATATCAGGTTGATGGCAAAAGCAGCTCCTGCATCGCTGCCATTCATGCCCTTGTAATAAATCAGGTTGAGGGTGATGCTCAGGAAGATAAAGAGCAGTTTCAACGTGGCAAAATGGAGGGCCTTGTTCTTGTAGCGGAGGTAGGCGAACGGGATAGCCTGAATGGCATCCATCGCCACCACGATCATCATCATGCCTAAATACCAGGGATGTGCCGCATAGCCCATCACACCTGCGATGGGCTGCAGGAACAGCAAGCCCAGTGCCAAGAACAGCACTGATCCCATACTTACGAAGAGCAAGGTGGTGCTATAGACATGCATCGGCTCGTCCTTACCGTTGTTGGCAAAGCGGAAGAAACCCGTCTCCATTCCACAGGTAAGGACTACCAGCACCAGGGCCGTGAGTGCATAAATGTTTGTCACCATACCATATCCACCACTTTCGGCCGACATAGCTGTGGTATGAATAGGCACCAGCAAATAGTTGAGGAACCTGCCGATGATACTGCTCAATCCGTAGATGGCGGTGTCTTTTGCCAACGATTTTAACGAAACCATTTTTCTAAATTGAAAATTGAGAATTGAAAATTGAAAATTATTATACAAGATAATCGTTCAATGTTGGTATAATACGAAGAGTCCTATTAACTCCATCTCTCAATTTCTCAATCTCTCACTAAAAAATTAAAGTTGTTCAACCAAATAAGTCGGGCTCCATCCCAGCCTTGAATCTTCCCAAGTGCTTGTAGGCAAGCTCCGTCACTTCTCGTCCGCGAGGGGTGCGCTTGATGAATCCTTCTTTGATGAGGAAAGGCTCATACACATCCTCTATGGTACCTGCATCCTCACCCAATGCCGTAGCTATGGTGGTGAGACCCACAGGACCGCCCTTGAACTTGTCGATGATGGTGGTCAGTATCTTGTTGTCTATCTGGTCAAGACCATACTTGTCGATGTTCAGGGCACTAAGGGCATGTCGGGCTATCTTCAGGTCTATCTCGCCTGTGCCCACTACCTGCGCAAAATCGCGCACACGCCTGAGCAAAGCATTGGCCACACGAGGGGTGCCACGACTGCGTGAAGCGATCTCTGCGGCCGCCTCTTCCTTGATAGGCACCCCCAGAATACCCGCTGAACGCTTCACGATTTTCTTCAGCACCTTATTATCATAGTACTCCAAATGCAGGTTGATGCCAAAACGGGCGCGAAGCGGAGCCGTAAGCAAGCCGCTACGTGTAGTAGCACCCACCAGCGTGAAAGGACTCAGGTCTATCTGTATGCTTCGTGCCGATGGACCCTTGTCTATCATGATGTCGATGCGATAATCCTCCATCGCCGAGTAGAGGTATTCCTCCACCAAGGGCGAAAGACGGTGAATCTCGTCGATAAACAGCACATCGTTGGGCTCCAGACTGGTAAGGATGCCTGCCAAATCACCAGGCTTATCCAGCACAGGGCCTGATGTAATCTTGAACCCCACGCCAAGTTCGTTGGCAATGATGTTGCTGAGCGTGGTCTTACCCAATCCGGGAGGGCCGTGTAGCAGTGTGTGGTCGAGAGCTTCGCCACGCATACGGGCAGCACGGACAAACACGCGCAGGTTGTCCACCACCTGCTCCTGTCCGCTGAAGTCCTCAAAACGCAAGGGTCGCAAGGCATTTTCAAAGTCCTTGTCGCTCGCACTCTGCTGCTCCCTTATGTCAAATTCATCTCTCATTACCTTATTTATTATTTGCTTACAAAGATAGTGCAAAGTGAGCGAAAATGCAAGTTTACTTGCAATTTTCCGAACCGCAGCCTATCTTCATATATTTATCCCATACTCCTGCTTCACCTCACTCATCACAAAGATGCTCTCCAAAGAGTCGAGGCTCTCAATGGTGCCCAACTTGTGGAGGACGAACTCCTGATACTGCTTCATGTCCGATGCGCGGACTTTGAGCAAGTAGTCGTAGGCACCCGAGATGTTGTAGCACTCCGTCACTTCCGGAATGTCGTTGATGCGGGTAGTGAAATCATCGGCTATCGCATGATTGATATGGCGCAGCTTCACCTTGCAGAACACCTGCATGCCTCGTTCCAGCTTCTCAGCATCGAGAATCGCCACATATTTCTTTATGTACCCTTGACGCTCCAACCGCTTCTGGCGTTCAAACACAGGGGTGGGCGACAAATGTACCGCCTCAGCCAACTCCTTGGTAGTCAGCTTGGCATTGCGCTGCAAGGTGCGCAAAATCAATAAATCCGTCTGGTCTAATTGTTCCATATTCCGCAAAAAGAATGATATTCTGCCAAAGCCCCAACAAAGCACTTGTTTTAGAATATCTTTATTGTTTGACGCGGCAAAAATAGGAATATTTTCTTAGTTTTCAAAAACTCTTGGAAGATACTTCCACAGCATCTAACTTTGCAGCGTGAATCAAACAAAAACATTGCTTGAACGAAAACAATAAAATCAATACATTATGGAAAAAGAAAGACTTCACTTCGAGACGCTCCAACTCCATGTAGGACAAGAGCAGGCAGACCCCGCCACTGATGCGCGTGCGGTACCTATCTATCAAACCACATCTTATGTCTTCCGCAATTCGCAGCATGCCGCCGACCGCTTCGGCCTTCGCGATGCAGGCAATATCTATGGCCGACTGACCAACTCCACTCAGGGCGTGTTTGAAGATCGCGTTGCTGCGCTCGAAGGCGGAGTAGCTGGTCTGGCGGTGGCCAGTGGTGCAGCTGCCATCACGTATGCCCTTCAGAATGTCTGTCAGGCAGGCGACCACATCGTGGCTGCCGACAATCTGTATGGCGGCTCCTACAACCTCATCACCCACACCTTGACCACACAGGGCATCAGTAACACCATCCTCAATGTAAACGACCTTGAAGCGTTGGAAGCTGCCATTCAGCCCAATACCAAGGTGGTGTATGCAGAGACTTTCGGCAATCCCAACAGCGATGTGCTCAACCTCGAAGGAGTAGCCGCCATTGCCCACAAGCACGGCATTCCTTTCATCGTTGACAACACGTTTGGCACACCTTACCTGATTCGTCCGTTGGAGCATGGAGCCGATATCGTGGTACACTCCGCCACCAAGTTCTTAGGCGGACACGGTTCTTCCTTGGGAGGCGTGATTGTCGATAGCGGCAAGTTCGACTGGAAGGCCAACCCTGATAAGTTCCCCACGCTGGCCAAGCCCGATCCTTCTTATCACGGAGCCGTCTTTGCCGATGTGGCAGGAGCCGCCGCTTTCGTCACCCGCATCCGTGCCGTCATCCTGCGCGACACAGGCGCAGCCATCTCTCCTTTCAACGCGTGGATATTGCTGCAAGGCTTAGAGACCTTGAGCCTGCGTGTGGAGCGTCATGTGGAGAATGCACTCAAGGTGGTGGACTTCCTGGCTCATCATCCCAAGGTGGCCAAGGTGAATCATCCTTCTTTGGAGAGTCATCCCGACCATCAGCTTTACCAGCAATACTTCCCCCATGGAGGCGGCAGCATCTTCACCTTCGAAATCAAAGGCGGACAGGAGGAAGCCTGGCGTTTCATCGATGCTTTGCAGATCTTCTCCCTGCTGGCCAATGTGGCTGACGTGAAGAGCTTGGTGATTCATCCTTACACCACTACCCACTCACAACTATCGCCCGAGGAACTGGAGGAGCAGCATATCACGCCTGCCACCATCCGACTCTCCATAGGCACAGAGCATATCGATGACATCATCGATGATTTGGCACAAGCTTTTGCACAGATTTAAGTAAAAGCTGGTTTTAGCTCATTTATTTTTGTACCTTTGCACACGAATAGAGTAATAAAATGAAAGAGAAGATTGTATTTGTAACTGGGGCCAACAAAGGCATTGGGTTCGGCATCGCAAAGCACCTCGGACTCAGTGGCTGGAAAGTCATCGTAGGCGCAAGGAATCAGAATCGTGCAGAAAAGGCCATTGGTGAATTGAGATTAGCAGGAGTGAATGTGCTCGGTTGGGTGCCTGTCGAACTGGCCGACCTTGACAGCATCGGGCAAGCCGCTCAAGAGTTAAGCGAAAGATATCCCGATCTATCGCTGTTGGTGAACAATGCGGGTATTCCCGGCAATATGGGCACAGATAGCCGGCATACGGACATTAGCGACATCAAAGAGACACTCAACGTGAACTTCATTGGGACTTTCGCACTCACAAAAGCGCTTCTACCACTGATTGAAAAGAACAAAGGCAGGATTGTCAACGTCACCGTTCCTTCAGCCATAAGCCCCTACTGGCATCCGCTGGCCTATGTGACAAGCAAAGCTGCCCAGAATGCGATGATGGGTGTGATGGCTTGCGAATTCCTGCAAAACAAAACACCAGTGGAGATATTTTCAGTGCATCCAGGCCCTACTACCACAGACCTGAACGGCAATATGAAGCTGCCTGGCTTCCACGATATCGAAACAGTCGGGCAGAAGATGGCAGAACTAATCAATGATGGCATCAGTCATCAAGGGGAGTTCATAGAACTCTATCCCATTGTGAAGGAAGATTAGAAGATTTAAATACTAAATTAAGAAACAATTAAAATAGAAGATTATGTCAAAGATCGCAAAACAACTTACAGAGCTCATCGGCCAAACGCCTCTGCTCGAACTGAATAAGTTTTCCAAAGCCAAAGGTCTGGAGACTCCCGTGATTGCCAAAGTGGAGTTTTTCAACCCGGGCGGCAGTGTGAAAGACCGTATTGCATTGGCCATGATAGAGGATGCAGAAGCAAAGGGACTGCTCCAACCAGGTGCCACCATCATCGAGCCTACCAGCGGAAACACGGGCGTGGGACTGGCGTTGGTCAGTGCCGTGAAGGGCTATAAGCTCATCCTCACCATGCCTGAGACCATGAGCGTGGAGCGTCGCAACCTGGTGAAAGCCTACGGAGCCGAAGTGCGCCTCACTAACGGAAAAGACGGTATGGCGGGAGCTATCCGTGCAGCCGAGGAGCTGCGCGACTCCATCCCTGGGAGCATTATCCTGCAGCAGTTTGAGAACCCAGCCAACCCAGCCAAGCATTATGCTACTACAGGGGTGGAAATCTGGGAACAGACAGAAGGTCAGATTGACATCTTCGTGGCTGGTGTGGGCACGGGCGGAACGGTGTCTGGCATGGGCAAGCGGCTCAAGGAGCTCAACCCACACATTAAGATTGTGGCAGTAGAACCCAAATCATCGGCGGTGCTCAACGGCGGCCCCAGCGGACCGCACAAGATTCAGGGCATCGGAGCCGGCTTCATTCCCCAGACCTACAATGCCGAGGTGATTGACGAGGTGTTTGATGTGGACAATGACGATGCCATCCGCACGGGTCGCCAACTGGCTCAGAGCGAGGGACTGCTCGTAGGTATCTCGGCAGGAGCCGCAGCCTTTGCAGCTGCAGAGATTGCCAAGCGACCGGAGAATCAGGGCAAGCGCGTGGTAGCCCTGCTGCCCGATACGGGTGAGCGTTACCTCTCCACCGTCCTCTATGCCTTTGAGGATTATCCGTTGTAAAGAACAGGGGGCTGCACAGTCCCCTTTTTTATTCCCCTCTACAGATACTCATCATCTCCTTTCGTGCCTCGCGCCAACGGGGAAAATAGCGATCCATCAAGGCATGAAAGCGTTGGTTGTGACTGGGTTCCAACAGGTGGCAAAGCTCATGCACCACCACTTGTTCCACACACCAATCGGGCATAAGCAGCAGATAGGCAGAGAAACAGATAGACTTGTCCCTCACATCGCACCTGCCCCATCGGGATATCATCGGCTTATAGCAGATAAAAGACGGTTTCACTCCCATCTTCCGCGCATTCCGCTCCACCATCGGCTCTATGAGAGCCTTCAAGCGTTGCAAGGCATCATCAGCCTGCGCCTGCGTCTGAAGCGGCAATTGATGGAAGAAATCAGCCCGTTGCTGCTGGCTCTCGCAGGATTTCTTCCTGGCCTCCGCTATCCACGCGCGATGTTCCTCAATGAAAGCCTCCACCCTTGCCTTAGGCATTCCCAAAGGGGCGGACACGTGCACATCGCCATTTTTCACGATGCGCATAGAGAGTCGGCTGGTGCGTCTGTATGTCACTTCTATCGCCATTCCGCTATTTGATTAGTTTGACTATTTGTTTGTCCGTCGCCTCAGGCAGTAGCGCCCTGAAATGTGCGCACATGCGGTCGAACGATTCCTGAGGCGTGCGCTCGCATTGGCAGGCTTCGCGGCCGTACAACTGCTCTGGGGTGGTGAGTAGCGACCATCCCCAGCCGTATTTGCGGTTGTGTCTGTCGCGCGGATAGACAAAATCCTCCGTCACGATGCGGCAAGCCATCTGCAGACGGGTGACGTAGCTGTCGAAACGGCTGCGCATTTTTGGCCCTGTGAAACCACAGGCGGCACGCAACTCACGGGTGATCAGGCTGCCGTGCTCCTGCAACGTGAGCAGGATGGCCTCTTCTATGGAACCCTCTTCGGGTGCCGGATGCAGACTGCGACGATAGTTGCAAAGGTCTGGCCACCACGCACAGCTCACAAATCCCGCCTTGCTGGCGAAGAACTTGCCATAAACGCAGCTTCCATCCTGCACTATCGGGCCTTTCCACTTCCACAGCGGCCAGTCCCAGCCACCATCGTCAAACACCACATAGCGGCAGTCTTCGTCCACCACGGCCTCGGCTGAATAGCCCCGAATGCCGCTTTCCAGCAGCGGCAGGAATCCCACCTGCTGGATATATTCCATCAGTTCCTGACAACTATGTATCTCTCCGTTCTTCATAGCTCTTTTTTTATCTCTTCCACCACCTTGACATCTGCAGGCAACCAGCCGACCGAGTTTAACTGTTCTTCGGTCAACCATCGCGCTGCCTCATGTTCTTTCAGCGTCAAGGCACCACTCACCAAGTGACACCAGAAGCAATGCATCGTGAGGTGGAATGCTGCATAATCACAATCCACGGTACAGAGAAACTCCTCCACGCTGATTTCTGCCGAAAGCTCTTCGCGTATCTCCCGCTTCAAGGCTTCCTCAGGCGTCTCACCAGGCTCCATCTTCCCCCCGGGAAACTCCCAGCCGTCTTTGTAGTCACCATATCCTCGCTGTGTGGCGAAGATACGACCTTTGTCATCGTGAATGACTGCTGCTACTACTTCTATTTGTTTCATCTTTCACTCCTTTTCCTCTTCCGCCGCCATCGGCATCTGCCCGTCCTCTTCGTCTAAATGCTGATACGCAACAACTTTTGCCATACGGTCTTGCAGATAGATGTGATTGAGCGTATAGGCGAGTGACTCCAGCGTCTGCTCCCTGACCTTGGGCTTCAATTCACACTCCCACACAGTGATGCAGTGCCAACCCATCTCCGCCAGCTTGCGTTGTTCTTCGCGGTCACGCTCCTTGTTCCTTCGTATCTTCGCCACCCAGAAATCCCGATTCGTCTTGGGAATTTTGCAACAAGCCGAGTTTTCATTTACTTCTGATTCCACACGATGCCCGTGCCAGAAACACCCGTTGACAAAGATGCAAGTCCTGTATTTCCGCAGCACCAAGTCGGGATGCCCCGGCAAGCGCTTGTGGTTCAGCCTGTAGCGGAATCCTCTGCTCCACAGCCCACGTCGCACTATCATCTCCGGCTTCGTGTCCTTTCCGCGAATCCGCGACATGCAAAGATGGCGCTGTTGTGGAGAAAGCTTGTCCATATCACTTCCATATAATTATTATCTTTATCGGGTCATGAGTAATTTTATATGGTTACAAAAATAAGCATTATACATGAAACGGATGCAATAAAACGATAAATAAATGGTCAACTCTACAAAAAATTACCCTGACAAACTTTCACCCATTAGTGTCATCCCAAAAAGAATATGGTGTTTCCATACTATATTTTCTTCGGACCAAGGATAACCTGTTTGACGACACATAAACAAACCAAGATCACTTGGCAAAAAAGGAGATTTCTTATTATCCTAATACCTTTTTGATGTCAGGGAAAAATTTCCCTGACATACCATTTTTCATAAAACGATGTCTGCTCAAATTTCAGCCGACATCGCAAACTCCCATCAATGCAGCGGTTGAGGGGAATCATTGGCATTCGGATTCTTTCGGGGATTATGTTGCTTTTCAGGGCGAAGAACAGGAAATAGGGTGCTACGAAGCTACGAGGCTACGAGGCTACATTAGCTTACTTTGATGTATTTCCGCGAGGAGGGTGGAGGAGTTACTTCCACCCTTACAATATACTTATCTTATATATATTATTATATACATAATAATATATATAAGATAAAAGTAACGCCCTTCCTTCCCGTTGCACCATCGAATTCACTCAATGTAGCCTCGTAGCCTCGTAGCGCCCTTGATTTTCCCCTGCCCTGACCACAGGCAGAGAAACGTAATTTCAGGCGCAAAATAATTACGTTTCGTGGCCTGCGAGCGGCATGCACGCTTTCATCGGCCTCGCCCACTGCCTGAACAGAAAGGCTTGGTGTACACAGGCCGACCATCGCCCCGATTTTAACATTTGAACTAAATCGGGAATGAATGCCTCCGATGTTTGGCGGGGCACTGCTTTCTTCATATCTTTGTAGTGTTATAACAAAGTCACTTCGTAAAGCAAAAACCAACGTGAAGCGGCCTTGGGACTCACGTCCTGCTTGTAAAATAAAAAAACAACAGGCGACCTGATAATTGGAAAAATGACGAATTAGTTGTATCTTCGCCACCATAAACAAAAAACAATAGGACTATGGAACTCAATGAACTTATGAAAGACTGCGCACGCAGGCAAAAACTGGGCCTGCACTTCATCATGGCCTCCATCGTAATCTGGGGACTGATACTGGCGGTGCATCTCACCGAGCTGGACATCCTGATGAAGAACATGCTCACGCTGTGCTGCGCGGCACCGCTGTTCCCCTTGGCGTGGGGACTGTCGAAATGGCTGAAGATAGACTTCGAGGGCAAGGGCAATCCGCTCACCAAAGCGGGCATCTATTTCTCCTCCAATCAGATACTCTACATCCTTATCGCCATGTGGGTGTTCAGTGCCGTGCCCGATAAGATGGTAATGGTCTATGCCATGATCTTCGGCGCCCACCTGATGCCCTACGCGTGGCTCTACCAGTCGAAGAGCTACCTGGTGTTCTCCATCCTCATCCCCATCCTCGCCCTGATTGTCGGACTGATGTATCCGCCGCAGGTGTTGGCCTGGGTGATGGTGGCCGTAGAGCTGATATTCTCCTATTGCCTGCGGGTGGAATGTGTGAAACTTTACAGCGAAGGTAAGTAAAAAATAACGCGAAGAATGGCGGGAGAATGGTAAATAGTTCATATCTTTGCAGAAAATAAGTAATAAGTGAAGAAAATGAAAGCGAAATTGACAATCATCACCCTGATGCTGCTGATGGCTATCGGCAGCAAGGCGCAGAGTCTAGCTGGCCGCGTGTATTCCAACCCCAACATCATGGCGGGTGTGATAGAGGAGCAGATGAAAGACTTAGACATAGAGAAGCAGATGAACGAAGCCATAGCCAAAGCCGAAAAGGAGAAGGGACGCAAACTGACGGACAAGGAAATGGCCGAGGCAAAAAAGAAGATGGAAGAGGCCATGAAAATGGCGGAAGCCGTGAGAAAAGGGATGAGTGTGGCCGTCTCGATAGAATTCATCAATGAGACCGATGCAGTATATAAGATGAAGACCAGGGTGGATGAAGAGCTGCTGAAGTTGGCTGGTGTAGGTTGGCTGAAGCGCAAGGCTTTTAAGGCTGCGCTCGCCCTGGCTCCTGAGTCGGAGAAAGGCACCTACATCGTGCAAGGCGACCTCGTGATATTCGACCCTGAGAGCGATGCTGACACCCTGCGTCTGAGTGCCGACCGCAGACAGCTGTTCGGCAGGGATAAGGACAGGAAAGAACCTATGGATTTCACCCTCACACTGGAGCAGAAATAATGCTACGAGGCATATTTCCCGCACCTCTGTGAACAAAAAATATTTGCATGGTACTGAACTACATCTGGATAGCGTTTTTCGTCATTGCCTTCATCGTGGCCTTGTGCAAGACGATGTTTCTGGGCGATACGGAGATATTCACCACGATGGTGAACTCCACATTCGATTCGTCGAAGTCGGCTTTTGAGATTTCCTTGGGACTGACGGGCTTGCTGGCCTTCTGGTTGGGCATCATGAAGATAGGCGAGCGAAGCGGTATGATCAACGCCCTTTCCAAGTTCCTGAGCCCTGTGCTCTGCAAGTTGTTTCCCGACATCCCTAAGGGGCATCCTGCGCTTGGTTCCATCTTCATGAACCTGAGTGCCAACATGCTGGGATTGGACAATGCTGCCACGCCCTTGGGACTCAAGGCGATGGAGCAGCTGCAGGAACTCAACCCCAAGAAAGATACGGCCACCAATCCGATGATCATGTTCCTGGTGATTAACACTTCGGGCTTGATTCTCATTCCCCTCAGCATCATGCTCTATCGGTCGCAGTTGGGAGCTGTACAACCTACCGACATCTTCATCCCCACGCTCATCACCACTACCATCTCGACGATGGTGGGCATTACGATTGTGAGCATCAGTCAGAAAATCAACCTGTTCAACAAGGCCATCCTCTCGTTGGTGGCGGGTATCGCGCTATTCTTCAGCGGTCTGATCTGGCTGTTCGTCACCGTGAGCCGCGAGACGATGGGCACCTACTCCACCCTAGTGGCCAACATCCTGCTCTTTGGCATTATCATCGTCTTCATCCTATGGGGTGTGTTGAAAAATTGCAAGGTGTATGACTCGTTCATCGAAGGGGCCAAGGAGGGATTCACTACGGCTGTACGCATCATCCCCTACTTGGTGGCTTTCTTGGTGGGCATCGGCGTGTTCCGCGCCTCGGGAGCGATGGACATTCTGGTGGATAGTATCGGCTGGTTGGTGGGTCTCACGGGCGTTGACACCACCTTCGTGGGAGCCTTGCCCACTGCCCTGATGAAGTCGCTGAGCGGCAGCGGGGCCAACGGACTGATGATAGACACCATGCAGCAATATGGAGCCGACTCGTTGGTGGGCCGCATGAGTTGTGTGGTGCGTGGAGCTTCCGACACCACCTTCTACATATTAGCGGTCTATTTCGGCAGTGTAGGTGTGACCAAGACGCGCAATGCTGTGACCTGCGGACTGCTGGCCGACCTGTCGGGCATCATCGCAGGCATCATTATCAGTTACCTGTTCTTTGCTTAGACCACTATGATCACTTTTCTGACAGAAGATATCGAAATGCCTGACATCCAGCAGGAGCAGGTGCGGGCGTGGATCAAGGATGTGGCAGCCTCCTACGGGAAACGCGTAGGCCCCATCTCCTATTTCTTCTGCTCCGACAAGCGCATCTTGGAGGTGAATCTGGAATACCTGCAGCACGACTACTATACCGATATCATCACCTTCGACTATTGCGAGGGCAACCGTCTGAGCGGCGACATCTTCATCAGCCTCGACACTGTGCGCTCCAATGCCGAATTGTTGAATCAGCCCTACCAGCGCGAGTTGCATCGCGTCATCATTCACGGCATCCTGCACCTCTGCGGCATCAACGACAAGGGGCCGGGCGAGCGGGAGATCATGGAGGCGGCAGAGAATCGGGCTTTGGGCTTATTGACTTAGTCGGAGGATTTACCGTATTTTAAAATGCTAATAACCTTTAATCTTACATATCATTATGAAAAAAACATTCGTCTTATTATTGCTGACCTTCTGTTTGGTCACTTTGAATGCCCAGAACAGTCATTTCACCAAAATCACGGTGGCCAGTTGGAACATCGGGCACTTTGCCTTGGGAAAATCGGGTGACACCAAGTTAACTCACTCCGTATTGGATTTCTACAAGCAGACCTATCGCGCCTACTTCAACGAACTGAATGCCGATATCCTTGCACTGATAGAATATAACCCGCTGATGGTGAACGCCACAGACAATCAGCCTGCCGTGGAGGCCCGCGAAGCTATCCTCTCCAACTATCACGAAGCGCAGATCGGTCCGAAATACGACTACAACTGCAACGCTATCTTCAGCAACGGCATCGAGATACTGGGAACTGAAACCGTGTTGTTCTCAAAGATGGTGCAGAAGCGTTATTACCTGGTGACCACCATGCGGCTCGACGGTGACATCGTGAAAGTGGTTTCTACCCACTTGGACTGGAACCAGGGCGAGAATGGTGCCCCTTATCGTACGCTCCAAATCCAGGAACTCATCGAGGCTTTCAAGAATGACAAGTATGTGATTATGTGTGCCGACTGGAACACGAGCAATTCGACGAATGAGTATGATGCTTTTATCGAAGCTGGCTACGAAATGGCCAATCACGGCTACCTGGGCGATATCCTCACCTACCCTGCCGGCAGCAATCCGCGCAGCTGCATTGACAACATCATCACCAAGGGCTTTGCCCACTCCAACGTGAAAGTGATCAACAACGCCATGCTGAGCGACCATTGCCTCATCAAGTCCGACTTGACGAAGCTGCCTTAGGATTTTTTTTGCAAGCATATTTTGTTCTGCTCTCAACTTTCCGTATCTTTGTACACAGAAACAGCAAAGAGAAACAGCAAAGAAATGGAATTTACTTTCGATGTCATAGTGATAGGCGGCGGTCATGCAGGATGCGAGGCCGCCCATGCTGCCGCGCGACTTGGCTCCAAGACGTGCCTCATCACGATGGACATGAACAAGATAGCCCAGATGAGCTGTAACCCCGCTGTGGGCGGCATTGCCAAGGGACAGATTGTACGCGAGATAGATGCTATGGGAGGAATGATGGGCGTTGTGACCGACAGGACCGCCATTCAGTTCCGCATCCTCAACCGCTCCAAAGGCCCTGCGATGTGGAGCCCACGTGCCCAGTGCGACCGCAACAAGTTTATCTGGACTTGGCGCGAGGTGTTGGAGAATACTCCCAACCTGAGCATCTGGCAAGACACGGTGGAGGAAATCATCGTAAAGGACGGGCGGATACAAGGTGTGAAAACCATCTGGGGAGTAACCCTGTGGGCCAACTGCGTGATTCTTACGGCGGGCACCTTCCTCAACGGACTGATGCACATAGGGCGAAAGATGGTAGCGGGCGGACGCATTGCAGAACCAGCGTCTTACAAGCTGACAGAATCGATTGTGGCTCAAGGCATTACGTTTGCCCGCATGAAGACAGGCACACCTGTCCGCATCGATGGCCGAAGTGTTCACTACGAAGCGTTGGAGATTCAAGACGGAGAAGATGATTATCATAAGTTTTCTTTCTTAGATTCTCCCACTAAACACCTAAAGCAACTGCCTTGTTGGACGTGCTACACCAACGAGGCCGTACACGAAGTGCTGCGTCGCGGTTTGCCAGAATCTCCCCTTTATAACGGACAGATTCAGAGCATAGGTCCTCGCTATTGTCCCAGCATCGAGACCAAAATAGTGACCTTCCCCGATCGCGACCACCATCAGCTGTTCTTGGAACCTGAGGGTGAGACTACCCGCGAACTTTACCTCAACGGCTTCTCTTCCTCGCTGCCGATGGAGATACAGATAGAGGCATTGAAGCAGATTCCCGCTTTCCGCGATTTAGTAATTTATCGTCCAGGCTATGCTATCGAATACGACTTCTTTGACCCCACCCAACTGACTCATTCTTTAGAGTCGAAGATGGTCAAGCACCTGTTCTTTGCCGGACAAGTGAACGGTACTACGGGCTATGAGGAAGCAGCGGGCCAAGGATTGATGGCAGGCATCAACGCCCATCTGTGCTGTCACGGCAGCGAGCCGATGGTGTTGGGAAGAGACGAGGCCTACATCGGCGTGTTGATAGACGACCTGGTAACCAAGGGCGTGGACGAGCCTTACCGCATGTTTACCTCACGTGCTGAATACCGCATCTTGCTCCGTATGGACGATGCCGATATGCGACTCACGGAGAAATCCTGGCAGTTAGGACTGGCAGATGCTCACCGTCACGAATTATTGGAGAGGAAGAAAGAGGCTATCGAAAGCATCCTGAACTTTACGGCCAATTACGCTGTGCATCCCAACGATATGAATGGGCTGTTGGAAAGCTGGGGCACTACCCCACTCCGTCACGGCTGCAAGTTGAAAGACCTCATCATCCGTCCGCAAATATCCTTGCTCCAGATGGCCGAAGTCATTCCCGATTTCAAGCAACTGCTCGACACTATTACCGAACGCAAGCAGGAAATCACAGAGGCGGCAGAGATACAAATCAAGTACGAGGGCTACATAGGGCGCGAGCGACTTATGGCCAACAAGCTCACACGTCTGGATTCCATCAAGATAAAAGGCAAGTTCGACTACAACAACATTCAGTCGCTCTCTACCGAGGCTCGTCAGAAACTGACGAAAATCGACCCAGAGAACATCGGGCAGGCGAGTCGAATCCCAGGCGTTTCGCCCAGTGATATCAACGTACTGCTTGTATTATCAGGCAGATAAAAATAAATTGTTCCACGTGAAACATTAATAACAACAATATGGAAAAAGAAGAATTAATCAAGAATCTAAGAACAGTTCCCGACTTCCCTATACCAGGAATTTTGTTCTATGACGTTACAACACTATTCAAGAACCCTGACGTGCTGAAAGGACTGACTGACATGATGTACGAACAGTACAAAGACAAGGGTATCACCAAAGTGGTAGGCATAGAGTCAAGAGGATTTATCATGGCTCCTATATTAGCCACCAAACTGAATGCGGGATTTGTGCCTATTCGCAAACCTGGTAAATTGCCCGCTGAAACCATCGAGGCAAGTTATGACAAAGAATATGGAAAGGACACCATACAGATGCACAAAGACGCCATCGACGAAAACGATGTAATTCTTTTACACGATGACCTCTTGGCTACTGGAGGGACTATGAAGGCTGCCTGCGATCTTGTGAAGCAGCTGCATCCTAAAAAGGTGTATGTGAACTTTATCATTGAGCTGAAAGACCTCAAGGGTAAGGAGATTTTTGACAAGGACATAGAAATAGAATCCATCCTCACTCTCTAAGTATTATGGAAAAAAGAGCCGGCGAAGAGCGGTTGAACTACCTCAAAACCATTGTTGATAGGCTGCCAGAAGAACCTGGCAGCTATCAATATTGGGATGAGACTGGAACAATCATCTACGTCGGCAAGGCCAAGAACTTGAAGAAAAGAGTGGCTTCGTACTTCAACAAGAATCAGGAATCTATCAAGACACGCATCTTAGTGAGCAAAATCCAAGATATAAGCTATACCACGGTGCGAACGGAAGAAGATGCGCTGAACTTGGAGAACAAACTTATCAAGAAATACAAACCACGTTACAACGTGATGCTGAAAGACGATAAGACCTACCCGTCTATCGCCATTCAGAATACACCTTTTCCGAAGATCTACAAAACCCGACAGACTGAGGACAAAAAGGCGACCTACTACGGACCTTATACCTTCGTAGGAGCACTGAAGAATGTGATGGACCTTGTGAAACACCTCTACCACATGCGTACCTGCAACCTGAATCTGACGGAAGAAAACATAGAAGCGGGGAAGTTTAAGGTTTGCTTAGAATACCACATGGGCAATTGCAAAGGGCCTTGTGTGGGCAAACAAAGTGCGGAAGACTACCAGAAAGATGTGGAAGAAGTGCGAGAAATCATCAAAGGGAATACCAGAAGTCTGGAAAAAAGACTCACCAAAGTGATGAACCAACTGGCCGAAGAACTCCGCTTTGAAGAGGCGGAAAGGGTGAAGCAGCGCATCAACATCCTGCAAAATTTCAACGCCAGATCGGAAGTGGTGAACTACCACATGGACAATATTGATGTATTCTCCATCGAAGAAGATGCAGAGCATAAGTCTGCTTTCATCAATTTCATGCATGTGAAAAACGGCTGCATCAACCAATCGTTTACCTTTGAATATAAACGACGCCTGGAAGAGACTACCGAAGAATTATTAACGTTAGGAATATCAGAGATGCGAGAACGATTTGGCAGCAAAGCCAAAGAGATAATCGTTCCCTTTAAGATAAACATGCAAATGAATGATGCTACCTGGATAGTGCCTCAACGAGGAGACAAGAAAAAACTTCTGGAGCTATCCATCCTAAACGTGAAAGAATACAAGAAGGACCGAATGCAGCAAGAGGAGAAACTGAATCCTGAACAACGAGCCGTAAGACTACTCAAGGAGCTGCAGGATTTATTACATTTGGATAAGCTTCCCATCCGTATAGAATGTTTTGACAATTCCAACATACAAGGTTCAGATCCTGTAGCGGGTTGCGTGGTATTCATCAAAGGGAAGCCCTCAAAAAACGATTATCGGAAATACAATATAAAAACCGTAGAAGGGTCAGACGACTACGCTTCGATGCGTGAAGTGGTCTATCGAAAATATTCACGCGCCCTGAAGGAAGAGACTCCCCTACCCGACCTTATCATCACCGATGGAGGTAAAGGGCAGATGGGAATTGTGAAGATGGTGTTGGATGAACTAAAGCTGAATATTCCCATCGCAGGATTGGCCAAAGATGATAAGCATCGCACCAACGAACTACTGTATGGTGACCCACCACAAACAGTGGGTATCAAGCAAGAGAGCGCCCTCTTCCACCTGCTGACACGCATCCAAGATGAAGTGCATCGCTTTGCTATCACTTTCCACAGAGAAAAGCGAAGCAAACACCAAATAACCTCGGAACTTGACCAGATAAAGGGGATAGGTCCTAAAACTAAAGAGTCATTGCTGAAACATTTCAAGAGCGTAAAACGCATCAAGGAAGTAACAATGGAGCAATTGACCGAAGTGATAGGTTCACAAAAAGCAGGGATAATCAGAACGTATTTTGACAACAATATACTTAGTAAAATGTCATGAGAGCAGTTATTCAACGTACAGAAAGTGCATCAGTTACTATAGAAGGTATTTGCAAATCACAGATAGGCAAAGGTTTACTGGTACTGATTGGAGTAGAAGAACAAGATGGAGCGGAAGATATAGCGTGGTTGACCAAGAAAATCGTCAATCTACGCATCTTTGACGATGAAAACGGGGTGATGAATAAGTCGGTATTAGATGTGGGAGGTGAGATTCTGGCTATCAGTCAGTTTACCCTTTTTGCTTCCACCAAGAAAGGTAATCGCCCATCCTACCTGCGTGCAGGGAAGCATGAAGTGACCATTCCGCTCTACAACCAATTCTGCGAGGCATTGACAAAAGAGTTGGGTAAACCCATCGGAACGGGCGAATTTGGCGCCTATATGAAGGTGGAATTAATCAACGATGGTCCTGTAACCATCTGCATAGATACTAAAAACAAAGAGTGATA
>Ga0265300_10001151_pt1 | contig 25693 bp, 32 predicted proteins | sample AusTroGonzalo_MG_FD_193482 | JGI IMG/M metagenome (GOLD analysis project Ga0265300, IMG submission 193482) | Bovine rumen microbial communities from tropical cattle in Woodstock, Queensland, Australia - Gonzalo_03 | ecosystem: Host-associated > Mammals > Digestive system > Stomach > Rumen ...
CCCAACTCGCCAGAACGCGCCAGAACGCGCCTCTATCGCGTCCGGACGAAAGCCTGATAAGATTAAGGCCAAGCTCCCCCGGATTCTCTAAAACGCGTTTAAGGCTGGTTTCTGCGCGTTCTGTTCGTCTTGGCCGGCCGCACTCGAGTGAAGTCCAGCCGATTCCGTCAAAAAAGCCGCATTCGAACGACGCAGGGCTTAAGTCGTGAGGATTGGCCGCATTCGAGACCTGTCGGGAAAGTGCCGTGAGTGATTCAGGTCGTCGGTCGGACCCGTCGGGAAATGCCGTCGTATGATTCGGCCTGGCCTTAAATCGAAGGGGCCGAGTCGTGAGGATTTGAAGCCGACGAAGAAACGGATGAAGGTCTTGGATTCGAAGGTTTGATTTCCGAAAAGTCTAATCCGAAAATTCACGATATCAGATTCAATTCCGACGTAAGTTTCTAGAAAGCCGACATGGCGAGCGTAGCGAAGCCGTGTCTGGCAGGCCGAGCAACGCGAAGGCCTTTCTGTCGTGTGGAAGATTTCGCCGTAAGGAATGCCGTAAGGAATGCCGTAAGGAAAGACGTGTAAATCGGATTCAATTCCACGTAAGTTTCTAGAAACAGGCGTAAGGGTTCAGAATTTTCTAGAAAGCCGACATGGCGAGCGTAGCGAAGCCGTGTCTGGCAGGCCGAGCAACGCGAAGGCCTTTCTGTCGTGTGGTTTTTGGTCGGAACGGGGAATTTTCTTTTTCTTGTTTTTTCTTAAAAGGGATTTAATCGTAGAATTTTTCGTGAGAAATATATCGTGGGAAATATATGTTTTTCTTTTATTCTTTTTTCTAGTCCTCTTTTTTCTTGTTTTCTTTTTCCGAAGGTCTGATTCAAAAATCCTCTTCCGAAAGATTCACGTCATCGGATTCAAGTAAATGCTCACAACTTAATCAAGGCGCGGGCTGGCCCGCGCGGCCCGCAGGGCGGGCCAGATGTTGGCTTAGGCGATTTCGGTCTGGAACTTAAGGTTTTTGAGGGGGATTTTTAAGAGAAACAAGATTTTTGACGACAGGATTTTTTCGACAGACGTCAACTGGAGGATTCAAACGGTTCACATATATATAACTCAGTTTTGGAGGCCAAAAGTAAAGAGACTTTTTTCAAAAATATTTTAGAGATTTTCTAAAAAAATATTTTTTGTTTTTTTGTTTGAAAACGCATATTTTTTTGTGAGGGAGTGTAAATAAAAATCGAAAGAATAAAAAATATGCTCAGACTTACGGAAAAAGACTGGCTGAAACTGCGCGATTTCAATAAGCAGATAGCGCTGCGGGTCCGGGCTGAATTGCCGGGCGACTGGTACCTTACGGCCGAAGACGTGGAAGGCGCGGTGTACGACGTTTTCATAAAGCTGCTCGGCGAATACAAGCCCGGGGCGATGTCGCCGACTTCGTACGTCTACCAGTACGCGGAAGCGCGCGCGCTCGACATGCTGATGCGCGAATACAAGAGGCTGAAGAACAGCGAGCCGGTCGAAGAGGACTTCGACGGCGAAGACGACGGCGGATAGCCGCGAAAATACGGCAAGGGAACGGTCAAGGCCTTATCGACCGACGACAGGCCGGCGAGGGACGTCAGGGACGCTGTTGGCGAAATCATGGACAAGGCTACGGCCGAAGACCGCGAGGCCATGAAGCTTTATATGGAAGGACATACGCTCGAGGAAATCGGATAGAGGCTCGGAATTACTAAATAGTCTGTTCTGGCTCGGTTCCGAAAATACTCGAAAGGACGCTGAGGCCGTTATTTGGCTTATCAGTTTCTCTTAAACTTGGAAACGATTCTGCTAACTGTTCGTAAGTAAGAGGAGCCACCTTATATGTCTTGACGCCCCTGCGCCTGTACTTTCTGGCCTTGAATTTGATGAACTTTCCGTTCTCGTCGTAATATCCGTAGTCGTCTAGCGCCATTTGTAGTTCCTTTCCGTCATTCCGCGTCCGTTTTTCACAGGTCTACGCCTTCTACGGCGTCGTAGATTTTCCATTCGGCGGTATTTCGCGCCTCCGCCGCAAGCGAGTCTATACTTGAATCCATGTCGCGCGCCTTCCCGCGCCAGCCATCGCGGCGGATTTTGTTCCGCATCCGCAGCCTAAGCGCCTTCCGCAGGTTTTCGATTGTCGGATTAGATTCGGCTTCACCTAACGTAACAAAATATTCAAGCTCTTTGCTTACCGTTTCTTCATCCAGTTCCACCATGTCCGCGTTCCTCCCTCACAAGTCGATTCCGGCCACGAGCTGCTGTTCGATGTCATAAAGACCGCGCATATTATCTTGAACCTAATCAAGATGCTCTAACAATTCGTGTTGTTTTTCAACAGACATTTTGCCAGCTTTTACTCGTCTTTGTAATGCAGACGCAAATCCATTTCGATTTGCGTATCGTCCTATATCAATCGAATTAGACTTTGAACTATTTTCAAGAATATCGGACAAGCTGTCAAGCTCACTAAACGCTTGCATATAATGCTTGAATATTTGTAGCATCAATTCTTTAGACATTTTCAATATATGTTTCTTTGATGAATCAACGCCGTTAAAACCTGTTGCGTCGTTTGTATAGGTCAATATGTTATGCATGACATTATATTTGTCAGCGAGTTCTACATTCCCGTTTTCCTTAAACGCTTTCCAAAGCAGGACATGCAGAAACATATGAAGCGTAGGAGTTACGAATACCAGATTAGACCGACGTTTAGCCAGCGCGGGATAGAGTTTCTTTGGCTTAACATGATGATATTGAATTATAGCAGTCGTTGGTTTTTGCTTAAACCAATGAACGTAATTGCTTAGCATATCGCAATAGCGCGTATAGAGCAATCCATATACATTATTTGGAATGAGTTCTTCCTTCATTTCATTTCTCCGTCAACGAGGCGCACAGCTTGCGGAGCTTCTGGATTTTCTTGTGTATCGCCGGCTAGGACTGGCGAGTTCCCCGGCATGCCCGTCACCCGGCCTTCCAGAAGTCTTCCATGGCGCGGCGCGTCTCCTCCGCCAGCCCCGTTCCGGCCTCCAGGGCGCGGAGCGCGTCTTCCTCCAGCCCTTTCCTCGCCTCTTCGTCCAGACGCGCCCTGCATTCGTCAGAAAGCAGCGACATCTGCGCCGGGTCTTCCGGGTCTATTCCGTCCGGAAAAGCCAGGTCGAGGTCCCCGTATCCGACCGACCCCGGCACGTCGAACCTCTTTTTCGCCCTCGTCCTCGTCCTCTTCCTGTACGGCGGCCTCCATCCCTCCGGGGCGCCTATTTTCTGGAATTCCCTGTTGGTCATCGTCGTCTCCATTTTCTTTTTGCGAAGTTTCTTTTAGGATTATGCCGCGGTTTCCGGGCGCCGCGCGTAAGTTTTCGAAATTTTTTAAAAAATCCGGTCCTGAAGCTCTCCGAAGGCCTCTCCGAGGGCCTGTACGAATCAGACTATACTGGAAAATTTCAGATTTTTTCCGAAGATTCTCCGAAAGTCAGTAAATTATAAATAGATCAATAAGAAAGGTGAAAAAATGAAAATGCTCGACAAGAAACGCGACCGGACGTGGAAGAAAATCAAGGTGACCGGAATAGACGGCGACGTGATGGAATTCGGATCAATCAAAGAGGCTGCGGAATTCCTCGACGTGACATGCCAGGCCTTGTACATCCAATTGAAAAAAAAGGCGAAGGTCCGGGGCTGCACTGTGAAAGGCGTACGATGAACGAGATATGGAAGGACATCGAGGGGTATGCAGGCTTGTATGAAGTATCGAATATGGGCCAGGTACGGAGTCTGTGGTTCGGGAAGACGCGAATTCTGAAGCCCGGGAAGAACACCTGCGGCTATCTTCAAGTCAATCTTTGCAAAGACGGAAAACAGAAGATGTTTCTCGTCCACCGTCTTGTCGCTAACGCGTTTATTCCTAATCCGCAAGGCTATCCGGTCATCAATCACCGGGACGAAAATCCGCTGAACAATTCCGTGGACAACCTAGAATTCTGTACGCGTAAATACAATGTGAACTTCGGCACAGCTTTGAAACGAAGGGCAGCGAAAAGGTCTAAGTCTGTTCTCCAATACGACATGGAAGGCCATTTTGTCAAACAATGGCCTTCGACGCATGAAGTCGAACGTTAGCTTGGATTTCATCAAAGCGCCATCTGCAAATGCTTACGAGGAAAACGCAAGTCGGCTAACGGATTCATTTGGAGGTACGCATGATCAATGGAAAGCAGTTGGTTTTAAGTCTGACGTCCACGCCTAAACGGCTGAAGAACGGATATCTGCGAGGCGTTCTGGAGTATTTGCCGAAATACGAGCGCCTGGACCGTATCGATAAGTTCTACCTATGCCTGGACGACAATCTTAAAAATGCGGACCTCAAGGCTTACGAGGACCTGGTCCGGGAAACGGAAGAGAAGACGGGAATCCGTTTCAGCATTCTCGCCGGTTCAGCGGACTGGCGTTCCTGCAACAAGCTTCTGCCCGTGTACCTTGAAGACCCGGACCGCTATATTCTGACGATCGACGACGACGCGAGATATCCCGCCGACGCTTTTTTGCAGCTGTTCGAACAGGCTGCGGCGACGCCCGACTGCATTGTCTGCCAGGAGGCCAATCCGCTCGTAAGGACCGAAAGGGGTTGCGTGTTCCTCAATTCGGTCGACGTCATGCTCCGTCAGAAATGCTGGGCTTCCTACCTCAGCAACGCATGCCTGTTCCCTCCGAACTGTTTCGACGAGAAGTATCTGACGAATCTTGACGACTTCAAATACATCTGGAATTCGAGCCACGACGAGAAGCATTTCATGGTCGCTTCTATAATGAAGGGGACCCAGGTCGTTTCCCTGCCATATACGTATTCGTATGAGCTCGAGAAAAACGAAGACGGTAATCCCGTCAAATATCCCGAGGGGTCAGAAGCGTTGTCGATACTTAACCGCGGTCCCGAAGTCATAGTTCGGATGAATTCGCGATGTTGCGAGCGTTACGGCCAGAAGCTTCTCCAGAAGACTTTAGAGAAGCCTGTCGTTTTCGAACTTACACCCGAACAGCTACACGGATTCGCCGCGCTGCTGCCCCAAATAAAGACGCTCTATCGCGGATTCGACGTGGTTGTCGGCGGCGATGTTCCCGTATCATGGAAAAAAGTCATCGCGCATACAGCCGCAAAGATTGGTTTTAAACTGAGGTTTGCGTAAAAACGCGGTATAATCGAAACATGAACGAAATCTGGAAAGACATTATGGGTTACGAAGGCCTGTATCAGATAAGCGACAGCGGTTAGGTTCGGAGTTTGAATTACAATCATACGGGACAAACTCAAGTCTTGAAGCCTGGAAAAAACAAGCTCGGTTATCTTTCAGTCATTCTTAGCAAAGACGGGAAAACAAAACAGTTTAAAGTCCACCGCCTTGTTGCTAACGCTTTTCTGCCGAATCCTAGAAACTGGCCTTAGGTGAACCATCGAGACGAGGATAAGACGAACAACGCCGTAAGCAACTTGGAATGGTGTTCGCCGAAGTACAATACCTGCTTCGGCACAGCTTTGAAACGAAAAGCCGCGAAGCTCAAGAACGGACCGCTAGCAAAACCCGTCCTCCAATACGATAAAGAAGAGACCTTCGTAAGACGATGGCCGTCAATCCAAGAAATTGAAAGACAGCTCGGATTCGACGCTGGCAACATCTGTCTTTGCTGCCAAGGAAAACTGAAATCGGCTTACGGGTTTGTCTGGAAATACTAAGTCATGTCCCGAATGTAACCCGAAAAAGGTTACTGTTTGCGACCTGGCGGTTTTTTCAGAAATAGGAAAAAATCGCACAAGTCCTTTATTCGCTTGGCTTTACGCAGTTTTTCAGCCTGCCAGACAAGCACACTCCCACAATGCCTTTATCTGTTTTCTAAACGAAAAATCAGCGAAAACGGCTGGAAAATAGCCATTTTTGTCTTAGAAACCGGTTAAATCGGCTTAGAAAAACTCTAAAAGCGTCAGCGAGAAGGTTACTAAAAGTGACCTGACCGCCTGGCTCAATTTCCGAGAATCTGTTTCAAAAGCGGGCCGGCGCCGGTCAGGCTAGCTAAAGAGACGCCTGCGATGATAAGGCATTTAATCAGAAGACTGATAATCTGGTCTTTGCTATATCCCGACGCGCCTTTTTCGAGCTGGGAGAGGCGGTTCTCGTGGTCGGCTATTCGAGCGCACAGGGTCTTAATGCTCGAATCGATGGATCCGAGTTGAGCCGACATTTTGACGAAGATGTCGAGGTTGTCAGTTCCCATTTTCGGCCTCGATGTTGTTGACGGTGTTCGTAGGAAAAACCGTGATTTTCGCCCGACGCCATTCCCTGGTATGGACTATTCCAAAATAGTCGTTTGTCGAGCGGGTTTCGTATTCGTGGACTATCGAAGCCGGTTCCCGGACTACTGTTTTTCCGCCGCCCAGGTATGAAAGAGCGTTTATCTGAATATACTGTTCGTCCGGAAGGGAAATGCCTAGAATCGTGCTGGTCCCGTCAATAGACTTGTAATAGTTCGACGTGCAGCCCGTGAGAAACAGAATAGCGATAGCCGTCAGGTATTTCACCATTTTCGTATCAGCTCCTCTACTTCGCTTGCCGTCTCTCCCAGCTCTTCGGGCGAGACGCTGTTGTCGTCTAGTTTCGCTAGCGTCGACTTGAAGAGCGCGAGGATCTTTTCCAGGCGGCCTATCCATGTTTCAAGCGTCGCCTTGACCTTCCCGACGTCGCTCTGATACTTTCGCAGCAGCTCGTTTATCTTCCCGACAAGCACCTTTTTTATAAGCCATTCGAACATAGTCTTCTACCTCTTATTTATGTCGGATGTTAAATTTCTGGAGCGGTATCATATATTTATGATCACCGCTACGATCGAACAGAATAATTTTTCAAGGAAGCCTGTTTTCCGACTGAGTAGCGGCTGTCGGAAACAGGCTTCTGAGTTTTTAGAAAATGAACGAGATTTGGAAAACCATCGAGGGGTATGCAGGCTTGTATGAAGTATCGAATCTAGGATAGGTCAGAAGCTTAAACTACAATCATACAGGGAAAACGCGGATTCTGAAGCCTGGGAAGAACAACTGCGGATATCTTTACGTCGGTCTCCATAAAGATGGAAAGAGGAAACTTTTTTTGATTCATCGGCTTGTCGCTGACGCATTCATTCCTAATCCGCAAAACTATCCGGTCATAAATCACGTGGACGAGAATCCGTTGAACAACGTCGTCAGCAATCTCGAATTCTGTACGCAAAAGTACAATGTACACTACGGATCAGGCTTGAAGCGTATGGCTGCGAAGCTCAAGAACGGACCATGTTCGAAACAAGTTCTTCAATTCGATGAAGATGGAAATCTTGTTCAAATTTGGCCGTCGATACATGAAGTCAAACGCCAGCTTGGATTCAACGACAGCAGTATATGCAAATGCTGCAACGGGAAATACAAGTCCGCTAACGGGTTTGTCTGGAAATACGCTTGATGAGAACGCGCAGAAACTAGCTTTAAACAGCCCATATCGCGTCCGGACTGCCTGGCCTTAATCTTATCAGGCTTTTTTCCGGACGCGATACGGAGCGTTTCTGTCAATTCGCGGGATCTTAATCAGAATTGGTTACCACAAAGTTGTAACAACAATGGCTATTATTTCGGGTTATCGTCTCGTTCGTTCCAAGAGAGGACGGGCACGTAAACGTTCCCGTACCGTACACCCCGCGGACCCAGTTCTGATTAGCATTAGAACCCTAAGGCCATGCCGTGAAATCCACCTGAATGCTAGTAAGAGCTGAGCAAGCGTCAAAGAGGTAAGCAAACGCTTTCGTCGCTCCGTTCTTGGCTCGTATGTGCGGCCCGGAGACAAGACTATAACACTGACTGAACATGCCTTGATACGAATATTGCGCGGCGATATCTTCTTGCGGGAGCGTGATCTGCGAGGCGTCCGTAATCGAACTGCATCCCTCGAACATCTGGCAGAAGGTTCCAGAGAACGTTCCCGTCAGGTTTAAGTCGGGAATGGACGTCAGGCTGTAGCAACTTAGAAACATCTGCTTGTAAGCGTCGCCGGCCGGAACCGTCGCGCAGAGGACCGGAGCGGCGGTCAAGGACGGACATCTGTCGAACATCTGGGCGTAACAAGAAGGCGCGGCCGACGTAGCGGCTAGAACCGGCGGGGGCGTCTAAAGCGAGCCGCACTCGATGAACATTCCCCGGCAGCTTCCGGTCGAGAGCGTCGTCGCGCAGATTTCCGGTGCAGCAGTGAGGGAATTGCACTACCAGAACATCCCGCGGCAGGCGTCCACGTCGAGCGTCGTCGCGCAGATGGTTCCGGCGCTGAGGATTCCGGACTGGCCGAACATGTCGCGGCATCCGCTTTCCCCTATCGTATCGGCTATGATGGAAGGCGCGGCGGTAAGGCTCGAGCATCCGAGGAACATTTCCCTATAGCATTCGGCGCAAAGCGTCGTCGCGGGAAGCGCCGGGGCCTTTTCGAGACTGCCGCACTGGAGGAACAAGCCTTTTGCCTGTCTATACGCGGATTTGTCCGGAAGTACGAGGTCCGAGGCGTCTTTCAGCGCGGACAGGTTATTGAACAGATAATCAAAGCGCCCGTTCGCGGATTTGTTCTTATTCAGCAGCGAGCGAAGGTCTCCGTATGCGCTGACGCCGTTTCCAGTAAGCTGGAAATAGTTATAGCCGTCGTCATCGGCCGTGCCGCCGACGTTGGGCGACGAGGCGCGTATGCGGATTTCCTAGCCGCCTTGCGCCGTTATGGAATCGGAGTAGCCGAAGGACGTCCATTCGTCGGAACCGTCTACGTCGTATTCGAGATTTAATACCGGGGCGTCTCCGTAGCTGCCCGAGTACCCCAAGCCTACGGTAAGCGGTTCTGAAGACTTGAACGTCAGCGGATCGGGTTCGGTTTTCCAAGGCAGCTCGTCAGGTCCCAGCGTGTCGCACGAGACGATTTCGTCGAGCGTCAGCGGCTTGGACCATATTCTGAAATCGGAGTAGCTGCCCGTGAAGTCTGGATCGCGCCACGACGGATTGCCTGTGCGGCCGAGGAATTCTGCGTAGTTTCCGCCCCAGAACCCGGAGAGAGTCGTGGACAGGTTCGCCCAGTTCATCGTATAGGAGCCGTCAGGCTGGAATTGGAAAACGGAAACCTGCGTGCCGTTTCCGCGCCGCCAGTCTAACACGCACACTATGTGGTACGGCGTGCCGGTGCTGAGCGTCGGGGTGTAGCAGCGCGTATAGGCGTTCCCGTAGACCGCGCCCTGTATTTCGAGGTTCATCGCGTCGCCGTCGCCGTACCGCGCGTAGGCGACCTGGTTGTTGTCATTCTGTTGCCCGAATTCGAAGAAACGGACCCAGTTCCTGTGCTGGTACGGCGTGACCCACATTTCGAGCGTCGCGCCGCCGTCCGCCGAAGTCGTAGGCCAGTTGTTGCCCGACAGCTGCGCGTAGTTCGTCTGTATGGAGCCGTTTCCGTTTACTACGAGGCTGCCGTCCGAGAGCTGCGCGTTTCCATAAAGCGTTAGCGGAATTTCCGCCACGTCGTCATAAATCGTGTCGAATGTCCAGCGGCGGTGGAGGCTGTTGGACAGCGCGCGCTCGACGGGAGGAAGGGGAACAGGCGGCGTCTCGTTCCAGTTGTGGACGTTCCAGCCGTACGGGCATTTCCCAGACCCGCGCTGTATCGTGTCCTGGTTTCCGAGAGCGTCCGGGCACCAGAGCTCGCCGTACGGGCTGGCGCCGTCGAGCCACTGAGGCTTGCCTGTCCACGAGGTGAAGTCCACGCTGACCGCGGAAAGGCTCGTGCACGCGTTGAAGATGGCATTATACGGATAGGTGCCGCCGCTGGAGTCCGGAATCCTCGGAGCCTTTACGAGAGAAGTGCAGCCGGCGAAGGCCACGCTGTACGCGTAGTTTCCGGTGTCGGTCGCGCAGAGCTGCGGGCCTGCCGTAAGGCTCGTGCTGAAGTAGAACATGCCATTGCAGCCGTCGGTCGGAATCGACGAGCATGTGAGCTTGAGTTCCGACGCGTCCACTATTCCGACCCCCGGCGTCTCGTCGGGCCATCCGGTATTCGCGAACATGCTCGCGAAGTATGCGCCGCCCATGACGGCGGCTTCTGTGTCCGCCGTGACGAGAGTCATTATGTCGCCGCCGACGTTCCAGAGGCCGGGACGGTTTACGACTTTGACAGGCCCGCCTGGGAAAGCCGTGCCGTTGTTCCTGAACTTGATTTTTCCGTCGGCGGGCACAGAAACGTCCGTGTTCTCCGAGTACGTCTGCCAGGATGAGCCGTTTACGGAATACTCGAGCGAAGAGCCCACGCCGGACAGCCGGCAGTCTTGGGCCGAGCCGCCTATGTTGCGCAGCCAGAAATATTCGTCGTCTGAACCTTTCTCCCAGATTTTCGTCCCGTTCAGGAAGAGGTTGATTACGGCCTGTCCGTTTATATTGAGCTGTGTGACGCTTGGAAAGTCTATCATGTCAGTCTCCGTAGTCCGTTCAGATTACTCGCCGGCGCCCTGGTCCTGCTGTTCCGGTTCGGCGACGGCCCACAGCTGGAACTCGAAAGTCCCTCCGCCCTCATACTCGCCGGAAAACGTCACAGCGGACATTGTTTCCTCGACGCCCTGGATCTGCTCGTCGACATACAAGACAGTATTGGCGGACAGGTCGTTTAGGCCAGAGAGTATGGATTCTTCAGTGGCGACGGACAGGTCGTTTAGGCCAGAAATTATGGACTCGTCGGTAGCTGTCGAGAGGTCGTTTAGGCCAGAAAGTATGGACTCGTCAGTGGCTGTCGAGAGGTCGTTTAGGCCAGAAAGTATGGATTCGTCAGTGGCGACGGAGAGGTCGTTGAGCTGCGACGATTGGACATACGCCGTGAGCTCGTCTTGGGTGGCGTATTCTGCGGACAGGGCCTTGATGGCGTCTTCGGTCCATTCGCGGGAGGCGAACACGAAGTACCCGTTGCCTTCCGTCCCGAAAATCCAGGCCGCGTTGTTCTTTTCGTCGACTATCTTGCGCTCGGACGCGGAAGAGAACACCAGATTTCCCGAAAGCGTCAGGTCGCCGGAAAGCGTCGCATCGCCGGAAAGCGGCAGGTACCCGGAAAGCGTGTCGTCGAGAACCTCGTCGACCTGCTCCGCCGTGTAATAGGCCGATGTTAGCGTCTCGTTCAGCGTCTCGATTTTCCCCTAGAGGTCGGCTGAAACTTCGTTCAGCTTCTGGTCGGTTACGAAGTCCGAGAGGCCGGTTTCAATAGCTGAAACGGCAGAGCTGACGGTTTCTAGGTCTGAGGCCTTCGCGTATTCGGACAAATCGACCGACACGTTTGCAAATGCGTCTTCAAGCTGGACCGCGGAAGACGTTTCGGACTTCAGATAGTAGCCGCTGAGATTCGCGAACGGAAGAGCCTCGCCGTTTTTGAAAATAAGCCAGTCGCCGTCAGCGCCTTGGAATACGTCGCCTTCCCGGATTTCCGAAGAAGGCTCCTGATAGAGCATGTGCATGAGGGCGTTGGCGTCGGGCCTGACCTCTTGCTGCATTATCGTGACCTGACCGGATCCTAAACAGTAATCCGTGACGGGCTGGCTTTTCTCGTCTATGCCGCTCGCGTAGATCGCATAGGTTCCCTCGCCGGGATCTGTCGAAGGTCCTATCGTGCCTACCCATACGCCTCCGACAAGAACGCACTGCGCAGTCTTCGTTGTATTATCCGGATATTCAGCGGCAAGAATCACATCTGTTATCCTCCACTGACCAATCTGCTTTGGTACCTGGCGGATCCTGACGGACGAAGATGAATTTGTGAAGGCAACGAGGGGATATAAAGGAAGCTCAGGATTGTGACTCTGAACCGCTACATCTAAGGTACCTATCATGTTTTTTCCTTTTCTATTTCAGCAAGAACGTCGTCTTGCATAAGTTGGGGATTCTTTCAATTATGTCCTCGTGTTAAATTTCTTGGAAAGGTATCTTATTTTTATCGACCGCTGGTACCGGTTTAAGAAGATTTTCAAAAGACCTCGGATTTCAAGGCGGGTACCAGACGTCGATTTCCGAGGTTCTTTTTTTAGGTTTTTTATGCAAGAGATATGGAAGGACATCGCCGGATACAAGGATTTGTACCAGGTATCGAATCTAGGATAGGTTCGGAGTTTTTGGTTCGGAAAGATAAGGACTCTGAAGCCTGGAAAAAACAAGCTCGGTTATCTTTCAGTCGTTCTCTGCAAAGACGGAAAACAGAAGATGTTTTCCGTCCACCGCCTTGTCGCTAGCGCCTTCATTCCTAATCCGCAAGGCCTTCCATTTATCAATCACCGGGACGAAAATCCGTCAAACAATCACGTTTCAAATCTCGAGTGGTGTGATAATAGATATAATGTGACATACGGAACTTGCCAGGCACGAAGAGCGGCCAAGCGCTCGAAACAAATCCTTCAATACGATAAGCAAGGCCATTTCCTGAAACAATGGCCTTCTGCGCATGAAGTCCAGCGCACACTCGGATTTAACCAAGGCAACATCTGCTCTTGCGGCCGGGGGGAACGCGGATAGGCTTACGGCTACGTCTGGAAATACGCATGAGGAACAGAACACACATAAACGCGTCCAAAACAGCCCGTATCGCGTCCGGACTGCCTGGCCTTAATCTTATCAATCTTTTTTCCGGCGCGATACTGAGCGTTTCCGTCAAGTCCTGGTCCCGGTTGTCCCGAATGTGATGGTTATGGTTTTTGGAAGAGATTGTCCGGTTTCCAGTCGACCGAAATGAAAATAAACAGCGCATCTGCAGCGGTAGTCTGGGAACGGCAATGTGTCTGATGAGCCTGCGTTGAATTGCCACGCCGCATTGTCAATCCAAGTTTTCGAGTTGTCCGATGAATAGGATATATCGCTGTTGCCGCTACAGTATATGATTACGGATGATGTTGATTGCGTGGCGTTTACACTTACGGTGAGAAACCTCTGGTTTTGCGGCATCTTCATCTTAACCGCGAAGTATCCGGTGGGTTGGGCCAGGTTACCATTATATGTGATTGTGAAGGTATTACCATTCTTTGTTAGTGCAGTGTGGGTTGGGTCTGACCACAATAACCTATAGTTTGGGTCTTCATCGAAGTTGTCAAATGCGTTTGACTGATCCCTAAGCGGATTTAAAACCAATTTTGGATAAGTCAAAGCCGCGTCTAAAATAAGGCTATTATTTAGTGGATCTATTTGTAAAGCGTAAGCCATAATTCATCTTCATTAAACATTGTCATAAGTTTGCGCGGCTATCTCAATAGGTGCTGATGATGCCGCGCTGATTATGCAACCGTCTTGAAATATTAGATTTACAACATTGAATGTTAATGATGATATAGTAAGCCCGACACTGGAAATTGATTGTATTGTGCCTGTATATCCTGATATGGGCGTAGGCGTATTTCCACTTAATTCAGTTCCGACAAATCTTATTACCGGATGTTTCCAGTCAGAATTATCGACCTGAATACTTCCTATCGCGGGGTTAACGTCGTAATCCCCTTTTATGTTATCTAAGCGGTCAACACAACCATTCCAAGTTGCAACAAAATTCGGGAAATTATTTTGTGTTAAAGCTTTTCCATGATGTAATTTTTCAATTATAGGTCTATTAGCCATTTATTACTCCTATAGCGATGGATATAGCGATGGATCCGGTGTCGGGTTAGTCCAGTCTTCATAAGTGCGGTAATACTGGGTTCCAGGCGTTTCTATCTCAAGAAATAGATTAACCGGATCATAGTCCCCTGTGAAAGCCATCCTCATTTTTGCATCGTCTTCGCTGACTGTGCATTCCACGCTGTACATTTTACCATTTGTATTTGTAACAGCTATCTGCGCCATTAATTTTTCTCCGCCGTAAATATCTAAGAAACCTGCGACAGCGCCGGGTTCAGATGACGGTTCACTTATCATAAATTTCCGCGTATATCTATCGATTAATGCACTTGCGCAAGCAACAGCGGTCTGATAATCCATACCGACGTAACTAAAAGTCATGGTGCAGTAGCGGTGAAATTCCCAATAGTAATCCGGACTTCCATCGCCATCAATATCACCTTTCTGCAGTGACATTGAATAAGATGTGTTTTGGCCATTTGTTATGACCAAATTATTCGCATTCCATGTCCCTAATAATCCCATGATTTAAATCCTTTGTTTAATAAGTTATATTCCGAGAACTTTTTTTATTTTGCCTATATCTTCAGCCAATGTAGATATATTGCCCTGCATTTCTTGTGAGTTTTTAAAGAATTCTTCCTGATTCTTTTTAGCCTATTCAGTAAGTTCTTTCGCTTCTTTAATATTTGGCACATTTAGATAAGATGAAATTTCACTTATCTATTTATAATCAGATGCGGTTTTAAACCGTTTGCTTTGTAACCGTTTAAGTGTTTTTTCTTGATGACGGAGATTCCGATCTGCTTTCCTCTATTTTTTTTCGGCGTCATTTTGTTGTTCTCTCCAGTCACCGAATGACATTCCGAGATTTTTCTTGCGCTATTCTAAAGCGTCCGCCAATTTCTTTTCAGCTTTCTTTACAGCATCTGAATCATAATTTTTCTCTAAATCGTCTTTTTCTTTTTGTTTTTCTTTTAAAAGACCTTCTTTATTTTTAAGCGCTTTCTTAAGTAGTTCCTTACGTATATCCTGTATTCCTTCTGAAGCATTGTTAAATGAGTCTTTAACGATTCCTACTAAATCGAATTTTGGCAATGAATCATTGATTTTTTTCATTGCTTCATTCATTTCCTCAGTCGCTTTTTTAATATCTGACGCCTATTGTGCTTTAGCATCAATAAGCTCTTTTTCAGCTATCAATTCTTCTGCCGAAGCTCTTTTTAGTTTTTCATTTAGATCTTTAATATTTTGTGTTGCAGTATCAATAACATTGCGAAACGGCAAAATTTCTTTATCAATATCTTCAACTTTTTTACCGCTTCTAACACCTTCAGCAATTATACTGTTAATTCGATATTGAGCCGCTGATTTTCCACCCTCGGCATTAGCTATCTGTTTTTCAATACTTATTCTTGACTATTGCAATTTATCATAATTGCTCTAAGCGTTATTAACTGAATCTTGAGATTTTACTTTAGCTATATCAAATTTTTCTTGTACAGTTATACGCTGTTTGACTACTTCCGATTCAGCATTCGATCTGGCTTCAATAGCTTTCTGCTGTATATTGCGGATATTGGCATTCTAAATTAATTTGTTTTCTTTATCTCTTAAGCTGATATTAAAATCAGCATCGTCTTTAGCTTTTCCGATATCTTCAGAAACTTTTTTAAATCTTTTTGAAATTTGCTCAGCGGCGTTTTTATAAGATTCAACTATGGCTTCAGCGGCTTCTTTAGCTTTCTCTTTGCTTTTCTTCCACATAGAGACAAGCGCGCCTGTAAGCATATTTATACCTGCCATAGCGGCGCCGGCCACACCGCCCTGCATGAATGCTCCAAATAAACCAGATATGGCGCCTGTCACTCTTCCAGCCGTGCCGCCTAAACTTTTAAGCTAACCGTCAAGTTCGCCCATTAGTTTGCCGGCGTTGCCAACAGCCTTAGCGGTAGTCTTTAAAGCGTTATCAACTTTTTTAAAACCTTCGCCGCTAAATGTACTGCCAATTTTAACTTCTAAATCACTTTTTGCCATTTTCTTTTTCTCTCATTAAACGTTCATAGATACGGCCGCTGGCCATATAAAATTTAGCTGACCATTCTAATTGTTTGTTTTTAACGACATCAGCTCCTTCTGACATAGCGGCGATTAAAATCATTCGCTCTAAATCTTCTAAAAGTGTGTAATTTTCATTAAATTCAATCTTAGAAGAATATGCCTGCATCATAAGCTGTTTTGCTATTGATGTGTTATCTAAATCATTTTCTGGAACATCAAAAATTTTCGATATATCTTCTGGTTCATCTTTATTTTTTTCAGACACATTAAGATCTGGTTTTATGCCATTTAAGCACCACTCTAAAGCAGATAAAATCTATGTTTCAGTGAATTTAATAAGTACATTATCACGGAATTTTATAATCGCTTTTTCAATTGCCTTATTTTTGTGCGGATCCGGGAGTTCAGCATCGGCGGTGCCTAAAGCATAAGCTATCAAATAGATTTTGCTTTCAACATTGTCTTGGAATAACTATTGAGCGTAATCTATCCATAAGCGTTTTGCTATAGATGGTTCTCTTAAAATATTATCACCTAAAAATGCCATACGTGGGCATGCTGAAAATGAATACATTTCTTCACCATGCTCTACTTTTAACCCGATATTATTTAAAAGGATGTAATCATCAAAAGTTGGGTTTAAGCCTTCTGACTTAAATTTTTCTATCTGCTATTCGGCGAGTTTCGATATCATACTTTCGTCCCGTTCACGATTTCCTGAAGGCCTATCTTCAGCGATTCGTCTATGCTCCCGCCTTTCCGGTGCAGCCTGTGCTGAAGATATCCTACCATTTTGTTCAGCGCGTTCTAAAGCGCGGTCTGGACGGAAGACGGCCCGCCCTTAAGCGCAAGCTCCGCATAGTCCAGCTTGTCGTGCACCTGAATGCTGACGCTCCCGGAGTTAAAGCCTTCTTCCCTGACGTATACGGAATAGTTCTTTCCGGCAATCTAGCGCGTTTTGTCGCTAACCTTGTCCGTCGGATTTTCCCCGTTGTAGAGCTTCTGCATGGCCAGGCCTAACGCGAGCTTGGCGAGGCCGCGGTGGTTCTTGACTATGCGCTTGTGCCGGTTCTTCGCGTACTTCTCCGCGGATTTCTGGTCCTTGGAGACGAGGATATACTGGAATTTCTTTTCGGGGGCTATTTCGTCTACGACGAAAAAAGCGTAAAGTGTCTCGCCCTTCTGGTACTTCCCGCAGTTCCAGACAACGCGCTCTGGATTAACTTCAGCTCCGTCCACACCTGCCCTGAGGATTCGAACAGACTTCTTGCCGCCTGGAACTCTTTTCCACGAAGGCGTGTAATTCGGCGCAATCGATATCTTAATGTTCATCTCGTTCGGATTAGCGATTTTTGTCTCGCTACGAAGAGACCTCAAAACATTTTGCATCAATGCCTTAGCCGACATAACCGTCGTCTCACCAAGCTCTCTTCGTCTCAGGTCGATAAGCTAGGCTAGAGCATTAATATCCCTTCCGTCTGAAGTTGTCAAATCGATCGTCATCTCGATAATGGCTCATTGTTAAAAATCTGTTAGCAGTACTTCCAGACGAACTTGTAAGCGGACTTCAGCTTTCCATTGCAGCATCGGCAGATACAGCTTTCGTGGAATCCAAGCGAGCGTTTGATTTCCGTTATCGACGACCATGTTTTGACGAGATTCCCGTCTCTGTCGTATTGAAGGACTTGTTTTGAGAGCTTCGCAGCTTTTCTTTTCTGGCAAGTCCCATAGTTCTGATTATATTTCGGCGAGCACCATTCGAGATTTGAAACGACGTTGTTCGTTTTATCTTCGTCGATGTGATTCACTTCAGGCAAGTTTTGCGGATTCGGAATAAACGCTTTTGCTACAAGCCGATGAATCCAAAACGGCTTCTTCTTTCCGTCCTTGCACAACGTGACTAGAAGATAGCTTGTGCCGGTCGCCCCAGGCTTCAAAATCTTTGTCTTCCCGAACCACAAACTTCTGACCTATCCTAGATTGCTTATCTGATAGAGCCCCTCGTAACCGGCTATGTCTTTCCAAATTTCTTTCATTTCCAAAAAACCAGAAACCTCCTCCCGACGCTGCCACATCGAGAAGAGGTCCTGTTATGTCTCGTAAATCCTATACCGAACGATGGCAGCCGCTCGATACTGATATCTTACTTTCCCAAATTATTCCGAGTCAGCCGAAAGCGGGAACTCGACGGTAAAGCTGTAGCTCGGAAAATCGCCGTTCGGATTGGTCTGGGTCAGGGGCTGCGTGATTACGCCCGTTCCGACATTGCCTCCAGGCGTTCCGACACTAAGAGAAGGAGTCGCTATCACGCCGGCGTCCGTCACGCCCACGATCGTTCCAGTCACCGTTACAGAACCGCCGATGAGGTCCGAAGATTTGATAACGCCGTCCACCATGGCCGTGCCGATGTCGCCGTTTATCGTCAGCGTGGACTGGGTGAGCTGGCCCGAAAGAACCGTGAACAGTCCGAAGTTCTGCGCGTGGAAAAGAGGCGACACCGATAGCGAGCTGAGCGTGCAAGTGCAATGCGCCGTTCCGTTGTCCTCGATCTAAGAGCCCGTCACCGTCATCGTCGGCGCCTGGCCGGCCGCCGTCGTGATGGAAACGCCGCCGAGCGCGATTTTGCCGCTGAGCGCATCATAGACCTTACCGAGCTTGAGGCCGCTGAGCGTGGCGGACGTTGCGGCGACGTAGTCGACCTGCGGGGCCGCTATGTTTCCGCCGACGTCGATGGCGACGACGAAATTGTCAGGACCGTTCGCCGTGGCCGTATAACCCACGGACCGGTTTTCGGAAGTGGAAGCCGGAGTCCAGCCCTAAGCGGACAGTCCGAAGTAGTCACATTTAGAAAGAAGTGCCATTTGAGAATCCTTTTTGTAACGTTACACTTATGGTCAGATGTTAAATTTTTCGGAGCCGCGTATGGAAGTCGTTATCGTCGAGGCCCATATCTTCTGGTTCTGGTCGAGCTGGTACGCGCCGCCCGTCAGCGTCAGCTCGCCGGCGAGGAACTTGTCCGTAGTGAATTTCTGGCCGAACTCGTCGGGCTTCTGGTGCCATAGCGAAAGGACGTCCATCAGCCTCTCGACCACCGCGTTGTGCCGCGTCTTGTCAGGATCTTTTTCGACGCGCGTCACGACTGAAACGGTGACCGGCACGGTAATCATGGGAAGGCTGAAGGCGTCGTTCTGTCGAAAAGAGGCCGCGACGGCGACGACGGACTCAGGTTCGGCGGATTCGACATGACGCGTTCCGGCCGCTGTCGTCACTCCGACGTTTACCATCTGAAGGCCGCGGATCTCGTTTGCGAAAATGTCCTCGATTGCCTGCTCGATAAGCATATTACTTGCTCCTCGCCGTCATTTTGAACCAGATTTGCTCGTCTTCGATTTCGGACGCCTTGTATTTTTCGCCGTTTGCAAGCTGGACCTCGTCTCCGACCTGCGGTTTCCAGCCTTTTGGAATGCCGCGTTTGCGGATGAGCGCGGAAATCAGCTTTACGTCGTTCTGGTAATCCGAATCGACGAACGGATCGACCTGTTCAATAGGAAAAACGCACGCCTTTACAGGATAGCGCACTCCGTTACGCGTTACCGCTATCTGGTCGTCGAACATTGGTTCAAATGCTTCGGAAATGTCCCAAGGTGATTTCATACATATATGTGCGGATGTTAAAAAATCATTCGTATTTCCAGAAGTAGTCATAAGCGGATTTCAGTTCTCCTCGACAGCATTGAGAGATGCTGCTGTGATGGAATCCGAGTTGCCGTTCGACTTCATGAGCCGAAGGCCATTTTCGAATAAGATTTCCAGCTTTGTTAAACTGAAGGACTGGTTTAGCGCATGGTCCGTTAACGAATTTTCCCTTAAGCTTCACAGCTCTTCGTTTCTGACACGTTCCATAGTTCTGATTGAACTTCGCCGAACACCACTCCAGATTTGAAACGGCGTTGTTCGTCTTGTCTTCGTTGACGTGGTTTATCTGAGGATAGTTTTGCGGATTAGGCAGAAAAGCTTTTGCTACTAAGCGATGGATCCAAAAATTCTTCCCTTTTCTGTCTTTGTAAAGATTGATTTGAAGATATCCTTTGTTGTTCCTAGGCTTCAGGACTTGAGTTTGTCCCGTGCGTTTATAATTCAGACTTCGTATCCGACCTAGATCGCTTACCTGGTACTGTCCTTCATAGCCGGCTATATCTTTCCAATTCTCGTTCATAAAAACCTAAAAAAGAACCTCGGAAATCAACATCTGGAACCTGCTGAAATCCGAGGCCTTTTGAAATCTTTTCGTCAGGCGGTTCCAGCGCCTTACAGATTAGATTTTACTGATCTAGGTTACACGATGAGCTTGCACTTCGTCGGCTGAAGGAAACGGAATCCAAAAATGCAGCCCACGTTCAAGTAGCCCGCGCCCGTAGCGAGAGCGCCGTGCTTCATCACTGTCAGGGACATGCTCGTCTCCGGGTCGGTGACGACGCCGTACTCCGCGTACTGCTCGGGAACGACCACGCGGATGGAGCGGGTAGCCCACGCGAAGGCGTTTTTCGGAACAAGCGCGCCCTTCACGCCGTCAGGCATGTCGCGGCACTCGAGAACGCCGCGGAATCCGTAGAGGCGGTCGATATAGCCGTCCTTAATAGGATCGCGGTCGCCATAGACCATGTAGTCGTACAGCGCGATGGTCTCGGCATAGGTGTCAGGGTCGAGGATGAGAACCGTCTCGTCCGGGCGTCCGAGGCACTGCTTGCGGAGCTTCGCGATGTTCGTCTTCGTCACGGACGTCAGCGCGGTCGTAGCCGTGATCTCGGTGCTGAGGAAGCAGCCGCCGATTTCCTTGCTGACGTACTGGCGGATGCCCTCGGCCGCGGCTTCCGCGCATGTGTCGTACCAGCTGTCGATCGGCGCGCTCCAGGCGTCGTTCGTGCTGAACTAGAACGTGCTCTTTACAGTCGAGCTCAGGTTGACCGGAACGAAGGTAATCGTGCCGTCCGCGTTTTCGAAGTTGTTCGTCGAGGCGTCGAAGGCGGAGAGCGTGCCGGACGCGGCGATCGGCACCTTCACGGTGTCGCCGGGGCTGGCGAACTCAGGCGTCATGTCGTACGCGAAGAGCTTGATGGAGTTGATGGCCGGCTGAATCGCGACGAGAGCTTCGTTGGCGACCCTTACGATGCCGGGAGAGGTGATAGCGTTTGCCATGGTTTTATTCCTTGGAGTTTATTTTGTTTTGAATTTCCCGGACTTGATGAAAGCCACGACTTCACGAGGGGTCTTGCATGCCTTGACTCCTTCGTCGAATGTCGGCAGGCTGTCTTCCGCCGGGGGGAGGTTTACGTCGGCGTTCAGCTGCGCCAGCGCGTTTTCCTTTGCCTCCAAGGCTGATGTCTTTTCGGACAATTCCTTCTCGGCGGTTTCAAGCTTCGAATTGAGGCTGATGCATTCGTTCTTATACGACTGCAATTCCTCGTCCTTGGCTTTCAGCTGATTTTGAAATTCTTTGATTCTGGCGTCGAAGTCCGCTTTCAGGTCGTTGATCTTGCCCTGCATTTTGGCCTGCATTCCGCTGACGCGCTTTTCGACTTCGGCCTTTGTAACCTTTTCCTCTTCGGGATCTTCGGGCTCTTCCTTCGTATCGGGATCTTCGGTCTCTTCCTTCGTATCGGGATCTTCGGGCTCTTCGGTCTCCGGGCCGGTTTCCGTCTTTTCCTCGTCCGGCTCTTCCGCAACCGTTATAACCAGCTTGTCTTCGACCGGTTTGTCTTCTGTCTTGTTTTCCATAATCAGGCCTTTCGGGAGGGTCTTGAACTTTTTCAAATCGATTTTCGCGGCAATGTCCAGCTGCTTGTCGCACGGCAGGACTTCGACGTCGAACACCTCGGCGAACTCCGTGCCGAGAAACCATGTCTCGTCCTTTATGTACTGTTCCAGCCGCTCTTCAGGGATCTTGCAGTGACGGCGGTAATAGCCCATCATCGCCGTCTTGCATTTGTCCAGGGCTTCGATTTCCTTCTGAAGGTCTTCTGAATTGCCCTGCGCGACGGTCCACGGCAGATGAACGAGAAGGAAGCAGTTGTCGTCTACCGCGACTTTGTTTCCGGCCATCAGAATCACCGTTGCGATAGAAGCGACGAGACCGACGCCGTGTGTCGTGACGGCGCCCTGGTGCCTTGCCAGCATGTTAGCGATCTGGATTCCGGCGAAGACACTCCCGCCCTCGCTCGTTATCTCTACTTCAAGAGGCTCGTCGGCGCCAACGGCTTCCAGCTGGGCTTTAAGGTCTTCCGGGCTGAATGTCCCGCCGCCCAGTTTCTAGTCAACTATTTCACCTGTAATGTCGATCTTCACAAATATGCTCCTCTGTTAAATTTTAATTTGCAGGCCGCTCTTAGACGTTTTCAGGCTTGGCTTTTCCGCTAAGCTCGGGCCGAATTCCTCCGCTCAGCATCTCGCCGACCGGGTGCGGGATGTTGTTGGCCTTGAACCATTCGAGCTCCTCCTTCATCTGCTCGAGCTTGTCCTTCCACGCGACGCCGAGGAGGTCTTTGTACGACGCCGTCATGTACTTCAGCTTCGTGGCGCTTGCCTGTGCCCACGCGTTCTGGTCAAGTTCGTCCATCTTCGGCCAGGCCCATCCGACGCGGTTCATAAACGCCTTGTCCCTGAAAATCTCGTCGTCCTTCAGATATCCGCGCCTTACCGACCATTTGACGAAGTTGTAGAAGCACCAGTCCGCTATGCGCTCGAGGAATTTCTGGACGTCCTCGAAGGCGCGCTTGCTGAAGAGCATGTTCGCCGTGTAGTCCCCGCCCGTGACCTGGTTGTCCGCGAAATGCTGCGAAAGCCCGAAAGGCGCCGCGGTCCGTCCCGCCATGAACTTTATGAATTCGGCCATCTGCGCGTTCGGGCGCTTCGTGTCGAGGAGGTCGAACCTGTAGCCCTGCGGGAGGACCTGGTACTTCGCGCCGGCGTCCCTTATCACGTCGAGCGTCATCGTGCGCTCCGCCTGGGCCTCTTCCTTGGCGGCCGCGGCGATTTCCTCGTCTGTCATGTTCTCGAAGTCGGTCCCTTCGCCGAACGCGCTCGGGGCGACGGCGTCCTCTTCCGACTCCTGCGAAACCGTGCCGACGACCTGCGCGTTCTTCTTCGCGGCCTGTATCTCATAATTAAGCAAGGCCTCGAGGTCGATTATCTCGCCAAGGGCGCTTGCTATCGGGGAAACGCCGCGTCCCTGGTTCGGCCTGTACACGTTGCGCGGCATTATCCAGGGGCAATCGAAATAAGACGCGTCGGGATCGCGCCTCAGAAGGTAGCTCTTGGCCGGGTCGAACACCGGGAGGCCGCGCTGGGAACGGCTTACGATTGCGCCGATCCAGCGGCCGTAGCGGTTGTAAACGCGTCCAAGAGACTGCCGCGCGTATTTGCCGTAGCGGGCTTGGAGGGCGGCGTCGGTCGTGTTCCCTATCTCGTCCGGCTCGTATATCAGAAGGCGCCCGGAATCCTCAACGAGGTCGTCGTCGAAAAGCAGCACCTCGTCGCCGCCGAGGATGAACGTCTTCAGGATAAGACGCAGGACCTAATTGAAATCCGCCCCGTCGAAGAACTCCGCGCTGCGCGTCCACTCGCTGAACAGGTCCTTCGTCTTCTGCGTAAGCTCGGCGTCCTTGAAGTCGATTATGGCCTTGCCGCCGTCGACGCCTACCGCATTGAGGTCGAACTGCTTCAGGATGCTGTTGAACGTCGACGAATTGCGGACCGAGTTTCTGGCCAGGTCGAGCATGCGCCCTCGCCGAAACGAGTTCAGGTAGAAATCCTCGTCTTCCAGCTCGTTCATCGCGGGCGTGCGGTTCAGGTCGTCAGGAAAGGAAACGACCTTGTAGTGCGGCCCGACCATGTTTTTGTACCTGCGGGCGGACGGTTTCTAGGTTTTGCTTTTAGATTTGAATGGCCACATATTATTACCTGTTAGCAGTAGACTGTGAGAATATAGCCCGGCTGTCCGCCAGTCCCGCCAGCCAGGATTTTTCTAAGAGACTTCAGTTCGTTCGTCAGTTCCTGGATGACCTGGGAAATCTTGGAAATATCCGCGCGGGTATATGACCGCGAACCTCCTCCGCTCGCTAACGTTGCTGAAACATATTCTGAACTCGCGAGCCTTGTCCTGACGTCGCGGAGGGTACCCAAATCCGTTTCTATGGTCTGGATTCGAGAAAGAATTTTTCTAGTCTGTTGGGTATTCATGCGAAATAAAAAAAACGGCTATAGGTTCTATATCTATAGCCGTTTGTTAAATTTTTGTTTTAAAAATTCGTCGAATACTGTTTAAGCATACCTCCAGACAAATCCGTTAGCCGATTTCAGCTTACCGTTGCAGCATTGACAAATGTTGCCTTGGTGGAATCCAAGCTGACGCTCAATCTCATGCGTCGAAGGCCATTGTCTTAGGAAATTGCCTTGGCTGTCGTACTGGAAAACTTGTTTCGCACATGGCCCGTTAACAAATTTTCCCTTGAGCTTTGCGGCTTTTCGTTTCAAAACTGATCCGTAGCAGTTGTTATATCGGACTGTACAGAACTCGAGATTGTCGACGTGATTGTTCTTCGGATTCTCGTCTTTATGATTCACACAAGGAAGGTTTTGCGGATTAGGAATGAAGGCGTTAGCGACTAGGCGGTGAACCAGAAACTTCTTCACCTTTCCATCCTTGCAGAGAGTGACTTCAAGATATCCGCTGCCATTGTTTCCAGGCTTCAAGACTTGAGTTTGTCCCGTATGTCTATAGTTTAAACTTTGTACCTACCCGCTGTCGCTTATCTGATACAGGCCTTCGTAATTTTCGATGTCTTTCCAAACTTCGTTCATACGCATAAATTACGATCTTAAAGTAATCAGACGATTCGAACTTTTGGACGTATGCGCCGACGCGGTGCCGGATTAGTCCCGTTAATGTTTGAGCCTGAAATTCCCTGGGAAGCTGCGACGGCGTACGCTTGAGCCATCGCGTCCAGCATGTCGTGCGGATCGTGGCTTTTCCACGTATAGACGTCTCTTCCGTCCTTCTGCCTTCTGATAGTTACGAGTCTCTCATTAGAGAACTGTATCGCGAAGTCCGAAAACTCGTCCGGAGGCGCGGAATACAGCGAGCACGATCCCGGAGCTCCGTTTTCGGCCAAAAACGCCTTCTGGGCGTTCTGGCGATAAAAATCCGAATCCCAGAACATGTATTTCTTTCCCGCGCCGGCCTTGACGTGCTCCTAGGCGTCGCCGCAAAGCACGGTCCTGTTGACGGCGTCCCGCAGCCTGCTTCTGACGAACGGGTTGAACTAGTGCGACGCGCGTCCCAGCAAGGCGCACGCGTGGAGGCCGCATACCCTCGCCGCGTTCTTCGCGAAAAGGGTGACGGCCTCGTACGGGACGCCGGAACCGTCTATCCCCCACGCGTCGATCTTCACGCCCAGCCTGGAAAGCTGGCTCCCAAGTGCCGCTAGCGCCGAGTATACGGCCTGGTTGTACTGGGCTTCTGGAAGTCTGGAGTCTATACGGCACTTCGTGAAAAGATGGTGGACGACATGGGCTGTCATGTCGCGCTCGAACGCCACGATCGCGGTAGTCATCGCATAGGACAGGTTGAGGTCCGTCGAGGCCGCCACGAATACGCAGCCGTCCGGTATCTGGAACTGCGGCTGGGCGGAAATCTTCTTCAGCACGTCGGCCGGCCTTATGTCGAGCTTGAACTGGAACCTTTTCGGCCTCATCTGCATTTCGGCGCTGAAAGGCCCGTCGCCTATCATGTGCAGCTTGTCCATGAGCGCCTGAAGGCCTGAAATGTGCCCGTCCTCGCGTTTGAACCTCCCTGGCGCGAACAACTCCGCGCCGGCGTCCATCGCCGCGCGGTTGTCCCTGTAGAACTTCAGGCTTCCGTCGTGCGGCCGGTCCTGGACGTTCTCCTGGTCGAAC
>Ga0265300_10001152_pt1 | contig 25692 bp, 18 predicted proteins | sample AusTroGonzalo_MG_FD_193482 | JGI IMG/M metagenome (GOLD analysis project Ga0265300, IMG submission 193482) | Bovine rumen microbial communities from tropical cattle in Woodstock, Queensland, Australia - Gonzalo_03 | ecosystem: Host-associated > Mammals > Digestive system > Stomach > Rumen ...
CGACAGTGTATATCATTACGCAACACAAGCGCCTACTATACGGGCACGACAAATGGAGAATACGGGCAGCGACCTGCTGTGCTGGTATGCGGTGCATTTCCCCACGCGCGACTACAGCGAACTGCCCGACGAGGTGATCCCCGATGAGGCTTATCAGGCCACAGGGCGTGCCACGCTGCCAGCTCCCGAGGGAGCCATCAGCCGTGTGTATGTGAACATCACCACCGAGAACGGGGTGCGCACGCACTACCTGTTCTACACCATGGCTCCCATGAAAGCCAGTACGCTCAACATCCTGAAGTTCCGCCTCAACGACATCGGAGGCTTGGAAACCATGGATCCCGATGTGGTAATGAGCATGGACTACACATGGAGAGAAGGAGCCAGCTATACGCCGGAAATGTAATTCAATTGAAAATTGAAAATATAATAATAACTAAAAAATAAAAAAGCTATGAAACAACTACTAAAGTTCTTATTTGGAGCAGCGATGGTGCTGCTCGTGGGACTCAATTTCGTCGCATGCTCCGACGAGAACCTGATTGACGAGAAGGTTGTGGACAATCCACTCTTCAACCGAGAGACCAATGAGGTGACGGCTCAATTCTCTTTCAACATCTCTACCACCAATGCGGCAGGTACGCGTATGGGAGTTGCCGATACGCAGGGAGAAGATATTACCAACGAAGGCTTTCGTGGCATGAATAATGTGTATCTTCTTACCTATCATACTGCAGCTACAGCCGATGCCCAAAACAAAATAGTGGCTGTTCCTTCGGGGTTGTTGAATGCCACCTATGGCGGTGGTGCCCACCTTGTCACTCCTGGCACAGCCACGCGTAGGTATGATTTGTCCTCCTTGCTCTCTGTCAATGAGATTAATACCAGCCATACCCGAAGAGTGGTAGAGCTCTCTCTCCCTGTAGAGACCAATACTTTACTTTTCTACGGAAAAGCGCCTAAGACCAAGTCTTCGGAATACCAAGGTTCGCTCAGTACATGGAACATTGCGGAAGATGCCAGTCAGACTACCATTACCTCTGAATTAAGGTTGAATTCAACCAATACAGACAAGTTTAATGACACAGCCTTACTGATCTCCCTTGTACTGACACGAATTGCCCGTGTGGGCTTGGCAGACGAAACAACAGATGGTGGTAACAAACAGACCAGACAATTGCATTATGATTTCTGGTGGGTAGGTGGTGACTTAGGTGTGGCAACTGACAAACCTTGGCTTACCTATACGGAAACTGCCGGACAGCCTAAAACAGAATGGACTTATAATTACCTAACATATGATGAGATTAATGACAGATGGGCTTATGGAGATGCGTATTACGATGTACAACATAATCCTGAATGGAATGAAAGTACGGATATATTAAATCATAATGCTGCGATAGGTAAATTTAAAGAGTCGATTAGGGTCAGTAATGAGTCTTCTACCAAGACATTTTATCATTATGTCGGTTCAAGAAGATGGGTAGATTACGGAAATGAATATAGAGCTGATAGCCATAGTTTATCCAGTTTAGGAGAGATCCTTGGTGAGGCCTATAATCTGTTTGCCAGACAACGTGTAATTGGTACGGGTGATAATCAGACAACAGAACTTCGCGCAGGTTCAGGTAGTGCAGTGCTACGCCAGATAGCCGACCTTTGGGAGATGACCTCCAAGGTGGAGAACGCTGTTCCGAGTAATCCAGAGGAAGTTGTGGCGGTAAAGGTGGCGAAAAGGTTGAGGATACGCTACAACGCTTATTTTAAGCGTGATCCATCGACTGGTGAGGTTTCTTGGAGAAATTTGGATGACCCTGCGGGGCAAGCAAACCGAGAATCTCTCAAAGATTCATTGGCTACCTTTGCGTACGGTATAACGAGGGCTGATTTTGATGATGCTATAGCCCCTATCTCGTTCCCTTGGGCTCTCAACCTACCGATGGGAGCAGCCATTGTATCAATTAATGATACAGGTGATAATAATGCAATTTATGGTTCAACTTTCTATTATAATACCCATCTTCCCTATTATGGTATGACTGGTAATTCATCATCAACAACGACCATTGACAAATATCAATACCCGCCAGAGTTGTGCTACTTTGGCAATAGTCCTATCCGTGTGAGCAATGATACCCATGAGATAGCCCATTATCCCTGGACTACGGCACTGTGGATAGACGATACTTACTGGAACGGTACGATTCAGAATGTTTTTAGCACTCAGGCAGAAATTGATGCAGTAAAAGGTGAAACAGGATGGGTCAAAGACGGCAAGGTAAGATCAAGCACTCGAAGCGTAGCTATGCAAGAGACCATCAACTATGGAACCGCTCTGCTGAAAGCTACCGTGCGCTATGGTGCGGGAACATTGCTTGACAATAACTTTGCAATAAACGGGGATGAAGATAATGAGTTGCCCGTAAATGGAGATGGCACCAAGTTCCGCTGGACAGGAGTTATCATAGGTGGCCAGCCACACTCGGTAGGATGGAACTACATCGCAAAGAGCAATGATTTCACTTACATGACATTTGAAAAGGCAATGGCAGGAACATTGGTTGACATAACAACAAACGGCAATGCTATTTCGTATGCGTTAACAGGCGGAATACCAATACCTAAATATACAGGGGCTGCAACCACAGATGCATCTGAGCCTAATTACACATTGACATGGGATAATTATGACAGTTCAATATCCGGGAATAATGCCACACAATCCCCTGTCTATATAGCTTTGGAGTTCTTTAATGACTACAAGGACTTCTGGGGCAATGCCAACTTGGTGCGCAAAGGTGGTACATTCTATATTATTGGTAAGATTGACCCGTCTGTTTCTTATGTAGCAGCTGCTAATGGTGATCCCGAAGTAGGAGGTGTTTCAAACACACTGAATCTAACCAGAGCAGACAACTATGCGCTGCCTCCTTATGATCCCGAGTCGGGTGCTACCATCCAGGCACCTCGTGTATTCATTCAGGACTATGTGACCAATGTCGATTTTATAATAGGTGCAGAATCCTTGAAACACGCCTACATCACCGTACCCGACTTGCGTAGCAGCCAGATTTCCCTGGGCTTGTCGGTAGATGTACATTGGGAGACTGGTCTTGACTTCAGGAGCATTGTGCTGGGTGAATAAACATTGGAAAAACAAAGAAGAAAAAATAAATATCAATAACTAATTATTTTACTATTATGAAGAAGAATTTTAATCGTTTCGCTTGGTTGGGTGCGATAGCCCTGGCCGGCACATTGAGCTTCACTGCCTGCTCAACGGATGATGAGCCTGCCATCTCAACGAGTGACGAGGGCGTGAAGGTGGCTTTTTCCTTCAATTTGGGAAATCTGAATCAGAAGGCTTCTACCCGCCAGACTTCAGATGTAACGCAGCAAGGCGGTAATGTATATAATGGCATGCATTTTTGGATTTACAACTTCGCTGCAACTCCAACAGATAATACAGCAGTAATAAAAACAACCAATGAGCTTTTTAAGGAAGAAGCTTTATCTAAAGATGATATTACTGCAAGATCTAATGATGGTACAGATTCTCATAAGGAGTACTTGATGTCAATACCTGTTAAAACCAAGCACTTCCTTTTCTATGGTGTTGGTGATAATTCTATTACTTCTGGAACTGACCTTGTGAAGAATGAAAGTAATGGTATGCTGACCACTAACTTCCCTGCTATTACATCAGATGCATCAAAGACTACAGATGATATTAGCTTCAGTTTGGTTAAAATCGACGGTAATTTCGGATCAGGCATCACATCTGTTACTGATGCACAGACAGCATTGGCCGGTTATATGACCAACATTGCTACAGCTAATATAACTAATACTACTACTACCATTTACTGGAAAGATATGGCCGACGCTGATGACCAGCATGGCCTGGGGCTGCTTTATAGACATTTCACGGCTGGTATTAATGATTATGCCGGCTCAGCCAATGATATCCTCAATGTGGTGAATGATCTGAAGGACAATCTGATTCTCTTCGCTAAGACTAATACCCTTGATGCCAATGAATCAGCGATGCTTGCTGCTATTCAGAACGCTATTACGGGTGCGAATTTCCAGTTCGAAAGCGGGATAACCTGGGAAAATGCAACGAGTACAGATAAACTTTCTTTCCAAAGTACAACTACTGGCATCACCAACTTCCCAGAAGCACAAGGTTTGCCTTCAGGATCTATGCAACTGGTATGGAACACTTCGGGTGTAAATGCAAATACATTCACCTATAAAACTAGCGGTAACTTGGGTGGGAGTGAATTAACTACAGTAGTTTCTTTAAATTACGCTGATATTAATTTCCCTGCCCGCTTGATGTATTATGCTAATTCTGGGTTATATGCTACTACTGATGATTCTAAAGGTTTCCAGAACACAGTTTCTTCTTGGTCTACTGCAGACAATTGGTCTGAATGGACAGGAACAGAGGTAACATTAGGAACCAAGAAAGTGGCTATGAAGAACAATGTACAGTATGGAACTGCATTGCTCGAGAGCAAGGTGAGAATCAAATTCGCATCGGGTACCCAGTTTGAAGATAACCGCGCAAATGTTGTGAAAGATGGCAGTGATGCTAATCAGAAGTTTAACATCAAAACTGGTGACACTGCTACTGGATTAACTTTCAAGGGCATCGTTATCGGTGGCCAGCCAGGAACCGTAGGTTGGCAGTTCCTCCCAAAGGGTTCTCGCGATAAGATGATCTATGACAACAACTTTGCTTCTGATGCAACTACTGATATGGATGCTTCTTCAACTACCTTTACAAGTCCTCTCTACACCTTAGTGCTCGATAACTTTGCATCAGAAGCAGACTCTCAAGACCAGGTTAAAGTAGCTGTAGAGTTGGTGAACAATACAGGTACTGACTTCTACGGTTATGACGGTGTAGTGAAGAATGGAGCTACCTTCTATCTGCTGGGTGTACTGGATGCAGCTGATACAGATGATGGAGGTACTGCATATGGAAATCTTACTTGGGCAACCTATCAGCCAGGTACTGGCCCAGCCGATGGTAATACTGTACCTCGTGTATTTATCCAGGATAAGAAGACGGTTGCCGAGTTTACCATCAGTGAAACGAGTTTACAGAGAGCTTACAACGTAATTCCAGACCTGTTGTCAACACAAATGGTATTCGGTCTGTCTGTAGATTTGCAGTGGGAAAATGCCTATACATTTAAAATTGATCTTTAAGACGAACTCTATCTAACATCCCGAGGGGCGGAGGGCTTGTCCCTCCTCCCCTCACTGGGAGTAAGGAAAAGAAGACAATGAAGATGGACTACAGACATAGCAATATATATAATAAGGTGTACGGAGCAATCCGTACCACCTTTGCTATGCTGTGCCTGCTGCTCACCACCGCCTGCAGCAGCGAAAATGACTTCTTCGAAGAAGGAATACCAACGAACCCTGAAGCTGACCAAGTGAATGTGGCCCTTAGCTTCTCCATTCCCAAGTCGGCAGGACCAGCCTCCTCCCGTATGACTGCCGATATTGTACAGGCAGACAACACACAACCACTACGCCAACTGCAGGATATCTACCTGATACCATTTTCCAAAAGAGGGAAAATCACAGCCACTGACAATCGTTCCTGGAACTTCATTAACCTGAGTGATTCCAACGGTACTTATGCCGATGGTGTGACAAGCTATGCGCATCCATATTGGTACATAGAACAACTCTACGTACCTCTGCATACCTCTTCCTTCCTGTTTTACGGGAGGGCAGCGCAAGCCAACAATGCTACCAAATTTACCAACGGCTCTCTCATTGCTTATCCTTCTATATTGGAAGGAAGCGAAAATCCGGCTGCCATTCACTTCGATCCAGATCCTATCTACACGGCTACAGATGCCACCGTGCAAGAAGACATACTGGCCTACCTCACCAGCATAGCCAATGTGAGCTACACTGTAGAAAATGTATATTTGGAAAGATATAGTTCTGGTAATCGCTATTACTGGCGAAATCAGGGAAACAAGACATACACTTGGAATAATGCATCCTTCAGTGATGCATCACTAAACAATCTTTACAAGGCATTGACGAATAACAATGATCCGTATGCGGGGGCAAGCAAGGCCATAGAAGTGCTGCTCTCCAACCTTTACTATAGCGTCACCAATTATAATTCCACAGACAATACACGAGAATACAGTACTACCACCAGCGACAATAATGCTGTCAGTAGAAGTGTGGTACTGAATGCGCTGCGCGATGCCATCAGAGCAGCGATAGAGAACAGCACTTACGTGACCTGCAGCGGTGCAGGGACAACTAATGCCCGAGTGACATTCAAAGCCCCATACAAAGACTTTCCGCATGCCGACCTTCCCGAAGGGTCGGGAGCCGTGCAGTGGGAGGGTAGCCATTTTATTTCCCAAACGGATGATGAAACGGTAAATATACCTTCAATCAACCGCTATTGCTACCCGGCAGAGCTATACTACATGGCCAACACACAGATTTATGCATCCAAGGAGAATAACCGCAGAGAACAGTATGCTCCAAGCAATATTCAGTGGAACACATTTGTCACCACCAACTATGAACTGGCCAATGCCAGGGTGGAAGGGGATACCAAGGCTGTGGCTCTGATAGACGAGGTGCAATATGCTGTGGGGCAACTGGAAGCCAAGGTGGTGGCTCAAACAGCTTCACTGGTAGATAGCGACAACCAAAGAATCACCCTAAGCTCTGCAAACTTCAGACTTACGGGCATCATCATCGGGCAGCAGCGCAGTGTGGACTTCAACTTCGAGCCTTTGGCTTCGGCTGAACTCGATTATTATGCCTATGACAAGACGGAAAATATGAACTATAACCTCTCCACTACTATTTCCGGGGCTAACTACACCTTGGCATTACAGACCATACCCAACCAGCGGGTAGGTGTATTGTTGGAGTTCGAGAATGGGAGTGGAAACAGTTTCAATGGAGCCGATGGACGTACTATCTTCCCAGGCATGAAATTTTATCTTGCCACGCTCCTCGACCCCACAAAAGCAGACAACTACAACACCGAACTCAGCAACGGAGACTTGCTGCGTGAAGTGTTCCACAAAGATAGAATTACCAAAGTGACCTTTAGTATAGCCTCACTGAAAGAAGCCTACAACACCATACCGGAAGTGACAGATCCCCACTTGAGCCTGGGTGTGGTGGTGGATATGGACTGGGTGGAGGCTACACCGAAGCGCAAAATATTATATTGATTGAGCGTTGAGAACTGAAAACAGAACATATTGCCTTGGAATACGCAATGCCCTGAAAGCACTGCTCAGCACTTCTTGCATCTTCACCTATTTGCTTAGTAGCATTTGGGCTGTAGCAGCAATGCTGACAAGTTGCAGCACTGATAATAACTTTTTCGTGGAGACAAACGGCAACGGTGAAATCGCCGTGAAAGAGGATGGTCCCACATTGGATTTGTTTATCCGTCTGGAAGATGCAATGACCGTCACCCGCAGCGATGAAGGTAAAGTGACAGCCACTTCACGAGAAAAAGAGATCAAGAACCTTCAGATTTGGGTGTTTAAGACTGACAATGCCCAACTCTTAGGACACCTTACCCCTACCATTACGACCAACCTGCTTTTAGGTGAGACAGTGAAATATCAGATGGTGGTGCCAGAAACTTATATCAACAGCGGTGATAAAAGGGTGGATGTGTTTGTGCTGATCAATGCCGAGAGCATCGGGCAAGGCACATTAAATGCCCAATCCTCCCGTGCAGACTTGCAGGCAGCGCTGATTACAGGAGATTATTTCGGTGTGCAGAACCCTTGCGATGATGAGTTTGTACGCAGTAACAACTATCAGGGCTTGCCCTATACTGGCATGTATCTCAGTGCACCGATCGTATCGACATTGAGTTCGGTCTATAGTGTGAAAAACATTGTCCGTGTACGCCGAGCTGTGTCACGCATCCGCTTTGTATTCTGCCAGCCAGAACTGACGGAAGAGAGTGCAGTGAACCCGTTCACCATCACCGGAGTGCAGCTGAATGGGAATCTTATAGCTGACAAGGAATATGTTTTCTGCCCGCAGACCTACGATGAGGGAGACAATTATTCGGAGCCAGTGACCTATATGGTACCTGATGAATATGAGTCGGATGCCATAGTTTACGATGTTTCAACACTGGGAGTACTCGCCAAGGTAGAGAATCCTGAAGTCTATGTGTACAACACCACCGACTTTCCAACCCCCCAGGCTTATGAGAATACTATTAATTCCGCTATAAATGAAGGTAAGCTCACCGAATTCGGACTTACCTACCTGCGTGAGAGTGACAAACAACTGACTGTCACTTTGAATTATAGAGCCTACGATAACAACAAGACCGCCACTGTGACCATGGAGACTGCCGGCGATTTCGGGCGCAACCATTCTTGGATAGTCTATGCCTATTTCCTTGGTGGCGAGTTGTGTCTTCATCCCACACTTATGCCTTGGAATGCCGCTCATGACCGGTTGCAATACAACACAGAGGGAAGTACGGAAATGGAATGGGAAGGCTATCTGCACTACGATGACGCAGAATTGAGTCCGGGAGCCACACAGCTGGGCGGATGGGAAAACGCCTACACAGCCATTGCCTACGGATATGCTGGAATGGCCAGAAGCTCAAAGCCTACTCGAAGTCCTCAGATAAAGCTCATCACCAACCACCTCTTCCCATTGCGTCTGCAGGTGGACAATGAGCGCTTTGAAATAATCCTGGAGAATGAGCAGAACATGACTTATTCCTCAGTGGGACCAAGGCTCGACATTGAAAACGGAAATCAGACTATCGTCTTCTACGTGGTTCCGATAGATAATTCGGGTACGGGTGATGCCGTCTGCCATGCTGTGCTCACAGTATTGCGCACCGATATGCCTTCGTATAATATCCCCTTCAATCATGATCTGCCAGGTTATGAGGACCATAGTTGCATCACCTATTACAATGTTGGTTCGGCCAGCTATAGTGATGCGATTGAGGCCAACAAGGAATGGGGTGACCCTGGTAAGTTTTGGTGGAGAACAAAAACGAATAACTAACCAGTAAGGAGAAGAAAATGAAGCTAAGGCTACTATACATACTTATCTTAATGCTCTGTTTCTGCAGCTGTGCAGATGACAATGACTTCTTCGTAGAGGGAGAAAAGCAAGTGCAACAACCGTTCGGATCTGGTGCGCTCACTTTCATGCCCTATATTTTTGAGGGAGACGAGCATACCGCTGAAGCACAGACCCGTGTGACGGATGAAGATAATGTCAGAAAAGACGACAGGGTGGATGCCATGGAAAAAATGCGCGAAAACTACATTGAGAGAATGGATGTATTTGTGAAACGCAGCAGTGACACTGACGATACACCATGGTTTCAGGAATACCATCTGGGAAGCTCAGAGTTGGAAGCTATGTATGTGGAAAATTCCTACGGTACATTGAAAACAGGAGCCGAGTATCTGCTTCACGCCAATTGGTCGGATGCCAATGCCAACTATGATCCAGAGGAGACATACGATATATACGTGACTGCCAATAATCCTGCCACAGCATCGGGCGTGCACAACCTCGGAGAACTGAAAGATCTGGAGACCTATACTTATAACATCTACCGCTACAACTATGATAATCAAGTACCGGTGACTGACCAAGATCCGCACTACTACTACAATATCATGACCGACCAAAATTCAGAAAACAAGCGTAAACTCTTCTTGATGGACGGCTGTATCAAAGGCTGGAGAATCAAGGGAGAGGATGGAACACATCAGAAGTTTGAAGTGGAATTGCGCCGTGCGGCAGCCAAGATAGTGGTGCGTGTGAAATTCAGTGAAGAATACAACATAGAAGTGAGCAACGAAGAACTGAAAAATGCGCCAAACGCCCAGACTGACGACGGAGTAAACTACTACATCAATCTGACACGAATGGTGGAAGGGGTAGCACAAACCGTAAGGATAGAGGCCAGCGACGAAACACCAGTGAACTTTAAAGAATATCTCACCTATGTATTGAACAGAGAGCCGGGTATTCCACGCTGGAAATATGTGAACTTTGGTTTCAAAACCGCCGACATTGCCGATGGAGACTACAGCCTCAGTGGTGAAGAACTGGTCAATGTGGAGACTTACAGCAGCAACTTCAACGCTGAAAAACTAAAGGTGACCGATGAGCTTGGTCAGGAGTTGCACGTGGCTAACATCGATGGTACGTATCTGGTGACTACCTACAGCTATGCTACCAACTGGAGTGGATGGATCGACTCAGAAAACCTGAAGACTCCTTTCCTGCTTTTCAGCTTTGCCTACTCTAAAATAGGTCAGTCAGATGACTTCGCCGTGTATTATTACCGCATCCCTGTGTGTGACGAGAGCCAGGTTACCAGTTTGGAACGTAACAACATATACATCGTCGATGCACAAATTGGTTCAATGGGTTCCATCAATTCACCTTTGGTGCTCACTGAGGAAGAGCTGCACATAGAATATCACGTAGTGGATTGGACGGCTCATAACTTCAGCCAGCAGGCAACCACTGAAGTGATAGCCCGCCCCACCAAGTACCTTACCGTGACCCCCAGTGCATACACACTGCAAGGCGATGGTGTCCAAATGATAGACCTGAGATGGTATGCCTCTGTTGCTGTGGAGGACAATCAGATTGTGGACATTGACCCTTCAACCCTCAGTGTCACCTTCAAGAATTATCAGGGAAACACCATTGATATCAAGGGAACTGTGAACAAGTACGTGCGTGATGACAACGGTAATCTGGTAACGGCTACGACCGCTAACACAGATGGAAGGCGAGACATCGTGATTATCAGCAAAGCCGGGAACAATAGCACCAGCAAAGGGGAAGAAGTGGAAATCATCCTGACCGATGATGGCAAAATAAGCATATCATCCGAGGCATTGCAAAGCCGTGCCGTGAAAACCATACAGTTTGATGTGAAACTGAACAATACAGGTTTAGTACAAACCGTGTACATCCGCCACTTCCCGCTCGACAATATTCAGAGTATCGACGGATGGTGGGCTTCAAGGTGGAGTACCGGCGGCTGGCAAAACAATACGGTCTATTCGTATGACCCCGAGACTGACTGGGGAGCTGGAAACTATAATGAAAACGACTGGGTGTGGGAGGTATGTACATTGGCCCAATACAACGCTACAGCGGCAGATGACAGAAAGATGGAATATACGCATTACGATAATGTTACTACAACTCCACCTGCCAATGCCGTAAACAGTTCATCGACTGAAAATAATGATGAAATAACACAGGCTGTATGGCTGGCAGGTATAGGAAACAACAATAATAACCGTAAAAATGCCAATTCATTTGCGAACCGTATTAACGGTTATTATGCTACTGGTGGCTCGCAAACGACAGTAACACAAAACAGTAGTTCATTTAGTGGAGAAATATCATCAAGCAATAACCCTACTTATACATGGGACGGTAATGTCCTTTCAGTAAGTGGCACTAGTTGGGGTATCACAAGGACTTATACGGTTACAGGATTTGACTATTATGTTAGTAATCATACTATTGGAGGTAGTGCTCTAAACAGAACCGTGAGCATACCTATGTGGAAATACGAAAAGTATTACCATTATGAGATACGCTATACCTATGATGTACCTACCTACTACCGTAAGAAATACAATAAAACCACCAGTACCTATTCAGAACCCAATACAGGTAACTGGGTGGATTGGGATAGGGACAACGGTCAGACTTATAATAATTCAACCGTTAAATATACGAGTGGAAACAACTTTATAGCAAAAATATATTATAATAACAATATCTACCCCATCAGTGTAACTCGTTCAGGCAACAATAATAACAGTTACCGCTATGCTTACAGCCGATCCAATTCTCAAACCAATTATGGAACCTATTCCACAGCAGGTACATATAGTACAAATAATAGCTCTATGGCTGGCCTAAACAATAACAAGATGTATGTGATACAGGTTACCTCAACCAGTGACAAGTACGTTTTGGGCACCCCTGTCATTACCGAAAACAAGTCGGATGATAAGGTCGTGTCACCTGCCTTTATGATCGCCTCCCAATTAGGTGCGACCGTTGCTTTTAATACAGCTGCCGATGCCATTGATCATTGTAATACCTATATGGAAGTTGGCATAGACAACACCCGATATACAGGATGGCGTCTGCCCACAGAGCAGGAAATCGACTTTATCATAGAATATCAGAAAGAAGATGCCCCTACTTATCAGACATCCATGGTGGCAGTACTTACAGGTTGGACGTACTGGGCTTTGAATGGAGAAGAATGTTATACCAGAGAAACAGGGGAAGAAAACGACCGAAAGCGTGTACGCTGCGTGCGTGACCTGACTTTGGAGGAATTACAGCAACTTAACGGGACAATACAATGAAAGGGACAATCTACATAATCAATCTTCTGGTAGCTACCTTGTTACTGGCTGCCTGCTCTGAAGAAGACCTCTTCTTTGAAGAACAGGGAAAGGTACACCAAACACCCTTAACACCCACAGACGACGAGGATGATATGCCTGTTCGCATCGGCTACCTGCTTACGAATGAAAATCTGAAAGTTGGGGATAAGCCTGAAACACGAGCAAGTAGCACTAACACCAGTGTAGTCGGCGGCGAGGAAGGTTATCTTAACACCACTAACAACAAGACTAACTTAGTAAAATCCATCCACATGCTGTGTTTCACTGTGGAAGGCATTTACTTGGGATACCGCCAAGCTACCTTGAATGATGATGAGATAATGTTGAACGATGAAGTAAAGCAGGGTGATCAAGTAGTGATATTAGGACAACACCCAGGGCGCTACCTTTTCGAGGGAAAAGTGCCATCACGCACGGCGCGTATCCACTTTGTAGCCAATGTCGATGATTCAAAACTACCATCAAATGAGGATTTCAGTATCAATGAGAACCTTATCATCAAGTCAAAAAGGATGTCAATGACTCTAAGTGACCGCGCCATCAGTTATTGGGGATTCCATGGGGAGGCATCACCGGAAGATATGCGCAACTGGCTAGCAACGATCAAGAAAACTGTCACAGTGGAGGAAAACGGTGTTTCTCACGTTTATGACATAGAGAATGAACAGGTAACCTTTACCTATGGAGGTGAAACAAAGACCTACCGCGTGGTGGACAACAGGCTTTACTATATGGAGGGTACTGAGCTTCGGGAAACCGAATGGACGGTGGACATAAGCTATGAGAAAAAGGAAGATAGCGTAGTACATCTCATACGTGATAGAGCCAAAGTGGAATTTGGGCACATGGACGATTTCTACCGTGCTACAGATGTCATCATAACGGAGAATGGAGAGTCCAGGAATCTGTTGGAAAACAAAAGCACTGACTACAAGATTTTATCTATAAGTTGGATATTGGTAAATGGGTTAGACCGTGGATATATAGCCCCTTATAATGAGAATAACTCGGAAGATCATTTCAGGGATTATTACAATGATGCGAATCGTACGTTGGACGAAAACCGCCAGACCCCTTATGATAAAGATGACAGGAGGCGCTATAGCACAGTGAGTGAAGACACGGGGGTGCTTGCTTCAAAAATGATGGAAGTTTTCAGAGCCAGCGGAACTGATGGGAATACCAATGCCGTATCTTGGAGCGATCGTGGCGAGGATTTTCCGCTATTCCTCTTTGAGGATGAAAACGACCAGATGAACCCACCGAAGATCATCCTTAAAGTGGATTATCTAAAGAATAGAAACAGTTATGTAACAGGACAAAACAATATCTCCAACTATGATCCAAGTCTATGTGAAACGAAGTACCACACCCTGATGATGATGGACCAGAACGGTAACATATGTAAAATCTTACGTAATCATAGTTATGTGTTGAACATATCCGGCTTGCCATGGGAAGGCTTGGGACACCTAAACTTTGAAGATGCCGTGAATAGTGTGGACTATGCCAACAACCGCACGGTGACCATTGATGAGGAAGTGACAGAAGTGACCAATGGTGACTTCAGGTTACAAATCGAAAAAACGGCACTGGTGGTAAATGATCCTAATCAGGCTGGGCAAACGATGACAGTGAACTTTGCTTTCGATGCTGTAGGCGTGGAAGCTGATCTCACAAATATTAATGCTGAGAGTTTTCAGCTGACTTGGGAAACCAATGATCCTACAGATATCTCTTCAGGCAATCCGGTGGTGACAAGCTATGTAAAGAATGGTAAACTAGGAACGGGAACTATACAATTTACTCTTTTCCCTAGCATCACGAACAACCTGAGAAAAGGGGTTATTACCTTGCGAGAGAAAAGCACCTCTATGGTACGCTATATCAATGTGTATGGCATCACTGCATTTAGGGCCTCTCCTACAGCTTTGGTACGAAGCAATGATAACCTAAGTAGTATTACACTGATTGAGGATGAGGATAAACCTGAGAATGAACAAACTATCTTAAACTATGGTACGGGTTATCGGAGTATTGGAAAAGAAAATGACAAGGTGTCTTGTAATACCTATAAGTTCTCTTTCACCATTCCTGGTGACTATCCTTCAGACCTCTATCCCATCAGGGTGCGAATGGCCAGTTCAACACTGAATCCATTCCTCTGTGAGGTAGATGGGCACTACAGCAATACCATCAATGTTGTGACAGATGGAACAGAAAATGGAACTGTCTTGAATGGGGAAACACTTACGGGAATGAACTTCACCACTGCTTCAGCTGATGCAAAAAAGTGGAACTATCACAATTTTGGTGAGCCTTGGAATTATTGGTATGTTTATACCATTATGACCAAACCTACCATTGTAGTTGAAGGGGAAACTATAGATGATGAGCAGGATAAAACCTATACCATCTACTTCGATGATACTCGACCCTTGCGTGCGGCTGCCAATCGTGCTGATGACGTAGGTCTATTCTTCAAAATCAAGTACTTCGGGCCTGCGACATCTGTAACTGTCCAGTGAGATGAATGTGGACTTCTATTAGGCGAAAACCTAACTGTGCACTGTGCACCTGTGCACCTTTTTGGGCAAAAAGGGCTCTGTGCTATAGGCAAAAAACTAACTGTGCACTGTGCACCTGTGCACCTTTTTGTGGTTTTACTCCTTATTAATATATAGACAAAAGGAACTCCCCCGATGTTTTTCTTTCATCGGGGGAGTAATTGTTTCTTATAGTGCCTTAACCTCTGATTCTGTGAGGACAGTGGCTTTGGCTATGTCTGCAATGGAGAATTTCATCTTCTTTAGGTTTATTGCTATTTCCTTAGATTTTTTTACTTCTCCTTCCGCACGGCCTATAGAAATACCTCGTTCAATACCTTGCTGAATGCCCTCGTCTCTTCCTTTACGTACAGAAGAATTCATCAGGGTGCGCTCCACACGCACCATGTCCCAGAAATGCTCGTAGGCCATGAGCTGACCTTCGGTATAGGCCGATTCTTCCACTACCTGGATGGCTTTCTTGATTTCTGCGTTGGATTGCAGCTCTGGGTCAATCTCTTTGGTCTTCTCATTGATCTCGGTAAGGTAGCGAAGCCATAGCACCTGCATCTTCTTTTCTGAGAAAGAGTGGGGCTGGAACTTAGGAAGCTCCACAAACACCAAGTGAAGGCCGTTGATCACCCTCTCGGTATGCTGCTCGTGAACCATCCGATAGTAGTGGTAGTACTCTTGCATGTCGGGCTCGAAAGTCTCGTTCACCAATGCCAGGGCATAAACAGGCTGCAGCAGCTCGTAGTTCTCATTCCTGTCCAACTGGCGCACATAGGCCTTGGAGGCGTTGAACAGCATGCGCTGCTCAAACTCCTTGCTCCATACCATCTGCATCTCCACAATGAACTGACGACCCTGCTTGTCCTTGCAGCGCACATCCACGATGCTGTACTTCTTTGCCGGGTTTTCGGGAACCATCTCAGGGGTGAGATACTCCACGGATTCTATGTCGTGCCCCTCTTCAAGAGGCAATAGGGCATTGAGCAAGCTCCTCACCAAGTCGGGGTGCTCGCCAAAGACTTTCTTGAATGTCAGGTCTGCCCTGGGATCCAAATACTTCATACGCTTTGCTGTTTTTGTCGTTAATAAATGTTTGATTAAATTATCCTACGCAAAGATAATGATTATTTTTCATTGAGAAGTTATCCTCACCTGTTTTTTTGCGATAGCACCCTCTTGTCCTATGACATTATAGGCGAAAAACAAACTGTGTACTGTGCACCTGTGCACCTTTTGGAGGTTTTACTCTTTATTAGTATATAGACAAAAGGAACCCCCTCAATCTGCTGGTCAAGATCGAGCATAAAGAACAGGAGATGCGCGAAGTGAAGAGTACAGTGTGCCTCACTGCAGAAGAAGAGATAATACATTTCATATCTTTGTAGCTATGGTATACCGTTGAAAGTCACTATGGTGATAAGTAGCAGACGAGTTTTGCATTTCAGTCTTCACATTTCACCTTTCTCTTATCTTTATTGCGAATTGATGAGAAATGATTATCTTTGCAAAAAGATAAAGCGATTTTCGTGAAAGAGCATAGTGAGATAAGGGAAATGATAAGCCATACGGTTCATGAAGTTGATCCTAAGGCAAAAGTCATCCTTTTTGGATCCAGAGCGCGAGGCGACTCACGCACAGATTCCGATTGGGATGTACTTATCGTTATCGACTCACCCAAAGTCACTATGAACATGTTCAAATCTTTGGGCTATGAATTGTGGGTGAAAGGTCTTGAAGCAGGCCAGGAGATAAACCCCATTATCTACACCAAGTCGCAATGGGATAATGCCAGACCATCATTATTCAGACATCATATCTTAGAGGAAGGTGTAGTATTATGAAAAAGCTTTTCACATCGAGACAGGAAAGAGATTATAATAATTTTGTCGATGTCACAGAAGAGGATAAAAGCCCCCTTCAAAAAAAACAAGAGATTATGACAGAAATGGAGAAAAAAAAGAGAATGGCCGAAAACTATGCCATCAACTCTAAAAAAACACCAAGAACGGCAAGAATGGCATTTGCACGTTCACAAAGGAGGTCCTTGATCGTGTTAGACCCTAAATTCAAGAATGAGATGACTATCTGCATAGATTAACTCCTATGATAATACAGCTATGGTCTTTTCTTGGCTTATGATCAACACTATCCATAATCATCGTGATTCTTCTGACCATGTAATATTTTCACATGCTATAACCGAGCGGATAACCTTGATATCAAGCGACGAGAAGTTTCCTTTCTACCATAATCAAGGTTTGGATTTAATAGAGTATTAACACATCTTACTAAGGAGTCGTGAACTATGGGACTGATTTATTTTTATGGTTTAGTTATACTCGTTTGCATTGGGATTCTTATCTGGACCCAAATGGAGTTGAAAAAGACCAAGCAATCCAAATAAAAGTAGGGTTGCTGAACTATAGTAAACACATCGTTATGGACACGATGAAGTAAGAGACATTTTATTATTTGAATTATGGAACAAATCAAAAGAAAAACTACGGCAGCAGAGAACAGAGCCATCAACTCTAAGAAAACGCCAAAAACCAAAAGGATGAAATATGCCTTGGCACATGCAGGAGAATTGGTAATTCTGGATGCGGAGCTGAAATCTCAATGCCCATGGTACGAGTCTTATTAGACACGTGTGCTGTGATTCAGTTGATCACAGACCCAAAATCCTTGCCAGAAAGTGTTTGGAATCTATTTGACGATTATGAGAATCGGCTTTTTATTAGTGCAGAGACCATGCGAGAAATGATCATCTTGTTTAACAACAAGAGATTCTTGAAGAAGTATTGGAAAACTGCTGGTGATATGCTTAGAATCATTGAGAATAACTACGGATTAGAGAGGTATCTCTCGCGGAAGGAGAGGTTCCCCTCTTATTTGTCATTTAATGAATTGAGTACCACTTATTTAGCATTTCCCATCAAAACGGTTCAGATTGTATTAGGTAATACACTGGTAATACATCCTGCTATGTAGAATAAGGCGGGTAATATAGTTGACAGATTTCTTAGCCGTCACGCTGTCTTAACGCTCAATGGTTTTAATTCTATCAAAGATCTCTTATCTCACTTTGCAAAGGTAGTGCTTTTGCATCGAATAACCAAATAATTCAAGCAAAAAGCGGACAAAACACTCAAAAATCAGTCATTTCCCAACTTTTCAAGTCGTAAAATTGTTAAAATATGACTTAAAATTTTTCAAGACCACCGTTTTGGTAGCTTATTCCTACTTTTGCAACAAAAAAAGGAGATATAAGCTATGATGCGATTTGAGTATGACCCGAAATTTGTCAAACTCTTCGCCAAAGAAATGGTGAAGGAGATGCAGAAGATAAAAAGTGAGGCAAAGGAGCCTGAGCTTATCACAGTCAAGGAAGCAGCAGAAACACTTAATTTGTCTGAAGACTATGTGAGAAAGATAAAAGACAAACTCCCCCATGTCAAGCAAGGAAACAGCAAGCAGGGCCGAATCCTATTTGTGAAAGAAGGTCTTATGGATGCCTATCTAAATGCTGTCGGAAAAACCAAGTAATGTGTACCAGGTGATTTGTGCAAGCGGTGCTTGCACAAATTCGCTATCAGCCGAAACCACGAATTTTGCAAGTCGCGCTTGCAAAAATGAAAAATTGGGTAAATTTTCGTCTAAGCTCGTCTGAATCTCGCTTAAAGTCTCGCTTAAAGTCGCTTAAATTTTCTTAGCAAGAATGCCCTAAATAAAGGCGTTTCAGGATATTCTCGCCTAAAATCTCGCTTAAAAGCCACTTAAAGTCACTTAAATCTCGCTCTTAAATCGCTCTTAAATTATCTCAGCAAGAATGCCCTAAACAAAGGGCTTTCCAAGGATTCTCACGTAAATTCCCACGTAATCTCACGTAAATTTCGCTCTTTAATAGCTCTTATTTTTTCGTTTTTAAGAGCGACCATACAGATATGTTGCCCTTTGTCTCGTTGACGATATAGCAGCATTGGTCATCTTGCCGTTAAAGTCGAAGTTGTTCTCTGCCTTCTGAACTCTACCACCTCGTCCTCATGATGATTGCATAGATTGTTGAATATTTCATTTACACCCATAATTCAATGATAAAGTTTTATAACTATACACTTACAATGCCATTATACCCAATATCACTCCAATGATAGTTGCAAGCCACCCTATAAATGCCATAACAGGATGAGTAACAATATCAACAAATTTTGAATATGTATTCTTATGAGGAACCTTTATCTTATTAGATGCTATTTTCTCAAACAAGAAAGAAATTGCTTCCACTTTAGTTTTAACAGAATCCAACACAGAATTAAAGTTTAAATTATTAAATTCTATTGATTCTGTATTTGAGGTCATATAAGAATGCGTGTCAAAATTATTACATTTTAATATATCTAATAATTTATCAGGCTCCACAGAATAATTATCCCCATATAATTCTGATAAAAGAACATCTAAATCTTTCTTTCTGTATGCAGGTATATCAATAAAACCAGTATTATTTCCACCTGTTAATTTACTATATCTATGTTTTATCGCTTGAAAACCAAAAGTGATATTCTTCATATCCCAGTTAAGCCAATATGATGAATTATGTAAACGAACAAATGCCATGAATTTCTCCAACATACTTAGTTCCAGATCAGAGTAAATGTCTTTCATCTCCGATTTTGAAATGCCTATCAAATCAGCTTCTATATGCAATCCATAGCATTCATATATTTTGTCATCCAATGATCTAACGACAATTGTTGTTATTATTGGAAATATATCACCCGAAAGATTGGGAACGTTTGCATATGAATAATGAACAATGAGTATTTCATCATTACTTTTCACAACACTTTTAATATCAGACTTGGCTTTCTTGCTACTATTAAACATTCCCATATGAATTATCTTTTTAATGCACTTTGGACATTCATTATTATACGATTTTTACAAAGAGAGTTTTGCAAGCATTCATTACACCTTTTATTATCACAGACTTTGGGGAATCTCATTAATCGAATTTGATTTGCCGATTCTGAAATTTTAGATTCTATTTCATCCAAATCGGAGTCCTTTAGTTTGTAAGGAACTTTACTTTCATTATCACCAATAATATATGTCATCAAATAATCTGCGACTTCACCTGTTAATTCTTTGTGTCCTAACGCATAGAGTTTCAACTGATCCTCTGTCAATCTGGAGCTCTGAGCCTCCTCTTTAGATTTAAATTCTACTATTGTTGTTTCAAACGTATTATCATCTCTCGTTTTTCGAATCAAATCAATTCTACCAGTAACTAAGATATTTGAATCCAACTTCAACTGAATTGGTTGTTCCACAAACACGATATTGGTTAGTTCGTTTTTATTATTTCTATAATAAATTTTTAACCCTTCTCTTATTTTATTTTCCAATTTCGGCTTTAAAATATCCGAGTTTGCTATATACGGGAAAAGCATCTGTCTATCTGCAATATTAACAACATCATCATCTGTTAAAACATCATGTTTTTGTATTCTTCGATGTAATTCCATTAACGCATTATGAAAGGACTTACCAAATCCCATACGTTGATTAAGTGGGGATGCAAAGCCATAAATAGAAACCAATTTAAATTTGTATGGGCAATCGAAAAAGTCTTTTAACACCGTAAAATCTAAAACCATACTATTGATTTTTGACAATGGTTTAGATTCCATACGTTCTAATGAAGAAAAGTCCTCATCCTTACGCGTAACAAGTATATTCGCAGATAACAATTCACGAATAAATATGGAAGGAGTTTGATACAATCTATTTGAAGAATCTGGCGCACGTGAAAGCAGCAAATATTTTTGTGATCTAGTAATTGCGACATATAATAGTCTTCTCTCATCATCATCTCCTCCTAAATAACGACTTTGATTCTTTATAATAGAAGCATCTAAGAAATGCCATTCATTAAGTCCTCCTTTCTTTTTTTGAGGTAAATAATTCTTGTTTAACCCGGGAACAAATACAACAGGAAATTCTAACCCTTTTGCCTGGTGTATCGTCAATATCTGAACAGCATTTAAGGATTTATATGGGTTACTAATCCATCCTTCTGGATAATATTCCTGTGCAGCATAATTAATAAAACTCAGAAAACTAAATAAATGATATGACGCATGAGAAGAAGCAAAATTAATCTCTTCAAAGTCATTTATAACTTGACTAAATTTCCCTAAATTATAAAATATAACTTCTGCTATTTCTTGAGATCCACTTGTTTCATTATAAAATGATTCTTCTACGATATTCGAATCTTCAAGAAATTGCCAAAATATTTTCTGCAAATTATATGCGAACTCTTCATCAGAGATCTTTTCTCCATTTTGTAATCTTTGGGAAATTATTGCAGGTCTTTTGTTATCTAGATTCCGTATAGACTTCTTTAGTATTTCTGTTTTATCCTCAACAAAGGGAAGGCTTAACCAAAGCTGCAAGAGCTCCTCTTGTGACAAATAATCGTTTAAATAGCGGTATATACCTAAAGATGCTTTTATTTCATTCGTATCAAATAAATGATTAACCCCTGCTGTTACATAAGGAATTCCGTTTTTCTCCAATTCTTCAACAATACCTTCAGCCTTTTTCCACGTCCTTAACAATATACACATGTCTGAGTATGCCAATCCTCGAATATTTCCTTCCTTACTATCAGAGAACTTTACGCCTTTTAGCCTTTGAATAAAGTTTGCGATTCCAACATTTTCTTCTGAAACATCATCATATTCATTAAATAATATGTCTATTCCTTTCTTGAAAGGTTGACTTCCTGCTGATATAATCTCTTTTGACAGTCTTTCTCTATTGTTTTTTATTAATGCCCCTGACAATTTAGTAATACCTTCAGAACTCCTAAAATTTTTTGTAATACAAACAGATTCACATGGTGCAAATTTCTCATCAAAATGAATAATATAGTCATTATTACTGCCACGCCACTGATATATATTCTGATCATCATCTCCAACCACAGTAACTTTTGCATTACTAATTTTATATAGTTTTTCTATTAAAAGCTCTTGTTTAGGATTTACATCTTGATATTCATCCACTACAATATATTTTATATGCTCTTTTATATATGCATATAAATTACTATTTGAGTCATTTAGACATCTCAATGCTACATCTATAATCATAGAGAAATCAAAGTAGTTCTTATCATGTAGCATCCTCTCATATTTTTGTTTTGCGACATTAAGATTATTCGGCAATGGTGCATTTAATTCTGATTCCCGTATAATGTCCATAATACGGGCAAAACGCTTTGTGTCAACAAACCTTTTCATATTAGAAAAAGGCGGAACTAACTTCGTTACATCTTTCATACCTATTCTGTCATAATACTTGTCTATGAATAGTTGTAACTTAATTTCATCTAATACAGAATACTTTTGGTATTTATATTCCGTATTTTGTAAAACGCTTAAACACCAACCATGAATAGTTCCTATGTACATGTCTGCCATGCCACTTTGCGGAATAACTTTCGACAATACTTTATCTTTCAATTCCGCTGCAGCTTTCTCAGTATAAGTAAAAGCAATAATATTCTCAGGAGAGACACCTAATTTATTCTTTTTATCTAACAAATAAGCTATTTTTGCTGCCACAGTCGTTGTTTTACCAGAACCTGCACACGCAATTATTCTTAGATTTTTGTCATTAGTTTCTATTGCCTTTTTTTGTTCTGTAGTATATTCCATATTCTATAAACTGTTGTGAAATATTAAGATATGTTCCTTGTCCATTGTTTTTGAGAAGTTATTTTTATTTGGCTGTTTTTTATTAATAATACGCCGTTCTGCTGTATAGAATAACTTTATATTACGATTCTCCATTAAATCAATTAAGATGAGGTCATTCGGGATTTCGCGTTTTGCCACCCGCCGATTACCTATAGTCCAAACATAATATGCATTTTTACTCATTGAAAGAATAATGTTGTCTAAACTCTTTTCAAAATCATTTATAAATGCTATTGTTTTATAATATTTATAATACTCAGTATTAGGTATCTTTGAGAAAAAACTTTTTAACGATGGAATCCTTCCTAACATTTCATCAAATATTTCTTTTATATACTTAGTATTTAACTTTCCTCCTAGACTTTGAGAATCTATCTCTTGTGTCGTTTTCAAGAAATCAAAATCCACTTCCGCTGGCAAATCATTCTGATCAATCCATTGAAGTTCCAAATAGGAATGTTGACCATAAGTCACAGTTGTGCGATTATCACCATATGGAGGAGAAGAAACAAGTATATCAAACTTATGTTCAAAATCTATCATTTTCATACTATTACCCCATATTATTGAAATGTTTTTTACATAATGTTCCTCGTTTATTAATCCTTTAGACATTAATTTCATCTTGAATCCTTCGAAATCTTTTATACCTCTCTCGCACAATTCATAGAAATTCGAAATAACATCAATCTTTCTTTCTTCTATTTCCTCTGTCGTTCGCTGATGAAGTTTATATGTTGAAGTCCTGTCATTACTTCCTGTTCGAATTACTTCCGATAGAACAATCCAAAAAAAATATCTCAACTCTTTATTATCTATTTGTTGAATTGCACGCCGGATTTTAGAAAGATCTTTCTGAATACCTTTTTTAAACCACTTATTAATCCCTTTAAAGTTCACATCTACAGTCTGCCTCTTATCTATAGAAATACTATTCTTTATTTGCGAAAAAGAACTATTAAGAGCTTCTATATCATATGTGCCTGTTTTAGCCTTTGTTAATATAACCGCAAATGGATTAATATCTTGCCCAAAAACATTATAACCAAATTCCATACATGACAACAATGAAGTACCCGCCCCCATAAAAGGGTCTATCACCCATGAATCTGGTGGGAGATTCTGAGTAATTGCATCAACTATAAGCGTTTGAGCTTTAGGAACCATCATGCCTGGATACATGAAAATTCTATGCAAGTTTTCTTCTCGCCTTGCATCTTTCGCATTCAGTTCACCATTTTTTTTCAGTCTATCTAATTTCTCAAGCAATATTTCTGACATATTTCTTTCAATCTTATACAATTAGTATTTCTGTTTGCTTGGTATAACTCCACGAACTCCACCCTTTGGATTCGGAACATCGCCCTTGTATCTTGGAATCAAGTGCATGTGGCAATGGAATACGGATTGACCCGCATGTTCACCAACATTGATGCCGACATTGTATCCATCGGGATGAAAACGTTCATCCACTTTTTGTTTAACATATTGCAGAACGACATTCATTGCCTCGCGTTCGTGATTAGTCAGGTCAAAATAGGATGCAACATGCCGTTTCGGAATAATCAGAGCATGACCAGGTGATACAGGATAACCGTCGTAGAAAGCAACACAAGTAGCCGTTTCGCAGATGATTTCAACGCGGCGAGACAATTTGCAGAAGGGACACTTTTCACCCTCTTTGCGAGGCAGTTTATTGAAATGGTTGTACTGATAGAGTTCGTAACTTTTATTTGCAACAAGGCTTTTGTATGTCAGTTTGACATTACATTGATAAGTGTACTGTTTGTGTATAGCATGAAGCCGAAAGCCTTCTTCTGTCAGGTCTCTTCGAACAGCAAAGTATGCCGTTCCCTTAGGAGAAAGCAGGTTTGTGACGTTCATCAAAACCTCTGCTTGTGCATAAGGCTCCAATACGTTCAGTACATAGTTGCAGATGATGGTATCGAACTTACCTTCAGGAAAGTCTGGGCGATAATAATAGTCATAACCCATGATGTCATAGCCCAACTTTTTCAACTCATCCGTATCAAAACCAAAGCCACAACCGAAGTCGAGAATTTTCCCCTTCAATAAATCATGCTTCATCAAATATCGTGTCGGCACAGAAAACTCTGTACGCTTGATAGCCGTAAGGTACGGGTGGTTTATCTTCTCGGGTTCCATAGTGATTAGTATTTCCAAGTCTCAAAGCCCATATTAAGGGCAATTTGATTGATGGGGTTAAACGTTCTTTCGTAGACTTCACGAAACTTTTCCTCACTCATTGCAGCCAAATCTTTTGCAGAGTAACCAAGAGAAACAAAGTCCTCCATAACTTTCGGCTCCCTATCAGCATTGATTAAGACCTGTAAAGAATGATGCTGCAAAGCTGAGAGTTTAGGCAGATAATAGTCCAAGTCTGGCAACTTATCACTCTTAGATGAATTGATGCTACCATTTGATGGTATCAAATTCCACAGCAAATCGTGACACACAAAACTCCACGGAATAAAGTGGTCAAGGTCATATTCTTTGGGATGCAGCAACTTATCAGTATAGATACAATGAATAGGGCCTCCAATCGTCATCACCATATCCCAATAATTATGTTGCTTTGTCAGCGAGTTCCTAACCTCAGGACGGATCAACTTATTTGGGATGGCTGGCACATTGGGATTTCTTGTTTGCAGAAACAATGTCAGATTCCAATAGGCAAAATCCACCAAAATATTGTAGTGCGTATGCAGATAAGCGTCCCACGTCTGATTTAGAACGATATAGAAGTCCGCACCATCTTTATACAAAGCATAAAGACTTCCATTCTCTAATGTCTGGGAACGTCTGACCATCTCTTTGTCATCAGAGGTATCAATCCAAGGACGCAAA
>Ga0265300_10001153_pt1 | contig 25686 bp, 24 predicted proteins | sample AusTroGonzalo_MG_FD_193482 | JGI IMG/M metagenome (GOLD analysis project Ga0265300, IMG submission 193482) | Bovine rumen microbial communities from tropical cattle in Woodstock, Queensland, Australia - Gonzalo_03 | ecosystem: Host-associated > Mammals > Digestive system > Stomach > Rumen ...
GCCGTGGCGCGCGGAAGCACTGTCACGTTGATAGATTCTGAACCGCTCTGTGAGCCTGCAGTTATAGAGCATGTATAAACACCGGCCATGTTCAAAGTGGCATTGTTACGTGTCCAGGTGCGGCCGTTATGTGTCTGGTTATCTGGACTCGTCCAAGTGTATGTGCCTCCTTCAACCACGTCGGCCACAAGGTTCAGTGTTTCGCCATAGCAAGGGGTGTTAGCTGACAACAGCGGGTTGATGATTGAGCAGTCGGTGGTACCTGTACCTGCAGTCTTACTGAAGTTGATGTTACATTGCTGGTTTGAGAAATTGGTGATGACCAGAATATAATACTGGCCTGTCTGTGCACTGGCTGGAATCTGGCAGTTCTCAGTTGCGGCGGGAGAATAACTGCAACTGACAACTTTCGAACCTGTTAATCCGTTCGGACATGGAGCTGTGGGATCTTCAAAAGGTCCCCAACAGCAGAAGTCAATATCGTTACTCGGGTTACTGTACATATAAATAGTCATTGCACCGGCTGTTGCCATTCTCATATAATACCATGCCGGGTTTGGCGTGCTGGACAAACAATTATAATCAGGACCAGATTCACCACTACCCGCATTGACACCTGCAGGGAACTGGTATAAGCCATTGTCGGTGCAGAAAGGATCGGCATTGGCGCAGAGGTTGTTTTGACGGTCTTTCTGGTATACATCCATCATCATAGATGATATGAAATTGTCCGGCAATGAAGATTTCCATTCATACAACAGATCTCCGGCTTCCTCTTTGCTCATACTTTCAAAATCGGACGTAGCCTCGTCGAGCAGGCTGTTAAACACTCTCTCCAAATTTATATTTCCAGCTACTTTGCTTGTCTCTATTATGAATATACCGTCTCTATCGCTTGTTGAGACATTGAATCTGACATCATTGTTCAAGGTGTAAAGCAGATGCATTCTCTGCCCAAACAGGTCGATCTTGGCAATATCAAGTTCCAATCTGTTTTGAATCTTGTCAAAAGTATAAAGATTCTTTGATGTCTGTGCCTTTATTGAGATTGTAAGTAATAAAGCCGCAACAAATAATAATGCTTTTCTCATTCTGATATGAATTTTCGTAAAAAAATTAACAATTTAACCTACAAAAATACAAATAATTCTTTATATGTTCAAAAATTCGCAGAGTTTTTGAACGGCTCGTCCTCTATGCGATATCTTGTTTTTCACTTCCATCGACATTTCTGCAAAGGTTTCTTCAAAGCCGTCGGGTTGGAAAATAGGGTCGTAGCCGAAGCCGCCATCGCCATGTTCCTCCTCGGTGATTTTGCCGTTAACTATTCCTTCGAAGAAATATTGCTTGCCGTCTAGATTCAAGGCTATAACAGTGCGGAAACGGGCCTTGCGGTTGGTTTTGCCTTTCATGGCAGCAAGCATTTTCACAACATTGTCGTGGTAAGAGCAGCCTTCGCCTGCATAACGGGCAGAGTATACTCCCGGAGCACCGTCCAATGCCTCAACTTCCAGACCGGTGTCGTCAGCAAAACAATTCAAATGATAGTTGTTCGTCACGAAATCGGCTTTGATTTTGGCGTTATCCTGAAGGGTGTCGCCATCTTCAACTATGTCTGTCTCACATCCTATGTCGCGTAATCCCACAACATCATAATTCTTTAATATATTTCTAATCTCCGCTAATTTATTCTTATTATGCGTCGCAAATACTAACTTCTCTTTCATCTTAAAACTATTAAACTATAAACTTTAAATTATAACATCCCATTTAACCGGTGTTATATTATTATTAATAAGGTATTGGTTCGCTTGTGAAAAATGTCTGCATCCGAAGAATCCGCGACTGGCTGATAAAGGGGAGGGGTGCACGGTTTTCAGTATGAGATGCTTGCTATGGTCTATGAGGTTTTCCTTGGCTATGGCGTAGTTGCCCCACAGCAGGAACACCAGATGATCCTTCTTATCGGAAAGTGCCCGTATGGCGGCGTCTGTAAACTGCTGCCAACCTATGCGGGCGTGAGACGCCGCCATGTTGGCTCTAACTGTCAGTGACGCGTTGAGTAGCAGCACACCTTCGTCGGCCCATTTTTCCAAATTGCCGTTATGCGGTATGGGCATCCCTATGTCGGTATGCAATTCTTTGAATATGTTCTGCAGGCTGGGTGGCGGCTGAATGCCATTGGGCACAGAGAATGCGAGCCCGTGGGCCTGTCCCTCGCCATGATAAGGGTCTTGTCCCAGAATCACCACCTTTACCTTGTCAAAAGGGGTGCGGTTGAAGGCGTTGAAGATTAATGGCGAGGGCGGGTACACCACATGCGTACGTTTTTCCTCTATGAGGAACGACTTTATGCCTGCAAAGTAGGGTGAGGCAAACTCATCTTTGAGAGCCTCGTACCATCCTTCTTCTATCACCGGTTTCTTGATTTCAACCATAGTGAAAAAATTTTATATTTGATGTACAAAATTAGAAAAAATATCGTTAATTTGTAGACTGAAAATTAATAATAGTATTATATGAAGAAAGTAGCTTTGTTATTGGCTTTGGCGTTCACTCTTGGAGTGGTTTTCACTTCATGCCGTCAGTCAAAATCATGCCCTGCATACGGCGAGCATCAGCAGTATCAGAGGGAAAACGTTTATTAGTTTTTTTAAACTATAATAAAAAAAAAGGCTCCCAATCGGGAGCCTTTTTTGATTTTACCGTTTATTAGTACACCAGGAACTTGGCTGTGTTCACTTTGTCGCCAGCCTGCAGGCGGAGGATATATGATCCGCTTGTGAGACCTTCAACTGTGAAGTTGACAGTGTGTTCACCCTGTGTGTAGTATCCGAGGTCGCGGCTTGTGACCATGCGGCCTGAGAGATCGTAGATTTGATATGAGACCTTGTCGTTCTGGCTCATATTGAAGCTGAACTGAGCGTTGCTGTTTGCAGGGTTAGGATAGATGTTAACCTGTGCAGCGCTGTTTCCGTTAAGGTCGTTCTCATCGAGACCGAACTCAGGACCTTCTTTGTATGTGCCGCATGTAATAATACCTGCACCGTATGTGGCTGCATAAATAACGCCTTCGTTGTAGATACCAGGATAGATGACGTATGTCGGGACACCCATCTCATCGTAGAGAACGTCAATCTTTTCATCGTGATTCTCCATGATGGCCTGTTTGATTTCCATCACTGGGCACTCGATGCTGCCTGAGTGGCTCCATGATGAACCGTTTTCTGACACATAGACACCGAATTCAGTTCCGATAACGTAGATGCCTGTCTCTTTCTCGATGATTGATGAGTAGACCGGGAATCTGCCGAGGTCGCCCTGGATTGATGAGAAGCTTGAACCGGCGTTGGTTGATCTGTAGACATAGTTGCTATGACCGTAGTTGCCCAGTGTCACGAGCAGTTCGTTCTTGTTGCTTGGGTTCACTGCAATGCTTGTGATAGCACGGTTTGCAAAAGCTGCGTCTGTGACGTCGAACATTTCAACGCATGGGTTGAGGTCGTTGGTTACATCAGCCTGTTCAGCTGCAAATGCATCGTCAATATGGGTGAATTTATAGAGTTTGCCTTCGGCTGTTCCAACGTAAGCTGTTGAACCGTCTGAAGTGATGGTAACTGCTGTCGGGAGACCGCCTTCAATCTCGCTGATGAGGAACCACTCTGTATCTTTGTTGAAGATGAGAGCGTCTCTTGTCATATAAACTTTGCCTTCGATAGCGACCACCAAATTGGTTCTTAACGGATCGTGCAAACCTCTGATAGTATCGCCAGGAATCCATCTGTAACCGCCATCCGGATCAACGTGAGCTGCATCATGTGGTGGTTCTGGCATTGTGTGGTCTATAGGATAACCGGCCTGTGAGCTGTAGTAGTAGAGAACATCACCCTTCTTGGCAGGAACTCTGACGCCTAAGCACAATGTATCGAAATCAATATCCTCGATGTAGAGGTAGTCGTGCAATACATTGTAGATGTAAAGCAGATCATCGTCTGATTCATATAAGGTGTCGTTCAAATTGATTGAAACGAACATGTTCAATGTATCGTTTTCTTCAACGTAGATAATACCGTCTGTTACGAATACACTGTCGTTGATGAAGATAGTGTCAATCACTTCCAAAGTGTCGAGAGGCATGTTGTAAGTTTCAAGGATTTCCTTGACCTCGGTGCTGTGGTGAGCGTCTTCGTATGTCTCAAACAGAGCGTAAGGTGTTCTGAATGCGTTCTCGTTTTTGATAACATCCTGTGCGCTGAACTTGGTGAGGTCGTAGTCAGCACCGGCTGTCTCTGTTCTGTAAAGAGGCATGCCGAGGTCGCCTGTACCTGACACGATGAAGATATACGGATTGATTGTTGAGATTGCACATGGACCGCCGGCATATTCCTTATCGAAATAACCGAAAGCGTTGTTTGTGGCTGTCGGGTTCGGGAACACTGCGTAACCGGTTGTGATATTGTTGAGAGCTTCTGTGCCTGACATCATGATAGTACCATGATCAAGGCAGCCGCCCAAAAACATATCCATGCCGCCAACACCTACACTCATCATACGAGCCACTGAGGTGTGGTCTTCGTCTGTGAGGAAGTAACGATTGCCGCTCTTGTATGAGTAATTGCCCTCATAATACTCTCCTTTGTAGATACCACCTACTGTTCCGACGAAGAATGTGTTAGGATTTGTCGGGCAGAATACTATGTTCTGAATGCCCTGGTGGAGGTAGATGTAACGGTTCCACGCAACTGGAGTGTATTCGTAGGTGTAATATTCTGAAATCTGGAGAGGTCTGTAACTGTTGACACCTGAACCTGTCTCGTCTTCAAACAGCCAGAGGTTATCTGAACCGATGAGGAGCTTTTTAGGATTGTTCGGATAAACAGCCATGAAACCGTCGATGTTGGCGTCTTTTCCAAAGATGTCGTACATTGCTGTTGCAGCCATAGCTACTCCCCAGCTGTCACCGCGGTCTGATGTGAAGTAGATGTCGCCTGTTTCGTATGCACCGGCAGAGCCTGAAATGAATGCGATGTACATATAGTTGGCATCATTAGGTGACATGGCGATGATCTTCATGTTGTTGTTTGTGCCGAAATCTGAACCTTCTGTCACGTTAGTGAAAGAAGCGCCATTCTTTGACAGGAAGACGTTGACTGTGTCAGCTGCCAAAACGTCGCCGCTGTTGTTTGACTTAACTGATCTGAACTCACCGGCAATGGCTGTTGTCCATGATTCGCCGTTATTTGTACTGACCATCAAGCCGTTTTCTGTTGCAGCATATAATTTGCCATTGACAAATGTCATCTCGTTGACGAAGGCCCATTCTTTTGTGGCTGAAAGAGATTCAAAAGCTGCTGAACCTGATCTCATAACATAAATACCTTTGCCGACGAAGCTGCTGCTGTAACCATAGTTTGACAAGCCGTTTGAAGAAGCGGCTCTGCGACCGTCACCTGTACCGATGTAGAGGTCACCATTGCTGGCCATGACCATGCAGCTGATTGGCTCGATGCTTGATCCTGAAATCTTTCTGAAAGTGATGCCGCCATTGGTGGTTTTGTAAACATCACCGCCAGCTGTTCCGATGATGACATCGCCGTCATTATCATAAACCACAGCCTTGGTCATTCCACCAAAGTTGTCCGGACCTGCATAAACCCAGTCCAGATTGACATCTCTGCCTGTTACTTGAGCCGAATTGCGAGCCTCAATTAATGAAGCTGGATCGATCAAACCGGTCTCCTGATTTGCGCGAATGCTCTTCATAAATGAAGAAACTGTAGCTTTTTCGCCTGACCTAGGAGTGTATTTTCCCTGGTCTCCAGCAGCGTTAGCCACCAAACTTGCTTGAGCTAACACCATGGTTATCAAAAGCATACTTAACGGTAAAAATCTTTTTTTCATATCACGTAATTTAGACAATAATTTCTAATGACTAATAAATACTATAATCTATTTTAGGGTTCAAAAATACAACATTTTTTCAATGTGAGCAAAATATTTTAGGAAAAAAAACAAATATTTTTTCTCCCAAAACCCTTAAATGTGATTATAACCGCTAAAATCAGCTGATAATTAGTACTTTATGGTAGTGGATTCAGGCATCCAGCCCACGCTTCCGTCGGCAATTTTTATTTTGTCCCAACCGTCGGTGTGATCGACTATCTCCACCTTGGTTCCTTCGTGTAAAACGAAGAGGTCGGTGCCCGATGAGGATGGTGCGCTTTTTACTGTGATAGTAGGCGTCATGACTATGGCCTCGCTGCGCTCGGCCATATACCTGCTCTTTTGTGATGCGAATATGACAGAGCACACACAGAGCAACAGCAACAATACGCCTGTAAAGAACATGGCTTTCTTCAAGCCTCTGGTATGAGCCGTGAAATAAAAGAATAACACAACCAGAAGTATGCCGAATAAGATTAATGACAATACTGCCCAACCGTTAGCTGATAGCTTGTTGCCGGCATTTTTCCACCATTTGGTCATGAAAAATTCTGGTATGGGCTCAATCTTGTCTGTTATCAGGGCGTTGGCAATGGCCAGATTCTGCTTGATTTCGTCATTGTCGGGATCCAGTTTCAAGGCTTTCTCGTAGTTGAGAATGGCCATGGGGTAGTTGCGCATCTTGAAATATGCGTTGCCAGTGTTATATAATAAAGGTGCTGAAACGTATCCCTCGCTTATGATGCTTTCATATATAACCACGGCAGTGTCGAATCTGCTTTCATTGTAATAATAGTTCGCCTTGGCGAATTTCTGATCCTGCAGCGACTGTGCCATCATGCCGCACGCTGCCAATACCAACACTATCGAAATATATAACTTTTTCATTTTTAAACTATTAACTTTTAACTAAAGGTTTTTCTCGGCCTTAGTAATAACTTCAACTCCCTTCTCATAAAGCTCTTCCATCTTCTTTCCCGGATCTCCTGGGGCAAAGCGGGCGAACTCGCAGTTATTCAACAATTCAATGAATTGATTTACAATATCTTCCGGTACGTTCTTGCCACTCATCATTTCTTTCACTGTGTCCATGGAGAGCTGCGAACGCGCTATGTTCAACTTGTCGCTGATATAGCCCCATAAAGCCTGTGAAAATTCCTCGTAGAAATGACTCTGGTCTTTGATTTTCAGATAGTTGTATGCATTCTGCAGACGCTTCTTGGCTATCTTGGTGGCTTTCTTGTTCCTGACCAGCACCTGATTGTGGTTGAATTTGTTGACGCGCTTGTAAACTACAAGAGCTGAAACGAATATCAATACCATCACAATCCATATTACGAAATACACTGGCGAGGCAAACAGTAAAGCCGATTCTTTCTTGAGATTTCCCTTCAACATGATGTGGTGGATGTCGCTGCCAACCACCTTGATTGCTTCCTGTCCGCCTGCGTAGATAATGCCGCTGCTGCCTTCGTTGGCGCTTCTCTCCACGCGAAGATGGTAGCTGTCGGATTTCAAAGTTACGTAACGCGACTTGGCCGGATCGAAGTAAGTGAACTCCGTAGGTGTCAGGTCGAATGTGCCGGAAACCCTTGGAATTACAACATATTCAGCTTTCTTTGTGCCACTTAAGCCATAAGAGTTATTCTTGGTGTTGGTGGTGATTTTCGGGTCGTAAACTTCAAAGTCTGGAGGGAAGACCGGGCGAGGGATATCGAGAAGCTCGATATTTCCTTTGCCTGACACGGTGTAAGTGATGGTGAAGGCGTCGTTCGACTTCATCTCGGTCTTGTCTATGGTCGATGTGAAGGTGAACTGGCCGACAGCGCCTTTGAAACTCTCGGGCTTGTCCTTGGCCGGCATTGCCAACACCTCTATGCTGATGGGTTGTGACTTAACCTCCTTCTTGACATTGGTGTATGATGTTCCCATTATGTCACCGAAGAAATTGTCGAATGGATCGTAACCGCGTTGCTGGCGATTTTCGTTTTTCACCTGTGCTATGCAGCTGATATCCAAGGGGTCTATGGTGAGAGTGCCGGTCTTCTGCGGTATAAGCACTATCTCCTGAATTGTGGCCACATGGTATTCAGTGCCGTTGCGCACTATTGACGACTGCTGTATGGTGCCGTTGTTGTCGGTGATGTCTTTTGTCCAGAAGCCTGAATATGAAGGGGCTTTGGATATTGAAAGCTGAGAAATCGGTAAAGTATAGTAAATCTTATATGTCAGAGTGACCTGTTCGCCCAGATAGGCGCTTTTTTTGTTCAAAGAGGCCTCGAGGAAAACGTCCTTGGCACTTACTGAAGGGCCGCTTGAGTTACCGCCGCCACCGGCAACGGAACCGCTGTCTTTCACCACCTCGATCTCCATGGTCGTACTCTTGACTTTTTTCTTGTCGACCGTGATGGTGGCGGCGGGTATGGTGAATTTGCCTTCCTTTATCGCACGAAGGTAGAAAGAGTAGGTGTGGGTGTTGGTCTTTGTTACGGAGCCGTTAATGATCTGCACGCTAGAACTTGTAGATGAGAACGGGCCTCCAATCTTCTCGAAATTGTTGAAATTGGGAGCCTCAAAGTTCTTGCCGTCTCCGTTCAGCTCGTACGATACCTGAAACTGCTCTCCAACCACCACCTGTCTTTTGCATATCACCTTGAAACTGACGTCGTCCTGCGCCTTCAAGGCTAAGGCCGTCATCAAAAACAAAACAATAAAACCGATTTTTCTCATTTATTTTATTCTCTCTAAACTTTAAACTTCAAATTACCAATCTTTTTGGATCTTACGCCTCTGCATTTTTGCAGCCTTGGCCTCATTCATCTTGTCCATAGTCTCTTTCTCCTGATTCTCGAGTGCCTGCAACATTCTCTCCGCATCTTCCTTCGACATCTGTTGTTGCTGTTGTTGCTGCTGTTGCTGCTGTTGCTGCTGATCCTGCTGTTGCTGCTGATCTTTATTTTCCTGATTCTCTTGCTGTTGCTGCTGTTGTTGCTGCTGCTGATCCTGCTTCTGATCCTTGTCTTGATTTTGCTGCTGGTTCTGCTGCTGTTGCTGTTGTTGCTGTTGCTGCAAAATCATCTTCTGACGGGCATATTCCAGATTGTATCTGGCATCTTCGTCATCCGGATTGATTTTCAGGCAGTTTTTGTAAGCGTTGAAGGCCTCGGTGTACTTCTGCTGTTCCATCATGGTGTTGCCGAGGTTATAATACGAGTCGGCCTCGAGGTTTTTTGTCACATTTCTGTCTGTGACGCTTTGAAAACTTCTGGCGGCTTCTTCGTAGTTTTTCTGGTTGTAATAGGCGTCACCCAAATTAAACTGGGCTTTGTCGTTGTATTTTTTGTCAAGCGAACTCTTGTAGTCCTTCTCGGCTTCCGAGAAGAAACCTTTCTTGAAGTTCCTGTTGCCATGACGTATTTCCTTGGCCTGAGCGCTTGCGGCAAGCGTCAGTGTCATAAACAACACAGTGATTCCTATTTTATTTATTGTCTTCATCTTTAGGTTCAAAGAATTTGAAATTGGCTTCCCATCTCTGCTTGCCTGATGAGATGAGTATTTCGATGATAATCAATATTATAGCAGCACCGATAAACCATTGGAAACGGTCTTCGTAATCGGTGAACATCTTCGATTCTATCTCAGATTTCTTTGCCAGGCTGATGTCGTCGTAAATCTTGTCCAGACCTACGTTGGAATTGCTGGCGCGTACGTAAATGCCGTCGCCTATTTCAGCTATCTGGCGCAGAATGTGGTCGTCGAGTTTGGTTATTACAATGTTCCCGTCCTTATCCTTCTTATAACCAGTGCGTTTGCCGTATTGGTTGTAGAGTGGGATAGGGGCGCCTTCGTCCAAGCCCATGCCTATTGTGTAAATCTTGATGCCGTTTTTGGCAGCTTCCTGGGCCGCTTTCACAGCGTCGCCGTTCTCGTGGTCTTCACCGTCTGAGATGATGACTATGGCCTTGCTGTTCTCGCTCTCGCCGAAACTTTTGACAGCCAGCTCTATGGCGCGTCCGATCTCGGTGCCCTGAGTGGGGATGAGGTCAGTGTCTACGGTCGAAAGGAACATCTTGGCTGCTGAATAGTCGGTGGTGATTGGCAACTGAACGTAAGCATTACCTGCAAAAACTATCACGCCTATTCTGTCGCCTCCAAGTTTGGAGATGAGCTTGTAAATGGCCTGTTTGGAGCGTTCCAGACGGTTGGGCGCTATGTCTTCGGCATGCATTGAATTGGATATGTCGACGCAGAGGAATATATCTATACCCTCACGCTTAACCTTCTCCATCTTCGAACCTGACTGCAGATTTGCCGCACCTATAATTAATAGTGCTATAATCAGGGTGAAGAGAATAAACTTGGTGTTGGCCCTTGTTGGCGAAAACATCGGAACCAGATACTCACGCAACTTGAGGCTGGCGAAACGCTCAAACTGTTTCTTGTTCCACAAACGAATCAGGACATACACAGCCACCAGCACCGGTATTACCAGCAACCAGTATAAATACTGCGGGTTTTCGAATCTTAAAATACTTGTCTCCATATCACCTAATCCGTTAATGTCTTAAAAACTGTGCTTCTGAGGATGAATCCCAATAAAAGCAGTGCCAAGCCCCAAAGGACATAAGGCAGGAACTCCTCGTGAACACGTGTAAACTCGTTAATCTCTATCTTGGAGCGTTCCAACTGGTCGATTTCATCGTAAATCTGCTGCAGCTTTTCGGTAGATGTGGCGCGATAATACTTTCCGCCCGTCTCATCTGCAATCTGTTGCAGCAAAGGCTCGTTGATGTTGACCGGCACCTGCACCATCTGTATGCCTCCGAATGGGGTCTGAGCCGGATAAGGGGCTGTGCCGCGTGTGCCAACGCCTATGGTGTACACTCTGATTCCGAACAGCTTGGCCATTTCGGCTGCTGTGGAAGGGTCTACCGAACCGGCGTTGTTGTCACCGTCGGTGAGCAGTATCACCACTTTTGAGATAGCTTCACTGTCCTTGAGTCGGCTTACCGATGATGCCAAACCGTCGCCTATGGCGGTGCCGTCCTCAAGCATGCCGCATTTCATCTCCTTCATCATGTTGAGCAACATGCCGTGGTCGGTGGTCAAAGGCACCTGTGTGAATGTCTCACTGGCGAAAACCACCAGTCCCATTCTATCCTCAGGACGACCTTTCACAAAGTCGGACGCCACGTTTTTGGCAGCTTCCAGACGGTCGGGCTTCAGGTCTTGAGCCAGCATACTGCTCGAGATATCCATGGTCAGCACTATGTCTATGCCTTCCACGTTGATTTTGCGGTTGGTCGAGCTGCTTTGCGGACGTGCCAATGCAATGATTAACAAGGCTAAGGCGCACATGTCCAAGGCAAAAAGCAGATGGCGGGCATAGATTCTCCAACTCTTTTGCATACCGCTGAAGAAACTGGTGTCTATAAACTTCACGTATGCCTGATTGTTCCTGCCACGGAAGATATACCAAACTGTCAGCAACGGAATGACAATCAGTCCGTAAAGAAAATATGGTGATGCAAATTCTATCGAACTCATTGCTGTTCCTCCTTCTTTTTCTCCTCTTCTTCCTTAAAGAAGACGTAACTGTCTTCAACGAAACTGTTGATGTCTACAAACGACTGCTTGTTCTGCTCAGCCGTAGGGTTGGCTTTGGCGAACTTCACAAAGTCGGCCGTGATGAGAGTTTCATGCAGCTTTTCCTTTGTGGCTGCATTCAGATTCAATCCGTTGACCTCCTGCATGATTTCGTCGGTGGTCATTTCGACGGCGTCTATCTCAAACTGCCCTTCAAGATATTCCCTTGCTATGTCGGTAAGATCTGTGTAGTAGTCCTTGGTCTTGGCCGAAGTCCATAACTCATTGTCCTTCATTTCGGCCAGTTTGGCTCGGGCAGTCACAATGGCTGGAATGACAGGCTTCTTCTTTTCCACCACCGCCGGTTCTTTTGCGTTTTTGTTCTTGGAATGTCGGTAGATCAGATAGGCTATGCCTGCCAGAATGACAAACAATCCCACCCAAGGGAACACTTCCTTTGCCGTAAGACCCTGACGCATTACTCCTTTAATCGGACGGAACGCCTGTGTGGTGTCGACGGCAACCGTAGTGACATAGAGCTCCGCCTCGTCGGTGTAAAGGGTGTGGCGGATGCTGTCCTGCAGACTCTTGCTGTAGGTTATGCATAGCTCGGGCACATATACGTAGCCGGTGTCGAAGGATGTCAGCGTCAAATGCTGCTCCATGAGAACGTTGTTGCCATTGCTGGCCGGAGTGGTTTTCACTTCGCTTGCGTTGATGACGTCTATGGAGCCGCTCAAGGTGTCGCCAAGCTGCAACCACTCCACGAAGTAATCACTCGGGATGTTGAGCAACAGCTTGTAATCAAAAGGTTGTCCCACCACTATGGTGTCGGCCTCGGTCGATCCGCTGAGGAAGGTGACCTGTGCCGGGCAGCGTGTGCCAATCAGCGACATAATGCAGAACAACAATATGAAACTAAGTTTCTTCATCTTCTCGATTCTCTCCTTTTAAAAAGTTGCATAAGAGGCTTGACATAGTCTTCGTCGGTGTAAATCAGAGTGTTGTCCACTCCGTTGTTGGCGAAGATTTTGCTGAGTGAGGTCGTGGCATGCTGTACGTATTTCTGATACGCCTGGTTCCATGCGCTTGTGGATGTGTCAACCCAAACTTCCTTGTCAGTCTCGTTGTCGCGGAACTTCACCAGTCCGATTTTGGGAATGATGAGCTCGCGCTTATCGGTGATTCTCAATGAGATAAGATCGTGTTTTCTGGCCGCTATGCGCATTTCCTGCTCGAATGGCTTGCTTGTGACGAAGTCCGATATCAGGAAAGCGGTGGTGCGTTTTTTAATGGCACTGGTCAGGAATTTCAAGCCTTCACCTATGTCGGTGCCTTTGTGCTGCGGCTGGAAGGTGACTATCTCGCGTATGATGCGCAGTATGTGGCTTGAGCCTTTCTTGGGCGGTATGAACTTCTCGATTTGGTCGCTGAAGAAAATCACGCCTACCTTATCGTTGTTCTGTATGGCTGAAAATGCCAGAACCGCCGCCAATTCGGCCGAGATGTCGCGCTTGGTGGCCTCGATGGAACCGAAGTCGTTGGAGCCCGACACGTCCACCAGCAGCATAACTGTCATCTCACGCTCTTCCTCGAAAATCTTGACAAAAGGCCGATGGAATCGCGCCGTGACGTTCCAGTCGATGTTGCGGATGTCGTCACCATACTGGTATTCACGCACCTCGCTGAATGTCATACCGCGACCTTTGAAGGCGCTGTGGTACTGACCCGAAAAGATGTGGTTGGTCAGTCCGCGCGTCTTGATTTCGATCTTTCGGACTTTCTTAAATAAATCTGTTGCTTCCATGTTCTAAAATCACGGCACTTCAACTATGTTCAGAATCTCATTGATGATGTCTTCGGTTGTGATATTCTCGGCTTCAGCCTCGTAGGTCAGACCAATACGGTGGCGCATCACATCTGGAGCCACGGCTCTCACATCCTCTGGAATCACATAGCCGCGGCGCTTGATGAAAGCGTATGCCTTGGCTGCCATGGCGAGGTTGATTGAAGCACGCGGAGAACCGCCGTAGCTGATCATGCCGGCGAACTTCTTCAGTTTGTACTCCTCAGGATAACGTGAAGCGAACACTATGTCGGTGATGTAATTCTCAATCTTTTCGTCGAGGTAAACTTCACGGCAAACCTTGCGGGCGTTGAGTATGTCTTTGGTGGATGTCACCTTGCGCACCTCTGGATATTCCTTGTTGATATTCTGACGGAGGATGACTTTTTCCTCTTCTTTCTTAGGATAATCTATCACAACCTTCAGCATGAAACGGTCGACCTGAGCTTCTGGGAGAGGGTAGGTGCCTTCCTGCTCGATAGGGTTCTGAGTGGCCATAACCAAGAATGGGTCCGGCAAGGCGAAAGTGTTCTCGCCTATGGTTACCTGATGCTCCTGCATGGCTTCAAGCAAAGCGCTCTGTACCTTGGCTGGGGAACGGTTGATTTCATCGGCCAGCACGAAGTTGGCGAACACTGGGCCCTTTCTCACTATGAATTCCTCGGTCTTCTGGCTGTATATCATGGTACCGACGAGGTCGGCAGGCAGAAGGTCAGGGGTAAACTGTATGCGGCTGAAGTCAGCGTCAACTATGTTAGCCAATGTCTTGATGGCCAAAGTCTTGGCCAAACCTGGAACGCCTTCCAAAAGAATATGTCCGTTCGAAAGCAAACCTATCAGCAAACGCTCCGTCATGTGCTTCTGTCCGACAATGACCTTGCTCATTTCCATGTTGATAAGGTCGATAAACTGACTCTCTCTCTGAATTTTTTCGTTTAATTCGCGAATGTCTGTTTCAATCATTTTTCTTGCGATTTTTTAATGTTGTATTATTAACAAAACAAACGCAAAAATATTGTAAAAATTTCATTCTTCAAAGAAAAATTTAGAGGTATTTTCAAGCATTGAAAAAATTTTTGTATTTTCGTAGATTGAAATAAAAGTATGCTGCAATTTGGGAAAATAGCGGTTGTAGGAGCGGGTAATGTCGCGTACACTCTTTGTAAGGCAATGAAAGACAAAGGGATGAATCCTTATTGTGTCTTTGTAAGGGATGCGGGCAAGGTTTCAAAAGTCAGTGAAGATTTGGGCGTTGAGGCAGTTTCGGACTATGAAAAAGTTCTTCAGTCCGATTTGACTATAATAGCGGTCAATGACGACTCGATTTCGGAGGTTGCATCTCATCTTATTGATTATAAAGGACTTGTGGTTCATACTTCGGGTACAAAGCCGTCCGCGGTGCTGAATAGGACCGGGCGTTACGGAGTTTTTTATCCTTTGCAGACTATGAGCAAAAATCGCGAGATCAGTTTCGACCAGGTGCCTTTGTTGGTTTATGCCAATTCGGATGAAGATCTGACCAAATTGAAGGAGTTTGCTTCAATATTCTCGAAAAAGGCGGTGGTATGTGACGACGAACAGCGCAAAGCCATACATCTGGCGGCTGTTTATGTGTCGAATTTCACCAATGTGATGCTTGGCATAGGCGACGGATTGCTCCAGGAAAAAGGCCTGTCGCTGGATATTATGAAGCCTCTGGTAATGGAGATGATGGAAAAGTCGTTTGTGAAATCCCCGAAAAACGCTCTCACCGGACCGGCAAGCCGAGGCGATTTCGCAACTATAGGCGAACATGAGAAAATGCTCTCCTATCATCCGGACGAACTGGCTATCTATATGATTTTGACAGACTATATTATTGAAAAATATCATAAAAATGAAGAATTATAAGGAACTTTTAAAGGATGTAACCACATTTATTTTTGATTATGACGGAGTAATGACACAAGGTGATGTGATTATGCTTCCCAGCGGGGAGGGTCTGCGCATGACCAACGTGAAGGATGGATTCGCCTTGCAACTGGCGGTGCGTCTGGGTTACAATGTGGCAGTGATTTCAGGTGGCTATGCAGACTCTATGACTCAAAGGATGAGAATGCTGGGCGTGAAGGATGTTTTCACTCATATTCCTAACAAAATCATCAAGTTGGAGGAGTACATGAAAGATAAAAACCTCAAAAAGGAACAAATTGTGTACATGGGCGACGATATGCCTGACTACCCTGTTATGCAGATGGTGGGAGTGCCGGTCTGTCCGGCTGACGCCTCGGAGGAAATCAAGCAGATAAGCGTGTATATCAGCAATAAAGACGGCGGAAAAGGCGCCGTGCGCGATATTATCGAGCAGGTGCTGAAAGTGCAGGACAATTGGATGAAAGACTTTGAAAATCATTTGTGGTAATGAATAAAATCGGAGCGTTTTTCAAACTGGTGCGCTGGCCTAATCTGTTGATTACGGCCTTGATGATGTGTCTGGTTTACCATTGCATACTCGGCATGCCAAGCACTTTGGGTTTCACCTTGCTGGTGATATCTATGGTGTTTGTGGTGGCTGGCGGCTACGTCATCAACGACATACTGGACATGGAGATAGATGCCATCAACAAACCGGACAGACAGATAGTTGGAAGGGTTTTTACCGAGAGGCAAGGTAAGGTTTTCTACTGGACCCTGACTGTCGTTGGTTTGGCTTGTGCTCTGGCTTCCACTGTGATGGCCCACGGACGCAACTTTCTGCCGATTTTCTCCTGCATGGTTTTGCTAGCCTGTATTTTGTATTCCTATTCCAACAGGTATAAGAAGTCGCTGGTGATAGGAAACCTGATAGTATCACTGTCAGTGGCCTTTGCGGTGTTTCTGCCATGGCTGTTTCAGGTTTTCGCTATGCTTGGCAATAAGGAAATGCTGGCCGAGAATGTGGAATGGATGCATGTGACGCTTCGCATAGTGCTGATTTACACGGCTTTTGCATTTTTGGTGACTTTGCTTCGTGAGATTGTGAAAGATATGGAGGATGTGGAGGGTGACGGTCGCCAGCATTGCCGTACCATTCCCATTGTCTGGGGCTTTAGGGCGGCGCAGATCATAGTGATTCTGCTATGTGTGGTATCTGCCACTGTGATATGTATAGCGGGAGCTTATCTGAGCGATGACTTGGGATTGAAAGTTGCAAATTATATGCTGTTAGCATCGGGTTTGATAATATTGTGTGTTGTGATGGTGGGTAATATCAACAACCTGCTCACCTTAAAGTCGGACGGGAGCGTGAAGCAGTATCATTTCCATTCCACTATGCTTAAAATCAGCATGTTAATTGGAGTTTTATCAATGTTTTTTATAAGATAATGTTAGACAATTTGAACAATTACAACATTGTGCTTGCCTCTAAATCACCGCGGAGGCAAGAGCTTTTGAAGGGGATAGGCGTCGACTTCACCATCTTGACGAAGGATGTGGACGAGAGTTATCCCGAGCGGCTGCCTCTTATAGATGTAGCCCCGTTTTTGAGTCTGAAAAAGGCTAAAGCCTTTGAGGAGGCTGAACTGCCAGAGAATTACATGGTAATAACGGCCGACACAGTGGTGATTGTCGACAATGAGATTCTCGGAAAACCAGCCGACAGGGAGGATGCCGTCCGTATGCTGAACATGCTGTCGGGCAAAGTGCATAAAGTGATAACAGGCGTTACAGTGCATACTAAGGAGAAGACCAAGACATTCTCGGTGACGTCGAAAGTGGAGTTTGACCAACTTGATATGGAGGAAATCGACCATTATGTCGATGGATTCAGACCTTACGACAAGGCTGGCGCATATGGTGTGCAGGAATGGATAGGCTACATAGGCGTCTGCAATGTGGAAGGATCATATTATAATGTGATGGGACTGCCCACACAGAAATTGTATAAAGTGTTAAAAAGTTTTTAGATGGAAAGAAGACCGACGATTTTAGTAACGAATGATGATGGGTATTTGGCGAAGGGGTTGAAAAAGCTGGCGGATTTGATGCGTCAGTTTGGCAAGGTTGTAGTGGTTTCGACAGAGCAGGTGAAATCAGCGCAAGGACACTCAATGACCATAAACGAGCCATTGAGACTCAGAGTGTTAGAGAAAACCGATGATTTTGAGATGTATGTCTTGAACGGATGTCCTGTTGACTGTGCTAAGGTGGGATTCCAGATGATTTTGGATGAGTATCCCGCGCTGTTAGTCTCAGGAATCAATCATGGCTCGAACGCCTCGACCAACGTGATCTATTCAGGTACTATGGCCGCAGTGGTCGAGGCGTGCATGGACGGCATCCCTGCGATAGGCTTTAGTGTAGAAGATTACTCATTTGACGCAAATTTTGACCATGCAGATAAGTATATTCAGGATATAACCAAAAAAGTTTTGGACGAAGGTCTCCCGAAAGGTGTATGCCTTAATGTGAATTTCCCGAAGTTTTCTGAAGGTAATCCGATAAAAGGCGTGAAAATATGCCGACAGGCCAAGGCGCGATGGAGAGAGATTTTCGACCATCGTAAAGACCCGCACGGACGTGATTATTTCTGGATAGGCGGAGAGTTTATAGTTGAAGATGACGGTACCGACACCGATATCTATGCGTTGAAAAACAACTATGCCTCAATAGTTCCGACCCATTACGACTGGACAGCGTACGATGTCATCGACAATTTTAAAAGTTTTGAAAAATGAAGTATTACATCATAGCAGGTGAGGCTTCCGGCGATTTGCACGGCTCCAATCTGGTAGCGTCATTGCGGGCTCATGACCCGGATGCCACAATCAGGGCTTGGGGTGGTGAAAAAATGCGTCAAAATGGCGCAAATGTGGTGAAAAATTACCACGACCTCGCGTTCATGGGTTTCGTTGAAGTGTTAATAAATCTTAACACTATTTTAAAAAACATCAAATTCTGCAAAAAAGACATCACTGAATTCGCTCCGGATGCCCTTATACTGATAGACTATCCCGGATTTAATCTGAAAATCGCGAAATGGGCTAAAAAGCAAGGCTATAAGGTGTTTTACTACATCTCACCTCAGGTGTGGGCATGGAAACGCCGCCGTGTGTACAAGATTAAGAGGGTGGTTGACAAAATGCTCTGCATACTGCCGTTCGAGAAGAAGTTTTACGACAACTACGGTGTTGACTGTCAGTTTGTAGGACATCCTTTGCTGGATGAAATCGCAAAGGTGGAGCCGGCCGACAGAAGCAAGTTTTACAAGGCCAACCGTTTGAATCCAAGAAAAGAAATAATAGCCATGCTGCCTGGCAGCCGCAAACAGGAAGTTAGCCGAATGCTGACAGTAATGCTGCAAGTGGTGAAACGCTTCCCGGACTATCAGTTTGTCATAGCCTGCGCGCCTTCGCTGCCTATGAGCTATTACAAACAGTTCGTTAACGACAAATCGAATGTGAAACTGGTGCGCAACCGCACATATCAGTTGTTGCAGCTTTCGAGTGCCGCCATGGTGACTTCGGGTACTGCCACACTTGAGACAGCCCTGCTGGATGTGCCGGAGGTGGTGTGCTATAAGGCCAATAAAATTTCCTATCTGATAGCCAGACTGCTGGCCAAGGTGAAATACATCTGTCTGGTGAACCTTATTATGGATAGAGTGGTGGTTAAAGAGCTGATACAGGGCGACATGACCGCAAAGAACATAACCGACGAGCTGAGGTCGCTGTTGAATAACCAGAAACGTCAGCGCAAACTGCTTGAGGATTACGATGAGTTAAAATATGTGTTGGGCAATGCGGGCGCATCTGACAGAACTGCTGAGACCATAATCGCAAATATTAATTTAAATTAACATTTGTGTTAAAATTCTTTAACAATACAGAGAAAATTTAACTAAAACCTGTTGATAACTTAGTCGGGGAAAACAGTTTCGGACCTTTTGCCGGAACTGTTTTCTTCTTATCTTGCATATCAAATATATGCATTAATGATCAACTGGTTCAAATATCCGTTCATTCGCCTGCTGATACCGTTTGCTTTCGGCATATGGTTGGGATTTTCTTGGCCTACAGCCTTGCCGCCTGATGTTATGAAGTTTATTATGATAGCTATTGTGACATTGGGTGTTATTCTGTTTGTCACGGCTTCTGCGGTGAAAGACTATGGCTATAGGTGGGTGTTCGGCCTACTGCTGAATCTGTGTCTTGTGATTGTCGGTGCCGCCATAGTTCATATACGGAGTGATGATATGAAAGAGGATAGGGGAGCCTGGGTTGCTCGGCTGTCGGAATGTCCGATGGAAAAGGAAAAATCGGTGAAAGTTATGCTGGAACTGCTGTCCGACTCGGGTTCAGTGATGGCTTATTTCGAGAAAAACGAACGCTCACTCGACTTGAAATACGGCGATGTGATAGTATTTTTCGAACCTCCGAAACTTGTGGAACCGCCTAAAAATCCTGAACAATTCGACTATAAAAGATATCTTTCGCGCAAGGGTGTGCTGCGACAGGTTTATCTAAAGGAGGATGCCTGGCAGTCGACAGGTGAGAACCAAGCCAACACTGTTTATGCGTTTTCGTACAGGCTTCGCGATTTTTTGCTTCGGACTATGAGGGAACTGGGAATAGGCGGCGACGAGTACGCAGTGGCTGCCGCCATCTTGCTTGGGTACGATGAAACTCTGCCAGACGAGCTGCGTCAAAGGTACGTCGCCGCCGGCTCTATGCACATACTTTGCGTGTCGGGCATGCATGTGGGTGTTGTTTTTATGGTGTTCTCGTATATGCTTGTCTTTTTGAGCAAACGCAAACGCTGGCAATATATACTCAAGCAATCGCTTTTGCTTGTGCTGATCTGGTTTTACGCCTTGCTGGCAGGGCTGGCACCATCCATATTACGTGCCACTATTATGCTCTCGTTCGTGGTTTTAGGCGATATACTGATTAGGAATGGCTTGTTGCTAAACAGTTTGGCTGCATCGGCTTTTCTGCTGTTGTGCATAGATCCGTCCAATCTGTTTAACGTCGGCTTCCTGCTGTCGTATGCGGCAGTGATAGGAATAGTCGAGCTGCACAAGCCAATATACAGCCTGGTTTTTACACGCTCCAAACTGTTGGATAAGGTATGGGAACTGACGGCAGTCACCCTGGCGGCCCAAATAGCCACAGCTCCGCTTTCGATTTACTATTTTCACCAGTTTCCCATGTATTTCTGGCTCAGCAATCTTTTTATGGGCCCTATTTCTACTGTGGTAATAATAGGGGGGATGCTGATGTTGCTGCTGTTCTATGTGCCTTATTTGAATATCACCATAGCTTGGGTTGTAAAATGGCTGATTTATGTGATGAACCACATTGTTTCTAAAGTGGAAAGCCTTCCGTTATCTATACTTAAAGGCTTGTATATCAATGATATGGAGTTTGTGTGTCTGTTGTTGTCTTTTGTGCTGCTTATGCTGATTGTTGAGCATAAACGAAAGCGGATGGTGTATGTTATGCTGTTTTTGTGTTTGGTTTTCAGCCTTTCTCAACTTACCCGTACGCTTGTGCAGCGAAAGCAGATGTGCCTCACAGTCTATTCCATGAACAAGGGCACAGCGGTCGACTTTGTATGTGGCAGCAGGCATGTGTTGTTTTGCGACACTGCTGTGATAAACGAGCCTTCGGCTGTGAGTTTCAGCATAGAAAACCATATTATAGAGGAGGGAGTGTATGGCAATGGGGAATTGTGCCGGATAGATACTGCCGATTTTGAAAACAGTTTTATTAAAAAGCGAGGGAACTTAATATCTTTTGGTGGGAAAACCATGGGAATTTACGACAAAGACTGCATATTGGGGAATAAGCTGTCATATCGTCCACATCTGGATTGCTTTCTGGTGTTTGGAGGCGAAAATTTTGACCTTGATAAGTTGCTGGACAACTATACAGTTGATTTGCTGATTATAGACGGTAGCATTCCGAGCTATTCCAGTCGAAAAATTATGGCCAAAGCGGAGAAATTGGGACAGAAAATTCACGACATTCGCACTGAAGGTGCCTTTGTTTTCAAGATAATACGATAATTTGCCAAGCCTAACATATTGATTATCAAAAAATAATAATACCAGATGAAAAAAGTTAAATTTTTTTCAAAAAAAGTGTTGACAGTAACGAAAAACGGTGTATCTTTGCACCGTCAAAACTGACATGGTGCCGTAGTTCAGTTTGGTTAGAATGCCTGCCTGTCACGCAGGAGGTCGACGGTTCGAGCCCGTTCGGCACCGCAAAAAAGAGACTCAGATTTTGAGTCTCTTTTTTTATGCCATTTTCAGATTTTATTATCCTTTTCTGAATACTCACGGTAGCAAGTGGTAGGTCGCATTTCTGCGATAATGGGTTGTCTGATAATATACAGTATGAGGCAGGTCGTATTTTTGCTAGGGGTATTAAAATTAAATAATTAAAAAACTAAAAACTAAAGACTTTTCCGTATTTTTGCAAAAAAATTCTGCGATGGAAGAGAAAGAAGTCATTGAATTGGAAGAAAAAACAGAGGTGAACAATACCGTTAAGTGTCTGAATTGCGGCACTGAGTTTCAGGGAAAGTTTTGTCCTGAATGCGGGCAGCGTGCCGATACCGGCAGATTTACCGTAAAATTCATATTTTCCAATTTTATACTGGGCATACTCAGTAATGACGGCGGTGTGTGGTTTACGATTAAAAACCTGTTTACAAAGCCGGGTCAGATGATGATAGACATCATTAATGGCAAACGCAAGAGTTATTTCTCGCCATTCCCGATGCTTTTTCTGACTTTGAGTATGTATGTCGTTATTTTTTCTTTTACGGGTAGTAAGAAAGGTGATTTTGATTTTACTGATTTGGACAAAGAAGAGCAGTCGTCAGTTGAGATAAAGCCTGATAATGATGCTTCTGCTGAAGCTACCATGATTAAAAACAAAGTAGTCGATTACATAGTGAAATTCAGCTACTTGTACAAGAATCATTACACAGCACTTATGGTGATGACTATACCAGTTTATTTGTTGTCGGCTAGAGTTTGTTATGGAAGAAAAAACCGGAAAAGATACAATTGGGGCGAGTATAGCATACCTGTGATATATGCGACCATTATGACTTTCTTATATCGTTGTGTGGCAAGCATTTGCTATGCGTTTTCTCCCAAGATATACGATGTAATGGACAACTGGGCCGGACTGGTGGTTATAGTCGCGTTCACTGTATGCTTTAAGAAAATGCTGGAGTTCAGCACTGTAAAGACAGTGTGGAGAACTATACTGATGGATGTGTTCTATTTCTCAGTGATAATCGGACTGATAGTTGTTGCAGGCGTGTTGTTCGTATGGATTAATTACAATGCTCTGCGGGGCGCTGTGTCCTAATGGCTTTTCCGGAATACTTCTGAGATGATGATACCTGCAGCGACTGATGCGTTGAGCGATTCGGTCTGGCTGCTTTCGGCTCTGGGTATGTTTATGGGGCAGCTTACAAATGGCATGACATTCTCCCTGATGCCATGCGACTCACTTCCAATGATTATTACGCCTTGATTGTTTCCCATATTGGTATGGTACACATTCTTGCCTTGCATCAAAGCGCCAAAGACGGGAGTCTTCACATCTTTCAAAAACTCCACCAACTCTGCTTCAACTATTTGTATTCTGAAGATGGAGCCCATGGTCGACTGTATGACTTTGGGCTGCCATGGGTCGCAGGTGTCTTTCGACACTACTATTTTGCGTATGCCGAACCAGTCGGCGGTGCGTATGATGGTGCCAAGGTTGCCGGGGTCGTTTATGCCGTCCAGCATCAGAATTAACTCGCGGTCGGTAATATCCGGCTTGATCTTGAACGACGGAATCATAGCGGTGGCATAGATGCCAGGAGGGGTGACGAAGTTGCTGATCTGCTCCATCTGCTTGGATGTGACAATCTCGTAATCGGCCACTTTCTTTGCCATGACAGGGTTCTTTTCGACCCACTGCCCGGTAGCGAAAATGTTGTTGATTCTGAAATCGGAGCTCAGTAGTTCTTCAACCAGCTTGTTGCCCTCAACGGCGAATATACCCGCTTCCTTGCGGCCTTTTGCCTGGCGCAGCGCCTGTAATTCCTTGACGTCGTTCTTTGTCATAATCATTGTTTTAAAAAAAGCCGAAGAACGTTAATTCCTCGGCTTTTTAACTATTGCAAATATTGCTTATTATTCAGCAAAAACTTCGAAGCTGATCTCGACTGTAACGTCTTTGTGCAAGCGGATCTTTGCCTTGTAGTTGCCGACTTCCTTGATGGTGTCGTCGTCGACGAGGATCTGTTTGCGGTCGATGTCGATGTTCTTTGCTTCTTTGATTGCGTTGGCAATCTGAACGTTGTTGACCGAACCGTAAATCTTACCTGTTGAGGCAGCCTTTGCAGGGATGCGGAGGGCGAGACCTTCGAGCACTTTGGCGAGCTCTTCAGCTTCCTTCTTTATCTTTTCCTGTTTGTAAGCCTGCTGGCGCATATTTTCGGCCAAAACTTTACGAGCTGATTCTGTTGCGAGGATAGCCATTCCCTGAGGGATTAAAAAGTTACGTGCGTAACCTGGTTTAACGTTGACGATGTCGTTCTTGTATCCCAAATTTTTAACGTCTTGTGTCAGAATAATTTCCATTGTCTGTCCTCCTCTTAATTATTTCAAACAATCAGCTAAGTACGGCATCAAAGCGAGGTGGCGGGCTCTCTTAATGGCCTGAGCGACCTTTCTCTGATATTTTGTTGATGTGCCGGTGATGCGGCGAGGTAAAATCTTACCCTGCTCGTTCACGAATCTCAATAAGAAATCAGCATCTTTGTAATCGATGTATTTGATGCGGTTCTTTTTGAAGCGGCAGTATTTCTTCTTCTTTGTGTCGACTGCTATTGGAGTCAAATATTTGATGTCTGTGTTGGGTTGTGCCATATCATTCAAAATTTAAATGTTAAACAATTAGTTGGCTTGTGCCTCGGCAGCTTCAGCAGCTTTACGACGCTTTTTCTCGTTGTAAGCCACAGCGTGCTTGTCAAGTTTCACTGTCAGGAAACGGATGACGCGCTCGTCACGCTTCAATTCTGTTTCAACTGTATCGATAACATTGCCTTCGGCTTTGTATTCTATCAACTGATAGAAACCTGAAGACTTCTTCTGAATAGGATATGCCAGCTTGCGCATGCCCCAGAAATCCTTGAAAACGATCTCTGCTCCGTTGTTTTTGAGCAGGTTTTCGAACTTTTCTACCGCTTCCTTCATCTGATCTTCAGACAAAACGGGAGTTAAAATGAAAACGGTTTCGTACTGATTCATAATTTAATTTGTTGATTATTAAATATTTATACTAAAACTTTTAGTGTTTATTTTTCAGACTGCAAAGATAGAAATTTTTCTGATACACCCGACATTTAATTTAAAAATTTTCCAACATTTCCTTGCAGATGAACTCTGCGGCATGTCCGTCGCCGAATATTTCGGGATAGCTGTGAGGCGGATTGTCGGTGAAATTTCTATAAGCCTTCAAGATTTTCTGCTCGTCGGCATCTGTTATTACTGCGGCTCCGCAATCGACTATTTCCTTCCATTCGGTTTCGCTGCGCATAATCAGACATGGCTTCTGGAAGAAATAGGCTTCTTTCTGAACTCCGCCCGAGTCTGTGACCACCATGTCGGCATGCCGCTCCAGCACTATCATGTCGAGGAATGAGGCCGGAGGCAGTATCCTGATATTTGGATTGTTCGATAATTTGTCGAATATATCTTTTTTGAGATTGGTGTTCAAGAGTTTGGAAGTCCTGGGATGTAGAGGCAACACCACTGTCTTTTCTGCCGCAATCTTCAACAAGGCGGAGAATATGGCATTCAGACGCTCTGGCTGATCGGTGTTGTTGTCGCGGTGTATGGTGCACAGAACGTAACCTTTGCCTTTAAGCCTTTCTCTTTCGAGTATGTCAGACTTTTGGTCGGCTATGGTGGCAAAATACTTGCTGTTGTCGTACATCACGTCTCCGCAGTGGTATATACCCGGATTGTCGGCTGTGAACTTCTTTTTGTTGTTCGGATTGAAACCCTCATTGACAAGATTCTTGAAACCTGTGGCAGTGGGAGAGAAGAGCAGGGTGGAGCAGTGGTCGCAGCAGATACGGTTGATTTCCTCTGGCATAGACTTATTGAATGAACGCAGTCCGGCCTCGATGTGCACTATAGGCACATGTATTTTTGAAGCTGCAATGGCACCTGCCAGAGTGGAGTTTGTATCGCCGTAAAGCACCAGGCAGTCCGGCTTCTCGTTCAGCAGAATTTCCTCGATGCCTTCAATCATGCGTGCCGTCTGCAC
>Ga0265300_10001156_pt1 | contig 25670 bp, 18 predicted proteins | sample AusTroGonzalo_MG_FD_193482 | JGI IMG/M metagenome (GOLD analysis project Ga0265300, IMG submission 193482) | Bovine rumen microbial communities from tropical cattle in Woodstock, Queensland, Australia - Gonzalo_03 | ecosystem: Host-associated > Mammals > Digestive system > Stomach > Rumen ...
TTGTTAACCAATCCAGCACAGTTTTTCCATTTGTACTATCTTTCAATCCGTAAATATAATACTTTGATTTTCCAAGTGAATATTGATATACCGAGCCATTTTGTCTTTCGAATGCATCTCTTGCGTTTACATTCATTGCATTATATGTAGCTGAATCCAATGCATAACCGATAACAGTTCCATCAGAATCCTTCAACGTGAAATATCCTTTAGAGTTTCCTTCAACGAACGATACCGGAATACCCAGAGAATAATCCTGACTATTTGTAGGTGTTACAATGGTTGAACTATCTTCCGCTTCCTCTTCACCTTGTTGCCATTTGAAGAATGTCAATGGGTTCACCTTTTCGCCAGACGAACCATCTTTGATAGTATAATGCAAGTGTGCACCAGTTGAATGTCCGGTGCTACCAACACGACCGACAACCTGACCACCTTCGATTTTATCACCAGGATTCAATGATGTTTTAACACCGCTGACATATGTATATGGTGATTCAATCATGTGATAGTAATGGTGCTCGTCACCACCAGAGTCGCGCCAAATAAGCGTGTTACCAGTTGACGAATCCCAAGGACCCGCTGTCTTGACAGTACCACCGGTTGTTGCGACAATCTCTGGTGTTCGATTGGATGACCACAAGAAGTCGATACCACTATGATCACTACCAGATGAACCTTGACCAAGTTGATTCGGTGACATACGTTTTCTGAACCAGTGACCAATATCAGCAGAAGACCAGGAATAGTTTTCCTCACCGTCACCATTCATATGTGTGAAGAATTCATGCAATGGAGATTTCTTGGATACACCGGTTGGTGAAATATTGGGTTCGAATACAGATGGTGTATACGAGTCGGTAGCAAGTCGAGCACCACGAGAAGAATAGAAACCCGTGCCATCGACAGACACATTGTTTCCTGTCAATGTTGTGGAAAGTGTATCAATAAAGGATGACGCACTACTATCGGCAGATTGTAAAGCATCCGTCATACCAGCCAGCAATCCACCACCTTCTTCTTCACCCAATGCAGATTTCATGAAAGAATTGAATGTATCTTGATCCGTGTTTGCACTTTCTTTCAAACGTGCAGTTGCCGCTTTTGCAAGATATGTATTCATATTCTTCTGGAATCGTTTCTCATAATCTGCATCAGATTCACCGGAATATTTCGGATTCTCCGCTTTGAACAGTGCCAATGCTTCGCTCTCTAGTTTGATGCGATCATTTGGATCCATATTTGCAAGATCAATACCAGCATCTTGTAGCGCCTTCTGGTTTTGCTGTTTCTGTTCTTCAGCACTCAATGCAGCCGCGGTATCGTTTTCTCCAGTAAATATGGAAATCAACTGACCGACGATATCTTTCAATATACCCAATGCATCTTGAACGGTATCGGAGAATTCAATTGGGGAATCACCAGATCCATACAGACCCATCAATGAATTTGCTGCAAGTGAAGATGCAGAACGACGTTCAATGCGCCCAGTCATCGGATTGGAAACATATGCTGTTCCACCGGATGTACCAATCACGTTCATGTAGTGATTGTTTCCTTTACGCGTCGTAAAGTCTGGACCACTACCAACGACAGTAATCGGATTCGTTGGTGATGCCATTGACAATGATTTTGCGGTCACACCACCAGCAGTCAAATTCATACCGAGTGCTGATGATGCATTCATGTAACCACGGACTGATGTACCATTGGAGGTATTATATGCACCAGATTGTGACATTGACGCAGCAACAGAACGTGCATCCAATACGTTACCAGTTCGACGAGCATATGCATCTGTCAGAGCGACCGGACCACATCCACGTTGTGCCATATTCATATAAGCACCATAACGCGATTGCGCTCCTGCTCCAGCATACACATTACCGTTCGCATATACGCCGTCCATCGGTGAACCATTCAACGTAGCCGGAATATATGTCGCTTGTCTTGTTGTGGGTTCTTCGTCTTTCTGTTGATCAACACTGCTCTGTCCCGTCAATGCATTTCCAAGAGTACTCAATGTGTGGGAGAATCCAGATTTAATGGAACCCCAACCAGAAGACACCATGGATGTACCCATACCAATCATGTTCTTACCGGTTTCATACAATGACGGTGCACCAAAGATTTTACCAATGATACCAACCGCAGTAAGAATACCACCTAACACAGTTAGAATGAGACCCATGCCAACTTGGACAACACCGAGAATGATTTCCAATGTATTCGCAACAGTCTGAAGAATCGGAACTACAACGGTCTTCATGACACTTACCAATGGAACCATTAGAATGTTTACGAGTCCGGTGATCATTTCAAGTATTGGTTCAAGAACACTCATCAACTGTTCAATGATTGGTCCAATTGCTTCCAGGATTGGTTGAATGATCTTAATAACAGATTCAACGATCTCAACAACATATCCAACAATTCGTTTCAAGATGCTGGTAATTGTTTTCACAACCGGCTTCAAGACTTTGATAATTGACTGGAATGCTTTGTTAAGCGGCTTCAGTGATTTCTGAAGGATACCCATGATTAGTTTGGTCAGTGCTTTAAATCCAGCCATTGACATGACAACTGTCAGAACCGCTTGACCTATACCCATCAATATTTTGCTCATACCGCCAAGCGTCTTACCGATATTGAATCCAAGACCATGTTTCTCTCCACCACCGCCTGCAGCTGCACCTTCTCCACCTGATGTTGATGGGACTTCAATGCTTGGCATTTCAGGTTTACCGGATCCCGTTTCAGTATTTTCACCACCGGCTTCAGCTTCGGTTCTGTTTGCAACAGCACTTTGTTCAGAAGTAGAACCATTTTCGCCACCGCCATTGGCAGAAGCCTCAGCTTCTTTGTTCAAGTCTTCTTCGATTAATTTTGTAGAATCTTTAAAGATGTTTCCGAGTAATGTGATACCTTTGGAAATGATACCGAGAATACCACCACCGCCGTCCTTACTCTTCAACACTCCAACAATTTCAGTTGTTGCTTTATCAGCAGCAGTCTTAGGAGTCATATCCTTGGGCTCGAATGCTGACATAAAGCCTTTACCGAATTCTGATTCTTTGAATCGATCTTTGATTTGTTCAACTTTAGAGCTAACGTTTTCTTTTACTTTTTCAACTTTCGGCGATGCCCAGTCTTTTGCTGCTGACAATAAATTACCAGGGACAGTCTTTAATTCCCGCAGTGCGGCGGTAACCTTAACTGCATTCTCGCGAGCTTCTTGACCAATCGTTCTGGTTTCGCCACGTTGTAAACGTTTGATCTGAATTTGATCCGCTTTCGATCCAACTTGTCCGACTTTGTTATAGATATCACCCATGTTGCCAGCGATACCCTTGATACCTTCGGTCATAGCTTTTGCACCAGTAGCAATCTTAACACCAGAAGATTTTAGACTTTTTGTAATGGCACCAAAGATTGATTTACCCAGTTTTCCAACCCAGGATTTTCCGAGATTCGTAAAGAATTTTGAAACAAAGGTTTTTGCTTTTTTCAGTAATGGTGAAACGAATTTTCTGATCAAACCAAAACCCCACATCAATATTTTACCAATGCGAGATTTTGCTGGTTTCTTTTCCCCATTCCGTTGTAATGTGCCTTGAACAACAGCCTGCAATCTAGAACGAAGTTTCGGATCTTTGATTTCAGATATCTGCGCAGATAGTGCTCCCATATCTTCTTTGGTATCACCATCCGAAACAGCTGCTTGCATTGCTGCTAACACTGCATCCGCAATCTGTTGATCATGTTTATCATCGTCAGAATCACCCATGTTCTTACGATAATCACGCAATTCATGTTCACGAATATTCTGAGCAAGACCAGAGATGGCACGATCTTTAAAATAGCTGGCGTCTTCACGAATATTACCAACTATTTTCTCAAGCGGATTAGAGATGAACTCACGAACATTACCAAAGAATGCTCCAATTTTTGAAACCTTTTTATCCGCCTCATCTGGTGTCGGCGTAGAGCCGGGTTCACTTGTTCCACCAGTTTCGGTTGAACCACCGCCGGACGATTCACTGCCACCGGATGCAATAGAGGACGTGGTTCCAGGACCGGGCAATCCTTTTGCTTTATGTAATGGAATTCTTCCGTATGGTTTATTTCTGGAAACGGCGTATACATTGATACCACGATTCAAGATGTCATAGATTGATGCAACATAATCGACAGTCTGCAACGAGATTCCTCGAATGGATTTACCACCATCCGAAATGATTTCGGATTGTGTTCTCGCATCCAACTTCTGCATCTTCTCGAGCTCTGTTGATAAACGGGAATTCGGATCCATTCCTTTTGGAACTTGGCTTCTTTTAATAACACCTTTCTGAATTAGGTCGTCGATGGTGACATCACCATATTGACGTAGATCACCAATACGTTTTCCGGCAAAAGTTTGATCATCATAATCAGATGAAGTGGTTCCATAAACATTACCAATATATTCACCGATTACTTGGTCTTGAAGATCACGATCCAAACGACCAATATCAGCAACATATGTTGCGGACTTTGCATAGGTCCGTGCACTATTATCCGTTGACTGAATCGCAGCATTCAGTGCACGTGTAAATGTTCCACGTGCACGTGAGTCCATTTGTAATGAACCCATAATCCATTCAACCGCACGTTTCCAATATTCAACGCCTTTTCCGCTGTTGGCAGCCAACAACCGAATTGCACGCGCATTCGCTTCCGGTAAACCACCATTCTTGAATAATGATTCACTGTTGATATTGATACCCTCAACCAATGATTCACCAACATAAACAGAAATCAAGATTCTCTGCGCAGTATCCAGATCACCTGGACTAATATCAGTAGCGTTTTTCTCCATCAAACGAGATACAGTCTTAGAAGACATACCATCCTTCAATGAAGTTTTAAATGTATCTTTGAAATTACCCGGACGATCTGTAGTCAGATATCCTTCACTTGATACATGATATTCAACACCAGTCAATGCTTGTGTAATCTTTTTCAGATAACCCGGAATAACATTGATAATTGTTGTGCGTGTCATTCCATCGAATGTTGCTTTTTCACGATTGTATTGATTCTCAACATACGAACCATAATTCTGATTTGCGGTTCGTTTTGTTATATCACCAAATAAATTTTTGAATTTGTCCCAAGAGAATAATTTTGTTAACAGATCATTTTGAACATTTGCAACCACTTCATCGATTTTGTTCTTTGTGGTTGTAAGCCAACCTTGTTTACCGGTTTTACCTTCAACGGCTTCAACGATCATTGGAAGTAACATTCCAACGCCCATGCCTGCAAGTTCACCTTTTGACATCATTCCGGAATTCATCATGGAGCCAAGAGATTGAATCATAGAATATCCGCTCTTAACCATTGACAAATAGAAATTGTCCTGAATGGATCCTTTCATGAAGTCAAATGCAGAACCAATCGTGACACCACCGCCGCTACCAAAAATACTACGATTACGAGAATACGATTCTGATTTTTTCGGGGTATTCAATTCAATTAACTTGTCAAGTTTCGCACTGATACCCGACAAGTTTGTATTGATTTTCGATAACGAAGATAGGATTTCCGATGATCTCGTATTGACAGTGGTAATGATTTCAGAGGTCGTCATCGCCGATGCTTCGGCTTGTTTTCCACCAATATCATACATGGCACTTACTTGACCACGCATAATACCTTTCATACTCTCGGCGTCTAATACTTTCGATTGTTCGGAAGATTCTTCATCTTGACCGAAATCAGTACCAGCATCGAAATCATCATCGTCGTCACCGAGTGTTGAACTGGAACCAAATTCGTCTCCACGATGGAAGAATGAATCGACCAATTTCTTGAAACCACCATTGTTTCTGATTTCACGATATTTGCCGGATGCAGTTTTTGCACCACCAATGACAGTGTCAAAGATATCTTTCGATTGTTCAACCAACGAGTTGATGGAATCGGGAGCGATACTAGAAGCAGCACCTTTTACAAAATCAAACATAAGATTCGGCATATCCAAACCTCCTTTCTATATGATAAATGATAAAAGGTGTGGGCCATTGGGCCCACACCCGTCATCATATTGTTTTCATTAGAAGAATTGAATCAGATCAATTTCATCGAAATGGAATGTGTTTGTCCATCTCTCAATCAATGCATTTCGCGCATCTTCGGCTCCAGACCAGTCGTCGATACGCAATTGAATTTCTTTGAATGCCGATCCGACATTATTCATATTCTTCAACAGATTGAACAATGTACGTTTTACATCCAACGTTGCCAATTCAATAAATGATTCTCTGCATGAAACTGGAATCGTTTCAAGTGATAAGTCATGGTCACACTTCACAACGAAATGCACCAGACATTCTTCGGGAAAATCAAATAATTGAATCTTGTTATAACCCAACCATTTTGATGTTTGTGGTCGAGATGTCACACCAGCATATTTATTGATTGCAGCACCTGTAGTGGTTGCATTTAAAATATCCTGGGGATAATAAGAACCAAATCCAACAAAAGGAGTTCCAACCGTAAATGCATTGGTTGCAGCTTCTGCATTTTGATACTGTGATGATGCCATCTCAGCCTCTGCATATTGCACAGGTGTATGGGTTAGGTTTCCCGGAAGAATATAGATATTCATCTTTCTGGAAACATCATCAGGAGATTTCAAATTCTTGATAGATTCGTATCCTTCACGAATTTGAGGTTTGAATTGTGAGAAGGTGCGAACCGACATTTTGATGATCTCTTGCAGCACAACTTCTGTTGGCTTATTAAATGGCAATGCGATTGTTTCTAATCCCAATGACATTTTAATATCATTGATCACATCAGAAATATTCATTATGAATTCACACCTTCTTCAATTCAATCATTCTCATCCGTAATCAAAGCAGATGCAATGGTTGGTGCAGGAGGATTGTTCTCCTGCACCACATGTTGCGATGAGTCAGAATCCTTTTGACAAGTTGATTCTACAAAGCGTTTGCAAGCTTCGCATGCAGCTTGTTCAAATGAAAACCGATTATCCATCATAGAACGTCACGCACCTGTTTCATATCCTTGCGACTCATAGTATGTTCATCAGCATCGGCGATGTCAGACTTAACTTTGTTTTTGATAGCCTTGGTGGTTTCACCAACCAGAAGCTTCTGATACGCCTCATGGATACCAACATTGTTTTGGTTGACGGTAGCAGACAGCTCCGAAACCCACTTCATACGAGCATTGAGATTTGCAACGGAGTCAGACCATTCTTTTTTATTAGCTTCAGACTTTCCCTCAAAGAACTTTTGCGCTTCCTCCATTTTCTTGATGGCACCATGAATAGCATCCAAGAATTCAGAGAGCATATTGTCGTAAAACTTCTGATCGACAATCGTTTTCTTTTTAATGAATTTCGGAGCTTTTGCCTGAGCATGCCCTTTGTCAGCATCAGCAAAATTTACCATCTCTTTGTATGCCGCATTAACATCATAATCAAGAATTACTTCGACCTTTTCGGGAGCGCCGTCTTTTGAGGAAGTGACCTTGATACGTTCGCGATTATCGTTATCCGAATAGATCGTGACGCCCGGTCTCAAGTTCTTCACTTTGGTGACAAAACCACGGAAAGCTTTTGCAATCTTTTTCGCGAATTCCTTGATCTTTCCACCAAGCCAACGCAGACCTCTGATAATCCAACCAATTGCACGCTTAAACCAACCTTCCTTATCCTGACCTTCAGGCCCTGCTGGAAGATCAGTAGGATCGGCGGCAGGATTAGAATCAACTGCTGCTTCCATGATCAACGCAGACTTGATATAGGTTTCACCAAGTGAATGAAGAACTTCATACTCGGAAAATAATGTAGCTTCATCAATTGCATCAATGCAACTGAAAACAGCTTCCTGGAACATAATATCATCTCTCATGATACTTTCTCTCCTTTCAATTAATTGTTTGATGAATAAGCATCAAGACGATGTACAACCGGAGTATTCACATTCATGAAATTAATGCGGTTCTGCATTGATGCTTGTTTCGGATTCGTTTTCGAATTCCGAGTGGCTAACCACATATACAAATCCATGTCGTCCCGATATACTTTCGCAAGCTTATTGAATTGATTATTCGTCATCACAATAAGCTGTTCTGTTTGCATATCTGGATATTGGGTTTGCATCGATTCCATGACCGTTTGCAGATTCTTTGTTCCAGTCAGAAATGATTCCATCACATTCGAACGCATGTCTTCCAATGTACATGTCTTACGATAGGGTGAATTACAATCCATATCAGAAAACATTGAATCATAGAAGGCTTTTGTCGATGCCAGAATCTTCGAATCATACATTTGATCATTTTCATTTCGATATGAAATATATCCTTCTAAGAACTCGCAGATCCTATCAAAGATCTTTCCATAATCCATAGAAGAATACATCACATCATCCTTCGGACGGATGTTGGGATTCGTGTTCACAACATCTTCAAACATCGTCCGATATTCGCAGATAAATTGTCCAATGTTTTGAGATGCCATTATCCTCTCCACCCTTCCGGAAGTGTGACATTTGCACGCCAAATTTTATCATTCCGATTCACCGGTTTGATTTTCAGAATCTGCGCAAGTAGCTGGTTCAACGAATTTTGCATTCCAACAAGATATTCTCTTGTATGAGGTACGATATACCGCTCGTCTTGCGTATCGATACAGTTCAGATAGAAATCAACCAAGTCTAATTTTGAACAGGTGTAACCCGCCAACATCGCTTGATCGTTTGAATCTTGAATCGCATTCATCTCGACTGTGATATATGCGATAATATCTCGAGGGATTGGTTTCAGCTTCTTTGGTTTTCTGGTAAAGAATCCTTCTTCGAATGAATCTTCTTCCGTATGATCATATACCTCGTCATGAGTATTTCCATCGCCCATGTCCAAGTATTCATAATCATCATCTGCGACAACATCATCGTCATCAATTGATTGGATTGACTCGATTTCATCACCAAGTTTTGCCGTATCCATTTTCAGATCACTCGGAAGCGATTGATGATCATCCGTTCCAAGATAATGATCAACCATATCATTGACAGCATCAGAATTCTTTGGATCAACCTCTTTCATTTGATCAATGAAATTCTTGCCATTTGTCATATCAGACACATCAATTTCAATGGTACCATCATCATTCATACGTCCGATGATGCCTGACAATACAATCTTCAGACGCTTCGGTTCATCAAATCCGCGATTCATCATACCACGAACGGGTGTAGATGTCATCGTCAGATATTGAGCATGATTGTCAACATCTTCCGCATCATCGAAAATTGTTCCTTTTGCAATTGCATCAGAAACACTTTCCATCTGAATCTCAGACACATCTTTCGGATACATCAAATGAATTTCATCATTTCTTGTATATACTCGAATCTCAGAACCTTTATATGAATGCATGATCACATTCTTTTTCCGATTGGGAAAACAGATCTTAGCATATTCAGTAATGGCATCAAGCTTTCCATTCTTAAGAAATGCTTTAACCATATCACGACCAAAACCATTCATTAGCAAACGTCACCACCTTTCTACAATATATTTTATACTGGAGGTATTTTATCATGACAATTCATATCGACATGAACACGCTTTTCATTGTTCAGCTAATCTCAATCGTATTGATTCTCGTTCTTGGTTTTATCGTTATCAAGTTATTGAAACTTGTAAAACGTTTGACCAATCAGTTATCAGATAACAATCGTCTATTGTATTTCAATTTGAAAGATTCCAATCAAATGAAATACAATATGGATGATACATTAGATCGTATCGATCTAATCGAAACAAATGTTTCTCAATTATCATCTGATTTACAAATCAAGATTCAACATGATGAAGAAGAGTCAAAACGAAAAGTATATCCAACTCCTGAATTATCGCGAATGATTGCGGAAACCATTCGTGAGCAAGTAGAAATTGAAATGATATTATCCAAAAATCTAACCGCACCTTCTGGAGAATATGTCGATGAGATTTGTCACCGCGTCATGAAGACGTATCCTAAAATAGAACCAGATTATATTTTGCGAAAATGTCTTTCAGTAATTGAAGTTGAGCTAGCACAATATCGAAGTAGTGAATAATAGAATGATGGCGGGGGAATTCCCCCGCCATCTTCCATTAGGCGTTTGATATTATGCTGCTATCAAATCAGTTACCACCGTTGCTGTCCTTGGTGTAGTAGGTGTTTGCAGCCCATGCAGGTGCGACACCCGTAACGGCAGTGCGTTCACCCTCTTCAGTATCAGCAACATAGTAGGTGCTGTACGTGGTAGCCCAATCAGCAGGCTCGGTCTGAATCGCAGTGCCACCAGTTGCAGAAGTGAAGTAGAACTTCGTGGTGTCAAATGTCGGAGCAACCGCAGTAACAGCGACCATCTCGGTCTGAGCATCGTTCAGCTTGTAGTAGTTACCATAAGTGGTAGCCCAGTCACCAGGCTGGCTCTCAACAAGCGTATAGCCCTCGGTAGGATCAACCGGAGTCGGAGGAGTCGGTTGAATACCACCAACAACACCAGCATTGGAATCCGGCACCAGGACGGAGTTCTTGCAGATGACGCGACCCTGGATACCCTGGATAGCGATCGTCTTGTACTGGGAAGAAGTGGTAACGATGATTGCTGCACCGCCCGGATTCTGTGCATCAGCATATGCTGCATTCTCCGGAGAGTTGGTCAGGTGACGTGCGAAGCGGAGGTGCTTGTAGGAGATGTGGAACTTATCCATCGGATATGCCACGATCTTGAAGAAGTACTCGCGAGAGACGTCGCCTTCCTGTGCACCCTTCTGGTATGCAGGAATGGTGATGTAAGCATCGACACGGTTGGACGAAACGACACGAATCGGAACATCAGTATCGGTCAGGACACCAAATGCATGGTTCATGGTCACGCCACCGATCTCAGTGCTCTTCTGAACAGTCCAAGTGGTGAACTTGTTGAGGAGACGAGCTGCCTTCGGGTTCGCATAGATAACGAAGCCGAGGTTGTCCAGCTTACCGCGATCGCAAAGCTCGTAGATAACGGTTGCGATTGCGTTGTTGATCGCATTGGTTCTGTACTCCCAAGGATCGCCAGCGAAGCTCGGGGAGATAGCAGTCGGATCAAGATCAATGTACTCAGTGCAGGTGTAGGACTCGAGTGCGAACACATCAGTCTCGACACCATCGTACTTATCGAACTCCTCATCGAGGAACTCGAGAATGTACTCGTCTTCGAACATCTCTTGTGCGGTGACAAGCTCTTGAACGAGACGGTTGTAGAGGTTGAAGTTCAGAGAAGCATTTGCTTCTGCAAAGTCCTCAACAGTGAACGGAAGCTGGAAGCGAACGCCGTCAGAGATGAGGAACTTACGGATTTCCGGATACTCACGGAAACCGATGGTGCGGAGGTTGGTCTCGTTGGAGACGTGACCAGAAACACAGATACCAGTGATGGAACCGCAGGAGGTAGCAGTCACAGTACCCTTGATGAAGTCGATGACACCAGAGAGACGATCGGAGACACCAGTAATGGTTTCACCAGTTGCCTTGTTCGTAGTTTCATCAACAACGACCAGCTTCTGGTTATCAGTGATACCACCATTGAGGAACACACCGCCAGTCTGAACGTCGATCTGAATACCACCGTTCGGCAGCTTCACTTTCTTGCCATTGATCTGGACATACTGGATGCCGAAATCATAGGAAAGACGAGTGCGGACATTCGGCTCCATTGTGGTTGCTTCACCAGCATCGTTCAGGAGCCAGTTGAACAGAGAGTACTTCTTGTTCGGAGCAGCCTGGATGGTAGAGAGTGGAAGCACGGTCTTGTCATTGAGACGGAGACCCTTACCAGCATTCCACAGCTTCTTCCACAGCGGCTGACCATCTTCATCCTTCTGGAAGTAGATGGCCGGAGTTTCATACTCTTCACCAGTCTGGTTGTTGACCAGGTACTTGATGAAGATTCTCTGCTCGATGTTCACAGAGGAAGCGGTCTGGACAGGAATGATGTCCTTACCAAGGAAGCGAATGTACTGCTTAATCAGAGCCGGGAAGTCCAGCGTAGAAAGCGGCAGGTAGTTCGCAACGTTGTAAGATTCCTGGATCAGGAAGGACTGCTTAGAAGCATCCCAAGCGTTTTCCAGCTGATCTGCAACCTGCTCGAGGTGAACTCTTTCAGCCTCAGTAGTAACCGGATACTCACGAAGATCCTTAAGAATCGGATCGAGCATGAGGGTCTTGTACTCGAGCATGACTTCCTTGGAGTCCATCATACGCTTTGCATCACGCATGACGTCAACACCAGTCTTATCTTTCATAAGACCAACGACGTTTTCGAAATGCTCGTCAAAAGAATCGCGAAGACCACTAAGTTCAGCAGCGGACGCAGAATTGACAAGATTCTGTTGCTCCTGGAACCAGGTGTTGTGCATATCTGACGTACGTCTGAATGCCATAAGAAAACAACTCCTTTATTTTTTGATTTTTTAATGGAGAGACCTTGTCTCTATCATTCGGAATCTTTCTGAAACTTCTTCAAGACCGAATCGATTTCTTCTTGCAACAAGGTGTACAAACTGTTGAGTTTCTGATAGTAAAGCAGATTCTCACCATAGCTCAGATTCACAAACTTATTCAAGACATAATCTTGAGAATGTGTTAGAGCACGTCTCAACCGATTGATTGGTTTGTCGTTTTGTGCAACGACATCATACGGAAGCAATGGGATGATCGCCTGAAGATTATCTAAGACTTCTTCAATCTCAGAGTTCTTATCAAGCATCTGTTGGTAAAGCTGTTGATTCAAAACATTGTTTGCTTTCTGAGATAATGTATCGGGTTTATCCTCACCATTCTCATCAGATGAAGCATCGCCACCAACATCACCCTCATCACCTCCGGTTTCATCGAAGCTCATATCCTCCATATCGGTTGGCTCTGGAGGAAGATCTGCTCCCATGTCAGCCGGTGGTTGTTCGCCTGTTTGACCTTGTTGCTGATCATCTATAGCGGGCTCAGGTTCATCTGTTGGGGCAAAAGGCTCCACCAGGTCACCTTCAGCTTCCATTATAGCGTAGAACAAGTTCTTTTGCATTCGAAACAATCACCTTCTTTCATTAGTAAACCGATTTGGTATTTGCAAATTTCCGTTTGTTTGCATCCGTAGACATGTTAACCAGCTTTGCACGCATGCGCATGAGTTGGTACAGCTCTTTCTGCTCATCCGGATTTTGCTCCCGACCATAAGCGCTGCGATTCTCCAAATCTTGAATCTTTTTGTCAATGATCTGAATTTCGGTTGCAATCTCGTCATTCGCTTCTCTGCGCAATCTTTCTCTGTCAGCAAGTTTCAAACCTTGTGCTCCAAGGTAAACAAAACCTAATGCTGGAGAGATTGCAGAAAAGATTGCAAACTTACCGGTTTTGAGAGCGATTCTCGCAACTTTAAAGATTGCAGATCTATAAGAAGGATTCTCGACGAGTTCAGCTTTCACACGATCTTCATCACGCTTCACAAAAGAATCGATCAGATTTCGCATCCACTGTTTGGTCCTTCCAATCGGCTTTACAATAGCTTTTGCGGTATTGCCAATTTTTTGTACACCGCGTTTCACTTTCTGTTGTGTGGAAAGTGTGGCTCTGTCGGCATCCATTGCGGTTGTCAACAGATCTCCTTTCGGAGGAGTACCAGCATCCGATTCGACAAATAGGGGCTCTTTAGAATCCAAAAGTGCGAACACTTCCTGGACACTCTTTCCATTAGAAAAAGTATCACCGGATTCCTTAGAATTTGAAGAAGGCCTGGTATTATCATAATTGTTTGATGGTTTATTTTTACCACCCTGATTTGTCCGTTTATTCGAAGAAAGATCATTGTTGTACACTGTTGTGGTTGTGGTCTTTCCAGTTGACAAATCATTTGTTGTAGTATGTGTGGTATTATTGGAATTCGTGTTGTAGGTATTATGTGTGATATTGTAAATCACATGACCTGCACCACCATGGGTTCCAGGTTGAATGGTTCCTTGATAACCTGAACCAAGCATATCCTCAATTGAATCCGCCCCAGGAGTATTCAATCTTGCATTGATGGAATCTGCCAGATCATCAAAATCATTCACTGGAACATCCGGAGGAAGTTGTACATCAATCGGAGATTCATTCGGTTTATCCGGTTGATTCTCATCCTTCTTTGGTTTCTCATCAGAGATCTTGATACGTTCTCTCATGTATGTCGGAATATCACCGGTCTCTTGTTCTTGAATCGATTCATCATCTTCAACTTCTTCTGTTTCTTCAGTCTCTTCAATCTCTTCATCCTCATCTTCATCAGAATCAACAGGATGACCCAAAACCGGTTTTCCATCCCAATCATCCAAATGATCGAGAAGCATCTCGATATTGTTCCAGAAAGGTTTGATGTCAGACTTCAGAATGTTGTCGATTTCGAATGGATTATCCGAGAACATGATAGAACCATCATTGACATTCAGATACAAACATTTGATTTGCTCTTCGATATCATCTGGCATATCCATATCAGGATCATCAAATGGATACCATTCCGCAAACATCAACAGTCCATTCTGAACCATGAGTTTTCCGATCTCAGTATTCTGCAATGCGGCCAGCATCTCGGCAAATGTAAAGACATTACCAAGCATTCCACCAGTATCACACTTAATCAGTTTTCCATGCTTCGGAGGATGATTGATGAATTCAATGAATTCCTTCGGGAGATGTTCACCAAGCTTCTTCTCAATCTGATTGATCTTCTTTCGCTTAGATTTTTCTTTCAATCTGGAAATGAAACCTTCCTGAATCGGTTCAAACAGATTGTAGGATTCACCAATATATCGATCAATCTTAATTGAAGAAACACCCTTGTTGTACAATGCATCACCAATGGAATCAATTTCTTGATAAACAGATTCCATGAATGCATCACAATATTTCATATCAGATGTGGAGAGGTCACCCAGTGACTTCATTGTATCAAATGCATATTCAGAAACAGTTTCAGAAGTATCGACAGTATTGGTGACTTCAGTCTTTTTCTGATACGGATTTGCAGAACGAGAGTTCTGATTGATACGTGCACGAATCTTCTTTACAAAACCATCCTCGCTTGGATATTCACTTTGTTTCACTTCATCCGGAATCAGATTATAAAGAATATCCAGATAGATTCTGGAATCGAAGATATTGAACAACGTAAGAATTGTATTGTTGGAAATCAATCCGCGATCATCATTCACAAGATTCAATTTCAAGAAGTCTTCGATGAAACGAATTGTCCCTTCTTTATCAATCTTGAATGTTGTGAAGATATCATATCTCCCGAATCTCTTGGCTCCGTTATTCTTTCGAATAATCGAAGAATATGATTTTGCATAATCCTTGAATGAAGGATGTTGTGAAACTTTGATGTCCCATTTATTCTTCTTCATTGTGAAGATATTTGCATAAATGAATGGCATCACATTATCTGCAAACATTGTAACATCCGACTCCGGAATAGAAGAAAAATATTCTGCAAGATCATCGGTATTATCGCATGCACGGAGTTTCTTTAATAGTGCATTCACCTTTGATTCAAACTGTCTCGAAATCTTCCATTTCTTATTCTTTGTATCATAAGTGATATGTTCCGGTTTCTTTTCCTTGAAATAGTTCACTGCCGCAGCTTCCTGAACAGTTTCATCGACAACGATTTCACAATTCTGAAGATCGGTGAATGATTGAAAACGTTGGATTTCTGTATCAACCATCATATCTTCCGGAAGTTTGATTTGATCATTATCAAAGATAGACTGAACATAATCGGCTGCATCAAACAGTTTATATTCACCCGGGAATTTTGAAATGGAATCCAATTCAGGAATCGGGATCGGTGCAGTAAACACTTGGATTGCTTCACGATACTGTGATGGAGTTGTGAACAATCCGAATGAATAGATACCATTCAGAAGATTCTCAAACTGATCAAAGTTGGATGCGATGTATTGCAGAACCTTGTAACCAACAAATGCATGAAGATGATCCTGTGATACTTGATCAGAACCATTCAGAATTGCAAACCACGGATCATTCTGTGCAGTTGCAAGTAATTCATCTGCAGCTTCCTGAACAGAGTCACCTTCAGTATCATTCAAAGCATCAAGCACGTCATCGCAGAACTTGTACAGTACTTCCATACATGCTTCAACTTCTGCTTTGACAGTCGGGATACCACCTTCAACTTTTTCAAAAAAGTCGACTCTATCATTATCGACGGATTGATCCATCCAGAATTTGAACTTTGCGTAATAGGCATTCAATGTCTTGAATGCATCATCGTAAATGTTCGGGAATTTCTGATACAACGGTGACGGTGCTGCCATACAATCCGCAATGCGATCACATGTTGTTTTCAAGAAATCAATGAAATCAAATAGTGTGCTACCAGCATCATATTCAAAGTTTTCTGGATCCCATGGATCTGGATATGATGTATCGGTTTCGCCACGGAAACGAGCACCATACCAGTTCACATATGTATCCAGTAAATCAAACAGCTTCTGATCAACCGGCGTATTCTTTTCGTACTTCTTCCGTCTCATATGCCATTTGATATCGGATATGATTGACAATAATGCGCCAACCGCAAGTGTTCCAACGAACAATGTTTTGATGACACCTTCTTGCTTAAACTCCGGCTTTTCACCGATCTTTGCACGAAGACCATTCAATGCATCCATTGCTTTTTGTGGATTATCCACCCATTCTGGCTCAATATTATTTAACCATGAAATTGTGCGCGTGATAATCCTATCCAATTGGAACTCATCGTTCACAACCGGAAACGCTTTTGTCTTGAAACTTGATGCAAAGAATTTGTTCATTGAATCAATTGCAACTTTGATATTGTCAAAGTATGTTTTCTTGATGACAATTTGCATATGGATTTACTCCTTTCAAAAATATTACATGAACACTATTAATGAATTATGGGGCGCATATGCGCCCCATAATCATATTCATAATTCATGGTTAATCTTCTGTCGAATTATTTATGCATTCAAAACGTCACGTTTGATTTCTTTCATCGTGTCTTTTTTCATAGCTTTCTTCACATCATCAGCTGCAACTCTGACTTTTTCAGCCATTACACTGATCATACCAACGTGGCTGGCTAAATCGAGCATTGTATTTGACAATGTTTCTATATCGAATTCCATACCCGAATCAGACATCTTTTTCTGCAATTCAGCTTGTTTTTTCATATCATCATTGTGCTCTTTATCCATCGTATTTACAAATTCATCATTACCAGTCAATCCACCCTGTCGTGCTGACAATGCAATGTAAAAATGCGATCCACCCATTGATCGAATGGATTTCATGTAATCCATGATTGCACCGAGTCTCATGGTGATACCACTGTTCGGATTTACAAATCTCCAAATCTCATCCAATTTCAATGACATTCTATGATGAATATGGTTATCAATATCTTGCATTTTGTCGTATGTTTTCTTTATATTGGTATTGATCTGGTTAACTCCGGATTTCATCGGCATGTCAAGATATTGATGAATCAGCGTCATATTAGATGCCAACGTAGATGCAACAGATGACAATTCATCTACCCATTTTTCAAAATCAGGTTCTGTGAAGAAGCTTCCGGATTTTTCTGATTCATAGCATCGTACATCGATCAGATTAATGCTGATTATGTAATAATTTACACTGTCTGGGTCGGATGTCACTTCGAAAGCTAATCCTGACGGATATGCTACTCCGGTTTGAATTCCTTTTGTTTTTAAAAAATCTTCAGCAGATTTGTAATTATTAAATCTGCTAGATCTAAGTTCTTTTTTCAGATATTCAGAATCTGTATCACGCTGTTGTTTTCTGCTAAATTGCGTAAGAATTCTTCCAAGCATTCTAATAATTTTTGCAATTAATCTCGGAATAAACATGAGAATCTTTTTCATTGTAGATTCGCCATCTTTACCTTTGATTGGTGCATTTAAATCATCAAGAAACTTTCCTTCTTGAATGATGTATGATTCCTTCACGTATACATCTAACAATGATTGCATAACGTCAAGTTCAGCAGCTTCAGTAACAACATCAATATTATCAATCATGGATAATAATGTGCCATCCATGAATTATCATTCCTTTCATAAAATAAATCGGGGGATCACCTCCTCCGATTTACATGTAATCATGTTTTATCAGGTGATAAAACGCTTTTGTCTTGAAGCTTGATGCAAAGAATTTGTTCATTGAATCAATTGCAACTTTGATATTGTCAAAATATGTTTTCTTGATGATAATCTGAGTTGCCATATGGGTCCCCCTCATAATTATTTTTTGATTTGTTTTTTCGGATCTAGTTCTTTTCGAATCATGCCAATGACCGTGTTCAATCTGATGACAAATGCATTGATATAAGACATTCTTACACTAGCGGCGGTGAGAAATGGTGGAATTGCTTGGAGCAGTTCATGCAATGTTTCTTGTTTGACATTGGTGGCATTAAGGATTCCAGAATAATCATCATCATTTGCACCATCACTATCCACATCTTTGCCCCGATCTTCAAGGTCTTTAATGACCATATCACTAGTTTGTCTCAGATAGTCTTTAAATTGTTTTAGAAGGCGTGGCATTTCTTCGAAAGCACGACGATCATCCTTATCTGGATTTATCCAACAGCGTTCGTATTCATCGCATATGCTGAGTTCCGCAATATCGTTCGTGTTGTCTTCGTCCTCTTGAAGTCTTTTTGTATAAATTCGCAACTGTTTTATTACTGATTCTGTATTCCCCTGTCCCATCCCTCCGCATATAAGTTTTGGAAGTTTTTTGAGACGATCAAATACATAATGAAATGCATAATTTGGAAAAAGTATCCGGCACTCTCCGGGTTCTTTAGATGAGTCTAATTGAAAAGCAGAACTAGTCTGATATGAATCATAAGACATTTTCATATTACAGAATGGCATGATGCAATATGAACCGTTTTCATCTTTCGGAGATGCGATCCGATACCAAACTTTGAGATCCATAGAGCCACTTGTTCTTTTGGCAAATCCCCTGTTACGTTTATCAACAGGGGATTTTCCCACACTTTTCATCCACTCGTCATACGATCCTTCACATTTCAAATTTCTCGATTTTAAATACATCTCTGCGTCTTCATATGATTTAAACCCTTCGAGTTTTGGTAAATCTCCCATCTCTCCGTCAAAATCAATATTGTATTGAGGCTCTTCTTCTACTTTGACTTCAGCTTTATCGGCATCAACAGATTTATTATCAGACTCATCAGCAACATCCTTTGATTCAGAATCTGGTTGTGCTTCCGAAACAACCGGTTTTTTATCAGATGCTTTCGTATCAATAGACGATTTTTTAGTTGATTTCTTTTTACTAAATATACCATTATTCCGTGTCAACTTTTTAATTGTGTTTTCAATCATTCTGACAATTTTCGCGATCACTCGCGGAATAAACATGCAAATCTTTTTCAATAGAGATTCTCCATCTTTACCTGTGATGGGTGCATCTGTATCGGCAATGAAATCTTTGAATCCCTCTTGAATTAACGTTGCTTCTTTTATGTAGACATTTGCAAGAGATGCCATAACATCAAATTCAGCATATTCAGTGACAGCGTCGATATTATCAATCAATGATAATAATGTAACAGTATCCATAGTATCACCTCAAATCACTTTCATCTGCAACCTTATAATCCACGACATCTATCACTTTCCCGGAAGCATCGGATTCTACAAAATATTTCAAAGCGTTAAACCATAAAACATGAGATTTGATACTTGTCGATATATATCTCAACAAATCATTGCCAAATGATTTAATTGATTTCATATCATAACTCAACAGATCTTCATATTCTTTTTGATGGTCACCATACATCCGGTATTGTCTATGCTTCGAAACACCTCTCCGACGAACAACATCCATGAGTGCATTTGATGCAGTTGCAAACAAAGTTGATGCACGTGCAATGTTTTTGTATGATGTTTGAAGAATCATCAGATAATGGTCAAACGCAGTAATACTACATTCATACTGACAATATCTACCGATGAACATAATCGCTTCATTTTTGCTTTTGATAGAATCGAATTCGAATTTTACAAAAGATTTTTCAAACGATTTCATTCTATTTGATATATGATCAAACATTGATGTTGTGGGTGTGCGTTGTTTCAAGAATGTGTCAGTTGTTAACTTTGTTGATGTATCCAACGCCAAATCTAAAATCGATTTTGCTAATTCATTTGTATTTTCTTTAGCATCTTTGATGCTTCGGAATATACATGGAATATGTTCCGACAGTTTCCGTCCGAATCTATCAAGAGCATCAGTTTCTTTGAGCATTTTTATCATTTTCTTTGAAGTAAACTTAAATACAATTCGTTTGATTAAATCTGCAATACGTTTAAAAATATTTTTAATCAATTCAATCATGTTAATGATGAATGATACCGGCTTTGTATTCTTGACAATGGATTTCAATGCGGGATCAATATTAACATTGATTCTCGCTTCCTGAATAACCGTTTCATCCATATCGTTAACGATCTCATACTGTTCCGAGATTGTATCGTATTTGATGTATGTATCAAGCAACGATGTTAATACATCTAGTTCGGAAAATATAGACTGTTCTTGCACCACATCAATACATTGCAACAGTTCATTCTGATACATCAACTTTCACCAACCTTTTTAATTGGAACAGTTTTGATTGGAACCCTATCAACATCAGCCTCGCCGTGTTTGTAAACGCTCATGTATGTTTCACTGATTTTTGTGATGATCTGTGTTATTTGTGTAAGATTCGAAGATACGGCCATTGCATCGGCATTGATATTATCGATAATATTTTGATCGAGGTTTACGGTTTTCAAAAATTCATCAAAAACCTTTTTCATCTCCTCAGATTGATAAACAACATTTTCTGCAATTTTTATGCAATTCTTAAGATTTGTTTTACCTTGTTGAATCGCTCGACTGACGTCGACTGGGTTGAAACCCGTATGCGTTTTAGTAGTGAATATTTCTTTGAAACCTTCATTATTTTCTCGATATTTATCAAGCGCTTTTCTCAGTCTTTCGGATCTATCTTTCATGGTAGTAAAATATGACAAAAATTGCCCTGATGTTGGTTGTCCATTTAATTCCATGAAAGATAGATGTAGATACACAGCTTTGGTGAAATCATCAAACTTATAATAGTCGATCGGTAATGATTCCCGGTAACGTTCAGACTTCAAGATTTCGGGGTTATAAACTCCACCCATTAAATTGAGTAACGTGCTGAGAGATTTTACAATAATTCTCATAAACTTCATGATCAATCTAGGAATGAACATGAGAATCTTTTTAATTTTAGATTCACCATATTGACCTTTCAGTGGAGCATTCAAATCGTTCCAAACTTTTCCTTCTTGGAAAATATCGAATGACGATAGATCTGTTGAATCATCCACCGATTCTAAAATCATAACCGACTTTGTATACGATTCCACCAATGAAGTTAACACGTTCAATTCGGCCATGGTGGACTGTTCTTGAATCGCATCCAAACAATTCAACAATTGATTTCCATACATGATATATCAACTCCTTATTTAGTTTGGATGATTCTCATCCGACTTCACATAATCGCGCATGAACTCATCGTAGTTCTTATCAACGATTTTGATGTAATGAATATTAGTTTTCTTTTCTTCATCATGTAATCGTTTATCCTTCAATGCTTCCATTTCACGTTCATGTTCCATTCGCGGATGATTGTTATCCGATTCTTTGATCTCTACCTCCAACGATAAAGATGGAATGTAGAAATCGGGAATGTATAGATGGAGCGTTCCGTCTTTCCATTTGTACCAATAATTATTTGGTGATGGTGCGATCACATCATTCGGACTCCATCCAATTGATCGCAATTTCTTCAGAAAGTCTTCTTCATAAGTACCAATGATACGGAACTTATGATCCGCATCCCAAACAAAATCACGAGCGTTATGATTGTTATACAACATCTTACGTTGCATATCGGCATCATTCAATAAGTGCTCCTGTCCATGAACACGTACCATTCGTGATTTCATCAGCTTCACATATTCTTCTTTGCATTTTGGATCATCACAAATCCGATCGTACTTCAATGTCTGTTGATTGAAGTTAACCGGATTTCTACGACAGATCACACAGGTTCTTCCGGTAGGTTTATGAACCAGCAAAGAATATGCAAATTCCAATGGCTCTTGATCTTCTGGGATCTGGTCATTGTGTTGGGATGCCACATGATGACAATACTTGTGTTTGTCATCAAATATTTTTGGACAGAACATGCATTTTGTTCTTCGCATGATTCTACCACCTTATTATCGATTCCAATGGATCCGGGTATACAACTGATTCAATTGATCATACGTGATACCAATGATCGCGGTAGGTTTATCAACACCATATACCAATCGGTCAGTACCAGTAACTTTCACAACCATTGCATCATGTCCATCGGAAGTTTTGTCGAAATAAATATCCACATCAATACCAGTTATTTCCAGACGATTCATTTGTTCATACAGTTTACTCTGAAGCGTCAATGGAATCTTATCATCGTCAGTATACTCATGTAGATAACTTTCAATATCGATCCCCAGTTCGGGGATCGATGGATATTGTCCGGGTTTCATTTTCAATAGTAATAGAATTGAATTTACGCACATTTCAAATGTTGAAATGATTTTTGGTTTATACATGGAATCAGTGTCCATGAGAACATCGTACCCGAGAAGCTGGAAACTTCTCGGGTACCTTTTCTCAACTTCAGCAAGAGTGATTCCTTTTTCATCAAGTGCCATGGAATCATTCCTTTCTGGAAATTATTCTTCTGCGGTATTGTTAGATTCAGCGGTTTCGTTCTTTGGTTCTTCTGTCGATTCTTTTTCCGGATCTTCTTTTCTGGAAGAAGCGCGATTAACAATTTCAAGGACAATTTTTGCCTGCTTGAAGAACTCATCGAGCTGAATCTTAAGGACATCAGTGTTACCAGATTTTTTATCACGCTTCTTCATCAATTTCTTTTCATTGATGATTTCATCTGCGATGTCGGCCAGTTTACCGATCTCTGCGATTTCTCGATCATAATATTTTTTGTGCATACCCTTATAATTATGAGGATTCCGTCCAGCCCTGCCGCTTCTGACGGAAATATCCGCAAGAGCTTTCTTGAGCTTCTTGAAATTATCGATAGCTTTTCTCGGATCATTGTTTCCTTCAGAATCCTGAGCAACTTCTGCAACGCGCTGGATATCTTCTACCAGATGCTTCTCAAATGAATTTCTGATGAGTTTATCACCAATGACGTCAATAAGTTTCAACACCGCAACCGCACCGGCAACAGTAACACCAAGTTCAAGAAGTGTAAACTCTTGAACGTATTCGTCATCCATTGAAGCCTTCTTCAGATCGTATTCAAGAATAGCAGACTCAACATCAGTTGTTGCGTCCATGGTAGCTCTTTTAACATTGGTAATCCTTGTCATAATCGTGTTCTCCATGATAAAACACTCCTTTTCAAATTTATTTAGGTTTCTTCATACCAGACTTGGTAGAAGGTGCTGATGGTTTAGACGCAGGTTTCTGTTGTGATTGTTTTTGTTGTGAAGCCTGCTTCGCTTGCTTCTGAGCAGTATATTGTTCTTGCGCTTTCTTGCGCCCAGCTGCTTCTTTAGCTTGAATCTTCTTTGCTGCTTCAAAATCACCACGTTCTTTTGCACGTTCCAGCTGTTTCTGTACGACACTCTGGTGATTTGTCGAAGTAACTTTGGTTTGTGTTCTCTTTTGAATACGTTCTGTCTCTTGTAATTGTCCCTGACCTGCTTGTGTAACTTTGCCAAGCAACGCGCTCAAACCCGCAGCAATACTACCCAATCGCTGTTCTGCATTGGGACCGGCATTTTTTTCTTTGCCTTTCTGAATAGCGTTACGCTTTTTGACCGCTTTGTCACGCAGACCACTAATCATGTCAGGCAGATTTTTTAGAGTATCCAGACCATGGTCAATCATTTCTGATGCGGATTCCATTGTCTTCTTAACAGTCTTATTTGATTTGACTGTTTTGACCGCCTGATCTGCAGCTTTTGTTGCAGTACCAATGATTGATTCCATTTTGGATAGTGCAGAATCAGATACATCGATATCGAGTTTGTCAAATTGCTTTTTGACTTCAGCCATCATAGCAGTAACCTGACCATAGTCATATGCAAATGTAACCTCGCCACCAGATGCAACAGCTGCCTGACCACCGAGCGCTTTTTCAAGAGCTTCAATTCGAGCACCCTGGGAACTCAATTGATATTTCAGTTCTTTATTCTGTTTTTCCAGTTCTTTAATTTTGTATCTCGAGAATAACATCTTGATCTTTTTTTGGAAGAAATCACAGATTCCTGGTAATCGTTCTGTCAGAAATCCAATTAATCCCAAAGCGCCTTCTTGCACAAATTCTGGTTGTTTGTCTTCGAACGTGTATCCTTCTTGAATCATAATCGATTCCTTCTTATAACATTCGAAGGTTGCTTCTGAAACAGAAACAAGAGCATCCATTTCGGCATCCTGGATATCATTGAGATACTGAATCAATGGTGCATTTTCATCATGCATTTTCAACACACTTCCTTTCAGTTATGATTGTAGAATATCATTGATACGTTTCAACATGTAAGTTGCGATCAAACAGATATATGCTTTCACAATGTTTCCATCTGCTTCATATTTTTCGCACATTGGTAATAGTACGGGTTTTCCCGCGATCGCACGATCAATTGCAGTCGGAAACTTTGTGATTCTACCAATATATTTTGATGAGTTGATATCGGTTAATTCATTTCCTTCTTTTGTAATGAATACATACAAAATCAAATCAATAATTTTACCAATATCCTTTTTATCGACCTTTTGTGCAAAGTCGTATAATGTGTCAATCTTCACATTCTTCCAATTGGCGATACCTTTATAAAGTTCGCCCTTCTTGGTATATAATGAATCACCACCAGAAATCTTTCGAACAAGATTATCACGAATCTGAATGAGCTGTTTCTTTTCCACATACTGTTCATCATCATCCGTGATATCTGTTCCAATACTATTTCTGGCTTCGCTATCTGCAAAGTATCGATTTCCCAAAGAACGTAAATCTTGTCGGAAAGAATTTCGAATACGGTTCAATACATCCGCAACAATCTGTGGTGAAATATACAATGACATCTTTGTTCGATAGAATGCATAACCCGTTTCAACACGATCACCAATCCAGTTGATCATGTTTTCACAACGAACAAGATTCCATGAACGATCCAGATGTTGATATGTATATGCCATTGTTGATTCTTCCGGATGTGGATAATGGAACTGGTATTCCAATGAAGCTGCATAAATCGTCAATCCCAATTGTTGACGTGCGGAGTCACGCAGATTATTACGATCCTCTTTGATTTGTTTTGGTATATTGGTTAACATATCGCAGTATACCAAAACACACACATGAACAACATTTGTTGGATATGAGACAATTGTAAAGAATTCTTTT
>Ga0265300_10001157_pt1 | contig 25655 bp, 15 predicted proteins | sample AusTroGonzalo_MG_FD_193482 | JGI IMG/M metagenome (GOLD analysis project Ga0265300, IMG submission 193482) | Bovine rumen microbial communities from tropical cattle in Woodstock, Queensland, Australia - Gonzalo_03 | ecosystem: Host-associated > Mammals > Digestive system > Stomach > Rumen ...
CTAAAATGGCCGCCGAACTTAAGCCCGTTGCGCCTGCACCAGTCACGCAGCGGAAGGAGATATCTCTCCACGAGAAGATCGCCAATTACCTCCATGCAGTCAAGCCGCCGCTCCACGTCGTCGCCTCCCGACAGGTACTGTGACGCGAGCACCCCGGGCATGAACGGCACGACGTCGTATCCCTTCCTGCGCTTGAACTCCTCCGCGAAATCGGCGCACCACGGCAGCATCGGATACCAATACCAGTTGCGGACGTCAGGCTCGTCGGTGAACGCAAACCTGACCGTCCCGCCGAAGTCGCCGCCGATCTTTTCCCTGTACCGTTCGTAGGTGATGTCGATGAACCGCTCCGTGGCCCCCTTCTCGATTATCGAAGGATACGAGCCCCTCCCTGGCGTGTAGTCGATTGCATGCACGCCGAATGGCTTGTCGCCCTCAATTCCCAAGCCGATTCCACGCGCGCGGAACTTTCCATCGCTGTCGCTTGCCGCCACGAGTCCGCATGCTCCTCCGGACGGCCATCCGCCTTCGTCGTAGAGCCAGGAATGCATCCCAAGGGACTTCGCGTGCTCAACCACCTTCGCATAAACATCGAGGTATCCGGGCGTCAGGTAGTCAGGCTCCATCTCCGACATATAGATGCCTGGACGGAACGCCTTCGGAACCGGATGTATGCATACGTTCATGACCCCGTTGGACGCCATCACGTCAAGCTGTCGGCAAAGCTTGTCCGCATCAAGCCGAGAATTCCACATCCAGAAGAAAGACGGGGAAAACTCAGGTAGCGGGGCTCTATACGTCTCGGCGGAAAAGCCTTCCGCCTGTTCGCGGCTTCCGCCGAAGACCGCGAACGCAGCCAGTGCCACGATTGAAGAGGCTAAAGTTCTATTCGGTTTCAAGATACCACACCCTCGGTTTGTTGGATGAAAGTTCAAATCTGTCGGTGTTCTCGGCAACGGTCTCGCCCGTCATCACGTCGCAGATCTTCGAATAGCGGCGCTCAAGAACGATTTCCAGCTTGCCGGTCTGCGCCATCTGGCCCGTCATCACGATGCTCTCCGGCGGAATCGTGCCGTCTTTTCCGGAGAACACCATAAGATAGCGCGAATCGCGACGCACCATAAACCCTTTTGGCGCGAACGCATGGCAGCCGACGGACTCCAGAAGCTCAACCCACTGATCGACCTTGTTGCACGGCATTCCAAGGAACACGGAGACAGTTCCGTCGTCAAGACGCTTCCATGCAAACGCCGCCGTTCCGTCATCCGACCACGTGGCTATCGTCTCTGCGGCGGGATCGTCCGCAAACACGCGCGGCGACTCCTTCCATTCAGGGCTTACCTTGAAAGGCGCATAGCCTTCGCCGCCGCCAATCCGCTTCGCCGTGAACGGACGCTTCTCGCGGCAGAATCGCAGATTGATGCCGGTCAAGTCGCGCATCGACTTCTCGGACCATCCATTGGCGGTGGAGAGCGCAGGAGTCGCGCACCATATCGAAGCGGAGCCGTCCTTGCGTGCCTTTGCCGCAGCGGTGCGCAGGGCGGGCGTATCGTAGCACGTGTTGAGAAAGACGACTGCGCGGTATGGCTTCGGCGAAGCCAGGTAGTCCTCGGGAGCGAGAAAGTCGTACGCATAGCCGCTGAAGTTGAGCGTCTGCAACGGGAAGGTCACGAGATTGTCCTGATAGGAGGCAACCGCGCGATATTGCGGGGGGCCTTCGCGCCACACCTCATTCACGTCGAATATCACGGCGACGTCCGCCGCACGCTGCGGAGGCGACGCGAAGTTCTTCTCCCAAACGCGCTCTGACGCGGCAATCGGCTCCATCGCCTCTTCGCAGTTGAACCACTTCACGTTCCGCTTCCCGAAATCGACGGAGTGCCATCCCGTGCCGAGCATCCTCGCGTTCATCACGAACTTCGAAACTGTCGAGCGCGTTTCCTCGGGCGTGCGGCAGCACCACTTGGGTTCGCCCTGTCCTGGCGCAAGCCCAAGATGCGTGCGCACGTCTCCTTCGATAGAGGCTATCTTTCCATACCGGTGGAAGACGCTGGGAATCTGGCGATGGAGACCGTCGGTAAGGTTGTAGCCGCGCGTCGTGGCCTTCATGTAATCTACGTACGGGCTCGCGAGCAGTTCCTCGAAGCGGGCCGTGCTGCCCTCTGGCTCGTATGAGAGGATTACGTAGCCGTAGTAAGCCCCTGCGAGCCGTCCCGGAAACGCCTCCTTCACGGCCTTGCAGAACCCGAGCTCGTAGGCGTTGAACTCCCTTTGGTACGCATCGAGGAAATCCGCCCTGCGCACGTCGCGCGGATCGCCGAGGTCGCGCAGGAACGCGCCGGAGCCGCAGCGCTTCACCTTGTCTGGCACGGTCGCCGTGGCAAGCGTAACGGTCTCGTCGCCCCACGCCTTCCGCAATGCCGCGTCGGTTCCGTATTTCTCGGCAAGGTAGGCGCGGAACGCCTCGGTCATGCGCTTGCCGGTATCGGGCATGGAGTGGCAGCCGTAGGGCATTCCGTCGCCTGAGCCGCCATAGCCGTCATGCATGCCAATCACTCGCCGCCCCCATGGCTGCCTGCGGCAGAATTCGCCAAGCGCAAGAACAAACCTGCGCACTTCGTCGCGGTAGGCCTTCGACGCAAAGGACGGAACCCTGGGATTCCCAGAGTAGTCGCCCCAGCCCGTCCGCCCGGGCTTCTCGTCGGCAAATGCAACGCATTCGTCGGGATGGGCGTTGATCCATGCCTTAACCCCCATCTCCCTCAGCGCATACGCGAAATATACGTACGCCTCCGGCCAGATCGAAAGATTGTGGCGTATGGCCAGGTCGAGCGCGGAGAAATCGAATTGCCCTTTGCCGCTCTGGAACGTGTGGTTCGCAAATATCTCGAACGCCGGTATCCCGGCCTTGCGCCCGCGGGCAAGCGTTTCGTCCTGAGCTGCGGATGACATGGGGTGCACCGTAGTGAGCCTGTCCGGGGGGAGCGGCCTGCCGCCGTTGATGGAGATGCCTGGCGTGGTGCCAGAATAGACCACGCGGACAGACGTATCCTCCGGCTCGGAGAGAAGCTGTTTCTCGGGGAAACCCTTGGTCAGCATCTTAACGTATTTCCCATACTCGTCTGGCGTCATGTACAGCTTCGGAACGTTGCCGTAGGTCGACCACGGAGTCGTGCGCACGTCGCCCTGGCTCCACGCCGGCTTCCACGAGGAGTCGTCAAAGCCAGGCTCCTTCCAGCCGGCCGCCTCCACGGGCGAGCCCTTCACCATGTCAGGGCTTGAAAACAGCATAATCTTGCGTCCATCCTCGAACTCCACCTCTCCGCGCAGAATGAGACCGTAAGCGCCTTTCGCGTTGCGCTCCATCGCAAACGCGAGCACATTCTCGCCCTGCCTCACAAGAGGTTTGAGATCGACCCCGCTCCCCTTCACATGGCCGAAGGTATTAAGACGCGGCCACGGCCTCGGGGATATCTTTGCGCCGTTGAAGGAATTTTCGCAGCGCTTGTCTGCGAACTGGTAGAACCATGCGCTCTTCACCGCGCCTTTCACGTCGAACTTGAGCCGCATGTATGCGCTCATCGGCGGATTGTCCGCCGGCTCCGCCCAAAGCCACTGAGCCTTCGACACCGATTCCGGCATCGCAACGGCAGTTATGGCCGATAGCATCGCCGCAGTAAAAACCGCTTTAACCATATTCATTTTCACACCCTCCCTTAATCATCCACTCCCTTGTCGTCACCTTGCGATGTCATCGAGGACTCTCTCCGCATCGTCGCCGAAATAGAAGAGCCACGACGAATGGAGCGGCGCGTCAAACGAGAACTTATCCGCATCCTTAGCCACGACGCGGCGGTTGAAAACGTCCAGCACCGTGGTGCGCTTTGGAAGCGTTACGGCCTTCCGTCCCGCTAACCTCGCATGAAGCGTAAAGAGAGAGCCATCAGCCTCCATCGGGTCGTCGGTGGCGGAATAGACATGCACTCCGGCGCGAGCGTAGATGTCGCGCAAGGTATCGGCCTTAAGGAACGTGTCGCCTTCCGTGACGCCCGAAGCCGCCTTAAAGCGCATCTTCCCTGCGACGATGTCCGGCTCGATATAGAGCTTGTAGCGGCCAGGATGCTCGGCAAGGTCTTCGGCGAGAACGAAGTCAACCGGCGCACCTGCGCAGGCAAGAGCCGTGTAGTTGAACCTGAACACATCCGTGAAACCTGGCAGACATGCGGCATCCTCAACACTCACCGAACCATCAGGGTTGTATCGCTGCATGGAGAAGCCTGCGGCGCGGGATTTAACTTTCACGGCCGGCGTTGTCTTGATCGCCTCTTCGCTTATTACGTATGCAACCTCGGCGTTACGCGGCGTCTTGTTCGCAAGGCACCGTTCGCCGAGCTTGCGAATCTTCGCCATGTCGTCCGTGAACTCGGGGTAGTCGAACTCCGTCCCCTCGCATAGCGCAAAGAAGAAAACTGGTTCATGGCGGCAGAGCGCAACTCCAGCATTGCGACGGACAATGCCAATCGTCTGTTCAAGAGTATGCGTCTGCCAGTTGTTGCCGTTGTAGGGGCCGTTATGCGTGCGCGTATCGTCCTCTATTACGGGCACCACGCCGTTCGCCGCAAGCGTTGCGAACGGCTTCATTTCGCCGCAAGTGTCGCCAAGCCGCCTCACCTGGTATGGTTGCGGCGACATAAGGAAATCTACGGCCTTCGCGTCAAGCAGATGCTTGAGCGCGTAATGCGCGCGCATTTGGCTGCGACCCGTAGCATGCATTGTCATCGAATACCCGTAGTATGTGCCTATGAGCTTCCCGGGCCCGGCAACTTCGCGAGCCTTGCGAGCGAGGCGGATAATGTCGTCCGCAACTGCGCGCGAATAGAAATCGTAGTATGCGGCCGTCTTCGCGCGCGCGGCGGGATCGGAAGACGCCCTCTCCACCGGCGACGGTATACGCGAATCGCTCCATTCAGGATGGTTCTCCCTCACATACTCTGAAAACGCCCTCTGCGCCGCAGGAGAGAAATCAAGTTCACGTCCATGCGAGGGGGTCCACCCAAGCCATTCCGTCGTATTCCCAGAATTGAGCCTGTAACCAATGATGCGGTTCGCGTAAGGAGCCGATTCGAGATACCGTATCGCCTTTACCATGGCGCGTTCCATCGCGTCGATTGCGGACTTCGAAGCGAACGAAAAGGCGGCCGCGCCAGGCATCACATGTTCACACTTGTCGTCCATACACATTTCGCCAGGATGGTTCGCGATCCAGTCTCGCGGCGGATAGAGAGCAAGATCCCACATGAAATATGCATCATCGCCGTTCGCCCGGCGGTACATCTCGGCCTGACGGTCAAACACTGAAGGATCGAACCCTTCCTCCGAAAGCCACCACTCGTCGCGCGAATCGTAACTTCTGCTGTACACCGTCACCACCGAGAGCGGCGCCGAGGAATGGCGTGGCACGCTGTCCGGCCGTGCACGCTGGCTCACGCCGCCCCAAAGCGCAAAAAATGGCTTGCCGTCCAAATGGAACTGCGGCGCACCCGCGATCATGCGCACATCGGCGTGTACGCGCTTCCCCTTGAACGGGCCGGCCCTATGGCATGTGAAGGCAGCCTTTGCGACTGCACCCGAAACGCACGAGAGCCCCGATTCCACGACAAGTTCGTATTTGCCATCCGAAAGATAAAGAGGCAGCAAGAACGGAAAGTCGAGCATCCACCCGCCATCCGACCCGGCCTTGATGCATTCACCGCCAAGCGTAACATCCTCATGCCAGAAATCGCCGCCATTACGCCTGACGGCCATTCCGACCTCAAGCGGCGCGAGAGGAAGAGGCCCCTTGAAGAGAAAACGCACTCTCACCCGGCTTCCGGCGACAGCTTCGCCCGGCTCCACAGAACCGGACACGAACTTATGAAGCTTGGCGAAGTCGATATAGGAGAGTCTCCGGACGTACGAAAACGGCTTTGCCGGCGGCGGAGGCTGCTCCACGACATCATTCCACGTCTTTCCGCCGTCGCCTGAAACGCGAAACGACGAATCAGTGTCGATGCGCTCGTGACTTCCATCGGGATAGCGGACAAAGAGCTCCGCAAGAACACCTCTCTTTTTTGCAGTCCGCCAGGGATAGACGAAGTCGATCTCGTTGCGGCCCGCTTCGAGTCGTCCGCCGACTTCCGCCACCGTCGGGTGCATCCAATCGGCGTTCCCCGCGACGACTTCGCCGTTCAGCTTGAGCTTGGCGCCGCCGACGCCTATAAACTGCGCCCACGCCTCGACAGGCTTTGCCTTCAGGAAAACGGAACGACGGAAGATGTATTCATTGACTCCGTCGGCGCAATTGTCCTTGGGCGACTTTATGAGCTGCCCCTTGAAATACGCGCCCTTGACCATGCGCGGCGACGGCGTCGTAAACTCCGGTCTCACCGGCATCCACACTCCCTCGTCAAGAGGAGCGGCAACAAGAGACGATGCCATCATTGCCGGAAGAAGCATCAATGACATCATGTCTGAAAGCTTCATTTTCACTTCTCTCCTTGAATTCACCTGACACCCTTATTCTTCGTATCGGCCAAACCCAACCTGATATAGCCGCCAGACGGAACGGCTACTCTCGAAATGCCGCCAACAACAGGCGTGGAGATCGCACTCTCCCTCCCCTGCGCGTCGAATGCCGCCACCGAAGTTGGCGTCGAAGTCAACTCCAAAACCACCTCGTCGCACCCTGTGCCATTGAGAACATAGACGGTTCTATCAAGCGTGCCGCACGGAACGACCATGCCAGAAACATATACGCCAAAGATCCGTTCGGTCTCGCTCTCCGCCTCCAAGAGCGGATACTGAGATTCGGGATTGTACGCACGAAACGAGCTTTTCAGCAAGGTGTCCCGATGTTGTTGAGAAAAGGCAAGCCAGTGGCTGATAACATCTCTGTGCGGCTGGGGCAGGTCGCGAAGCATCATGGAATACTGGATGACGCCAAACATGGCGGAAAGTATCGAGCGGGCCGCAGCCTCGGGAGAATCTGTCGGATGCCATTCAAGCATATCCGCATGGACGGCCGATTGCCCGGCCGTCAAACGGATGTTTGCTATTCGCATGCGGTTTCCCTGCGAATCGCCAGGGCAGTCGGCAGCCCTCATCATATTGCCGAACTGGCGAATGGCCGGGCCTATATACCATTGACGGAACTCAAAAAGTAGATTGGGTTTTATTTTAGACAATGCTGCATGCACATCCGACATCAGACGGTTTACAGCATCAGGTAGAGAACGGATATCGCGCCCGGCATAGTTCTCGGCCACAGCCGGATCCTCGCCGTCGAACTTGAACGAATCTATAAAGTCAAGCTTGAAGCCGTCAATATCCCACTCCTTGAGTGCTGCAACGTATGTGTTGACGAGAAACTCGCGAACTTCGGGGAATCGCGGATCGAGGACCGCAGCGCCTATCCGCTCTATCTCATAGAGGTACTTTCCGGAAAACCTGGTCCAGTTTGCGCTCTTCTTACCGACGAACGGAACGGCGTACCAAATGACGTATTTAAGCCCCATATTATGCACCCGCCGAACATGCTTGGGCATATCCGGGAATCGACGCGGCGAAATCCGCCAGTCGCCGCAAAATGCATAGCCCCTCATCGTGTCATCCGTCTGCCAGCCATCGTCGACAATCAGAACCTTCATCCCCATTTTCGCGGCGATCGCGCACTCGTCCTCGATGTCTTTCGCAAATACGTTCTGGTGGAAAGAATACCAGCTCGAGTAGATCGGGTCGAACGCCGCGTCAGGAACGATGCATGGCTCAAGGCCGGCAGTGCGGGCAATCCACGAGGCGGCATCCCGAACCGCATCGCTCCAGAATATGTCGCGCGCGTCGAATCTGATGCGCACTTCGTATTTCCGGCACGGCGCGTCCTTCCGGGTGAAGAACCGGAATCCGCCGGTGACGAGGCAATTTTCCTCCCGTAGCGCAGCCCGCCACTCCACATGTTTCAAGGCCTCGGAACAGGCCATGGTGAAACGGTTGCGGTTGTTGCCGTTGTGTATGGCGCAGAGCGGCTGGCCATGTGCGATGTCGCTCGACATCCAGCCGGCAAAGGCAGGCTTTATGTACTGCCGATCTGCGAAATCTGTCCAGACATGATGCATGTCGCGCTGCGGGAATTCAAAAGCCACATCGAAACGCGGCGGAACGGACTCACAAGGCGCCGAAATGCTGATAGTCAGCTCTTCAGTTCCGCCGGAAACATCACGTTGAACATCAAAGTTCCACTCGCCTGCATCCTCGCATGCTACCCGCACGTCACCGGCGCAGGTCGCAGGCACAACGGTGTTGAATTCTGCCGCATCAAGAGCCTCAACAATAAGCAGGCTTGTGAAGAGAGCACAGTATTGCTTGAAGCACATACACACACCTGTGCAACCACTTATCTGTAGATGAGCACAAAGCCATTACGGATGAGACGCAATTCGCCGCCGCGCACCTGCGCCCGGAGATGCGAAGTGACATTTCCGTTCTCGCGGATGGTCCACCTCGCGAGATTGTCGGCGTCGGTGCATCCGGCAAAAATGGAGGAGAACACCATATCATCCTTTGTCTGCACGTTCTCGACCGCTATTTCTCCGTTCGCGGCAAAAGCGGCGTTCTTGATGGTACCGGCTCCTGCGGCATCAAGCTTCAGCTTCGAGAACGTGATTTGCGCGCCCTGGCATTCAAGCACCGCGCCGGATGCGACCGAAACGGCACCAGCCATGTTGTTCAGGAACGGATAAGCGTTCTGCGCCACGCGCGAGGCGATTGTGTTGCAGTTGGTGTGTCCATTGGGCACGCCCCGCCCGTCAAAAGCCCATTGGCATTTGTCCGCTCGCATTGGCACATTAGCCGCCAACGCAAGCTGTTCCCAATTCGCACCGTTCGCGCTTCCATACAACGCACTGGTTTTTATGTTGTACTGCCTTGTTGTACCCGCGACCCCCGTCATTCCATAGTAATCGGAATAATCCCACGAAGCGGCTTCTCCAGCGCCTTCGGCAAGGCGCATCTCTATGTAGTGCCACGTTTCCGGCTTGTCTTCCTGTGGCACAAGCCCATATCCTGTATCACCGTCTTTAGTCGTATAAAAGATTCGTAGCCCCGCAAGATTTGACTTGCCATCAAAAAGCCTTGCAAGCGATGAAACTCCTCCATCAGGAACACTGACAAACCCATAGCGTTTGAAGTGGGTGGCGAACGCCGCCTGTCCCGGCTCAAGATCCTGGTATTCGTCGCAATACGCAAGGTCTCTATTAATACGTGTGCCACTGGCATTGAAAAGGCCAAACTCGCAAGGCCGAATCTTTACAGTATGAGTATCAGGGGTTGTGCTGGTGGCATAGTTGCTGCGAATCTGCCACTTGTGCCATGTGTAGGGCTGGTCGTTGATATTCTGGAGGATAAGCGTTCCTGCCTTGACCGCTATGTCGCCGCGGATATCGTTCGTACCCGAAACAATCCATGTGCCTGAGCCTTCCTTCGCAAGCGATACAACCCCTGCACCAACGTCAGTTATATCGGCAATGAGATTGGTCTTCGTACTATTCCCGTCAAGCGTAAGTGTCTTCGCACCAGCGCTGCGTGAACGTACCTTCCCCGTCCAAAAGCGATGGGATGTGGAGTTCTTGAACCGTGCATCGCCATCAAGTACATACGGACGCGTGAAGCAATATGCGGAATTGTCTCCCGTGTACTCAAGCGTTCCTTCCGAAGCCACACCCGCGATGGAATCGGAGGCCTCGGCACCCAGCACCATCGCATAGTCAGTCACGCGCTTGTTCGCCGGAGGAACGTCATCATCATTGTTTGCATAGCCTTCGACATACAAGGTCGTAGCGAAGCCTAACGCCGACTGCACACCCACCTCTTCAATGGAATCTGCCTGAAGAGTCCCTTGTTGGATGTCGAACACCCCCAGAAGTTTCCTGTTTTTATTGTGCATAAAACGCCATTTACCGGTTCCTGTCTTGATGATTGATACGGGGTTGGAGCAAATATTAAGCCATGACGACTCAATGGGGCAGTCTACCACACAGGCAGAAACGGTGTTTGAACCTGTAAGCACTATGGTGCCTATCCCATATTTCCATCTGACAGGGCTCCATTGACCGATAAAGTGCAATCCACCATACGCACCGCCATCAAGAAGCATCGACACATATGAATCACCACCGACCTGCTGCGGAAACCAGCGAAACTCCTTGTCGGTCGTCTCCCCATTCCCGAGATAACCCCATCCGCCGCCGCGCGAATCTACATTAAGGGTACCATTCGTACCGATGGAGGATGGTTCGCCTACCATACCAAACTTCATCACGGCCGTATATCCCGTGTTGGTCGCGTATGAATAGTATCCTCCAAACACGGTCGGCGCGTAAGCCATTACGGAATTCGTCCCTTCAAGAAAAACGCGCCCCGAGGAAAAATAATAGACGCCTTCATCAAACACACCCTCGAAATGACTCGGACCGCCATACTGCTGATTTATGATGCGCAACTGTCGCCTTACGCTGTCGCCAGTCGTTACCGTACCTTTACCCGTAAGCCGAGTGAACTGATTGTAGAAAGCCGGGTTTCCTGTTGAAAGGCAGATTGTTGCGCCTTTCTCGACATGAATCGCACTCATATACTCATACGCGTTTTTCGTGCCAGGAATATTCTGGGGGAGTCGCCAGGTTCCCTCCTCCACCCTGACCGGCATCTGGTGTCGCCCCGAAATGGTGGTGTCTTCAGGATACTTGGAACCATCGCCGACGGTAATTCGTCCTTTGCCTTTCTTGACGATGAGTCCGCTGTAGAACTGTCCGTTGCCCTTCGGATACTCCCAAAGACCTCTGAACTTGCAGTCGAAAAGCGCGTCGCCACCTTCGGGCACCGTGATTTCAAGTACGCTATTCGTATGCGTGAAGCAGAGATACGACAGGTTCGACATGATGTTGAACGACGCCGTATCGGAGCTGTTCAGATACACGGTGGCACTCGCAGGAATGACAACGACATCGTTGGCACTCGGCACGAAGCTCGTGTCCGTGTAGCTGTTGGCGTCGTTCCAGTTGCTCGCACCGTTCACGAGCGTATTGGTGCGCACCACGGCGGACGCAGAGACGGCACAGGCCATTGCGGCAACTGTCAATGCGAAGCGGAAGATTGCAGAATTGCGTGCTGAATACATGTCTGTTCTCCTTAGAATTGACTATGCTAAAGAGTATAGCACAGCCCGCCCAATCAGAAAACCTCCCCAAATGGGGAGTATGGGGAATCTCATCGTTTAGAAGGAGAAATCGTCTTACCTGAAAAGGTCTTCAAGAGTGACTACATTCGTAATCATCGCCCCATTCGCATTGCGTTTAAGCCCATATGTCGTCACAAGAGTAGGCAGAATGCCCTTGCGCGTCTTGGTAGCGGTCCTGAACTGCTCAATGCGGCGGAGCAACTTTACCTTTTCATCCTGACTGAACGAGTATACATCAGGGGCGTATTTCATTTCACAGGCGTTGATCATCCGGTCGCCACGATCTATAACCATGTCTATCTGTGCCCCCCGCTCACGATTCCCCTTGGCAAATCCTCGCCACGAATACACGTCCGCAAGGATGCCAGATATGCCAAGCGAACGCTTTATCTGGTCTATGTGTTGCAGGCATACGCGCTCAAACGCAAGTCCCCGCCAGCTGTTGACCCTTGGCTGGTTGAGCGAGAACGACCAGAAACGCCCGTCATTTCCCGTGCGGCCCCTGAGAAACTGGAAGTGAAAGAGCGTGTAGTTGTCTATCAGCTGGTACACGGCACCTTTTTTTGCCGTCCCGAATGCACAGTAACGACGAAGGAATCCGCAATCGGTCAGTTCCTCCAGGCATGAAGACACATCTCCGCTTGACACTTCGCCAAGCCCCTTGACCACATCCTCTCGCGTCATACCCGCCTTTCTCTCGCCGAAGAGGTTTATAATGGAAAAGTGGCGCGTCGGGTTCTTGAACAGAGATCGGAATACGTTTTCGAACTCCATCCGCAGCTCGGCGCACTCTCCAAAGAACATGGAATCAAAATTCTGCGCGGCGCTCTTCCCCTCTTCGAGAAGGCTCCAATAATAGGCGACTCCGCCGAACGCCATGTAGCACTCGAGAATCTGCTGCCGGTCAAACCCCAAATGCTTGTACGCCGCATACTGTTCGCATTCCGCGAGGGTGAACGGGCGAATCGGCAGCTGCTGCGTCACCCGGTTGTGGAGACCTCCACGATTACGAAGCACTTTCTTGACGATCCACGACGTCGCCGATCCGCAGATCACGAGAAGTATGTCCTTCCGAAGACAGGCCCACGAGTTCCAAAACTGCTCAAAGGCGGGAAGGAATCCGGATTTCGGCGTGTCGAACCAAGGAAGTTCGTCGAGAAACACGACTTTCTTTCCACCCTCTTTGGCTTCAAGCAAGTCAGACAACGCGGAGAACGCCTGTATCCACGAGCGCAAAACCTTGCACTTTGAAAGCCCTTGCCGACGCAATGCTTCCCTGAAGCTCTCTAATTGAGTTCTCTTGTCTGCCTTCTCCATGCCTGAATGGTGAAATGCAAAATTGCCGTTGAAAACCTCATTGACAAGAAACGTCTTTCCGATACGTCGACGACCGTATATCGCCACAAACTCCGACTCCTCCGACGCATATCTGCGCCGAAGTTCCTTTATTTCGTTCTCGCGCCCTATCATGGATTAAGCCTCCGTTTTGTCATCTTCAACATTTAAGTCGCGAGTATTATACCACATTTGATATGATTTGGGGGATTTAATCTAATATTTTTTTAGATAAACCCCCAAATGTTGGGTCTTGAAATGAGATTTGGGGGTTTTGATGCGAAAACAATGCGCATCTAACAGAAACTCAAAACTGGGAACAGGAATCCACCTCCCCAAATGGGGAGTATAGAGATGTCGCGAAAAACAGCGGCAATATGATATACTTGATTTCTATGAAACAAGGTTGGCTTGCATTGGCGCTTGCGGGCGCGGCTGTCGCGCATGGCGGGGTAGTATCGGACTTTCTTTCCAAAAGCACGGAAGAACGAGTTGCCATATTTGCAGATCCCGCGCAGAAGGCGAAGTTCAGGGACGTTACGCCTCGCCCGGAAGACGGCCCGCCACGCTTCATGGCCGTTGACAGCGTGCCCAACATGCGCGATATCGGCGGGTGGGAGGGGCTCAATGGCCGGCGTGTACGGCTCGGGCTCGTTTACCGAAGTGCCGCGTTCGACACCGGCGTTCGATTCCGCCATGAGAAAGGGTACGAGTACCGCTTCGGGCTGGATCCGGTGACAGACGACGAAAAGTCCAACATAAAGCCGAGTGTCAGGAAGATATCGGACAAGGGAATCCACGAGCTTGTGAATGTTCTCGGCATACGCAGCGATCTTGACCTACGCTCTCCGCACGAATGCTTTGGGATGAAAGGCTCTCCGCTCGGCGATGGCGTAAAATGGTTCCATTGTCCGCAGCTGGCCTACGGCCGTCTCGGGGATGAGGACGCCCGACGCGCATTCGCCGCCGCGTTCAGGGTCTTTCTCGACAGGTCCAACTACCCGATTGTGTTCCATTGCGCGGGTGGCGCTGACCGCACGGGCGCTGTCGCGTTCATGGTCAATGGAATCCTCGGCGTGTCGCTGGACGACCTGCGCAAGGACTGGGAGCTCACTGCGTTTGGAACGAGCCACGCCGTGAACCCCGGCTTCACGCACAAGGCCAGGTTCGACCGCATGGTCGCCGTCGTCGATCGCCAGCCTGGTGCGACGCAGACCGAAAGGATCGTCTCCTATGTGAAGTCCTGCGGCTTTACCGACGCCGACATATCCCGCGTCCGCGAGATCATGCTTGAACCTATACGCGACATGGAAACTAGCGTGCGCAGCCAGGCACCCCAGAAGGCACGATGAAGCGGATTTCATTCATCTTGCTTTCCCTGCTTGCGCTCTGCGGATTCATCTCCGCAGAAGCGAACACTGCCATCCACAACGTCGCAGAGCTTCGGGACGCTCTCTGCCGCAAAAGTTCCCTTGGAACGGAATTTGAGCTGAAGGCGACTGCTCTTTCCGCGCCACCCGACAGGAGAACCGCTTTTATAGTCATGGATGAAAGCGGCAGGGCTCCTATAATCAACATGCGCGATACGGGCGATCCAAGTTTCGAACCTGGCGACCTGCTTCTGATAACAGGCCGGATAGAACGACGCAAGGCGAAGCACCCCAACGATCCGGCCCTTAACGCAAACTGCTGGAACGTCATCGTCCTTTCGCACGGGAAGCCTCCAGAGCCGGTCCAGATCGCTGCGGACGACATCTACCGCGACGACCTGTTGTATCTCCCGGTCTGCATCAACGGAATCCTGATCGACGTTCGCAAAGACGAAATCGACTCGGAGTTCCTTCAGTTCGTGATAGACTGCTCGAACAGCACGATATACGCAGCAGCCTACGCCAGGCTTTTCACAAACTCCCTTGAATCCATCAAAAAGCTCATCGGCGCAACCGTTACCTTCAACGGAATCCTCACCAGCGGTGGCGGACTGCGCACCCACTTTATCCGATACATCATGCTCCATGACGAGAATTCCCTTGTAATGATCAAGCCCCCTTCTGACGACCTCTTCCGCGCGCCGCCAATCGGCGACACGACAAGGATTTCCCCAGAGGCGGTCGTCGCGCTTGGGCGCCGCCGCGCCGTCGGGCGTGTCCTCGCCGTGTGGAACGGCAACACCGTGCTCATGCGAACGGAATCCGGGAAAGCGATGAAGGTCGCCCTTCTCACGGCTCCGCCATCCGTCGGCGATTGCATCGAAGCGGCGGGATACGTCGAAACCGACCTTTTCAACATAAACCTCGCCTCCGCCATCTGGCGTCCGGCGACGTTGCCGACGCAACTGGCGGAAGAAACAATAGACATCTCGCCGCGAGAATTGCTTGTCGGAAAAATCGGGAGCCTGGAATACAGGGCGGAATATCACGGAAGGACAATACGGCTTAAAGGCACCGTGCAGGACGTTTATTCTGGCGAACGCTCCGAAAAAAGAATAGTCATTTCATCCGACGGATACGCCATCCCGGTGAACTGCAGCGCCGTGCCCGACGCAATTTCCAAAATATCCATAGGAAGCCGCATTTCCGCAACAGGCGTATGCATAATGGACACCGAGAACTGGAGCAAGCACTCCACCCTTCCGCAGACACGCGGGCTTTTCGTCGTAGTGCGCTCGCCAGACGACATCTCCGTCCTCGCCCGGCCGCCGTGGTGGACGCCCTTCAAGTTGATGGTGGTCATCGGCGTGTTGGCGATGCTGCTTGTCGCAATCCTCATCTGGAACGCATCTCTCCGCATTCTCTCCGAGCGGCGCGGCCGCGAAATGTACCGCAGCCAGATTGCGAGGGCGAAGTCTGAGCTGAGGATCGACGAGCGCACGCGCCTCGCAGCGGAACTCCACGACCACCTCGCCCAGAACCTCACCGCGATCTCCTACCAGATCGGTTCCGCCGAGCGCTCGCGCGCAGTCGATCCGGAAGCCTCCGCCCGCCACCTTGAGACCGCAGGCCGCATGCTCGGGTCGTGCCGGACGGAACTCAGGCGTTGCCTCTGGGACCTCAAGAGCGACGCGCTGGACGAGGCGGACGTCGGCCGGGCGATCAGGAAGTCGGTCGAGCCGATAGCGGGCGACGCGAACGTGCACATCGATTTCCGCGTTCCCCGCGCAAAGCTCTCTGACTCGGCCCTTCATGCCACGCTTAGCATTTTAAGAGAGCTTGCGTCAAACGCCGTCAACCACGGGCACGCCAAGAACATCAGGATCTCGGGCGAGCTCGCGCAGGGGACGCTGCGCTTCTCGCTGGCTGACGACGGCGAAGGATTCAGCACTGCAAACGCGCCCGGGCTGGACGAAGGCCACTTCGGCCTCGACGGAGTGCGGGAGCGCATCCGCCGCCACAACGGCGAAATGTCGATCGAATCCTCTCCCGGCAATGGCACCACGGTATCCATGACTATGAAATCAAGAGACAACGCGAACGCATCATGAAAACATCCAAGACAAGAATCCTGATTGTCGACGACCACGCCCTGATACGACGGGGGCTTGCAGATCTCATCCGCTACGAAAAAGACCTCGTGGTAGTTGGCGAAGCAAGCGACGGAGAGGCAGCCGTCTCCGCCGCAGCGGAGAAAAAGCCCGACGTTGTCATAATGGACCTCATGATGCCTGTCATGGACGGCGTAGAGGCGACGCGGCGCATCAGGGAATCAGTACCAGACGCGAAGATACTCATCCTTACCACGTTCGGCACCTCGGCGGACGTCTCCCGCGCGATTGCAGCCGGTGCCTCCGGGGCAATCATGAAGGACGCGTCGATGGAAGACCAGCTCGCCGCAATCAGGACTGTCGCCGCAGGCGGAACGGTGTTCCCGCCGGAGATAGCGCGGATCGCGCAGGAGGACCCTCCGCCAGAGTTCACTCAGCGCCAGATGGTGATACTTGAATCTACCGCGCGCGGTCTCACCAACAAGGACATCGCCGTCATGCTCGGCATATCCGCCGACGCCGTCAAGCAACACCTTCAGGCCATCTGCGCCAAGCTTGGCGCGGCGAACCGCGCGGAAGCCGTCGCCATCGCGCTTAAAAAGCATCTTCTTAAGGCATAGAGTCCGGCAGCCTTGCCGCGAGGCAGGGGACGCGCGAGAGCAGCTTTGCGACTCCGACGTGTCTGGCGAGGCATCAGGCCAGGGCGGCCTTTACTTCGCGCAGGACGCGGGGCGCAGTGCCGATGGCGAACCTGTCAGCGACGACAAGAAGGTCGTCGTCGGTGATTTTCGACTGCTTGCCGTTGACCTTTATCGCATGAAAGTCGTGCCATCCGCACCAGGGATCAAGCACTTCCTCCGCCTCTTCTGGAGCACCGCCATTGATGTCGTATGCGGGCGCCAGCTCCCACCGTCCGTTCTCGCGCATCATGAACGAAAAGTTCTTCGTGTGATCGTCGCTCTCGTCCGCCAGGACGTTGAACGCCATGCGCCTGAACATCTGCTCCTTGGTCTCGTAACCAAGCGCAAGGTCGTCGATCACCGAGAAGATGTTGTCATAGGAACAGACATCAGAACCCATGCCAGTCGGAAGATGCGCGATTGCGGCAAGTGTCTGGACATGGTATCTTGTCTGCCCATTGCGGTCAAAGCGCTTCGTCATGAAGTGCTCAATGCCGTCCAACTCGAAAAGGCGACACTCGCTGGTCTCTATTCCGGCGGCTCGAGCCTTCTGCATTATGTCATATTCGCATCTTCCGCGGTATGGGTATTCCGGCGGCGTAAACTTGATTATCCAGTGCTCGAACCCGTCGGGCAATCCTCGGTCACCGGCGAGAAACTGGTCTGTCTCGCGATTCCATCCAACAACCGCCTTCGCCTTCCCGCCGCCGGCGGAAACGCCGACACGGAGGATTCGCCGAAGCGCGTCTTTGCCGGACATTTTCTCAAGCGAACCGTTGAGCACATTTCTTGCCTCTTCAGTCAGCTCGCGCATGTCGATGGCGAAGGGCTTTCCCCCATGAGGATTGCGCTCCGGCTCGTAGCAAAGCGCCCCCATGCCGCGTGCGCCGATATACGCAAGCCTGTCGAGAGCAGTAATCGAATCGGCGGGAACGCCCTGCCTGCGCAGGTATTCGTTTATGAGCGTGTTTCCGAAACCGTCCGGCAGCGAATCCGCGAAAACGCCAGGCAGCCCCATGAACACGCCTGGGCCAAAGTCATTGAAGACATACGGTCCCGCGCCGTTCGAAAGAGGCATCTTAAGCGGAGCAATGTCGAGTCCGCTGGAAAGAAACTCCGGATCGTACTCGAAAGCGCAGTATCCAGCCGAATAGGGGACGATTGCGCCCACGGTCCTGTTCCACAGCGAGACCTTGATTGCCCTTACCGGAATATATCTCGAAGTCCTATGCATTGCCAGCCCCCTTCCTGACAGCGGACGCCCTCTGGCGCATAGGACGATTTTCATGCCTTAGGATTTCCATCGGACTGATCATCGGCGGCGGCAAAGTGCGCATCCAATCAGTTTTGCCCAGTGTGCGACACACCGCAAGAAACGACCTGAGAGAGGTTCCCTGCCCCGACTCAAGATTACGATAAGCACCAAATGAGATGCCGCTGCGCTCTGCTACGACACCCTGAGACAAATTGCGCTGTAGCCGAAGTTTGCGAACTGAATCGCCAACTTCTGCTAACATCTGATCTATTACCGCACTCTCCACAATTTACCTTTTTATGACAATTGATGTGCAATATTATACTCAATTGCTATAATTATGTCAATAGCAAGCAATGGACAAGCATCTTAAACCGCCGCGTTCGCCACGCGGGCTTTGGCGACGCCGTGCCCGAACAGGGCGAAATCGCCTTTGAGAGGGTCGTCGGGAAAGACCTCGGCCATCGCGGCGGTTAGGCGAATCGCCGTCCGCATCGACGACTGGCCGGGAGTGACGAGCCCAAGCGCGGCCGACTCCTTGAGGACGTGCGTGTCGAGCGGCATTATCAACGTGCGGCGGTCGATGAAATCCGACCACAGCCCGAGATCAACGGGCGAGTTGCTTCTCGTCATCCACCTAAGAAACATGCAAAGCCGCTTGCAGGCGGATGTCGCGTCCACCGGAACGAGGCTCCCGGAGCCAGAGTCTGCAAACGCGGCGCATATGGCCTTCACGGCGCCAAGACCTGTGCCGTCGCAATTCTCCTTCACGTAGTTACCGAGAGTCCCCCACTTGCGCATCAGCCGCGAATACGTCTTGAAAAACGCCAGTAGATTGCCATACGACACAAAGCGGTAGAACTTGCATTTTGAATCGGCGGGAATGTCACGCACGAAGGCGCCGCTACAAATCCACTCCGCCATGTCGCCGCGGGCGAACTCCACGAGCGAGCGTATCTTGGGGACAAACTGCGATATTGAGCCGAAGCTCAGGCAAGAGGCGACGAAGGCGGTGGCCTCCTTGTTTGCGTCGCTTCCGCCACGTTCGAACACCTCGCGCATGAAAGCCGAGGGATCGCGGCCGCCTGCGAAGAAATCGCGCGTCTCGTATTCCGCCGCGAGATTCCGCAGCCTCTTCTTTAGGGAACTATCCAACACGCCGCCCTCAGGGTTCAGTCGAGTATCTTCGCCGTGGGACCCGCGCCCGAATAGGAGTCGAGCCCGCCGAGGGACGACCCGTCGTCGTCGGCCGGCCTTGACGCGGCCTTGGCCTTCGGACGCTCCCCAAAAAGAACAGTCCCGAGCCTCACCCAAGTGGCCCCTTCCTCGACGGCCACCTCGTAGTCGCCGCTCATGCCCATCGAAAGCCTCGGAAGCCCTATTCCAAGGCTCTTCTCGCACTCGTCGCGCAACTCGCGCAGACGTCTGAAATACGGACGAGAGTCCTCGGGGTTCTCCGAGAACGGCGCCATCGTCATAAGCCCCTCGACGGTGATCCTCGGGCAGGACGACATTATGTGCTCCAGGGCAGGCCTTACGTCCGCCGGAGCCATGCCGGACTTCGACTTCTCGCCGGAGACGTTCACTTCAAGAAGCACATGCGGCTGCGCGCCGATTTCGTCGGCTATGAAGTCGATGCGGTCAGCAAGCTTCACGGTGTCAACAGAATGGATGAAGTCAAAGAGCTCAAGCGCGTGGCGAACCTTGTTCGACTGGAGATGCCCGATCAAGTGCCACATCGGGCCGTTTACGCTCGCAGGCTTCTTCCAGGCCGCCTCCTGCACCTTGTTTTCCCCGACAATCGAAAGCCCCGCCTCCCAGGCCTCCTTCACGACTTCCGCCCCGTGGGTCTTCGTGACGGCGACGATCTCGACCTCTGCGGGATCCCTCCCCGCGCGGCGGCAGGCGTTGTCTATCCTGCCGCGCACGGCGGAAAGTATTTCGTCAAGCGGCCTCATGCCTACACGCGGGCGAGAAGGACGTCCTTCTCGTACTTCCGCACTGCCGACAGCCACTCCTCGCCAGCGACGACTCCGTTGCGGCGGCAGAACTCCGCCCATACCTCGTCGGCGGGATAGTTCTTGTATTCCTCCTGCAGGACGAGCTGCGCAGTGAAGTCGCCCTTCGTCTGCAGAGCCGCAAGGTCCTTCCACGGAACGAGCATCGCCTTAAGGAGCTCCTTCTGCATGTTGCGCATTCCGAGCACCCACGCCGCAATGCGGTTTATGGAGGCGTCGAAGTAGTCGAGCGCGACGATGAAGTTCTCAGGCCCCATCTTCACGATTTCCTGCGCACACGCCCTGAGGTCGTCGTTCTGGCGGATGACGTGGTCGGAATCCCAGCGGACTGGGCGGGAGATGTGGAAGGCGACCTTGCCGAACGCCATGAGGAACGAGCTTATCTTGTCCGCGACGGACTCGGTCAGGTGGAAGTGGCCCATGTCAAGGAGCGCGAGAAGGCCCTTCTTCATCGCATACGCCATGACGAACTCGTGGGAGTTCACGGTGTAGCTTTCAAGGCCTATTCCGAAGAGCTTCGACTCGAACGTCGGCACCACGGCCTTGCGGTCGTACTTGCAGGCGAATATCTTGTCGAGTGAATCTGCCATGCGGCGGCGCGGGCCAAGCCTGTCGGAGGGCTCGTCCTTGTAGCCGTCGGGGCACCAGAAGTTGACGCAGCACGGGCTCTTGAGCTCCTTGGCGAAGTATTCCGCTATCTTGAGGCAGGCAATGCCGTGGTCGATCCAGAACTTGCGGATCTTCGGATCGGGATTGGAAAGCGTGAGCGAATCGGCCGCCTTGGGATGCGAGAAGAAAGTCGGGTTAAAGTCGAGCTTGACGCCCGTCTTCTTCGCCCACTTTACCCACGGCTCGAACTGGGCCTTGGAAAGCCTGTCGCGGTCGACGACCTTGTCCTTGTGGACGCCGTAGCACGCATGAAGGTTCACGCGGTGGCGACCGGGTATGAGACCAAGCGCAAACTCGAGATCCGCCATCAGCTCCCCTGGCGTGCGGGCCTTGCCGGGATAGTTGCCGGTCGTCTGGATTCCGCCAGAGGCTCCGCCCGTCGTCTCGAAGCCGCCTACGTCGTCGCCCTGCCAGCAGTGGAGGGAAATCGGGATCTTCGCAAGGCCGTTAATGACCTTCTCCGTGTCGATGCCGATCTTTGCGTATTTTGCCTTTGCCGATGAGTAGCTCATATCGTCTTTCTCCTTGTTGTTGTGTTGTCGTCTGGTTCAAAAAGCCATTCCTGCCCGGTCGCGTCCATGACGCACCGCCAAAGGTCGCGGGAGAGGTTGAGCCTCTGGCGCTCAATCGTCGCAAGCGCCATCGGGACGAGCGTGTAGAGCTCCCCCGCCTCGCCGACCACGCAGTCGGTGCGCCCCGCCATTGCGGCGTGGACGGCGTTTCTCGCAAGCATATAGCAGCGTATCGCGTCGGTGCCCCTCGCCGGGACGGACCGTATGGTGTAGCTCGGGTCGAAATACTTAACAGAGAAATCCACGCCCTTCGATGAGAAGTGCTGCGATATCCTGTCGCGCAGATGGCGGCCGATGTCCTTCTTTAGGACGTTCCCGGAGGCGTCTTTCTCGCTGTTCTCGTCGAAGAACTTCTGCCCTGCGCCCTCCGCCACCACTATGACCGCGTGGTCCTTGCCGGAGGCAAAGCGGCGCTCGATCGCGGCAAGCAGGCCCGTAGGCCCGTCGATCATGAAGTCAGTCTCGGGGACGAGGCAGAAATTGACCACGGGGTTCGCCATCGCCGCATACGCCGCGATGAAGCCGGAGTCGCGCCCCATCAGCTTCACGAGCCCGATGCCGTTGTGAGCCCCCTTCGCCTCTATGTGCGCACTGCGTATCACCGGGGCGGCCTCGGCCACGGCCGTCTCGAAGCCGAACGAACGCCCTACGAAGTAGAGGTCGTTGTCGATGGTCTTTGGAATGCCAATTACAGAAATCTTGAGGTTCCTCGCGAGCGCGGCGGTCGCCACCTCGTGCGCACACCTGAGCGACCCGTCGCCGCCGATGCAGAAGAGGACGTTGATGTTCATCCTCACGAGAGTATCGACTATCGTGTCGGTCGGCTGCTGGCCGCGCGACGAGCCGAGGATCGTGCCGCCGCGCTCGTGGATCGTGTCAACGGAATCGACGTCGAGGGGAATCGGCGCATAGCCGAACTCCGGGTTGAGGCCCGCGTAGCCGTAGCGGATGCCGAAGATGCTCTTTATGCCGTAGTCGGCGGAGAGTATCTCGACGAGGCCCTTTATGACGTTGTTGAGGCCCGGGCAGAGCCCTCCCGCCGTAACGATGCCGACCCGCGTCCAGGAGGGGTCGTGGAAAATCTTCTCGTGCGCGCCCGCTCGCTCGAACGAAGGCTTGTGCCCAAGACGCGCCTCCCACTCGTCGAGGAGGCCGATGTCGCAAGTGAGCAGGACCCTCTGGCCGTCCTTTATGAAGTCGTGCCGGCGCACGGGCGAGACGATGGTGCATTCGCCAAGCGTCTTGACAGCACAGCTGTACTTGACCCTGTCGCCGGCGATCTTGTCAAGAACCGAATCCATGCCGCTGCCTTTCTCCGTCATGTGTAGCGCAGAACTTCGTCAACGGTGGTGTAGCCGTCGAGAATCGAGCGTATGCCGTCCTCGCGCATCGTGCGCATGCCGAGCTCGCGGGCCTTCTCGCGTATCACGAGCGTCGGGGCCTTGTTGTTCACGAGCTCCCTGAGCGGGTTCGACATCCGGAGGTATTCGAACACGCCCTTGCGGCCCTTGTAGCCCGTGCCGTTGCACGTCTTGCAGCCGCGGCCGAAGTAGAACGGCCTCCCGCCGATCTGGTCGCGCGTCATCTCTATGCGCTCGAGCGTTTCGTCGTCCGGCTCGTAGCTCTGCTTGCACTCCTTGCAGCAGGTGCGCACGAGACGCTGCCCGAGGACGCCCTCAAGCGTGGAGGAAAGAAGATAGGGAGCGACGTTCATGTCGACAAGTCGCATCACCGCGCCTGCGGCGTCGTTGGTGTGCAGGGTGGAGAAGACGAAGTGGCCCGTAAGCGCGGCCTGCACGGCGATTTCCGCCGTTTCGAGGTCGCGGATCTCTCCAATCATCATTACGTCCGGGTCCTGGCGGAGGAAGGCCCTAAGCACCTTTGCGAAGGTATTCCCCGCGCGGGCGTCGATAGGAACCTGGACGATGCCGTCGACGTTGTATTCGACAGGTTCCTCGGCAGTGAGGAGCTTCGTGTCGATCTGGTTGATGCGCCGGAGGACGGAATAGAGCGTAGTCGTCTTGCCGGAGCCAGTCGGGCCCGTCACGATGAAGATGCCGTTCGGCTTTTCGATGTCCATCGTGATCTGCTCGTATACGTCCTCCGGGAGGCCGACGTTCTCGAGGTCGAGCGACGTCGTCGTCTGGTCGAGGATTCGCATTACGACCGACTCGCCGTGCGCCGTCGGCAGGCAGCTCACGCGCAAATCGACCGGCCGCCCGGCGACGGTGAGGGCGATTCGCCCGTCCTGCGGGACGCGCCGCTCGGCGATGTTCAGGTTCGCGAGGATCTTGACGCGCGAGATGATCGCGGGCGCCATCTTCACGTCCGGCGCCTTCATCTCGTAGAGCGCGCCGTCGACGCGGTAGCGGATCTTGAAGTCGTTTTCGAAAGGCTCGATGTGGATGTCGGCCGCGTGGTCGACTACGCCCTGGTAGAGGACGAGGTTCACGAACCGTATGATCGCGGACGAGTTCGCCGCGTTCTCCATCGAGGCGATGTCGTTCGCATTCGCCGACGCAGCGAGGTCCTCGTCGTCCGTCATTCCCTCGCCGAGGGACTTTATCATGTCCGCCACGGAATCGTTCGAATCGCCGTAATACTGGGCGATGCGGTCCATGACGTCCTTCTCGCGGGCGAAGACGAAGCGCACTTCCTTGGAGAGCGTGAAGAGCATCTCGTCGGAGATGCGGGGATCGACGATGTCGAACGTGGCGAGAGTCACGGAAGAGTCGTCGGCCGCGACAGGAAACACGTTGTACATCCTCGCGGTCGAAGCCGGGATGGCCTCGGTCACGTCGGAGTCGATCGTCATGGAGCCGAGGTCTATAGACTCGGTGTCCTGGTAGGCCGCCATCGCCGCGAGGAGAGAGTCCTCGTCGAGGATGCCCTGGTCGATGACAAGCTGCCGCGTCGTCTTGGACTCGGTCTGCGCGAGATCGGCGAGATCCTTCGCGCCGGCCTCGTCGATGTAGCCGTTCTGAACGAGTATCTGTAGAATCTGATCCATCACGAACCGTAGCCTTCTTCCTTGAGTTTCGCGACGACGGAATCCGGGTCCTGCGACTTGGTGATGAGCTCCTCGTACGCGATGAGGCCCTGCTTGAAGAGGTTCGTGAGGTGCGAGTCCAGGGTCTGCATGCCGAACTTCGCGCCGGTCTGCAGGTCGGACTTGATCATGTTCGTCTTGTTGTCGCGGATGCGCGAGCGGATGGCGTCCGTAGTCGTCATGATCTCGAACGCTGCGACGCGGCCGTGCACCTGGCCGTCGGGGCCGAGCTTCGGAAGGAGTATCTGCGAGATGACCGCCTGAAGGCCAGCCGCGAGCTGCGTGCGGATCTGCGCCTGCTGGTTCATCGGGAATGCGTCGACGATTCGGTCGATGGTCTCCGCCGCGCCCGTCGTGTGCAGGGTGCCGAAGACGAGGTGGCCGGTTTCAGCGGCGGTGATCGCCGCGGCAATCGTCTCGAGGTCGCGCATTTCGCCGACGAGTATGACGTCCGGGTCCTGGCGGAGCGCGCGGCGGATCGCCTCGGCGAAGCTCGGCACGTCGTCGCCTACCTCGCGCTGCGTGACGAGGGAGTTCTGCGAGTTGTGGTAGAACTCTATCGGGTCCTCGATCGTGATGATGTGGACGTTTCGCTCCTGGTTGATGACGTTTATCATCGAGGCGAGCGTCGTAGACTTACCGGACCCCGTAGGACCGGTCACGAGTATGAGCCCGCGCGGCCTGAAGAGGAGCTCCTTGACGACCGGCGGCAACCCCAGCTGCTCCATCGTGAGCAGGGTGTTGGGAATCTGGCGGAGGACGGCTCCGTAGCGCTTCCTCTCCTTGAAGATCGAGACACGGAAGCGCGTTCCGTCGGGATGCGCGAGCGCGAAGTCGGCGCCGCCGTTCTTCTCGACCTCGTCCATCTTGTCCGGGTCGCTGGAGTTGGCGACCATCTCCTTGCAGAGGTTGTAGGAATCCTCCTCCGTAAGCTCCTCTTCCGCTATCGGCAGAAGTTCGCCGTGCACGCGCAGCTTCGGCGGCATGTGGGCGCGGATGTGGAGGTCCGACGCGCCCTCGTCGATTGTCGCCTGAAGAAGGTCTTCGATGTGAATGTCCATTTTCTACTCTCCTTGCAATTTGCTAATCCGCGTCGCCCATTGTCACCCTGAGGACCTCGGCAAGGCTCGTCATGCCGGAGGCCACCTTCAGCATCCCGTCCTCGCGGAGGGTGCGCATGCCCATCTCCCTCGCCCTCTGGCGGAGAAGAGTGGCCGGCGCATGGTCGAAGATGAGGCGCTGGATAGTGTCATCGACCTTGAATATCTCGAAGATGCCCTTTCGCCCCTTGTAGCCGGTCTTGCCGCACTTGTCGCAGCCTGTCCCGTGG
>Ga0265300_10001158_pt1 | contig 25643 bp, 17 predicted proteins | sample AusTroGonzalo_MG_FD_193482 | JGI IMG/M metagenome (GOLD analysis project Ga0265300, IMG submission 193482) | Bovine rumen microbial communities from tropical cattle in Woodstock, Queensland, Australia - Gonzalo_03 | ecosystem: Host-associated > Mammals > Digestive system > Stomach > Rumen ...
CAACTCCATCCTGATCAAGGTGAATCAGATCGGTTCCCTCTCGGAGACCCTCGATGCCATCGAGATGGCCCACCGTCATGGTTACACCACCGTCACCTCGCACCGTTCCGGTGAGACCGAGGACACCACCATTGCCGACATCGCCGTCGCCACCAACAGCGGACAGATCAAGACCGGCTCCCTGTCACGTACCGATCGTATGGCCAAGTACAACCAGCTCATCCGCATCGAAGAGCAGTTGGGCGCACAGGCTCAATATGGCTATCACAAACTGAGAAGATTCACAGAATAAAACAGCTATCAATATGAAACATACCAGACTATTGCTAATTTCTCTTCTGGGAATGATGGTGCTGAGTGCCCACGCCCAGATGCTGTCAAGAGGTGTCACGAAGGAACTCGCTGAACACCGTAAGGCTAACATCAGTAACGTCATCTACGACCTGACGTTTAATATCCCTGCCGATCAGAACCAGAAAGTCACGGGTAGTGTTGTCATCTGCTTCGACGTGAAGAAGGCCGAGGACATCATCCTCGACTTCCAGGGAGAGCTCACGGGTGACTGTAAGGCCCTTGTACCCAAGAACAAGAAAAAGACCAAGTACAAGACGGTGAGTTTTCAGGCCACTTATCAGAATGAGCACATCATCATTCCGAAGAACATGGTGGTCGAGGGTAGCAACCGTATCGAACTGAGCTTCGCGAGTCTCGACAAGGCGCTGAACCGCAATGAGGACTATCTCTACACGATCTTCGTGCCCGATCTGGCCCGTAGCGTGTTCCCCTGCTTCGATCAGCCCGACCTGCGCTCCATGTTCATGACGAAGCTCAATGTGCCCTCAGGCTGGAAAACCATGATCAGCGACACCAGCGGTCCTCTGCCTACCTTCCTCTATTCTTTCGTAGCAGGTAAGTTCAACGAGCAGACCGCCGTACGCGACGGCCATCCGATCCGTGTGCTCTTCCGTGACAGCGATCCCGACAAGGTGGCCCAGCTCGACCAGCTCTTCGATGAGGTCGGCAGTGCCCTCAAGTGGATGGAAAGCTATACAGGCATCGCCTGCCCCTTCAAGGAGTATGGCTTTGCCATTCTGCCCAACTTCCAGCTGTTCGGTCAGGAGCACCCGGGTGCCATCCAGTTCAACGACCGTCTGATGTTCCTCGAGAAGTTCCACACCCAGGAGGATGCCCTCTACCGCATGGAGCTGATCGCCCATGCCACCGCCCATCTCTGGTTTGGCGATTTCGTGTCGCTGAAGTGGTTCGACGACATCTGGGCCTATGAGGTGTTCACCAGCTTTGCGGCTTCAAAGATCACCCATCGCCAGTACGACGAGGTCAGCTTCGACCTGAACTTCCTCAAGACCCACCAGGCCGAGGCGATTGCCACCGACCGTACGGAGGGTACCCATCCCATTGCCATGGAGATGACCAATGCCAACCACGCCAGTCTGCTCTACGATAACATCATCTTCGACAAGACCGCTGTCATGATGCGTATGTTGGAGAACATGATGGGTCCCGACGTGCTGCAGAATGCACTGAATAAGTTCCTTGAGAAATACCAGTTCAGCAATGCCTCTTGGGACGACCTCGTGGATATGCTGGCAGAAGAGGCTCCCGATCTCAGCATCCGTCAGTTCTGCGATGTCTGGGTCAAGCAGAAAGGTATGCCTAACATCCACACCAGCTATCAGGGCGGTCAGCTGCGCATCAAGCAGACCGATCCCTATAACCGGGGTATCTTCTGGCCGGAGAAGTTCCAGGTGCGTGTCATCAACGACCTGGGCAAGAGCGTCACCTATGATGTCGATATGCAACAGCCCGAGATGACAATCAAACTGCCCCGCAAGCCAGACTGTATCCTGCCGAATACCGATGGTCGCGGCTATGGCCGATTCACGCTCGACGACGAGTATATCAGTCTCCTGCCCAAGCGTCTCATCACCACCCGTAACGATGTGAACCGTTACTCACTGCTGATGTCTATCCACGATGCCTATCTGAGAGGCAAGCTGCCTCCCTCACACTTTGGAGAGCTCTTCCGTCTGATGTGTAGGGAGAAGAATCCCCTCATCATGGTTACCGCCCTCGAGCACATGTTCAAGATCGTACGCGACGTGAACATCGAACAGCGTGCCGCCCTGGAACTCTGTGTGATGGACCTGCTGGGCGAGAACAAGTCCAACGAGTGCCATCAGTACGTCATCCGTATGATGACCGATGTGGCATCCTCACCCGAGGTGCTGCAGCAGTTGGAGAACATCTGGAAGCGTCATAACGATCCGCTGCTCAGCGAGAACGACTATAATAACATCGCCTATCGTTTGGCGATTATGCACCCGCAGCGTTGGCAGGAGATCCTCAGCACCCAGCGTGCCCGCCTCACCAACGAGGATATGCGCAAGGAGTTCGACTACGTTAGTCAGGCCTGCAACCCCGATCCTGCAGAGCGTACCAAAGTGTTCAACTCGCTGTTGAAGCCTGAGAACCGTGTACAGGAGCCCTGGGCCATCTATACCCTGAAGCTGCTCAACTCCGATGTCTTCGAGCCGCAGAGCAACAGCTATATCGAGCCCAGCCTGAAGTCACTGGAGTATATCCAGCAGACCAGTAATGTATTCTTCCCTGAATACTGGATGAAGGCGCTGATGATGGATCATAAGAGTAAGGAGGCTGCTCAGATCGTGGAGAACTTCTTAAAGAACAATCCCGAATATCCTGAGCATCTGAAGAACAAGGCCCTGGAGTCTTCATATATCCTGCTGAGACAGGTGCCTTACGTGGCTCCGGCCAAGCCAGCCGCTACCACCACCACTGCCAAGAAGACCACGACCGCCAAGAAGGCGACGACCAAGAAAAAGAAGTAATCGATTTCCATATCCAAATAGCAGGGCAGCCGGTGGAGCTGCCCTGCTATTTATTTCGTGAGTTGCTGGTAGAGCTTGAAGAGCTCAGCCACGCATTGGCTTCCGGTCATGGTCTTGACGGGGAAGTCGTATGCAGCCATCACATCACAAAAATAATATAACTTCTTACATGTTTTTGGGCTAAAAACCGTTTCCGATGCACGCATTTGGTTAGAAGACCAAATGCATGCATATGTTTTCTTCTGTAAATCTTCTTTTTTGCCTACCTTTGTACCATGAAACTGTAAATCGCATGAGTAAAGAACATTTTGAGAAGATTGATAAAGTGATCCGACAGGAGCGGCTTTACGCCAATGTGGATTTAATGCGCGAGGATGTGATGTCGCGTTTCGGCGTCAGCCGTCATCGCCTGAATTTCCTTATGACAAGGTACGCAGACGGCATGTCATTTCCTCAGTACATTAATGCCATCCGTATTGAGGAGGCCCACGAACTGATCACCCATCATCCCGAAATGTCTATCGGCGAAATTGCCGCTGAGGTGGGCTTCACGCCCCCCAATCTGCGTGAACAGTTTAAGCGCCGATATGGTATGCCGCCTTCGAAATATCGCACGCATTTGGGTTAAGGACCAAATGCGTGCATTCTTTTTTTGGCGGAATTAAAATTTTTGGTTACTTTTGCATTCGGATATGGAAGAAATCATCTACCTACCGAAAGAGAACGAGAACGTTATGGCGTTTGTAAAGCGTGTGGTCGCCAGTCAGGCCGACCGCGAGCCGTTACGCATTATATCGCAGCTGGTAGAGATAGCCCTAGGCGAACTGCAGGGGCGCACTTGTGAAATCAGCGCCACAGCATCGAAGAAGCGGTTTACGTTGACGCTTCGCCATGAGGGTAAACCCATCGACGAGCGCATGATATTGTTGATGGACGATCAGATTGATCGTGCGAAATACCATCCTGACGGCGATAACTGGGTGTTGACGCTCCGTCGTGACATCCCTTCATTTTACATCAACCATGGGGAAGATTAAGAAACGAAGACTATATATAAATGTGAAATACGCTGTCCAGATTCTGATTTTTGTGCTGATACTCGCTTTCACCGGTTGTGGAGAGAGCGATTCTGCAAGGCATATCCGCAACTTGGGAAATACGCCTTATCAAGAAGATACTATCCTCGTAACGCTTTCCACCAATTCTGACCGTGCCATGGTGCTGCTGGACTCCGCCGTGCTCCTTGGCAACATCAGCGAGTACCGCGAGCAGTACATCCGCGCCAGTATCTTCACCAAGTCGCTTAACGTGCAGCAACAGGATTCGGCACTCGCCATCTGCAAGGCGTTGCTGAAGCACGATTCCGTGCGCAACGAGCCTGCAAACCGTGAGTCCGTGCTCAACCTGCTCATCAGTGTCTGCCGTGCCAAGACCGATTTCAACGGATATCTGCGTTGGGCGTTAGAGAAAACCGAGCTTTGTAGAGAACAAGGGGAAGAGGTAGAACAATGGCGCACCGAGGCCGAGATAGGCATGGTGATGACGCACTTGGGCCAGACGGACAAGGGATTGGCGAAACTCGACGAGGCAATCCGTCATCTTGATGAGCCAGGCAGCGTCGACCGTATGGATGCCTTTATCATTGCCGTGAAGCGTAAGATTTCCGCCCTCAGCGACCTGGGTCGCCATCACGAGGTGATTCCTTTGGCACAGCGTATTCTGGAACGTCTTGACCACTATGAGCAACATGCCCAAGACTATGCAGAGGACAGCTACCGCCTGTCGTGGAGCGACAATCCTTCCGACCGCGACCGCTATATCGACTTCAGCCGTGCCCAGGCCAATGGTTTTCTGGCCGGTGCCTATGCCATGACGGGTGATGCAGCCCGTGCCCGTGAGTGTCTTGCACGCTTCAATCAGAGCGGTTATGGTCGCACGTTCAGCGCCCGCAAGATGATTATTCCGGCACAGATGTCACTGGGCATGTATGATGAGGCAATGGCGACCTGTGACGAGATAGCGCGTCGCATGGGCAGCGATACCATCAACGACAACTATGCAGTAATTCTCCGCAACCGTGCCATCGTTGCCCGTGCCAAAGGCCATGCTGCCGAAGCTTACGACCTGATGCACCGTCACGCTATTTTAGCAAAGGTTCTCAGCGACAGCCTGCACACCAGTGAGGCCCACGACTATGCCGCCCGCTATCATGCGCAAGAGCAGGAACAGAAGATTCATGAGGCCGAGGCTGCCAGTCGCATTAAGACAATCATCATCGGTATCATCGTATTGTTGCTCGTCATCGCTGGCTCAGTCTCATTCTACTACCGCCGCCAGCGTCTGGTTATCAGTGAGAAAAACCGTGCTTTGGTGCGTATGATTAACGGCACACCACTGGTAGAGCCTGCTGAGGAACCGGAAGAGGCTGACGATGCCACTGAACAGGAGACGGAGACCAATGCCGGACTCTTTGATATGATTGATACGGCTATCCGTGCGGAGCGTCTCTATGCTAATGGAGCACTTCAACGGCAGGATATCTGCGAGCGTTTCTGCATCTCCCGTCATACGCTCAACAACTTGTTGGCACAGCATGCTGGTGGTCCTTCATTCCCGCAGTACATCAATACCATCCGCTTGGAAAAGACCCTACATCTGCTCCGCAGCAATCCTGAGATGACCATTACCGCCATTGCCGCTGCTGTGGGCTTTACACCCGCCAACCTCCGTGAACAGTTCAAGCGCCAGTACGGCGTTACCCCGCAGGAATACCGCCAGAACCTATAATTCGTTCTAACTGAATATTGTTATTTCACCAGCATTGTTGCAGCCTTTTCGATTTGATAAGTCTGCTGAGTGCCTTCCATGTTGAATGTCAAGACAGAGCCCTCAGAGGTGACATCAAGTGAACACGGTGCACCCTCGATGAGAGGGATACAGCTGTTGCTACCGACAGGGAAGCCACAGCAGACGGGAATATCCAGATCATGCAGGTGGGCTATCAACATCTGCTCGACACTACCGTACTGCAGGTCGTATCTGATAGAATTGAATGCCCCGAAAATAACACCCTTGATTCTATCGAAGCTGTTCTGCAAAAGAAGCGTATAAAACAGTCTGTCGATGGCGTGCAGTGACTCTTCCACCTCTTCGATGAAAAGAATGATGTCTTGATCTTCTGGCATCTGGAATTTTGTTCCTGAGATCACAGCATAACTTGAAAGATTGCCTCCCACAAGGATGCCTTCTGCATGACCACAGCGGTTATACTGGTTAGTTGGAATACTATATTGCGGCAATATACCCATCAGCAGATTGCGTGTGATGGTGGTTGTCGGTTCCTGTTGACTTGCGATCTGGAATCCCATAGGACCATGAAGACTAAGTGTCCCTGTGGTTGCAGCGGCATAAAGCAGCATCGTGATGTCGCCATGACCAATCAGCCATTTGGGGTGCTGTCGAAAATAATCCACGGGAATGCGATTCAACAGATGCATGGAGCCATAGCCCCCGCGCGTACATATTATTGCTTTAATGGTGTCATCCTCTAATGCCCATAACAGGTCGGTCGCGCGTTCATCTGCTGTTCCTGAGTATGCATCCATGTTCAGGCTTGTGGTGTGGGATCCTATAACTGGTTGTAATCCCCAACTCCTGATCACTTCCGCAGCTTTCAAAATAACTTCTTCCGGCACCCAATAGGCAGGGGAGATAAGGGCTACCTTGTCCCCTGCCTTCAAATAGTGCGGTCTCACAATCTCTTTACCTTCTTCGATCATTACTAATTTCTATCATTACTAACATTAATTGCTTAATCCGGATGCAAAGGTATGCATAAAAGCGCAGTCTTCCAAGAAATGGTATGCACACATTTGGGATGCAACCCAAATATGTGCATATATATTACATAAGAGCCTCGTTATTTCGTGAGTTGCTGGTAGAGCTTAAAGAGCTGGCCACGCACTGGCTTTTTGTCATTGCATGGGTCCATAAATAAATGTTAACTTTACATTAAACATTTGGGTGTTACCAATCTTATTAGTACCTTTGCATTCATTATGAAAATATACACAGATTATATTGAAGACGAGATATTTGGTGAAAGATTGTTGGTCAGCGTGAATGCTGACCAGCGAGAGCTTTCCAGCAACATCCGCGCTGCACGTGCCATACTGCATTCTTTTCCTGATGTTTACATCATTATTAATTCCCATAATATGGAGTTAGGGCATAAGAATCCTGAATATACCATTGATAGCCGACTTGGTGATCGTAAGGGAATCATGTCAGAGAAAGGTGTTACTGCGGGTTTCAAATCTGCCAAGAAACAAGGATGTAAGATTGTGGTTATCGATCTCGATGAACATATATGGCAAGTGCGCCCGTTTGAATTGTCCAAATACATAGCCCGAAGAAAGGCTGATTTCATCAGCGGTATGATGGAAGCTTGCTACGTGGTATATAATGGTGAGGCTGTAGTTGTAAATGCGATGTACCAGACTCGTAAAGAGATAGAATCCACTATAAACGAATTAAAGCCGTAGGTACTCGACCTTCGGCTTTATAAAAGCGACGGTTGCGGAGCTTGATACTATCGCGCCTATATGCAACTCTCATCTGGGTGCAAAGGTACAAATAATTTCGATAGCTTCCAAATATTTCGGCAACTTTTTTATTCCGTGAGTTGCCGGTAGAGCTTGAAGAGCTCGGCCACGCACTGGCTTTCGGTCATCGTTTTGATGTGGGCTATGTCTAACTGATTTGAGGCACTTTGGTATTAAGTAACCACCTTCTGTTCATAAAATAATAAACGAAGCGTTCTGGACTGTTTCTCCAGAACGTTTTTTATTGTTTGCTTTTTTTTTGCAACAATTTCTTGCAAGATTAAAATAATAATTGTACCTTTGCAACGCAAAAATAACAAACCAGAGACTTCAATTAGATGAGAAAACCGATTATTGACTCAAAATGCTGGGCAGCCTTCCTTAAGATGGGTGCCCTCCTTGAGAATTCTCCATCATAAATTTCTTTCCCTCATTGGGCAAAGCTTTTTGTCCTTCACTTCATAATCATTTATGAAGCGAAAACATCCTTTATTGTTTTATTTATTTAAACTAATTAATTGGTGTCCCATTTTAACGGGCCACTAAAGTATTAAAATGATTCGTATTATGACAAATGATGAAAAACTTGAGAAAAATAATTGGAGCGAGGAAGCACAGGAATTAGACGACTTCTACTCTGATAAGTATTTCCAACAATCAACTTGTATCATTCCTTTTGGTGGGATTGGAGCGAATTGGATTTTTATGAGTGCAATTGCGCAATATTCCGACTTCTATCATGATGGGAAATGGCCTGATAAGACCCAGGAAGATTTTAATCAATATTATGATAGTTTGTGGAAGGATATCATTAATCCCACAATTGATGGTTGGGAATTATACAATAAGTATTTCTCCAAGGTAACAACAGTAAAATGTGCAAAAAGAATATTGGAAACCATGGCATTGATGAGACAATATTCTAGATACCGTTAGAAACAAGATGGCCCAGTTGTTTTGCACTGGTGAGATGGGTCTCTCAGATAAGTAATAATATGGTTAGTTATTTATTTATAGGTTTATGGGTGAAGGGGTTCGCAGTGATGCGCGCCCCTTCTTAGTTGGCTAATGGGAAATCTTCTTCCTCCTCCTCATCTATTTCATCCAGCTTTTTAACAATGTCTTCTGGCAATAAAGCCCCAGAGTGGCCTCTCGACCATTCAAATCCGGGAATCTCCTTCTTAAGTTTATCAAGTGAGATGCCAGGCCTTTCTTTTGGATCTGTAGGACACATACAAACCAGATCTACATACATTCTCCGCTTTGTTGATCCAGCCCAGTCGTCAGCAGGATAGGGGTCAGAGATGAACTGTCCGGTGAACACAATGCCCGCCTTATAGTCACCAGTGCGCAACATATAGAAAAAATCACCCCTTCGGGCCTCTTCCCACTCATAGATGCTCCAGTCCATGCGGAACATACCATGCACCATATCTTCCACGCATTCTTTGTAATCATTCTCCTTGAAGGAACTGATAGAAGGATTCCAGCGTAACAGATAATGCCGAGGCTTAGCTGGTACAGGCACCACTTCAAAATCTATCTCCCATATGCAGCTGTCGCCGTTGGGATCTTCCACGATGGGTTTGTCAGCCCCTTGGAAGTTGAATCGGGTACCAGGCTCAGTATCAACGCTGATAATGCGTGCAAGACAGTCGTTTTTACCGCCATTAAGGACCAAGAAACTTAATGAGCTTTTTATGGCGTATGGAAACACACCATTATTATAAAGATAGCAACTATGATAGGTTGTTGGCATATTGTCGATAGCCAATACCAGGTTACCATCAATGTTTTCTAATATCATATTCTGGTTCTGCTCATTAATTTGTAAGACAATGTGCGTTACCTCACCACTGCGCACCTTGTCAATCACATCACTATCCACCTCTAAGGCAATAGCCACCTCGTTGATATCAACTTCTTTGATCTTGTCTTCCGATTTCATAAGGATTTTATTTTTTAGTAACAACTTTACCGATGGCCAATTGTTTACTGCTCACCTTCAGATGGGCTGATTCAAACTCTACATAGAGAAAATCATTTAATAGATATATCCGGCTTGTCCAAATATAGTCATTACCAACCTCCAAATTGGTTTCTATATTCACACAATCGGTAAATATAAAAGGAACCAAATAAGTTTCATTTCCACTGTCAGACCACGTTCTGCAATAGGTATCGATGACAACCGTAAGACTATCCTTCTCACGGTCAAACCTCATTTCATGAATAACACCATCATGGAAATTCCATTGGTCATCACCCATAAAAGGTTGCAAAAGCTCAATATGCTTGATGCGCTTTAACGCTTCTTCTTGAATCCCCTTAATATACTCTGCGTGAAATCTCTCAAGAAAATATCTTTGATTTAGCTGTGCAGATTTCAATATTTCTGGATGACTGAGGTATTTTACTGCTTCTTCATAAAGTTTTTTCTTTTGGTGGTCTTTATTATAAAGACAACAACACAACTTAAAACAAAGAAGGCCATAAAAGGGAATCTCATCTTTATATGGTTGAGCAAGCTCATAGGCCAAATCCATCTTTGAGACAGAGTCTGAAGCCTTCGTATTCAGAAACTCTTTCCAATCTCTTTCCATCTCGACAACAGAAAGGCCAACGGCATCTTCAAAAAGAGCCTGGATATAACCTTTTACATCAGTAATATATTCTGCATACGGCATAGCTGTAGGTTTTTGAATTTTGCCACAAAGATACAAATAATTATCTTATTATTCCATATTCTTTAAACAATTCATCCAAATAATTATCACTATATTTTGTTGCGTCAGTCAGATGATGGCTGATGGCAGGATTGGCGAAGTCAAGCCTTAGCATCCTATCACCATATTTCCTGGTCATCTCAAACCGCTCAACGTTTCCTTCTGCTTCTTCTACATACTTAGCCATCGCCTTAGCCTTAGGGATGTTATCTTCATCTTTCTTATGTGGTTCAACGATATCCAGGAGATATCCACCATGACCGTCTTTCCTGACAATGATAAAATCAGGGTAGAATGGATGTGCCTTTTCATTCATCGTATATGGAATGCATAAAGCCCACGGCTTTCGATCCTGATTACGCAACCAACAGACAAAGTCTGGATCTTTTTCAGCTTCGATAATAACCTCCTTCTCCCAATTATTCAATGGGAATAATGCCTTTCCTTCCTGATCAACAAATAGATGTTTTCGATCCTCCCATTGATCCTCACCTTTTGGCAGATAAATGGTATTAGGCAGCATCCATGAATGGTCACTTACTTCTTCGCCTTCCCGAGTGTATTTGTCGTATTTACTCTTAACATTCTCACTGATATTTGACAGGTATTTCCTATAGTCATGCTTATACTGATAGAATGTGTCCTTGGCATATTTGTCGAGTTCGGTCATGCATTCTTCTGACTGCACAAATAGTATCACCTCCACTTTGGGCTTCATGGGGTCTTCTTCATCATAGTTTTCACGAACATAACGGAGTCCTGCATTCTTAAGTTTAGAATCTGCTCTGGCAAACTCGCGCTCTATGTCATAGTCAGTCAATTCCAACACTAAGTTTGAAGCGTCTTTCAATTTGTTTTCTGTCAGATACTCCATCTTGCTTTCCGTCAAAATAAACTGTTTGATGTCGCATACCATATTATTATAATCGCCCGCAGCCTTTAGTCTTTCAATGTAGTCCGCTATCATCTTAGCAATCTGCTTTGACACTCTGACTGCTGCATCCGGGTCACAGCCTTGCGTGTTGGCAGCAAGATAGGCAAGGTTGAACAACGAGGTTAGATAATTGTTTACCTTGAACCTATTCAAAACATAGGTCTTCAATTGCAAATCATTCAGCCATTCAAAGACATCCTTTTTGTCCTCTGCCACATGCAGTTCTTGTTCCTCAGAGTTGCCCACAGCATTCTTCTTAATCTTCGAGGGTATCCCTTCACCGTCCTTACTGCTCAGGGCATCAATCACTCGCTGCACATTCTCACTGTTGTAGTTAGGCAAGAACAGATGTACGTTGTTCAAAGATTCATCACCCTCTATTCTGCGATGCAATGGCGTGCGCACCATACGGCCCATCAACTGAGCGATATAAGTGTAGTCATTAGCCGTTCTGAATGACATCATGGTCTCTGCCCTTGGGCAATCCCAACCTGTAGAAAGGCTCTCCTTGAAAAACACAATCCTTACCTTTTGGCTTTCATCAATTCTCGAAGGTTCCACATACGGGACTTTCAGTCCATAGATATTTATTTCTGTCTTAGGCTCACCAAACGAATGAGCCACTTCGCCCTCATATAGACTTCTGCCAAGTTCTTCTTCTACTGTCTTCAGACATTCATCGAGATTGGTTTCCGATATCTTATCGCCCTGACCGTTCTCGACCTGTATCACCATTACTGGATATACCATTGGTTCATGCTCCCTCTTGCAATAGTCTTCCCAATGTTTGCATTTCTCCATCCATTCACGAGTGGCATATTTCAAGATTGCCATACCTCGCTGCATCTGGTTGTCGCCAGGATAACTGATTTCTATTTCGTCTTTCAGTAGTCCTGAGTCCTTTACCTTTTCTGCATCGATAGTCCATGATCGGGTTGTGGATCCTGAGTCTTTGATTAATTCTGTAAAACGATCTACGGTGGCACTCATTCCAATCACGATGGGCATCTTGCTCAGTTCATCGTCAGGACTTCCAAAGATAAACTTCTGCATGATACTATTCGCTTGTTTCGTTTCGCTGGCTTTTGATGTACCACGATGGGCTTCGTCAATGATGAAGTACAGCCTATGACCTTTGTTTTCGATGGTACGTTGAAGCGTCTGCCAGATAGTATGCTCTCTGCCATCGCCCTTCTTGGTCAGATTGCTCGATTTGCTCAACTTCTGGATATTCAAGAAATATATCTTACCATCTTGCAATTCTGCCTTGTCAAAGGAGTCTTCACGGATTATTTCCAAACTGTCTATTGGTAACTTATACCTTGTCTCGCGCTCAACCTTGTGCATAGACTGTTCATTCAGTTCTGGGTCATCCGATAGCCATATAAAAATAGAGTTTCGTTCACTCTTGTTATTTTCATCACCACAGAGTATTTTCTCAATCAGTCCTGACATGATGATAGTCTTGCCGGCACCTGTTGGAGCAGCCAGTGTAATGATAGTATTCTCACCATCTTCCTCATAGTCGCGTTTTGCCTTCTTACAGTATGAACGCAGTTTATCTAATGCCTCTATCTGAAAAGGAAAAAGTTCTGATGCTATAGCCATATTATTTTTCGTAGTTAATCGTGAAGTTCTCTAAATAGTCTTTATAAAGTTGGTAGGTCTTGGCCCACTTTAAAGGTGAAGCCATTTCTCGGAAACCAATCTCAGAGTCAACAACTAAGAATACGGTTTTGATGTCCTGACGGTCTTTCATTTCATCCATGAACTTAGCGTAGGCCCATTCCTCTGTCAAGATTGCCATCTTATTCTCTGTTAGAATCATGTAGTCTGGAATCTCCTTGCCTTTCAGCGTAGGACATTCTCCGATAGCACCAGCCTTCATCCAGAGTAATGACAATAATTCACGGAACTGGCGATAGGCTGCTACGGAGTTCTTATCAAGGAAACCTAACTTGAAGAATTTTGCGTTTGCTTTAAAGCCGTCCTGCATAGGGCGCAATACTAGCTCTTCTTCAATGATGCTGCCCAACAAATCCATTACATCAGCCTTAGCCTTCTTGAATGCCTCATTGTTTCTGGTTACAATATAGATATCTGTCAATTGGCCTTGATCCTCCAACGCTTCCAACCATTCATCTACATAGTTGATATCGAAAAGGATTGTGCAAGGGTGGCCTTCCGAAACGATAAACTTAGAATCTGCCTTCACCAGACTTTGAGGCAACTTGCCTTGACAACAAAAAGCCACCAATTCTTTCTTTTGAGCAGTTTTCATAGAAGATGGATCATCTATCAGCGTGATTTGCTTGATAGTTCTTTCCTCCTCTTTCTCTTGTTTGAGATAGGTCTGGTATGTGCCATTAATAGGCATATTATTAACATCCATTCCAAGAATGCTACACTTCGTACGGGGCCAATTGACGTACCTTGCAATACCCCATTTCTCCCATTCGTCTTGTCCGGGATGATAGCCTGCTCTTTTTAATCTTGTCTCTTCTTCAGCAGACACTTCGTTATTCGTTACCATAACACAACGGCGATTACCTCCATCTTCTGCATTAAGAAGATTCACGGCATGAAGAGTTGTGCCGCTACCAGCAAAGAAGTCTATGATTAAGGCATTAGGCTTATTCTTCAAACACAAATGTAAAGTATCTTTTACTGCATAAAGTGATTTTGGATAGTCAAAACGATCCGGCCCAATAATCGATTGCAACAAAGTTGTTCCATATTCACTTGCGTTATGGGTAGTCTGATTCCAAACAGATTTAGGTTCAACATATTTATTTCCAATACGATTTAGTATGAGTGCACCTTTTTCGTCCTTACCTATTACTTCTATTGTCCCCTTCTCAATTTCTTCCAACAAACCTTCATTTAAATAGTTGATAGCCCATCTATTTTTTTTCTTATTATAACTGCCAAGTTTAGCCCATCCGCGGTTAAGATACTTTTTAAACGTATCACTTTTACATTGCCACCTTCCTTCATCCCCATTTGTTCTTAAAGGCCATACAGCAACTAACCCTTCAGGTACATTAACTGTTTCTCTTGATATACCAAGAGGCAAGTATTCTCCAACATCTACTATATCTTTTGTTTGAGGATTTACATAAATAGGATAAAAATGTTTTTCTTTCTCTTCTCTTCTTGCTGCTGATCCTCGACGGAGCATAGAAAGCCATTGTACTTTTCCACCGTCATTATTTGAAGATGCTATCTGGCCTTCTAACATATTGCAATCTGTTTTGGCGATAGAAAAACTACCATTCATCACAAAGAATATAAATTCAGAAACACGAGAAAATTGTACCTTTTGCTCTCTATTTGTTTCACCCTTTTTACCTTTATGAGATACCCCTTTCCTGTTTATAATACTGGTTACCATCTGAATTGTTGCTTCTGGGAATAATTCTTCCAATAGGCATCCCAATCTAAGATACTCCTTTTCATCTATTGTGACTATCAATACAGAATCTTTGGGGTTTAGTAGTTTCTTAGCAAGCACCAAACGTTTCTTCATCATACTCAGCCATTTGCTATGCCGATATGCATCTGAGCTGTCTACATAATCATTGTTGTACTTCCAACTCTTATCGCCAGTATTGTAAGGCGGATCAATATAGATGCAATCCACCATGCCGCCATAGAGATAAATCAATAATTGCAGGGCATGATAATTGTCAGCCTCAATCAATGTATGCCACAAGTTGCTATCTGGGGCATTCTCTACGGCATCCATCGCTTTCAGATATGGATAGATATGCTCACCAAAGAGGGCTACGGCTACAGCTTCATTCTTATTTAACTCCACCTGCTCATGACTATCATCCTCCCGTTCACAAAACAACGTTTCTCCCTCTATCCGTTTTACACGGAAGAAATCTTTGAAGTATCCATCCTTACGAGCCACTAACGACTTCACTTTGATGGGGACATCATATAATGGAGTCGCTTCAGGCAAGTGCTCTTCAAACACCAGTCCGAACTTCTTTTGTTGTTGTAAACGTACTACCTCGTCATTAATTCGGCGACGCAGTTCAGGGTCACTAATCCTGTCAATCAGGTCGTTAATTACCGCCATAGCCTTAACTGTTTAATGATGTGGGGCATCATCAAAGTCAAGCAAGCCGAATACAAATAACAACAGTTTCCGCCAAGCACCTATAAAAACGAGAAGTGGACACCTTGAACCACATCCCGTTCGGAGGTACTTGGCGGAAACCTAAGAAAGTAGATGTAGTAGTGCCCACATACGTGAGCATCCACTCTTTATTCTACTTTCTTGTTCTTTCCACCGCCAAGTTTCCCGAACGTTATTGAATAAACAGCAAACGCTTATTATTGTTTTACCCACAAAAGTCACACCGGCCCTCCTCTGAGGTATATGCCAGTGATCGTTTGCAAAGGTACGAATAAATAAGCGATAAACAAAACAAATTAGTATTTTTTTGTATCCCTGCATAAAAGCCGCCCCTTACCAAGGGGCTCTAAATGTTCTTATTGTCGGTTTAAGTACGCTATTTTGGGGTATTATGTGTATAAAAGAGAAAAATTCAATGAATTTTTTGGTTGTTTACTCAATTGTTAGTATCTTTGTAGCATCAAAACAATACGCCATAAAACGATGCAGAAACCAGACATTGACTCCAAATGTTGGGCAGCCTTCCTGAAGATGGGTGCCCGCCTTGAAAATTCTCCATCCAAATTTTAAAACCACTTAAGGGGACAATAGCGTTGTACTCCTTTCGCACGTGGGGGCTGACTCCTTGTGCGACTGAGCCATTGATGGCTAATCCAACAAATTTATGAATCACAAACCCATCAGACCAAGAATACAAGGTGGAAATTGGCGAAGATTGCGCGATTATCGTAGATGGGGAAACCTTACTCGACCTCATCTACGAACCATCAGAGAAATGCCTGAAAGAAATCGAACATCTCGATTTCTTTCGCAGACGCGATTTGCCAGCTTCCAGATACTATTATTACTTTGATATTGAACCAGATGGAGACCGCCCTGCCAAATTCCAGAAACAACAGATCTATGAGGTGTTGAATAATATTCTTCCTTACATCACCGCCACGCGTGAATACTTCTATTGGTACATCTCCACACATACCAATTTAGGTAATCTCCAAGCTGTCAAGAAGGCCTTGGCACGATGTGCATAAGCAGATGGGACAAATATGTGACATCTATGGGACAAAATAATTTGCCGTGAGACTTTTTCCTTCATTCAAGCGCATCCACAAGAAGGAAGTCTATCAGGCCTTCCTCGCCATCTATGCCCATGGCGGCATTGAGTTAACCAACGAAGAGTTGATCAGTTTCTTGGCCCGTTACACCAATCTTGGCAGTGAGGCCAGTATCAAGACGCTTTTCTACCGTTATAAGCAACAGATCCACGTCTGAGTTTACAAGAGTTTACAAGTTGTTGATACAAGGTAGGGATAGTTTCCTTATCTTTGTATCATCCTTACAAGGACAATGATAAGTATCACTATTAAAAATGATAGCAAATGACTAAGCGACAGAAGAAAACCGCCGAGGAGGGCGGCGAGCAGAAAGAACACAAGAAGAACTGGCGTATGATGCCACACTTGAGGATGATGACAGGGACACCAGGGTCACCTGATAGGCAGAGATTCTCCCGCGTACCGCGCACGCGTATGCGGTACGCAGGAGAAACTTTATCATTTAAGTGACCCTGGTGACCCTGATAGTTAAAATAACCCATTTAAATCGTTTCCTGATATGACAGAAAAAGCACTGAGAGAATTGTTGCAACTCCTTAACCAGCAAGGCGAGCCGGTGAAGCCGTTTGAGATCCGCAGCTACGGCAAGTCGGAACTGGCCATGCTCTATTTCCCCGATGCCAAGACGAAGAAGGGGGCCATGAACAACCTGAACTACTGGATCAACTACTGCACCGAACTGCGTGAGAAGCTGCGTGAACTGAACTCGCCGCCCCATGCCCACCGCTACACCCGCCGCGAGGTGGAGCTGATTGTGGAATACCTCTGCGAACCATGAAAAACGCATTTCTTCAGGAAAAAAGTTCAGAAGCGTACTGAACCGCACAAAACAGCACAGCTGCCGCTACTGATATGTTGTACCTTTGTACTCGTAAGGCAAGAGAGCCAGAGGGAAGTCATCTACGACCCGTTCAGGCGTCATCTACAGCTCGTTCCGCAGTCATCTTCGCCCCGTTCCGCAGTCATCTTAGGGGGGTAAAGTGACTCATCTACGACCGCAAGGTGACTCGTCTTCGAGCCGAAAGGACGTCAGGAACAACCCGAAGATCACATGAGAGTTATCACGTTAATCGTTGTTCATTGTTCGGCAGTAAAGCCCGACCAGCTGTCATCGGCCGCTCAGATTGATTCATGGCACCGCGAAAGAGGTTTTCACCTCGGCATCGGCTACCACTACGTGATCCGTCGTGACGGAACGATTGAGCCAGGTCGCCCGGAATGGATGATCGGCGCCCACTGCCACGTCAAAGGGCATCATTACAATACCCATTCGATTGGCATCTGCTATGAGGGGGGACTTGATGCCCGCGGTCAACCCGACGACACACGCACGGCTGCGCAGAAGAAGACCATGCGGCAGTTGCTCGAAGACCTGCACCAGCGCTACCCCCGCGCTATGATCGTAGGGCATCGAGATCTCAGTCACGACCGCGACTGCCCGTGCTTCGATGCGTACAAAGAATACGCTGACCTACAGCCGAAATGATTCATCTCACCCCAGCCCCTTTCAAAAAGTGGTTGGGGTGAATATGTAATGAATAAAGATGCAAGAATGCACTGAATTGTGTTAAAATAGCCTTAATTATGAAGTGATTCCAACCAACTTTGGAATATTTTTTGTATATTTGCAAAAACCATTGTAGAAAGGGGGAACGCTTATGTCAACTAAGAATGAAACTCAGGAGATTAAAAAGACTGCCGAATTAAAGAAAGGCAGTAATGGTTCAGTCAACTCTATGCCATCTATTTGGTACACCTGATGAAGTCAGTCATATCAAAAGAGCCATCCCAAAAGGATGGCTCTTTTGATGTCGTATAATCTGTACTGCAGGATCACTTCTTGTATTTCTTTACGCGGTCGTCGTTGATGATACCGTTCCAGTTCAGACCGAAGGCGAAGTCGTAGGTGTTGCCGTCGGCATCGAGATAGCAGCGCATGTCGCGTGGCACATCCTCCTGTTGGGTCTCGACGGTCTTCATGTCGGCCGGCAACTGACAGGGGAGGAGGGCAGAGGGCTCTGACTTGCCGCTGATGATGTCGAGCAGCGCCTGATACTGCACCCCGAAGGAGAGCAGGATGGCATCTGCAGAGGGCTCGATCTCGGAGAGTACCAACGGCTTGCTGACCTCGATGATGACGATGACATTCTTGTCGCCCATCGCCTGCTTGGTCTTCTGTACCATCACCATGTCGTCGCGGTTCAGGGTCTTAACGGTCTTGCCCTTATAGGTGCGGTTGGTGAACGACTCCAACGGGTCGCCACCACCGATGCTCTCGTCGCGGGCGTCGGTAGCCTTATAGTCCTCATATTGCAGGCTGACGGGCAGGTAGCCGTTGCCGCCCCGTTTGGCTTCCTCTAACGAGTAGCCCAGACTGAAACTGGGTTCGCCGATCACGCAGATGGCGAAGTCGGCATCCTCAGGATTGTCGGTCATCTCGAAGTATTTCTTCACCAGGTCGGGATTGATGGGATCCTCGGTCTTGTCTTCAGAGGGCGGACCCCAGATCCTCGGTATCGACGGGTAATGGCGCTTGGGGATATACACCCTGTTATGTTCGAGTTTGGGCAGTGCCTTCATGTGGTTCTTCAGCATGACGATGGAACGGACCTGGGCGGCATAGCCTGCCACCATGAACGCCGGTTTGCCGACGATCTCATCCGTCTCCTTGGGGTCGAGATAGGGGTTCTCAAACAGTCCCACACGGAAGATGTTCATCACCAGTCGCTGGGCTGACTGCTCGAAGCGCTTGCGGGCGCTCTCCTTGCCGAAATCCTTCTCCCACATCTTGTAGGCTTCGAGGATCGGACCAATCTCATTGTTGCCACCAAACTGATCGACACCAGCCTGCAGCACGCGGTAGTGACGCTCTGCCACCGTGAGGTCTTCCACACCCCAGGGCTTGCCGCCACTCGGATCATAGGCTGATTTGTAGTCGTTGGTGATGCCCCAGTCGGTGCAGACGACGCCCTCGAAGTGCTCACCATCGCGTAGCTGTTGCTGGATGAGCCACTTACTGTAGCTGCCGCCTACGTTCTCGCCAGAGGGATCCTGATCGAGCACGATGCTGTAGATGGGCATCACGGCTGATGCCATCTTCGTGCCGCCTGTCAGTTTGAAGGCACCGTCGGCAAACGGCCGCTTGTGCATGGCCAGATTGTTGCCGGGATAGACGGCGAACTTCCCGTGTGAGAAATGGCTGTCGCGTCCAGCCTCCTGGGCACCATAGCCATACCAGTGCTTCACCATCGCATTGACACTCTTGTTGCCCCATCCGTGGGTCTCAGGGGTGGTCTGGAAGGCGTCGCAGTAGGCGCGTGCCATATCCGTCACCAATTGAGGATCCTCACCGAAGGTGCCGCTGAAGCGCCACCAGCGGGGTTCGGTGGCGACGTCGATCTGGGGGGAGAGGGCGGTGGTGATACCTAAGGCACGGTATTCCTGCGCGGCAATCTCGCCAAACTGTGTCATTAGCACGGGATCGAAGGTGGCTGCCATTCCCAAGGAACTGGGCCACTGGGATATCTGACCGCCGGCACCGGCATTGAACTCCATGTTGCCTTGTGTCTCATGACGAGGATCGGAGCTGGTGTTGGCGGGGATGCCGTGGTCGAGGCCCTCGACGAAGGCTTGCATCTGGTTGTTCCATTGGGCGGCAATGACGGGACTCGCCACCTGGGTGATCAGGACGGCCCTCAGGTGGTCGTCCTTCAGGAATTTCTTCTGGTCGGCTGTCAGATTCTTGTCGGGCACAGGCTGATGGCTGCTATAGAGCATCAGACCAGCGATCTCCTCCAGGGAGAGCTTCGAGGCCAGGTCGGCAGCACGCTCCTGGGCAGAGAGGCGCCAGTCCTCATAGACATCCAGGGAGTCGTTGCGGTTCAGGTCCTTAAAGGCGAAGCCGTCAACGGTCAGCAGTTTGACGCCCGACTTCGGTGAGTAGCCGAGGGTCGGACCGTCTTCCTGACTCACGATCATAAAGTCTTCTACTTGTCGTTCTGTCCATTTCTGTTCCGGACTACAGGAACTCATCCCTAAGAGTGCGAGACTCATGGGGATCATCATGATAAGTTTAGGTTTTCTCATGTCGGTGGTTATTTGAGGTTTGTTAGGAGTTGTTCTAAAGCCTGACGACGGGCGGGCCAGGTGGGATAGTCATCAGCGCGGAGGGTATAGGCATTCTGACCGGCTGACGGCTGCTGGTCGGCGTCGGTGGTGAGGATGCAAGGCAGGGTGCGCCCCTGTGACACGAGCTTGTCGGCCATCACGTCGGCACCGCCGATCTTAAACCAGCTCTCTATCGTGTCGTCCTGTCCCGGGATCAGTCGGATGAGGATGGCTGCGTCGCCCTTGTTCGACCCTGGCGTGAAGCATGCCACCCCACGGTTGAGGTCGTAGCGCAGCTGCCCGTAGGTGATATCGCCCGCTGTGGGATAGTAGTAGGCACCGGCATTGTTGTTGCAGACGCTGGGCTTGAAGCCCTTCGAGGGGGCGAGGTACATGTTCTGGGGATCGGCTGTCGGCGTGCCATCCACACAGAAGTAGTAGGTGAAGGCATCGGTGGTAGCATCCTGGAGGGTGACCGACCAGATGCCGTCGGCATCCTTCTGCATGGCGATGGGCTCTGCCTGCAACTCGGTGATGAGTGTCACCTGCTTGGTCTCAGGTGCCTTCAGACGGAAGGTGACGTTATTGCCACCAAACTCTGGAGAGATGATGGGCTTCGGGAAGAGACGGGCCATCACACCGGGTGTGAACTGTGCCTCCTTGCCTGTGGCGGCGAGGGCGGGCTCTGCCTTCTGCATGAGTGCCTTGGCTGCCTCCGGACGGAAGAGCAGGGGCAGTGTCTTGCTCAGGAAGTACTTGGCGTTCATCCAGGTGTGACCGAACTTGTCGTTGGTGTATTCCTTCACGCTGCGGATGCCGTGCTTGTCGAGGAACTCCATATAGTCGCGGGCATTGCCATAGAGGAAGTCGTCGGTACCCACGCCGAGCCAGAACAGACGGATCTTACTGTTGGTGTCGGCAGCCTGGTCATAGACATTGGGGATGTCAGTCGAGGTGAAAGAGCTGTAGCTGCAGAGATAAGCAAACTTATCCAGATGGCTCAGACCGTTGAAGAGCGCCTGGTTACCACCACGGGAGAAACCGCCGATGGCACGGTGGTCGGCATCGTTGATGGTGCGGTAGTGGCTCTCGATATAAGGCATCAGGTCGTTGTTAAGGTCGAGGCTGAACACATCGCTTCCGAATTTCGAGCCCGGTGCACCGAACATGCCTTCCGGCGGTGTGGGCAACAGCTTGTAGGGGTTGCCGTAAGGCAGCACGACGATCATCTCTTCGGCCTGACCCTGTGCGAGCAGGTTGTCGAGGATATAGTTCACACGTCCAACCTTGTAATACACCTCCTCGGTGTCGGTGGTACCGCTGATGAGGTAGAACACGGGATAGCGTTTCTCGGGGTGCTGGGCATAGCCCGGCGGCAGACAGACCACCGCCTCATTGGTGGCACCGAGACTCTTGGAATAGTAGTGGATATAGTCGATGTCGCCGTGGGGCACATCCTTGATGTCGTGGGGCAGGGCGCCGTCACGGGCAGGAATCTCCAACAGACTGTTCTTAAAGCCTTCGTTGGGGAAATATTGCTCACAGGCAGGATCCATGATGCTCACCCCATCGACGATGAAGCAATAGGGATACATGTCGGGGGCAGCCGGACCGAGGGTGGCGGTCCACAGACCGGTCTCGGCATCGCGCTGCATGGGGTTGCGGCCAGCGAACTGCACATCGACGAGCACCTCCTTGGCCTGGTCGTTGCGGTAACGGAAGGTCACCGTACCGTCGGCATTGCAGGTGGTGGAGGCATAGGGGGTGAACTGCCACCAGTCGAGGCGCACGTCACTGCTCACCTCACTGAAGCAGAGGTAGAGGTCATGGCAGCCATAGGCCCCGTTGACCTTTGTGTTGAAGGCCTGATAGGTGTCGAGGTCGGTGGTGACGGAGAGACGGACGGTGCCGATGACCGGCCCCTCACGACTGTCAAGACGCAGGGTGACGGTGCACTGGCCCTTGGCAGCTGCCGTGATGCTGAAGCACTGGGCACCCAGACCGAAATCGACGCCGCGCAGGCGGATATATTCACCGTTGTCGATATGATAGACATACATGTTACGCTTTCCGGTAGAGAAAGGCATGTCGGCCACGATACCCGTGTTGGGGATACCCATCTTCGCCGTCTTGAGACCGAAGCCCCAGGCCATCGTCTCGGCCTCTACACGCTGGTAGGGATTGAAGGCGTGAAGCTGCTTCATGGGCTGCTGGTCGAGCCAGTAGGGCACTTCCTCGATGATGCCGTCAGGACGGTAGGTGATCTCCGTGGCAGAGACACTGCGCCGCTCATGGTGGACGAAGGTTTCCAGGTGCATCAGATCGTAGTCCTGTCCGAAGATATAGGAGTGTCCTTTATAATCCGTGATGCCCGGGTGGTTACCGCGGTCGCGCTCGGTGGGGCGCATGATGTATCCCTTCGATACCCACGGACCTGTGGGCGACGCGCTCATGGCATAGCCGAGGGCCTCCGGACAGCAGGTAGAGGCGTATGCGAGATAGTAGTGGCCACCACGTTTGTAGAGCCACGGACCTTCCTGGTAGTTGTTCACTGCCCATTTGGCTTTGTTACTCCCTGGCACGTTAAGGTCGATTCTTGCTCCCTCCTCCTTCACTGGATGCATCACGCCGTCTATGGGGTTGAGTATCAGGATGTCGCCCTTGGTCGAGATCATGTCATCGTTCAGTTTTACACAGTAGGTATAGGGGTTGCCCCAGTACATATAGGCCTGTCCGTCGTCGTCAATCCACACGGAGGGATCGATGTCGTACCAGTTGCTCTGATCCCACACCAGCGGTTTGCCGAGGGGATCCTTGAAGGGTCCGTAGGGTGAGTCGCTCACGAGTACGCCGATGCCATGTCCGTGGAGTGGGGCATAGAGATAGTACTTTCCGTTGCGCGCAACGGTCTGGATAGCCCAGGCACCGTTCTCACGACTGCGCCAGGGGAACTCCTTCAGCGAGGCGACGGCACCGTGCTCGGTCCAGTTCACCATGTCGGTGGTGCTCCACAGTAGCCAGTCGTACATGAAGAACCCTGCCGACGACTTCTCGTTCTCGTCGGGGATGTCCTCGGGCGAGGCATCGTGCGAGGTGTAGAGAAACAGCGTGTCGCCCACCACGAGCGGTGAGGGATCGGCGGTGTATTTCGTCTGGAAGAGCGGCATGTTGATCTGCTCCTCGCCACCGTGGAACCAGCGCTGGAGCTTCAGGGAGTCATTCACAAGAAAAGACTGTGCGCCTGCCACGAAGGCATAAGCGCACAGCGAAATAATGGTTAGGTAACGGGTGATCATATCGTCATGTTAAAAGTTGATTGTCATACGTTTCAGATCCTTGTCGCATGAGCTGGTGCCGTAGAGGATCTCATACTGGCCCGACTTGGTGCGCATGGTGTTCGTGGCGGCATCCCAGAACTCGAAGCTCTTGGCGTCGAGAGCGATGGTGGCAGTGGCGGTCTGGCCAGCCTTTAATTCCACCCGCTGGAAACCGCGGAGCGACTTCAGCGGACCTTCCTTGTCGGAGAGGTCGCGGATGTAGAGTTGTACGATCTCCGTACCGTTGCGCTTACCGGTATTGGTGACGGGGATGGATACCTGATAGTCGGTGCCCTTGCCGTCGAGTTTGGCCTCACCGATCTCGAAGGTGGTGTAGCTCTGACCATAACCGAAGGGGAAGAGGGCATCGTTGAAGTAACGATAGGTGCGACCCTTCATTGAGTAGTCCTCATAGTCGGGTAGCTGCTCGGAGTTCTTATAGAAGGTAACAGAGAGCTTACCGCTGGGGTTGTAGTCGCCGAAGAGCACGTCGGCAACGGCTGTACCGCCTTCCTGACCGGGATACCAGGCCTGCAGGATGGCATCGCAGCTCTCGGTCTCAGGCTGCAGGGCAATGGCAGAGCCGGAGCAGTTCACGTAGATCACCTGCTTACCGGCAGCCTTCAGGGCCTTCAGGAACTCACGCTGTACCTTCGGCAACTCGATGTTCGTACGGTCGCCACCCTTGAAGCCTTCGATGTTCACCGGCATCTCCTCGCCCTCGAGGCTCGGGGCGATACCACCGCAGAAGATCACCTTGTCGATCCCCTTTAGCTTGGCAATCGTCTCCTGATAGTCGATGGGCAGCTCACGGGCTATGTCGATCTTCATTGAGGCACCCCAGGTCTTCACGGTCTGGAAACGGACCTCGATCTGGAACTTCTGTCCCTTCTCAGCCTTCAGCACGGTGCTGGTGGGGGTAGCGCGCCAGGTGTGATGGATGAACTTCTTCTCACCGTTGATATAGAGCTCGAAGTGACCGGTGCTCTCCACGTTGACCACATATTCGCCAGCCTCCTTCGGGGTGAAAGTCGTCTCGTACTTGGCGGAGAAGTCTTCGATGGGCAGGTTAGGTGCAAAGACATGCATACCTGCAGTGGTCACATTCACGGGTTTCGTGTAGTATTCGGTGGTGAAGGCCTTGCCATTCATCTCGGTGTTGTTCCAGAACGTGCCCTTCAGGCCCTTCTTGCCGTCGGGTGCCACGCACTCTGTGGCCAGATGACTCTCCATCACCTTGTCGTAGGTCAGGTCGCAACCGGGGAGATAAACGAGATCTTTCTGCTTGGCCTTGATACCCTTCAGGATGGTGACGGTCTGGTTGGGCGTACCATTGTAGTTACCCCACATCATTGGTTCGTTGTCGGCGTTAGGACCGATCACTGCGATCTTCTCCTTACCTTTCTGCAAGGGGAGGATGTTGTTCTTGTTCTGCAGCAGGACGATAGCCTGGCGGGCCATCTCGAGGGCCACCTGGGCAGAAGCCTTGGTGGACATGGCAGAATAAGGGATCTTAGACCACTCTACCAGTGAAGGATCGTCCATCTCACCGAGGTCGAAACGACCTTCGAGCAGACGGATGACATGCTTATCGACCTCAGCCTCGGAGATCAATCCACGGCGTACGGCCTCTGGCAGACTCTTATAGGCATAATTGAAGCCGCATTCCACATCGGTACCAGCCAGGACAGCCTTCGCTGTACCGTGTACGGCGCTCGATGATGATTTATGGTTCTCGTAGAAGTCGCTGACAGCACCGCAGTCGCTGACGACGAGATACTGGAAACCCCAGTCATCGCGGAGAATCTGCTGAAGCAGAC
>Ga0265300_10001159_pt1 | contig 25627 bp, 17 predicted proteins | sample AusTroGonzalo_MG_FD_193482 | JGI IMG/M metagenome (GOLD analysis project Ga0265300, IMG submission 193482) | Bovine rumen microbial communities from tropical cattle in Woodstock, Queensland, Australia - Gonzalo_03 | ecosystem: Host-associated > Mammals > Digestive system > Stomach > Rumen ...
GGCGGGGGGGGGGGGTGTTTTTGATAAGATATCATCACACAGAAAGGATACGTTGTGATGAAAACTCTTATGTCGCGCATTTTCGCGCTCACATCCGTCGCATCTATTGCAATAGCCACAACGGCGATAGCATCCACCGCAGAGTGGACTGGCGAAGGCGCAAACGCGCTCAATTCTGCCAGTTATGTGAAAGTTATGGAGAATACCGGGCCGCTTGCTGGAACGTGGACGCTCACAGGCATAACCGCCTGGAACGGCGCGGCGCAAGTCGCGTTCGCGTGCGTGTCGAACCGCCCGTATGCAGCAGCATATTCGTCATCGGCTCAAGGCGCACTGCCGGCTGGGAACTATGTCCAACAGCTTTCGGTGTTTAACCAGTGGGATGGCTCCCGCACGCGTTCGTACCGCGTCCAGCTCGCGCAGCCGGTCGGCGGCAACGACATCTACGCCCGTGTCACGGCGGTGACCGTTTCGCAGGAGGGCATCAACCTTGTTGACTATCCCGACATTCGCGACTTTAAGGACGATGCCACGAAGATTGCGGCGTCATATACGGATGCAGCTGACATCGACGGCTTCCCAATCACGAAGCTCGTGTTCAAGAAGCAGAGCGGATACCTTGAATCCGAGGGCGATGCATTTATCAGCCTTGGCCACTGCGCCGGGCCGAATACGCGCATTGAGGTTGATTTTGAGTTGACGGAAATCAAGTTTGGCACGATGCCGTTCGGTAGCTATGGAGACAGCACCACCGGCAATCCGCTTTTCGAGCTGTTCATAAGCTATTCTTCGACAGCTGACCAACGACTGAAGTATTCTTGGGAGTTCTCGGATGCGGGCGGAGCCCGCCAGTCCATGAACTGCGACCTGGCGGACTATGACAGACATGTAATCGCCTTCGACGCGCCGACCATGACGTACACCTCTCGTAAGAATGGCGAATTCGTATCCACATATCCGTTCGAAAACATGCAGCTTCTCGCCAAGACCTCTTCCGTTCCGATGAGCGTTTTCGGCAGAGGCACAAGGAAATATGCTTCTGCCGCCGCAGACTTTGGCGGAGCGACGAAGATGAAGGTGTATGGCGTCAATATATATGAATCCGGCAAACTCGTCAAGTGCTTCGTGCCGTGCATGCGCGGCGGGATTCCCGGCTTGGTAGATACGTGCAATAACGCATTTGTCACAGGCGTGGACGTGTCGAAGGTCAAGCATGGCGGAGATATCGCTACGGTAAAGGACGACCCATACATTGTGCTGGACAACACCATCAACACGCGCGAGAACGGCAAGAGCCATTATCTGGAACTGTACTATTCCTTCAAGCCTTCAACGCGCATAGAGCTTGACTACGCCCTTTTGGACCAGGGGTTCGCGTCTTCGCCGTTTCTGTTTGATGCATACGGGTCAAGCAAGATGGATGTTTGGACATACGGCGGGCATTACGCTTTTACGATTGCCAACATGGATCGCTACAATTCAGGCACCGCGGTCGGCGATATTGAGAACATGAGCGTAGCCACTGCCTACGGAATTCGGCGCACCGTCGCGATGAACAGCGATTCCGTATGGTTTGTGACGGCAGGCTACACCAACGTCGTGCAGTCCTCGTCGCCCGCTCTTACGTCCACGTCCAACACCAAGATTCTTGTCGGCAATCGCGGCAGCGATCTGGGCCGCTACATGCCGATGCGCATATACGGGCTCAGGCTCTATGAGAACGACGTTATCGCGAAGAACTACGTGCCGATTGTGACGAACGGCGTTCCAGGAATGATTGACACCGTCGGCGGTACTGTGCTGTACCCGATGACAGACAACGGAAATTCGACGACAAAAAGCCGTGTCGTCGAGGCGGGCGGAGGCTTCGCCTGTACGGATGGCTCGGATGAAGCGTATCTTGAGTTCCCTGGTACAGGCAGCGGCATCGACACGCTATACAAGGTTACGCCTAATTCGTGCATTGAGGCTGACTTCTCCATCTGGAACACGTATGCGACGGCAAGCGGCAATGAGAAGTTCGTCGCACAGAGTTCCGGAACATACGTCCTGCTGGATGCCGTAGGAAGCACCCTCAACAGCATCTGGTGGCAGTATTACGACTATGGGAGCGGCACCTCCTCTTACAACAGCGACTTGTCTCTCTCGAACGATCGAAGGCAGTACACGCTCGACAGCTACAACGGAAAGTTTACGATCAAATGCGGCGACAGCGTCCTTAAAGACATAACGATGCCAACGACGCGCACTCGTACGGATGGTAGCGCGAGCGACCGCCTCCTGATCGGCAAGTCCAATGCGCATATGCGCCTCTACGGGCTGAAGATATGGGAGTATGTCAACGACGTCAAGACGCCTGTGCGCGACTTCGTGCCGTGCGTGACGAACGGCGTCGCGGGGCTCTACGACCTCTGCGGGACGGGGTTCTATCCGCTCTCCGGCGGCAAGGTGAGCGGCAAGACCGCCACCGGCGCGGACGAGTTCGTCACGAGTCCGCAGCCGACGCAAATCGAGGTTGGCGGCAATGGTACGCTCACGTGCTTCTCCGCTGCCGCGAAGTCCTACGAATGGTATGTCGACGGCGAGAAGATCGACGGAGAGACTGGAGAAACGCTGACCATCGACTGGACTCGCCAGAAGCCGTACGTGCGCACCTATTCCGTAGTGCCTGTCTACGAGGTGTTCGGCGAGACCGTCAGGGGCAAGGCGGCCGAGACGACCGTAGAGTTCGGTGTCAGGGGCATGACCGTGATTATTCGATAGGAAAAGGTTCATGAATAGGCTTGTTTTTGCAGCAGTAGGCCTTGAATGATGCTTGCGGCAATAGCGCTTGCAGCTGCGCTTGCGGCGGCGGGAGGGCGGTCTTTCTCGTCCGCCGCAGTTGCCAATGACGGCTGGTTTACGGTCGTTTCGTGGAACGTGGGGCATCACGCCATGGGAATCGGCAGGCGGCCCACTATTCCGCCTGGCAAGGACGACGAATATCTGAAGGGCTACCGTGACTTCATCGCGGATGCGCGCGTTGTAGGGCTTTGCGAATACTCGGCGGAGTTCTCGACCAATCAGACGCTAAGGACGGTTGACGCGCTCTTTGGCGGTTACGACGTAAAGCTTGAAGGGTCTGACATGTTCCCGCAGAGCAATTCGATTTTCGCAAAGGGATGCCAACTTGTTGAAACCGAAGAGCGCCAGTATACGAAGAGGAAAAGGGCGAAGTACTACAAGTTTGCACGGCTTTGCATGGATGGGCGCGAGGTGTGCGTAATTGAGACGCATCTTGACTTCGACACAGGACCAGACGACCCCCTGCGCGAGGCGCGTGCGGACCAGATGCGCACGCTTATTGCCGACATGGAGAAGGAGAAGTATGTCATCATCTGCGGCGACTTCAACATCTCCAAACGTCCGGAAGACACGCCAAGCCATGCCGTCGAGTACGACGTATTCGCAAATGCGGGCTACACGCTGGCGAACAGGGGGCAGCTCATGACCTGGCCGTCGTACAAGCGGCCTAAACGTCTGCAGCCCATCGACAACATAATCGTGAAGGGCTTCGAGATGCGGAACGTGCAGGTCAAGTCGTCCGATAAACTGAGCGACCACAAAATGCTGAGCTGCGAATTGCGGTTCAAGGATGCATTATGATATAATTTCGACTCAACGGAGATGTTTTATGAACCGGCAGATTGGAATCGGGCGCAGAGCGTTTATCGGCGCGGGGGCGGCGACGTTGGTTGCCTGCGCGGTTGTCATGGCGGTGCGGTGCGACGCGATCGACTTGTCGAGGGAAGACTGGAAGGTCCCGAACTGGACGACCATCGTCACGGAGCCGGGCGCGATACAGGAGCAATACGGGAAGACGAAGAAGTGGTGCGGGCACGTTCAGGGCATGTGCGTCAGCTCGAACGCAATCTACTTCTCGTTCCATGACCAGATCGTGAAGACGGATTGGTACGGGCGTCTTCTTGGGCGCACTCAGTCCGATTCGCACGGCGGCGACATCTGCATCTGGAACGGCAGGCTCTATACGGGCGTGTGGCTCGCGGCGGACAAGAAGAAGGGCGAGAGGTCGTGCGGCGCCATCTACATGTACGATGCCGAGACGCTGGAACTCCTCAAGGCCCGGAAGGTCAAGTCAAAGGACGCAGGCGTTGACGGCATAACATGCCTTGACGGTGTCATCTACCTTGCAATGGGCGCGACAGGCGATTACGACCCAACGACGAAGAGCGGTCGGAAGTGCTGGTATTGCAAATTCAAGGCCGAGACGCTGGAACAGATCGGCGAACCGTTTTTCGTGGACCATGGCGATGATTCCATATGCGGTTCGCAGAACATGACGACCGACGGCAGGTACATCTACGCCAGCCACTATACCGACGACGAGGCTGCGAGGACGCCGAACGTGGTCGTACACGACAAGGACTCCTTCAAAGTCGTCGCCAAGCATAGGTTCGGGTGGAATCACGGAATCGACGTTGTGCCCGGCGGGAAAGACGGCGCGGTGCGCTTTGCATGGGTGTTCACGCCGAACTGGATAGGTAGGCTCTGCAAGAAACAGAAGCTTCCGATCTACGGCATCGTCCAGTTCGTCGAGGTCAAGGACGGGCAGGCTTACGACTTTACATGGCAAGGCGCTGGATTTAGAAAAGAGATCGAGCGCTGAGGGCGTTTGTCTAAAGCGGATTATCATGCTATAATTTGTGTCATGAAAAAATTGTCTTTTATCGCAGTTGAATTGATGACTTGTGCGGCGTTTGCCGGTGCGCCGGTGGAACTGAAGAACGCCGGATTCCACGAAACGGACGGCAAAGGCGGCGCCGTAGGGTGGACGGCGCATCCCAACTGGCATGCAGAGAAGGCCGGGCACAACGGTTCGGGCGGCATGGTGTGGGAATGCGAGGAGGAATCCGCATTCAAGCGGGGCGGTCCTGGGCAGCGAGTGACGCTAAAGCCCGGCAGGCGATACGACTTTTCCGCACTCGTGAAGGCGGATGGCGTTGTTACGCAGCGAAAGTCGATTTACCAGGGCTTGACCATTTGCGTGGAGTGCTATGACGCCAATGGAAAGATGATGTTCTACGACATGGCGCGCCCTACGCTGAACGGCACGTCGGACTGGACGAAGATGTCTGGCTCGACTCGCGAGATTCCAGACGGAGTCGCTGAGTCTTATTTCCGCGCGTTAGCGAAGCAGTGCGTTTCGGGTCGCGGCGTTGTCGACAACATGTACCTCGCCGAACACGATACGCCGGCAGTGGAATGCGTTGTTCCGCATGTGTACCGCCGTGAATCTACCGGCGGGACGGTGCGGTTCTCTGCGTCAATCAATGTGGACATATACGAGAACAAGCTTGAGGACTATTCGGCGACGTTTAAGTATGCTGGAGGATCTAAGCCCGGAAAAATACTCTCGCCGGTCGAGGCTGTGGCGACGCTCGACACGTCGCTATTCCCCCTTGGCACGAACGATGTCACCTGCACGCTCTACCTGAAAGGCAAGGAGATTGGCTCTGCGTCCATTCCGTTTGCGCGTCTTGCAAAGCCGACGCTGCGCCGCGTCTACATCGACAGGTATCTACGCACTATCGTTGACGACAAGCCGTTTTTCCCGCTTGGCATGTGCTACTGGTGCGATGTCACGAATGAGAATCTCGAACGGTATGCGGAAGGCCCGTTCAACTGCCTGAACACTGACTGGAAAATGCCGCGCGAGCAGTTGGATCTCTGCCGAGACAAGGGGCTGCTCGTGCTTGTCGGCCTTGAGCACGGCTTTGATCTGCCAGACGGCGGCAAGGCGTGGCTGACAGAGCGGGTGAATGCAATGAAGGACCATTCTGCTGTGATGGGCTGGTTCGTCAGCGACGAGCAGCCTGTCGCGGACATTCCGAAGATGCTGCGCAGGCAGAAGTGGATGGAGGCTCTCGACCCCGACCATCCCACATGGTATGCTCTTGATACCGTCCGCGAGGCGCGGCACTACCTTGGCGCGGCGGACGTGATGGGGCTTGACCCGTATCCGATTCCGACGAAGCCAATCGACCTCGTCTATTCCACGACGCGGCAGGGAGCCGCCAACACGTTCGGCGCCGTTGCCAACTGGCAGTTCCCGCAGGCATTTGGCTGGGGCTGGCTCAACCGGAAAGAAACGAAGGGACAGCGCGCGCCAACGCAAAAGGAAATGGCGAACATGGGATGGCAGGCGATTGCCGGCGGCGCGAACGGGCTTGTCTTCTATGCGTATCAGCACCTCTTTGAGCCGCACGACGACCCTGACGACGCATTCGAGCCGGCGTGGGCGCGGACGAAGGCGATGGCCGAGGAGTTCAAGAAGTACATAGACGTCTTTCTGTCGATCGACACGGCGCCGAGTGCGGTGTCTTCGAACGACAAGGTCGCGGTGCGGACGTGGCGGTTCGGAGGAGACAATTATCTTCTTGCGGTGAACTGCACCACAAACGCGCAGTCGGCGACGGTGAGTCTCGCAGAGCCAGTTCGCCGCGTCGTCTCGTGCGACTTCTGCGCGAAGCCCGAGGTCGCTGGCGGCGCGTTGCGCTTTGACTTAGGGCCGATAGACTACGCCATGGTGAGGCTTGAAACGGGATTTCCCGGCAGTGGCGCAACGGGAATCGACTTTCAGAAGCTAATCGACGACGCGGCGCTTGCGGGTGGCGGCGTCGTGACCGTCCCGCCGGGGAGGCACGTGACGAAGGGCCTTTTCCTGAAGTCAAATGTTGAGCTTCATCTTGAGAAGGGCGCGTCGCTTGAAGGCTCCACGAACGTAGCTGACTATGCCAAGGTGATAATGCCCTATTCAGAGGGAGACTGGATGGCGGTTGTAATGGCAGTAGGCGTGGAGAACGTGTCGATTACGGGAGAAGGCGAGATATTCGGCAATGGCAGGGGGTGGCCGATGCCGGAAGGATACGGCGGCAATCAAGAAGGGCGTCGCCCGCGTGGTCTCGCTTTCCTCGGATGCCGCAATATAAGGCTTGAGGACTTCTCGCTGCGGGACGCAGCTTGCTGGGGAATTGTCTTTAAATGCTGCGATGGAGTGACTGCAAGGGGCGTTAAGATCAGCAGCCAGGCGAACATCAACAACGACGGCTTCGATATCGAGGCCAGAAACGTGCTCATCGAGGATTGCGACGTGGAGTCGGCTGACGACAACTACTGTCTAAAGTCCAATGACCCTGGCTTCGTCGTGGAAAATGTCGTTGTCCGGCGCTGCACGGGGCGGTCGTTTTGCTACCCGTTCAAGCTTGGCACGGCGTCGCACGGTGTGATGCGCAAGGTGATCTTCGAGGACTGTCGCAGCGAACTGCCGCGGCGATTCTTCATGGACATGCGCTTTGGGCGAAACAGGAAAATGTACGCAAACGACCACAGAAACGAAACGAACTTCCTCCTTGCGGACCAGGAGAACGGCGTAGGGCACGCCGCGATTGCGGTCGAGTGCGTTGACGGAGGCATTGTAGAGGATGTCGTCTTCCGCAACGTCGACATTGCCGGCGTTGCAGCTCCGATCTTCATACGCGGAGGAACGCGCTCTGGCCGGGACTGCGGGACGCCGCCGAACGACAAGCACATCATCAGGGACATCCTCATGGAGAACGTGCGCGGCAAATGGTCGTCTGCGATGCCATGCTCCATATCTGGTGTCGAAGGCTGCCGGGTAAAGAACGTCACGTTCAGGAACATACATCTGCACGGCCCTGGCGCGGGCAACTGCGAGGCGGAGAGGACTCGCCCCGTGCCAGAGCGTACCGGCGCCTATCCCGAGGCGAACATGTTCAAGTGCATGCTGCCCGCATACGGTCTTTGGGCTCGTCACGTAGACGGGCTTACGCTCGAGAACGTGACGTTTACGCTGGACGAGGGAACGACCGACGCGCGCGACGCCATCGTCATCGATGATGTCACCGGCTTCGCCGAGCGTGTAAGTTGCGGAAAATGCGAAAAACCCGCAGAAAAGTGAAGCGACGGCGGGGTGTCTCCCCGAATTTCTCCGGTTTAGATTTTCAGCAGATGCTTGCGCATGGCGATGGCGACGGCCTCGGTGCGGTTGGCCGCGCCTATCTTCGTGAGGATGGCGGCCACCTGATCGTTGACCCTGTCGACACAGATGCCGAGCTGGCTCGCGATGTCGCGGTTAGTGAGCCCGCGCGTCATGGACTGCAGCACCTCGATCTGGCGAGGCGTCAGTTTCGGAACGGGAGGGTCTTTTTCGAGGAGTCGCTTGATGTCCGCCGATATGACGGTCTTGCCGGCTGCAACCTCGCGGACGGTCGATACGATTACGTCGTCGTCGGCTGTCTTCATGAGCGCGCCGGCCGCGCCAGATTCGATTGCTTGCGCAATCCCGTCAGACGCGCCGAATGTCGTGAGGATCACGACCTTTGCGGAGGGGAGCTTTTCGCGAAGCTCGGCGGTCGCCTCCGCGCCGTCCTTCTTCGGCATCATCATGTCCATGATCACGACGTCGGGCAGGAGCCGCAGCGCCTCCTTCACGGCCATGTCGCCGTTCTTCGCCTCGCCCACGACTTCAATGTCCTTCTCTACTCCGAGAAGGGTTGCGAGGCCGATGCGCACGATCGTGTGGTCGTCGGCGATGAGAACTTTGATCTTGTTCATGGCGTTTGCGATTTTAGCCTGATGGATATCGTTGCTTTTGTGCCCTTGCCTGGCGAACTGTCGATGGCGAAGTCTCCCTCGAGGGAATCGACCCGGTCATAGATGCCCTGGAGCCCGAAATGGCCGTCCGCTACGGTTGGACGACGTTCGGGATCGAAGCCGCGCCCGTTGTCGGCCACGGAAAAGAGCAGTCGTTCGCCCTCGATCGCGCCCGCTACCTTTATCTCGCTTGCGTTACCGTGCCTTATTGCATTCGATGCGAGCTCGCGGGCGATTCGCAGGATCGCGTGGGCGGTGTTGTCGGACAGCCGTTCGCGCGGCACGTTGAAGCGGATGGAAAGGCGGGCGTCACCGACGTGGGGCTTGAGCGTCTGGCGGATGGCTTCGTCCATGCTGGCTTCCTCGAGCGTCTGGTTGCGAAGGTCCCACAGGCAGTTGCGCAGTTCTTCACGGCAGGAGTCGAGCGATTTCGCCGCGATGTCGAGCGATTTGCGCATGCCGCCGGGGTCGGAGTCGGCGAGCCTGTTTGCCGCCCGTATGGCGAGCGATACGCCGGTTAGGTTCTGCGAAAGCGAGTCGTGAAGCTCCACCGCGAGGCGAGTGCGCTCGTAGACCTTCAGGTCGGACGTGAGGTGCGCCACCTGCTCGGCGGCAAGCTCCTTTCCGCGCTGCTCTGCGCGACGGTTGAGCATCCTGTTCCACACGAAGATGCCGAAGAGCGCGGCAAGCAGCGTTCCGATTACCGCCAAAAGCCGTCCCGGCGTCCACCACGGCGGCCGCGCGATTATGCGGATGTCTTCGGGAGTCCGCACGACTATCGCAAACCCCTCGATGTGCGGAAATGGCGCGTTGGGGCGCCAGTTCTCGCATTCCATGATGCAGATGCCGCCGGCGGAGATCGTGCATCCTATCTCCACTTCTTTGAACGCCTCCGGGCATGCGCTCGCGTCCACCGGTACCGTTCGTCTGTCGCACTCGAGGGTGAGCCGTCCGTCGCCGTTCGGCGAAGGCACGCTCCTGACGATGCCTTTCATGCGAATGGCTTTGCCATGGTAGTCGGTCTGCAGACCTTTGCCGCCCCATATCGAAGTCGTCAGGTTTTTCGTCGTGACGTCCGTCGCCTCTGGCTCTGCTGCCGTTTCTGCCGGGGATTCGCGCCACTCTGCGCGCGAGAGGTTGAGGCGGTAGAGGTCTGTTTCGGGCATGCCTGCCGCCTCGACGCACTGACCGTATCTCGGAGGATTCTTTTCGGCAAGGTCTACGCGGACTATCCTCGCATTGTCCATGGTCCGCAGCAGGAATCTGTCGCCATGCCATACGGCTATGACGCGTCCCTGCACGCGCCGTCTGCCGATTCCGCTTGCGATAGCGGCTGAGGTGTCGTATGAATCGTCGAGAATGGGGACAGCGAAAGGATTTTCTGGCGCTTGCTTGACGATCCTCACGCGGTCCCACCCCGTTGTGAGCAAGGATTGCCCGATCATGCGCCTGTTGCCGTTGTTGAACGACGTGTTAAGACCTTCGACTTCGATTTCTGCCCCGACGACGGACCGCAGCCTGTCGCTGTCCGATCCGTCCGTCGTGAACGATGCATAGACGGTTTCATGCCCTGAACGGATCACAAGGTAGTTCCAATAGGTGTCGATCTCGTCCCTGAACGCATCCTGCACAATGCCAAGAAGCCTCACCGGGCGGTCTTGCCACGCTTGGTCGCGGAGATGCGGCGCGGACACGGAGCTGACCGGCGGAAGGGTTGTAGTCGAGAGTTTCTTGAGGGACTTCACTTCTGCCATCGACGTCCCGGTCGTGATATGGCGCACGATGTAGCCGACGGCGTGTATGTTGTCGCCTCTGTGGAGTTGCGGAAGCGGAACTTTTTTGTTGTCTGGCCATGTCGACACCTCGCGCAGGACGACGGGGCCTGTGGCGTCTTCGGCGGAGAACGTGCGACTTTGGGGTCGGGTAGGGAACGTCACCGTCACCGTCAATTCGAACTTGGCGTAGCCTGTCGAGGCGTAGCCGGCTTTGAGGGCCTGCGACAGTTCTGCAGCCGTCCGCAGGACGTGGTTAGTCCCCGCTTCGGCGGACGGCGGGATCAGTGGGGCGAGCGCTGCGGCAAAAATGGAGAATGCCTGCGGAAGAACTTTGCGGGGCAGGCGTATGGTTCCAGCTAGTCTGTTGGAATCGGCATGGGGATTTCTTTTTTTCACTACTGTGCGTATGCTATCAAAAACCAGAGTCGAATGCAACCGGGAAGATGATGCTTTTGCCCCTCCCTAATTTTGGGGAGTGGAGGATTTGCAGGGCATGTGCTATACTTGACATATAAGTAGCTTCAACCACACAACAAGAGAGGTTATCTATGAGACCAGCTATGACAGCAGTTGCGGTTTGTCTGTTCGCAGCCGCCGCAGACGCAGAAACGGTGACGTTGAACGGTGACTCATCGGACGGCTTTGTGGCAAAGTCAACATGGTCCAGCGGGAAGCCGCCGGAAGCTGGCAACGACTACGTCGTGGCGAACGGGCGCTGCCTGCGCGGCGACTATTCGCAGGGGTTCGCGGGCGACTCGCTCCAGTTCGGCATCGTTGGCGGTAGCGAAGGCGTGTTCTTCAAGGAGCATGCAGGCACGCATACGTTCACGAAGCTGATTCTCGCCAACGGCTACTACCGCACGTGGATGAGCAGCGACGGACAGAAGGGTTACATCAAGGGATTGGTGGAGGTGACATCACCGGAGTCCGTGCCGTTCCGCCTTCACAGTACGCACAACAGCGGCACCGGACGGTGGATCACATACTGGGATGCGGCGATTACCGGCGCGGAGGGGACTGGGCTGAAAGTGGGACCGCATCCGAATGCGCTCAAATCCGCCGGACAGACGATCTTCACGGGCGACAACTCCGCCTATCTCGGCAGCATTGCGGCGTACGGGACCAATGCGGTATTCGCGTTCACCACCGGCAGTTCGCTTGGCGGCGCGCTTTCCGTATTCAAGGCAGACGCTCTCTCTCTTGCAGACGGCACCACGCTCGAGTGCCAGGGCGCGGATGTGGTGCTCGCCGCATCGCTCAACCGCGGCATAACTGTGAACGCAACGGGCGGGCGCATCAGCGTGCCGTCGGGGAAATCGTTGCGTGTCGAATGGCCGATAACCGGTTGCGGTGCACTTTCCAAGACCGGCGCTGGAACGCTTACACTTGCGTCTGCGATGTCGCTTCCCGGACCTTTTGTCGTTGGCGGCGGAAGCGTGAAGTTGGCCTCTGGATTCTCCAGCGCAGGGAACGGCGGCGTCAGCATTGTCTCCGGTGGAGAGCTGTCTGTCGTTCCGGGCGACGAGGTTGCGGTGAGTAGTCTCGCATTTGACGGCGGTGCGATTCGCCTCTCCTACGACGAGACGACGGAAGAATCCGGCGTGCTGGTACTGAGCGGCGAATGCACCAGGTGGCCGATTCCAGTCTATCCGCTTGCGACGCGTGGTCTCAAGGTTCCCTTCCTGAAGGTGCCGACCTCCGTACGGACCGTGACGGCGGCGGACTTCTCGAAACCGGCCGATCTCGCGGCGACAGGTCTGCCGTCCGCCAAGTTCACGGTGGAAACCGAGGACGGTGTGCAGACCGTCTATGCGGAGATGTCGCAGCTTGTCACGGTGTCGAACGACTATCCTCATGCTTACATCTATCCGACCGACAAGAATCGGTGGTCGGACAACGAGATCATGCATGCAGGGGCGGACTATTCGATTGTCGGAGGCAAAAAGGTCTCGTCCTGGGGCATGACCGGTGACTACACCATGGCTGGCGATTCGATTACGTTCGCCGGAACGAGCAGTTCAAAGGCCCAATGGGATATGGGAACCGAAAACCTCAACAGATTGACGGGCGACGTGCGAGCCGGAAACTACGTGAAGTTCAACCCGACTGCGGCGAACGGCTCTGAACTCCACCTAGACGGGCGGTTATATGTGTACGGCACGGTGGGCAGCGACAGCTCGCTCGACTTCCGGGCCGCCAAGAGCGGGATTACGCTCGTCATTGATTCCGTCGTGAGCGGTGCCGGATGCATGAGTTTCCAGCCTGGCGACAATTACTATACGAACACGTACCGCTTTACAGCGAACAATACATACACGGGCACGTATTTCCTCTATGGACCCAAGACCGCGACCCTGACGACGCTGGAATTCGAGAACGCGGAAAGCTGGGGTTCCAATCCGGCGTCATTCAAGGATAGCGGAATGACGGTTCAGGGCAAGGTTGTGCTTCATCCAATGGGAGTCCAGACAGTTGATCAATCCAATCGGCAGATTAAGTTCTACGCGACGGGTTCAATGGTTCGCGTGGACGCGGGCGAGATGTTCGAGCTGAAATCTCCGGTCAAGTTCAACAACGGCAGTTCCGCGCAATATGTTGCGAACGTCACGAAAATCGGCGGCGGCACGTGGGCCGTCGGCGGCTCGGTGACTACCGACAGGAACGGTCTTTCCGACTGGCCGCGGCTGACGGTCGAAGAGGGGTTCATACGGGCGGACAATCCAACCGCATTTCGGAACATCGCCGTTACGGTCGGCGAAGGCGCCGGCGTCGCGGCGAAGTACAGGCCGGACGAGGTCTCGGATGTAGCCACATACGGCATGATTGTCACGAACTCCTCGCGCTTTGTCGTGAGTGGAGATACGCTGAAGTTCAAGATCTTCACCGAGGGGCAAAAAGTACGCGCCTCCGACAAGATCGCCGTCCTCACCGTTCCGTCCGACGCGGCATCCGCGATCGACGCGAAATCGATATCAATAGAGCACGACAACCCCGGCGAGGGCAGCCCGGCCGTCGTAAGAGAAGATGTGACGTATTCATCCAAGCCGTACATCCGTTATTCGTGCAAGTTTGAGAGAGGATTCCTCATATTCATCAAATGAGTGCGCTTTCGCGGAGGGCGTTTTTGTCGTCCGGCCTCTCGGCGGTCGTCGGAACGGCAATCGCGGCGGACGGAGACGTTCGTCTCCCAAAGTCGGTTTCCTTCCTGGCGTTTGCGGACATACACTACTGCCCTGGCGTCTTTCCGCATGATTCGCGCGAGTGGCTGGAGCGTGTGCTGGCGAGGGCGGAGGAGCGTCGCGTCGATTTCGTGATCCACGCCGGAGATTTCTCCCACAACCCGGCTAAAGACAAGGACTACGTCGCAGCCTACAACGATTTCAGGTTGCCGACCTACCATACGCTCGGCAACCACGACACGGAGGGGTGCTCGCTCCAGGAGGCGCTTGCTGCCTACCATATGGAGCTCGGACACTACCACTTCGACCGCAACGGATTCCGGTTCGTGGTCGTAGATACAAACTATTTCCGCGCGGACGGGAATTACGTCCACTTCGAGGGCGGCAACTACCGCAAGGTGCCGTCGGCGCAGTCGTGGACATGCGGCGGCGAGCAGTATGAATGGCTTGAGGAGACGTTGCGGCGTTCGCCTCACCCGTGCGTTGTGTTCATGCACCAGAGCTGCGAGCGTGAACGCGGCGGCATGCCGGACTGGAAAAGGATGCGAAACCTCTTCCGCTGGGTCAACAGGCACTGCGGCGCCAAGGTGTGGCTTGTCATAAACGGTCACCACCACACCGACGGCTTCCGCTTCATCGACGGCATCGCCTATCTCGACCTCAACTCCGCGAACTACAAGTACTATGCCGAGAGCCACCGGCTCTATCCTGCCGACTACCTCAAGTCGCACACGGGCGCGGGCCATGTGATCGCGTGGGAGGATCCGATAAGCGCCGTCATCACGCTCGACGCCTCTGGGCGCCTCAAGATAGAAGGGCAGGAGAGCCGCTTTTTCATGGGCGTTTCGCCGGAGCAGGCGAAATTCCCGCAGAGGGACAGGCCTGTCACGCCCAATGTCCAGTCCGTGGACATAAGACTGAACCATTTTGCCGTTAAACAGGAGAGCCGAAATGCATAAAATCGACAGGCGCGGATTCCTCGCGCTGGGCGCAGGCGCGGCAGTCATGCCGGCGGCGGCGCTTACCAACCCGGGAAAGCCGCTCTTGCGCCGCGAAGCCCTCGACCTTACGAAGCCCGTAGAGGACAACCTTGTCGCGCAATACCTTAAACCCGTCAATGTCTCGGTCGCTGTCGGAGCCGTCAAGCCGTTCTCCGCGCTCCACATATCTGACGCGCACGTCTCAATGGCGGATGCTGCGGATATCCTAAGCTTCGGTTCGCGCGACCTACGTCTCTACGAGACCAGGAACAACACGCCGGGCGACGTTTACGGCATGCCGTTTGCGGTGCAGACGCTTGCCGCCGCGATTGCATACGCGAAGCGGAAGGCGATGCCGATTTTGAACACCGGCGACATAATAGACTTCCGCAGCGAAGCGAACTACGCATGCCTTTTGCATTCGTTCATGGGCGTGGACGCCTTGTCGGCGCTTGGCAACCACGAAGGGCGAGGCCTCCATACGGATGCGCTAAATCCGCAGAACAGGCACGAGGACGACGCGATACGCCTTCGCCTTGAGCAGTCCCTCGGACAGCCGCTCCTTGTCCACGCCCGCACGATCAACGGCGTTAAGTTCGTCGCTTACGACAACTGCGGATTGGCGCGGTATCACCGCGACGAGCAGTTCGAGCGCGTGAAGTCGGAGTTCGAGGAAGGCCTGCCCACGGTGGTCATGTGCCACATGCCACCGTTCTCGCCGGAGCTGCACGAGGCGAAGTGCGAGAACTGCAGGAAAAAAGGTGTTGGCCTGCCGGCGGCGAACAACCTTGGGGCCTATTACATGATGGATCGTCCCTTCGAGAAGACCGGGGTGTCAAAGAGCCTGAAGAGGCTTCTAGACTATCTGCGCGGGCGCAAGAATCTGAAGGCGATACTGTGCGGGCACAACCACATGGAGTGGCACGGCACGTTCGGCGACGGAGTGCCGGTGCATCTCGCCGGGCCGTGCTTCAACGGGGAGTGCTATGAAATCTCGTTTGTATGAGAAGGGGAGGGGATTGAAGATGAGATTCTGTGCGATGTTTGCCACCGCCTTGTTTGCGACGTCCGTAGTGTCCGCCGCGGTAGAGGTAGGCGAGAACCTTTTGGCGAACGGCGCGCTTGAGGCAGATCAGGCGGAGTTCCCGCCGTTTTGGACCCCCAGCAGCCACTCCAAGCCCTGCTTTAAGTGGCATCCGTCAGGTGGGCCTGACGGCTTACCGTACATTTCAGTGCATGCCGAGAAGACTCCGGACGTGCGCCTGCGGCAGTTCGGCATGGATCTTGTGAAGGGCGGCAGATACCGCATCTCCATGAAAGTGCGCACGAGAGGCTTTACGTCCGGCTCGCACACCGGGGTGATGCTCGTCAACAGCGGGCTCTGGAAGTCAACGGCAGGCGTTCTCTCGCTGCCGAAGGACACTTCCGGGGAATGGCGGCTTGTGAGCAAGGAGTTCGAATGCTTCGCCGCGGATGACGGCTACATGGTGCTAGTGCATGTCACAAACCAGAAGGGGTCGCTTGATTTCGCCGATATTAAGCTTGAAGCCGTGGATGAACTTGCGCTTGCGAAGTCTGGCCTCTCTAAGATGGTCTCATGCGAGAAGCGTCCGCGCCTCGTTCCGCTCCCGCCGCTCCTGGCCAAGATTCCGGCGGACGATTCGCGCATGACGTTCCGCTTCTTCGGAGATCTTGAAAAACCCGACGGCGAATACGAGGTGTTCGCGGTTGTGGACGGGATGGAAGGGTGCTCGACTGTGCCTCTTTCGCGGGATGACATGAGAGTTCCGCTTCCGCAAGGCGCAACGAACGGCGTCGTGACGGTTGGCGTGAGAGGGAAGGCGACGGGCAAGGCCGAGACCATGCGCAAGTATCGGTTTGCAACGACAGGGTCGTGTGTCGCCAAGCCACCGCGCCGCCTCAACAATCTCTGCGCTGAACTGCTCTCGGCGAGGCTGGCGGCGGAAGGCACGAACAGGCTCTCATTCGCCATGTCGCGCGACGGATGGGTGTATGCGGCGGTCAAAGGCCGTGTTGGCGACGGATTTTCAGTGCGCATCGACGGCGAGGATGTCATCTGGCGCGAGACTCCGAGGGGTGAAACGTTCCGCCTGCTCTCCGCCGGCGAGCATGAGCTTGAGGTCATGGGCGTCGAGGGCGGTAGCGTCGTTGTGCGCGAGATTGCGGAGATACTCAACTACTGCCCTGGCGTGAACAGCTATGTGAAGGAGAACCCGCCGTACGATTGGGATTTCAACGAAAGATACGTGCTGCCTGCCGTGACAACGCAGCTAGGAGGGAACGTCCCCAAAGACCACCTGGACGGGTTTGTGAGGCGCGGGTTCAAGTGGGCGCAGAACATGAACTTGACCGGCGGCGAGGCGAAAATGATGATCGAGAAGCTGTCAAACTGCAAGGGGATGTCGGATCCGCACATGAGCGGCGTCGCATGCGATGAACAGAACTACGCGGACGTCGCGGCCATCGAAGCCTACGCCAATGGATTTTGGGAGTATGACATCGAGAAGCGCCCTGCAAGGCCGATATACACATGGGCGTATGGCAAGGCCACGCAGAGTCCCGTCTCGTTCGACTTCCTCTCGGCATGCATGAACGTTGCGGGCGGGAGGGGGTTTCTCGTGCGCGAACATTACATCGCCACGCGCGAGATGGAGGAAGAGGAACTGAGCTACATTCGCAATGCCGTCGGTACGACGTTTGAGACCTACCGCAAGATGATGCCGTCGGCGATGGGGTCGTTGGGGCTTGTATTCGGCAATTTCAACCAGGTGCCGATCCTCTCCATCGTCCACCATCCGGAGGTGGACTACAAATACGCGCTCGACATGCAGATGAACTACGCGGCGACCGACCCGCTTTTCAAGGGCCTCGGGCTTATCGGCTACTGGGGCAGCTACTATGCGGACGAGGAGCTGCACCGCTGGTCGTTTGCGCTGATGCGCCACTATGTCGTGGAAGGCTCTACCAACATGCTTTCGGAGGTATATGGCTTTACCTATCGTCCGGACCATGTGCTGAACGGCGACTTCCGGGGGACGTTGGAGCCGTGGAGCGCAAAGGGCGCCGTCCGGCTGGACGAACACGCTGGCTTCGCGTCGCGGAGCCAGAACCGTTGGGGCGGGAACGGCGGCGTCGGCGACACCTTCGCCGTTCTGGTTCGCCGGGAAGGGGAGGCGTCTTCGCTTTCGCAGACCGTGCGCGGGCTCGTGCCAGGACGGAAGTACTGCCTTCAGTTCGCGACATTCGACGTGAAGGATGTAAAGGCAAACCGCATTGCGCCGCGCCGATTCGGGATTTCCGCAACGTTTTCGGGAGGCGCGGAAATCGACAAGTCGCTTTCATGGGTGCACGTGGACAGGCGCATCAAGGGTCGCTATGCGGTCAACAACGGCGTTGCGCGGATAAATCTTCACCACATTGTATTTACGGCCAGGGTATCCTCGGTCGAGCTTTCCCTCGACAACATAACTGCCATTCCCGGCGAGGAACTGGGCGTCAATTACGTTTCGATCAATCCGTATTTCACGCGCGAGATGAAGTAGCGAGAAGTTGCAAAATGGACCAGTGAGGCGCTTATGGCTCATGGTTTGCGGTTTGCGCGATGGTCGCGTTGACTACGTGCGGACGGATTTGGTATAATACGTGCGAACGTCGGACGTAGAACGTACGTAAGGAGGGCGACATGAGCATAACGCTGTCGATTCCGCCTGCAATCGTGCAGGAGGTAAGGGAATGGGCCGAGGCAAACGGCACAAGCCTGAACCAGTATATACGCGACTGCCTTGAGGCGAAGTGCAGAGAGATTAACAACCGTCGCAAGAGGCTTGCAGACGAATTCATCAAATTTGCCCAGTCACATGCGGCGAATGTGCCCAAGGGATGGAAGTTCGATCGTGAACGCGACGGACATCGAGAGATAAAGATAAGGGTGGGCGCATGAGATTCTTCGACACGAACATTCTCGTCTATGCGGCGACGAATCAAGACGACCGTAAAAGCAGAATTGCTCGCGACGTTGTAGCGCACTCAATCAAGATCAATCACGACGGTTGCATCTCGACTCAGGTTCTTTCGGAATTTGCCAACGTCATGATGGGCAAACTCCATCATGACAGGGAATCCGTTGACGGGTTTATCGACTACTTTCGCGAGCTGGTTGCAACTGACGTGACCATCGACCTCGTCCGCCGCGCCGTCTCGGTCAAGGACGAGTATGGCATACAGTTCTACGATGCGCTAATCGTCGCCACGGCCGCGAAACTCGGTTGCCATGAAATCGTAAGCGAAGACCTGAACCCCGGGCAGACCTACTGCGGCATGGCGGTGGTCAATCCGTTTGTGCAGGGCGAATGAAACGCCCTGTATTTTTCACAAGCGCAATTTGGTATAATACGGCCATGGCAAACAAAGGTTTTTTCACCATGGCGCTGTCGCTCGTCGCATGGCTCACCGCCATCGCGGCGGATCGTCCGCATGGCCTTAGGTTCGACGCGCCTGCAGCCGACAGCGACGTCGGCTGGGAGCAGGAGTCGCTTCCTCTCGGCAACGGCTGGTTCGGAGCTTGCGTCTTCGGGTTGCCTGGCCGCGAGCGCGTGCAGATAACGGACAATACGCTGCTCATCGACGGCAAGGCGAACGGCGTCGGAAACTGGACAACAGGCTCGGGACTCACAAGCGCAATCGAGCTCCGATTCGACTTTGGGCACGATAACGCCGTGAACTACGAGCGCGGCCTTGACTTCGACACGGCGCGGGCCTGGGTGCGGTATGCCGCAGGCGGCGTTTCATACACGCGCGAGTTCTTCACGAGCTATCCAGCGCGTGCGCTCGTGGCGCGCTTTATGTCCAGCCGTCCAGATGCGCTCGCATTCCGCGTGCGCTGCGAAGAGCCTCGTCCTCGTGCGCGCACCGAGAGCGATGCAGACCTCAAGAATGGCCGCACCTGGAGCGTCAGGACTGCGGGCGGCGACACGATAGACGTCGACCAGCACTTCGACTATTACGCAATCGACTATGCAACGCGGCTTTCGGTAGAGACCGACGGGCGCGTCGCGGCGGAAGGCGGAGCGCTGTCGGTAGAAGGCGCAAGCTGGGCTAACGTCTATTTCACCGGGCAGTCGAACTACCGTATCGACCCTAAGGTCTTTATCGAGCCGGAGCCGTCGAAGAAACTTGCGGGCAACCCTCCGCCGCGTCCAGAATGCGAAGCTTTGCACGCCGCCGCGCGGGCGAAGGGATATGCTGCGCTCAAGGACGAGCACGAAAGGGACTTTGCCTCCATCTACGGGCGCGTTGCCCTTGACCTCGGCGGCTCCGACGCCGACAGGCTCAAGACAACTCCCCAGCTCAAGGCCGCATACCTTAAGGGCGAGCCCTGCCCTTATCTCGAAGAGACTTATTTCCAGTATGGTCGCTATCTGCTTGCAAGCTCCTCGCGCCCCGGCACGATGCCCGCGAACTTGCAGGGCGTCTGGAACGGGCTTTACTATTCGCCTTGGGGGGCCGGCTACTGGCACAACATAAACGTGCAGATGAACTACTGGCCGGCGTTCTCGTGCAATCTCGCCGAGTGCTTCGAGGCGTATGCGGCTTTCAACGCGGCGCTGCGACCGGCGGCGCGGGCTGTCGCGAACCGCTTCCTCTCGCGCTACGTCCCGGAGAACGTGCCGCCAGAGGGCGTTTCTCCAAACCTCTGGATTGTAGGCGTCGCCGTATATCCCTACTGCATCCAGGGAATGCCAGGGGGTAGTTCAGGGCCGGGCATGGGCGGATTTACCGCGAAGCTTTTTTCCGACTGGTGGGATTTTACGCAAGACTCGCGGGCGCTTGAAAAGCATGTCTGGCCTGCGGTTTCAGGAGTGGGCGACTTTCTCGTCAGGTCGACGCGCGACTACGGCGGCAAGAATCTAGCGGTTTTTTCGGCGTCGCCGGAGATGCTTATAAACGCGGAGCGCTACATCTATCCCGATTGCGCCTACTACAACACGGTCGGCTGCGCGTTCGACCAGCAGCTTATCGACGAAACGTGCCGCGACGCGCTGCGAATCGCGTCCGCGCTCGGGACCAACGATGCAGTCGCCGCGTCGCTTCGCGCGGCGGACGGACGCTTCGACCCGATCCAGATCGGCTGGTCTGGGCAGGTCAAGGAATACCGCGAGGAGAACTACTACGGCGAAATCGGCATGTACCGCCACCGCCATGTCTCGCAGCTCATGGCTCTCATGCCAGGGTCAGCAATCAACCGCTCTACTCCGGCGTGGATGGACGCGGCGCGGCGGACGCTTGAGCTGCGCGGCGACTATGCGACTGGATGGGCCCTCGCGCACCGCCTTTGCCTCTGGGCGAGGCTTGGCGACGGCAACCACGCCCATTCACTCTACCGCAAGCTTGTGGGGGAGAAGACGTTTGCAAACCTCTGGGACGTCCATCCTCCATTTCAGATCGACGGCAACTTCGGAGGCACTGCCGGAGTCGCCGAGATGCTGCTGCAGAGCCATGCGGGGAGCATCGATCTCCTGCCGGCGCTTCCGAAGGAATGGGCGAAGCGCGGTTCCTTCAGGGGGCTCTGTGCGCGCGGCGGCTATACAGTGGATTGCGAGTGGGCGGACGGAAAGGTTGTCCGCTACGACGTGCGCGGCGGTAAGTCGCGTCCACCCGTCGTGATGCCGCCTGCATCGACTGAAGGAATCGCTGCGCCGACCGACTTGAAGTTGGACAGGACGACAATGACGCTGACTTGGAAGGGGGCTCGTGCAGGCGTAGCTTATTCCGTTTTGCGCAACCGCAGGAGCGAGCCCGGCTACGAGACTCTGGCGACGGGGCTTGCTGGCTGCTCGTTCGTAGATGCGACTGCGCGCTTGCCTGACGAGGACTACATCACTTACAAGGTTGTCGCGGAGAACGGTGCCTTTGTGTACAAGACTTTTTCTCGCGCGACCGAGCTCTACAAGCAACGCTATCTCAACATGATCCGCACGCGCGGCGGCGTTGAGGCGGGCGCGCCGTGGATACCCACGACTAAAGCGCCTGAGATTCGCATGGAAGATCTGGATTGACGTGCGGATATCCCGAGCCGCCGCCGGGCTGCGCGAAACCAAGCGTTCCGCAGCCCGGTCCGACGGGGAATGCGTTTGCGATCGCCGAGCGAACGTAGCGCTTGGCGTTCCAGACGGCTTCCCTGACGTCGCGCCCGAGCGCGAGCTCCGCCGCAATCGCGGCGGCGAGCGAGCACCCGGTTCCGTGGGTCGATACGGGGTTTCCCACCCACGGCAGGGAAAACTCCTCGCATCCGTCCTTGTCGCAAAGGACGTCAACGGCCTCTTCGCCGTCCCCATGGCCGCCTTTTACGAGGACTGCGCAGCCAAACGTCTCATAGAGCCTTTTCGAGAGGTCCTTGGCATAGGCGGCGTCCTTCCTGGAGCCGTCGCCCGCTTTCGCTCCGGAGAGCGTTTCCGCCTCCGGAATGTTCGGGGTGATGAGCGTGGCAATTGGCAGGAGGCTTTTGGCGAGCGCCGCGACGGCCGAGTTTGACGAAAGCTCCGCGCCGCTCGTAGCGACCATTACAGGATCGACCACCTTGGCGATCTCCTTCCGGCGCGAAAGCCTGTCGGCGACCGTCTCCACGACCGCCGCGTCTGGCAGCATGCCCGTCTTTGCAGCGCGGATATTATAGACTCCGAGGACCGCGTCAAGCTGCGCGGCGACGAAGTCCGGCGGGACGGCGTGAATTGCGGAGACGCCGAACGGGTTCTGCGCCGTTAGCGCGGCGACCACTGTGCAGCCGTGGAGCCCATGGCAATGGAAGGTGCGCAGGTCCGCCTGCAGTCCGGCGTTTCCGCCGCAGTCGCTGCCTGCTATCGATAGGCAACAAGGGCGGGCTTTCTTCTCGTTTGCGTTCATCTGTCTTTTCCCAAATTCATTTTGCGTCATTATACCAAAAATGTCGCCGAAAAACACGAATCGCCCTTGAAAACTGAAGCGACGGCGGGGTCTGTCCCCAAGTCTCCTCGCGGCGTTCCACCGAAAAACGCAACTGCCACCGGTGTGTCACCCCCGCAAATCCTTGTTTTCTTTACGTTGTCGATTGACAAAACTGCGATTATTGTGTATATTACACGGTGATGAAACGTGAAGTGGGTTTTAAGGCGCCGTTTGCAGTGGTCAGGCATATCGGCACGAGCATGGAGGATCAGCTCGTGAGCGGTTTTGCTCGCGTCATCAGAAGCGGAATGTATGCAAGCGGAACGACGCTTCCAGGCGTCCGCAAGCTCGCCGTCGTGTTCGGCGTGAGCGAGATTACAATCCGCAATGCGGTGAAGCGGCTTTGCTGCGACGGGCTCTTGGCGGCGCGTCCTCGCGTGGGCCTCACGGTCTGCGCTCCGGGCAGGCGCTCGTGGCGCGGGTCTGTGCTGGGGATCAAGGCAGGCCCTCCCGGAATGTACTTCACTGGCGTCCTCGAGAACTGCATGGGTTCCGTCCTCCGTCGGAACGGGTGGCTCTACACGTCCGTGGAAGTCTCGCCGAGGCTGAAAGGCGAGGACTTGACGATGATGGAAATGGTGCTTGATTCGTCTGTCAAGCTCGTAGTTCTCTTCGAAGCGCCGCCGCAGCTTTCCGCGCATGTCGCCAAGATGGGCATCCCGTTTGTGGAGGTGAGGTCCCACAGTCCGACGAGCGCGGCGGTCTTTTCGGTCAATGACGACTTGTCGGGCGCGCTGTCGGAGCTGGCGCGGGCGATGCGCTCTGCCGGGATCAAGACTGTTCTCTCGGTCTATCAGCACCCTGCCGTCAGGAAGTCGTTTGCGGGCGAGCTTGAGCGGGCGGGACTGAAGGTTCGCAGCCTGCCAGTGCGGCCGATAGGCGGAAGGAACGTTCAGGAGTGCATTCAGAGAGCCGGACTTCAGGCGTTCGAGAAGATTCTCTCCAACGGAGGCGTCAGGGAGGATGCGGTCGTCTGTAACGACGACTATCTCGCGGCGGGCATCTTGTCGGCATTGGACCGGAAGGGCGTCGTCATGCCGCGCGACTTCCGCTTTGCGACTCTTGCGAACAAAGGTCTTGGCCCTGTGCATGCGCAGGATCTCACGCGAATCGAGTACGATCCGGCGCAGTCGGGCGTGCGCATCGGCGAGGCCGTTGCTACTTATCTTGAGAGGGGCAAGGTGAATCCCTGCTCGATTTCCGTCTCGTTCAAGCGCGGGGAGACGATATAGAATGATGCGTGTCGGCATGTCCAGAGTTTTACGCGATCTGCGAAAGCCATCCCTTGAGCAGGAAGGCGCAGAAGTGCGGGATTGTGTGGATGCCGTTTTCGAATCCAATGTTGCAATCCGCGATTTTCACTCCAAAGGCAATGTCAGGGTAATGGTCGGACCCTATCAGCGTTCGGAGAGATTTGGATCGTCCGTTTGTCGCTTTGACCTCGATTGGGACGATATTGGACTGCGAACGCAGAAAGAAGTCCTCTTCAAGTTTGGAATCTTCGCGTCTGAAGTAGCAGAGGTCGCCGCCGGACTTCTTTATTGCCTCGGCGACAATGTTCTCGAAAAGCCCGCCCTTGTAGGTGTGGATGTTGCGATGGGCGCGGATGTCCGCTTGCGCTTCGTCATCAAGCTGGGCGACGAGCAGTCCGGAATCTGCGAGATACAGTTTGTATCGGGACACGTCGTAGTTGCCCCTGAGCGGCAGCTCTGGAAACTTCAGGCAGTGGCACACGTTGACAATTCCCGCGTCACGCAGCCATTCGACGCATCCCCAGTAGTCCTTGAAACGTGCGCCGCGCTCAATGCTGGAGAGCATGAATTTTTTGTTTTCCTTCGCGAGCTGCGTCGGTATGTGTTCAAGGACATTTATGATGCGTGTCTGCTCGATTCCCGTTGCATACTTGCGAACGTCGTCCCGGTAGGCAGAGTTTATCTGCCGCTGGAGGTCAATAAGGCCCTCGAAGGTTCCGCTCTCCACATGAGATCTCACGACTTCCGGCATCCCACCGGTAATGCAGAAGTCAAGAAAGAGTTTCGGAAACACCGCCATCTCCGCCGCGCTGAACGGCGCGGAATCGGCAAGATGCGAAAGCATTTCCCCGGCAATCGTTTCGGGATATCCCTTCGCGGTGAGGAACTCGCTGAAGTCGAGGGAATGCATTTCGTGTTCCACCCTGTAGCCGACGCTATTGCTGGATATCCGGCGGTAGTGAAGGCCGAGCAGCGAGCCAGAGCAGATTACGTCGAAACGTCCGTCCTGACAGAAGAACTTAAGGGAGGTTGTTATGTCGGGATGCTCCTGAATCTCATCGAAGAAAAGGAGCGTTTTGCCAGGCTCAAACACGAAGGAGTTGTCTATTCGGGAAATGGCGGCGATGATGGACTGCGGCTTGTAGCCATCTGCGGTGATGGCCTTGAATACAGGGCTGTCAACGAAGTTGATTTCAACCACATGTTCATAGTGTTCCGCAGCAAAGTGGCGAATAGTCTCGGTCTTGCCAATTTGCCGTGCGCCCTTGATTATGAGCGGTTTTCTCGACGTTTGAGACTTCCAGTTTTCAAGGAAAGCATCAATTTTTCGCTTAAGATACATACATCCTCCATTGTTCGGTGCGTATTGTACCATAATCTTCAAATACGCCGCAACACTTTTCGTAGCGAATTATATGGTACGTTTCACACTTTTCATAGCGAATTGCATTGTGGATTTTACACTTTTTGTAGCGAATTGAGGCATTCCTGCAACGAAAATTCATGCAAATCCAGAACATTATGTGGTAGATTCACTGTTTCCAATGTAGCAGATTCGGAGTTTCCAATGTACCAAATTAGGATGCTTGGATGTAGTAAATTCGTGAATGTCAATGTAGTAAATTCGGGATGTTCATTCCGTCAAATTCGGAAGGATTATTCCGCTAGATTCAGACTTTCCAACGTAGCAGATTCGGAGGTGGCCGATGCTGCGTAAATCGCGACACAGATCGCCTCATACAGCAAGATTTCACGGGCGCGGGTGC
>Ga0265300_10001163_pt1 | contig 25581 bp, 11 predicted proteins | sample AusTroGonzalo_MG_FD_193482 | JGI IMG/M metagenome (GOLD analysis project Ga0265300, IMG submission 193482) | Bovine rumen microbial communities from tropical cattle in Woodstock, Queensland, Australia - Gonzalo_03 | ecosystem: Host-associated > Mammals > Digestive system > Stomach > Rumen ...
ACCCGGCTTTGCCCACATGTAAAGGTAACCGTCATCGTGATACTCGGCGGTACTGATACCGATCTTCTGCCATTTTGTACCCTTCAGACCTCTTACCGTAAAGAACTGGCCGGGAAGCTCAACGGCAGGAACATTGGTTCTCTCCTTTGCAGCCAAAGCCTGCTCTTTCAGGTTGGTCTCATAACCAAAGTCAACACGGAGCATATTTCCGGTGTGCTGGATACCGCCGATGGTTGACTTTGTGATTGACATGTTATCCAGGTCATATACTGTACTATCACCACGGAATGATACACGCAGGAAGAACTTGTTGGGCTGACGGATGATGCAAAGACTGTCAAAACCGGCCTCCTCAACTTGAGCACCTTTCCACTTCCATGCTTTTCCCCAATCACTATAATAACCATTGTAATAGCAGTACTGCTCAGCTATCTCATTGGTCAGGAAGTAGGACATATATGTGATCTTAGTCCACTCTCCGTCCTTAAAGTTATCCTTGCTATATATGAATGAATTGGAAGATGAAACATCCCTACCCATTGAGAAGTCCTTCTCTGAATTGAAGAAGCCACGCATAAACTCAGCACGGAAAGTAGCCTTAGTGCCATTCTTCTCTCCTTCTCCATTTTTCAGTTTAGTGGTCTTAAGATACATCGTGATACGATATGAGGAGTTCTCCTCAATGGCACCCGGAGTAAGACGGATAAACAGGTTACGACGGTATTCAGGAACAAGACCGCCACTTGCATTACCGACCTTGCTTCCATCTCCAGCGAAGTACTGGAAATACCTTTTACCACCATTTGTACCATACTCATCAAGAGCCTTCTGACGGGTAAAGTCGTCCTCTGCATCGGTGCGAATAGTGTAAGAGTCTCCAGCAAAAGCATTATTGGCAATATCTGTATCACTACCGGTCTGCTTGACTCCGTTTAAAATCTCAATTACGGTATCCCTGTGAATGAAACCTGTCTGATAATTTTTGTCCTCCCAGATCTTGACGCTTGAAGTTGACACAGCATCAACCTTAAAATAATCCAAGCCGTTGATGGTGTCAACGACAGCCGTTGACCAAGCATCCCAGTCACTCTCAAAGTCCTGAAGATAGATCTCCTTGGGGTCTGTCTCGGGGTTTCGGATAGGTTCATTCTGGGCTACCAATGGTAGTGCTAAGAATGCACCTGCAAAAAACAAGTAAAATTTCCTCATAGAACTGTTGTAAATTAGGTTAATAAAAAAATTGTATCAGTAATTGTTTCAATCCATTAAATCATAATAGGAATAGAAACCCAATATGGTTAATAAAGGACATAACGTGCGAAGATAGTAAGAAATGACAACACTTGCAACAAGTATTAAGCTTTTTTAATCACACTATAATTAAACCTTCATCAACATAATCCTATGAAAAAACAAAACCGGCGGGGGACAAGCCTCCGCCGGTTTTTATTAGGATTGGTTTAAGTATTACTTAACCAGGATCTTCTGTACAAGACGTGTTCCATCACCGAGTGTTGTAACCTTGATGTTAACAGCACCCTTTGCAGGAGCGTTGATCTTAGCACCGTTGATGCTGTAGTACTCAACCTTTGAAGCAACAGCCTCAATGTCGTTGACGAATGTCAGAGCCTGCTTGAAGAGAGCGTCTGCATCGTTAGCAACCTCGGCATAGTCAAAGTCCTTATCAGCCTTGAAGATCAGGTAGAAGTTATCAGCCCTTGACCAACCGTTACCTGAAGTCAGGGTCAGGTTGATGTCCATTGTGCCATAATCCACCTTAATGCTGTCAACAACAGCATTCTTGTCATTAGCTGCAAGAGCCTTGGTGTAGGTTGAATCCTTATCATTGTCCTCGTCGATGGCCATCTTAGCCTTTGCTGAGATAACGGTGTTAGCACCAGTGTTATCAGCAAGAGCGCAACCCAGAGTATAGAAACCGGTGGGCAGACCAGCGATAGAGGTCTTCAACTCTGCCTTTGAGTTCCAGTCCATAGCAAGGTCGCCGTCAAATATAGTCTCACCTGCCTTGAACTTATTGTACTCCTGATTTGAAACAAAGCCATCAACAGTTACCATGCGGTTACCACCACCGGTGTTAACTGACTTAACAGTCCAGCCCGGGAGCAGATTTGTATATTCCTGATCAAGAATCAAGATGTAGACAGGAACGTTGTTGTACTGGTGGTTAACCAACTGAATCTGAGCACCGTTAGGATCAGCAACAGCAAGATCAGCAGCTGCAGCAGGCATGCTCTTGTCATGACGGTCAACAACCTTTGAAGTTACGAACAGACCAGGATTCTCGATGAATGCAGTCAGAGGCAGACTGTCAACCTTCTCGCCGCCGGCAATCTTGCTGTACAGCTTAGCGGTGATAGCCTTCTTGTAGATGTCAACGAGCTTGTCATCGGGAGTATCGATAAGCTGAGCACGAGCAACGCGAGCTTCAATCTCATCCTTGTTAGCATCCGGGAATGCAACGCCGAGGTCTGTAGCAAGTTTAACCAGGTTGTTAAGCTGGCTTGCAGCAAACTGCATAGCACCCTGCTTGCCCTTAATCTCAGCCATCTTGGTGTTGATATAAGCAATCTTCTCTCTGATGAATGCAGGAGCGTAGTTAGCATAGTTAAGAGCTGCTACACTCTCAAGGAATGCCTTGAGGTCCTTCATCTCATTCCACTCAGCAAGACCTTCGTTGTCAGTAAGGAACTTGGTACCAGCCTCATAAGCAGTTACTCTCAGTGAATCAACAGTCTTAATGCGTGCCTGGAAGGCTTCAGCAGCTGCGTTGATTGAGTTGGTAACCTGAGTGTAAGCGCTCGGTTTGGTATCGGTGAAGTTAGCATACTTAGCGGCAACAGCCTTAGCGGCCTCAAAGGTACCACCCTTGTAAGCTGCGGTCTCATTAGCCTTGGCAATCAGACCGTTGAGGTTAGCCTGAGCACCCTTAAGAGCATTGAGGATAGGATAGCTTGCAGGAATAGCCTTAGCGTCGATAGTAGCGCCCTGCTTGCTTACCTGGATAAAGTACAGGATCTTACCACCCTTGTGTGTGCCACCGTATGCACCCTCATTAGGCATGGTGAATGCAAGTCTGTAGCTACCGGGAGCAAGCTCAGAAGCTGCAATGGTATCAATCTTTATCTCATTTACAGCCTTACCCTCAGCAGGCTTGAATCCTGTTGAACCACGGTCAAGACTTGCCTCTTCCTCGCCATCAGCGTTGTAGAGGTAAATAACCTCGCGGCAGTCATCGTTGTATGAGCCCTTGTTGCAACCGGTCTCACCAAAGATGATCTCATAGTCACCAGCCTCAGCAATTGTGAAATCATAGAACAGTTTAACGCAGTTGTTAGCGTTGTTCTCAGCACCGTTGTTCTTACCATAGATACCGAACATCAGAGCCTTGTCATAGAGACCACCCATCTCAACAACCTTTGTGGTGCAATGGCTGCTTGAGAAGCCGGGCAGTGAGCATGACTCTGTTGTGAAGTCCTCATAGGTAGCTGTGTTGTTGAAGTCAACATAAGCAGCAAGACCAGCGGGAGCAACAGCAGGACCGAATGAGTAGTTGACTACGATAGGCTGACCGCCGTTTGAATAAACGGTACCCTTACCCTTCAACTGGAGCAGACGGAACTCATAGTCACCCTCAAGAGGAGTGGTATATTTAGCGGGACGTACAAAGGTCAGGATTGAATCATTAGCTGCATAGCCAGATACAAACCAAGCCTCCTTGACACCACCCTTAACTACATGCAGAATAGCAAGCTCTGTTGACTCATCAGCGTTCTTGTCAAACAATACGGGACGTGAGAACTTGAATGAGAACTCGCGCAGATTGCCATCCAGGTTGAATGAACCCTCCTCATAGAGGCACTCCTGCAGTACGGGAGGCAGGTTCTTCATTGAATAAACACCATTGGCGATGTTGGGGTTCTTGATTGAATACTCGTTGCTGAAATCAGGAACCTTCTTACCAGCCTTGATCCACTCTACATCAAGAGCCTTCGGGAACTTGCTGCCATTATACTTAAGCATAAGTTCGGGATCATCCGGGTTGGTGAAGCTTACAAGAACTGAGTCATAGCTGTCAAACTTAACAACCTGCTCAACACCGTTTCTCAGACGAGGCTTGGTCCACATGTACATGTAACCGTCACCCTGGTACTCAGCTGATGCGATATCAACCTTCTGCCACTTGTGAGTGGTTGAATCCTTACCCCAAACAGTGAAGTACTGACCGGGAAGCTCAACAGCAGCGATCTTGTTACGGTCCTTAGCGGCCTTAGCCAGCTCACCAAGGTTGGTCTGATAACCAAAGTCAACACGGATCATGTCACCGGTATGCTCAACACCACCGATCCATGACTTGGTGAGTGACAGGTTATCAACCTCAAATACGGTGCTGTCTGATGCAAATGACAGACGAGCAAAGAACTTGTCCGGCTGACGGATGTATGAAAGTGAGTCAAAGCCTGTTGTAGCCTTGTCTGTCTGCCACTTCCAGTAGTTGCACCACCAGTAACCGTTGTTGAGAACGTAGTTGTTGGCGATTGAATCATTCAGATAATAGGTCATGAATACAATCTTCTCCCACTTGCCATCCTCGAAGTCGTTCTTCTGATAGGTGAACTCACCGTTGTACTTATAGTTCTTTGAATCGTTCTCAAGACCCATGGTGAAAGGCTTCTCTGATGAGAAGTAACCACGCATAACGTCTGCATAGAAGTTAGGCTCGGTTGAACCCTGCTTCTGAACCTTTACATAAACGGTCAGACGATATGATGTCTCGTCCTCAATAGGCAGACCGCGAACGAACAGGTTACGACGATAGTTGGGAACTGAACCGCTTGAGTAGTTGGCAGCCTTGCTACCGTTACCTGAAACATAGCGGAAGAAATACTTGCCACCTGATACACCATATTCTGAGAGAGCCTGGTTACGCTCGATAGATGTACCATCAGCAACAATGGTATATGAATCCTCCTTGAATGCAGCTGAGTCGATATCTGCCTGATCATCTGTCTGCATTACACCGTTGTAAAGATTGATCACGGTATCTCTGCGAACAAAGCCTTTCTGCCAAGCTGTGTCGCTCCATGCCTTGATGCCGTTTCCGTTATCTGCCTTGGCATTCTTGTAATAGTAAACGCCGTTGATGGTGTCAACCAATTCAGCAGACCATGCATCAAAATCATCCTCAAAAGTCTGCTCGAAAACCAACTTTGAGTCCTGATCTGTACGAACGGGCCCACTCTGCTGTGCGCTCATAGGAGCAGCCATCAGAATGAGGCCGGCCAAAATAAAGTCTCGTTTTTTCATAAATTAATTGTTTAATGAATAAATAGGTTTAATAACTCTCAAATCCAAATGTCTAACAAATAAGTTAAACGGTTAATAATAAATTATTTATCTCAATGAACCTAAGTGGTGGTCCCCGCCGGGACCTCCACTCAGGATCAAATTAATCATTATTTGTTACCGGTCAGTCTCAGGAACCACTTGGCATTGAAACTTGAACCGTCACCCAGCAGGTCCTCATACAGGGATCCGCGTACGGGATCAGGTGTTCCGTCCTTGGCAGGATACGGATTGTTCAATGTGGCGGTAGCTCTTGATGCTACGCGTTTGGCAAGGAAATCATTGTCGGCAAAACCGCCCTCAGGTGCACGGTGCATAGCGATACGAAGCAGATCGCCGAATCGGTTACCCTCAAAGCATGTCTCCAATGCCATCTCGTCAATGAGAAGCTCCTCAACCGCACGTACTGAGTCTTCAAGTGAAGCCTTACCCAAAATACCCATCTCTTTGAGCTTTTTACCTATTGTATAGGTGGTGTCAAGAGATGCATCACCGCAACCACGTGAGTGGATACCGATGGTATTACGGGGACTGCTGGCGCTTGAAGCTATGTAATTTGTATAGTCTGCTGTATATGAGACTCCATCAAAATTACGAGTTGTTGTAGAAGCCGTCATTTCTGCCTGGCTGAACTTGTTCTCGTTGAAGATATATACATCAGACATACCCATAGCGGCAGCCCTATCCTTCTCAGACTGACTGATAAGCGTGTCAATGACCTGTTTGCAAAGACCGTATTTGAGCACTGCAAATGCCGACTGGGGCAGTTTGGCTCTATTTAATGCCTCTGCAAGGCGCAAATATACGACATCATCTCTGTAGAAAGAAATTTTTTCACTATTAATTTTATTTAACGTTTGCCTTTTGGTGCTCAGGTTAAGTGAACTGAACTCCTCTTCCTCGACGTCTTTCACCTCCAGAACGGACTGTAGGCGCAAATCTCCCTTGAGCAAATCGTTATCCTGATTAAGTTTCTCCTGATAAACAGGTTTGAAGTAATCTGTACGGATGTTAATAAAGTGATAGCAGTAATTCTGACGTGCGCTCAGCTTAGTGAGAGCCTGTGAACGGGTCAGCTGATACCAGTAGTCATTCTTCTCTGTTGAATTGAACAGGTCAGGCAGCTCACTGGTGATGCCGCTGTACTCATCGGCCTCCATCGGGATGTACATGATAGGCGTTGCGTTCTTGCCGAATGTCTTGGCATAGGTGTCATCGCCCATGTAGATGAACTCATAGTCAAACCACAGGATGCTGGCGGTATTGGTAGGACGGGCTGTCTCATTATATGACAGGAAGTCATGATAATACTTGGCAGCACGGTCATACTGACCAGCCCAGAGGCAAAGGTCACCCATGATAAGACGTACGGGGATGAAGAGGTCCTTTGCAGCATGTGACTCTGCTTTACGGTTATCGCCGGTGTCATAACCGCCAAGGCTTCCGTACATGGGGATATCAGCATCAATGAATCTGTCATCAAAGCCCTTGATGAGCTCCTCGGCAAGAGACTTGATATCCATGAACTGCCATGACTGGTTGGCGATGTCGCCGCTCAGGACAGGTTTGTCAATGTAATAAACCCTTCCGTAAATCTGGGCCATCTGCAGATATGTCCATGCCCTGTATGCCAGAACAGTGATATACTCACTCAGGAATACGTTACGATGGTTACGCTCATAAGTGGTATCGGCATTGGCAAGATAATAGTTACAGTTGTTGATGACACTGTAGAAATCTGACGGCTGATTATACTTGTTGTTGGCGCGCAGATTTGCGAAATCATAGTTATAGATATCACGCAAATCATCGCTCGCATGATCTGATATGGTTACCAGGTCGCCACGGAGCTCACCAAGAACCACACAGCGGTCTGCAATCTTCTGCAGCTGCTTTACGATACCCATAACTGAATAAACGGTATCGGTAGCATGATTCAGGGTGTTCTGATAATCATACATAACAACCTTGGAGTCAACCCTAAGCATATCCTCGCAAGAGGTGACACCGGCCAGCATTATAGCTGCAAGCGCTACGGTTATAGTTGATTTAAGTTTCATGATTCCAATTGATTAGAGGTTAATCTTAATTCCTAACGAGAAGTTGCGTGACTGAGGCAGGAGGCCACGGTCAATACCACGGGTCAGGACATTGTTACTGGTTGAGAACTCCGGATCTGATCCAAGATAGTTGGACAGAGTGAAGAGGTTGTTGGCAGCACCCCACAGTGTGATACCCTGCAGATAGGTGCTCTTGATGGGGATGTTATAACTCATAGTGATGTTCTTGAAACGCAGGTATGAGCCATCCTCAATCCAACGGTCTGAGAAACGTGCATTCTGATGGGGATCCTCAAAGGTTGCCTTAGGAATGTCTGTTACCTGACCCTCAGCAGTCCAACGGTTGGTCATGGCCACGGTCTGGTTCATGAAACGTGAACCGCTCTCAAGAAGCATTCTCTGATAGTTGTAGATATCACCACCCATAGAGTATGTGAATGTAGCGTTGATGCTGAAGTTCTTGATCTTCATGTTGGTGAAGATACGTCCGTAGAAATCGGGGTTGGGATCACCAATCTGAACCATATCAGATGTATTGATCACACCGTCACCATTCTGATCTACAAACTTCATGTCACCAGCCTCGAAATAGGTGGGAACACCTGTCTCTGAAAGCATGTGCAGTCCGGCTGCAGTTGCCTCGGCATCATCCTTGAATACTCCGTTGGTCTGGTAGCCCCAGAAAATACCTACCGGGCTGCCAACCTGTGTTCTGATGGTTGCGCCGTAGTACTCGTTGTCGTAGTACTTGCTGGGCAGCTTGGTTACCTCATTCTTATAGTGACCTATGCCTGCACCGGCCTCCCACTTGATGAGATTAGTGTTGAGCAACTTGGCTGTGAATGATACGTCAAATCCGGTGTTGGAGATAGAACCACCGTTACTCCATGACTCGGGCAGACCGGTCAGGAATGACAGATTGCTTACTGAAAGCAAATTGTCTGTGTTGCTGTGGAAGAAACCAGCCGAAACGTTGAGTTTGTTGTCAAGCAGGTTCATGTCAAGACCGGCGGTGAGCTTCTTTGTGGTCTCCCACTGCAGAGAGCTGTTACCGATATTGGCAAGAGCGATACCGTTCATACCCAGAATCTTGACGGGTGAGAAATAGGTCTTGGATGCTGAATCATCAAAGCCGTCGTTACCGGTTACATCAAATCCTACATTAAGTTTGAGGTAATCGATGAAACCAAGGTTGAACCAAGGCTCAGCTGATGCAACCCATGCACCTGATACTGACGGGAAGACACCCCATGGCACACCAAGCATTTTGATACCGTTGGATACATCGCCTCCGAATCTGGATGATGATGCGATACCTACGCTTGCACTCAGGTAATACTTCTCCTTGAAGTTGTAGTTACCGTCGGCCCACCATGTGATTGAAATATCCTTGGTGTCAAGACCGTCTGTGCTCATGTACTTGAGTGAAGCAGTCATGTTCGGGGTCTTGTCGTTACCTGAGTTGTAACCTGCAAGTGAAGTCTGGTACAGTGAGTTGTTGGCATAACGGACACCACCCTGAACGCTGATGTCATGAGCATTCTTGCGGCGTGAATATGCAAGGTATGTGTTACTCATGAATCCGTCCTGCTTGGAGTTCATGGCAGCAACCCTGTTCTCAACTGTTCCGATTCCGTCGATATGGAAGTTAGGAGTTCCGTTCAGAGGAATGAAATAGTTCTCATCGGCATTGGCAAGCATATATGAGAAATGCTCGTTCAATGACAGATGGTTGGTTATCTCCCACTTGGGTGTAACAGCCAGAGTAATGAGGCGGCTACCAAAGTAGTTCTTGTTGAGACCTTCACCGTTGTCGAGGATTGAAAGCGGGTTGGCAAGAGATACGTCATTGCCTAATACCTCCTTCAGGTAGTCATCCTCATTGGCAAGGAAGTTTGAAATCTTGCCGAAATAGTCATATGCATAAGGTGACAGGAACGGTGACTTGGCCAATGACAGGAAACCGGGAGCATTGATCATGTTGTTGTCAATGTTGTCGGTTGCACCGTCATCACGCATATCACGCTCGATATCACTGTAAGATGCATCAAAACGCATCTTAAGTTTGTTACCGAGGATGATATCAGAGTTCAGACGAAGGCTGAAACGTGAGAAATCATTGTCAACGAGTGTGGCATCGCCGAATGCATAACCTACAGAAAGGTTACAGTTGGCAACATCATCACCACCCTGAACGCTTACGTTGTAGTTCTGTACGAATGCGTCATGATATGCAACATCGGTCCAGTCGGTCTCGTTGTGATACATATTATAATACATGTAATTGGGATCATCCTGCAGGAACTTGAATGAGTTCATCTTGGTTCCGGTTGAACCCAGCAACTCTGATGAATAAGCTCTGTACTGAGAAGCATTCATCATCTTGGGGAGTGTGGGAACAGTCTGATAATTACCTGATATGTTCACGTCAATCTTGGTAGCCATGCTCTTGTTACGCTTGGTGTTGATGATGATGACACCGTTAGCGCCCTTGGAGCCGTAGATACCGTAACCGTTCTTGAGGATCTTGACAGACTCAATGTCCTCAACGGGAATATTGGCCAGGATGTTGTTGAAGAATCCGTCGTGCATTGTGGTGCGCTCAAAGCCCATATCCACGATTATACCGTCAAGCACAATCAGAGGCTGGGTATTGATGTTAAGTGAATTGATACCGTCAATCTGCATCAATGCACCTACGCCAAGCTGACCGGAACGCATCACTGACAATACGTTACCCTGCAGAGAACTCTGGATCTGGTTATCAAGACTCAGATCATCTGTCAGGCTTGAGATAGTTGCTGCGGACTGATCAGTCGCAATTGTCTTGGACTGATAAACCTCGGAGAATGCATCCGAATACATCTTTACGTGAATATCCTCGCCTGCGTTACCGATTGACTTGACGATAGTGTTGCAACCGTCGAGTGTGAAAGTAAGTGACGATACATACTCAGGAATCCTGATGGAGAAAGAGCCGTCGGGTTTAGTCATAGCCGAATGCAGGGCGTTGTTATAGGCTTGCACCTTTACACCAGGCATCGGGTCACCCAAGGCGGCATCGGTTACGACACCGTTCACGACAATCATATTGTCGGAAACCTCTCTCTGAGCAAAAGCCGGAGCTGAGAACAACAGCATGGAAACTGCCAGCCCCAAAGGTAAGAACCTTTTCTTTTCAAACATATTCATATAGTTCTGCTATTTTATCATTCAATAACCGGGTCCAGGATGATGCAGTCAAGCCAGAGGTCCTGAGCATAGAACTCGCTATCAAAGTCTGATACGGTGTTCTCAATCCAGACCTCAACCCTGGGAGTGTTGGACTTATAGTTGCAGGTTGGGAATACAACATCACCTATTACTATGGTGTCAAACAGGGCACCGGTAGTATAGTCGATGTGGTTGTAGTAATCATCCCAATCCGGATCGTATTCCTGAGGATCAAGCAGCACATTTGCAGTGGTATTCTCATAATAATATACTGATGTGTGCAGCTCGTTGGGACGACCGTCGGTCATGTTGCGGAATACAACCAGCTTAAGGTTATACTTACCCTTCAGGTTGTCTGCAATCATGTACTTGGCAGTCCAGCCCAGCTGATCCTTATGTATCTTCATTACATGATAATCCGTACGGTTATCATACTGATCATATACATATATGTTATAGGGGTTGGTCTCAAAACCTGACAGGCGGACATCCTCGGCCTCAACCTTGATGGGGCGCAGATAGGTCAGGTTGTCCTGATACGGCCATGTGTTCCTGATATAAACGACACCGTTACTGCAGTTGACAGAGTCAATGCGTGCAGCAAAGAGTCCACCGGGAGCGTTAGGCTTCTGATATACATGATAAGGAATCTTCTCAGTCTTGCGCTCAGCCTTGCTGAACAGGGTTGATACGACTGAATCACCCTTCTGAATGTTCATGTTGAAGAACATATCGGTAAGCATTGCAGACTGAGTATAGAAATCCTGGAGTGAGTCACGCTTTGCCTCAATGGTTCCATACTCGAAATAGGGCTTGATAGCCTCATACTTCTGAGCCCAAAGCGCAGGAGTGGGGAATACTACAGCGTAGTTACTGTCCTCCTCATTTACCAGACCGTATTTGTTCATAAGGATACTGGTCTTGATCATGACAGAATCCACGTATTCCATCTCACCGTCGGCGTTGACACCTGCAGCGACACTCTTCTTGGGATCGATGACCTCCTCGGTATAGGATTCAAACCACTTACCGACTACATCCCTGTAGGACTCATTGGTTGTAATGAATTCATAAATGCTGGGACGATAATCAACATATCCGTCCAAGATATGGATGATACCGTTTGAGCAGCGGATGTTGGTGGTGTTTGCGCCAGCCTTGTAATGTATTCCGCCGAAATTGTCGGAATATGAACGGTATGACTTGTCGCTCATCATTATCACCTTCTCCTTGGTCTTTGAACCAACAGGATGACGGAAACGTGCAATGTGGTTCATGAGGAACTCCTTGCCTACTTTCTTGTGATCCCTCTCCTCGACGCTTACCTGGGCCATATCCCATATGGCCTGAGGAATCTGGCTCTCATCGGGAACCCATACCGTGAAGAACTGGTCACCGTCAAGCAGTTCCCAATAAGTCATAGGAAGCTGTTTGTCTTCGTTGTACATGTACGTAGTCTTAAGCGCATCCACGAACTTGGAGGTTCCGGGAAGACTGCTAATCGTCTCGGCAAGAGTCATGACCGAAGAGTTGCCATCCGTCTTGTAGCTGTAGTGATCATCCCAGGTATCATTACATGATGCCAGAACAAGTACTGCCGAAACTACCAAAACGGATTTCATTAGTGAATTGAAATACTTTTTCATATCGGTTTTTAATTAATAATCTATTTAGTGTTTGTCTTCATTCAAGTCATATACAGATTTGGGACACCATTCCATATAATCGAAATTCATCTCTGCCTTAAGGTTGTCTGAAACCAGCTTCATACGGAGGTAATAATCACGGTCTGCGTAGAAATAGTCAGTAGTGATTATCCTGCGGGCAATCAGGTTGTAGTCTCTGAACAGCTCTGCACGATCTGACGTGTAGTGAGAGTCAGGACCTTTCATGTAACCACGGTTGCGCATAGCCTTGTCATAAGCGTCAATGGCTGCCTCGTCAATAACTCCGTCAGAATCCTTGAAAGTATCATCTTTCTTCCAACGGATATTGGGATTGGCCTCGGCTGACAGACGAAGGTCTGTGGGAATTCCGCAAGGTTTCAGGTTGACAGGGTCATCACCGACATAGTTCTGAACCACTCCGCATCCTGCTGATCCGCGGTATGACAGACGCAACTCCCAGTTACCGTCATAAGGTATTGGCGGGAGCTTAAGCATGATGTCATAGTTGCCCTGCAGATCCAGACCGTCACCCTGATAGCTGATGTTGGCCACAAAAGCACTGCGTACCCACATTGCATTGTCAGAGTTGTAAGAGTGGAAGTTGGCCGGCTGCTTGAAACCTACGCCCTCATAGTTGTTTGAGGTCTGCTTCTGTCTTGCTCCGGATGTAAGGAAATCAGGTGAAAGAGTGCAGCAGTCAACTCGCATACGACGGTTGAGCACATTCTCCCTGACATCCTTTGAATAAACCAGGATATCATCGATGTAGTGCATGTAACCGTTGCAGCCTTCATAATCTGCACCGTCATTCACACCATAGACCTTGACACCGCGCACGAACGGAAGTCCGAACTCACCCTCACCGTCGGGACCTACACCGCGGCGGTTGATATAAACGCCGTTGTATTTACCGGTCTCCATGATACGCGATACGCGAATGAGTGAGTGCGGCAGAGAGGTTTCAAAATAATCCTCAGCATCAAGCAACTCAGTACGGCACTTGGCTTTCAGTATATCTTCACGGCAGTTGAAACTGTAGATTGAAGGTATGCTGAAAGGCAGGATATGGTACTCGACGAAACGGCGCAACGGATTGCGCTGGTCTGACCAGACGGTATCATACTTATCGCCGTATGCATCATACTCAGCACTGTAAGACTGATGATAGACGTCATTGGCAAATTCGATAAGGTCCTGGAGATTGTTGATGCCGTAGCTACGATAAACCTCATCGGGTTCAATCAGCATAGTGAAACCGTAGTTATGCTCAGGCAGGTAGAAGACTGTATAGTCCGAACCACCACCCTGACATTTTATGCCTACGTATGCTGAGTCGTAATCGATGGTATAGGTTTCATCGTGCCACTTCTTGAGTGTATCCTCCAAAGCGACGAGGGTCAGTGCTGCTGCAAATATCTGTGTGTTGGAGTCATTTCTTACGATATCGTAAACGAAATCACCCGAAACTCTGATGATATTGTCAACAACCTGTACCACGCCGTTCTCAACGGAGTCATCCTTATGGATTATACGGGTATCCCTGTTGATGGTCGGAATGGCAATCTGAATGCCTTCGTCGTTCTTCTCAAGCACATAATCCACCGTCAGGAAACGGTTGAGCAGATTTACGTGCGGAAGAGCGCCGGCCGTCATATCAGACATATAGAAAACCTTTCTGATAAGGTGATTCCATGCAATGGTGTCGCACTGAGCCTTAGTCAGGTCCTCGATGCTCTGCAATCCCTTATCCTCAAGGAAGGAATCGAATGCATCATTGACGGGAGCAAAACAGGTGAATGTTCCGTAGGTGTCAAGCTCACCCCATACCTGGGATTTCTTGAGCACATAGATGAAATCATTGAACCTGCCGGCAGGATCCTCCTCAAGGAAGTCTGCTACAGACTGCCCTGAAGAGATGTAATAGGTGCCGGGATGCTGCTCCTCAAAGCAGGACACGACCGTCAGTACTGACATTACTGCCAGCATCATCTTAACGATAGGTCTTGTTATGTTCCTGAAATGAGACATCAACAGTTTTTTTATTGTTCTTACTGAGCCTTTTCTATGAATTCGTCCTCAACGTAAACAGGATTCTGTTTAAGCTTGTCGTTGATCTTGATTTCATCCCTGCTGATGGGGAAGAAAAGGGCATCAAGTTCTGTCATCTTAATACGTACAGCACTTACGGTAGCTGCATCATATTTCTTCTGAATCTTGTCAAAGAGACGCTTGGTGTTGCCTTCACGCAAAGCCATGCGTACAAGGTCAAACCAACGCTTACCCTCAAACATCAGCTCACGGCGACGCTCATCAAGAACGAGGTCCTCCATAGTCTGTACGCTTGAGTTATAATCTGTAAACTTGAGCTCCTTGGCTGCATCCTGATAACGCTTCTTGCAGATGGCACGCTGGTTGACGGCATCGACAAGGTTAAAGGCCTCCTGGAACAGAGCCTGCATCTCGGCACTCTCTGCCTCAGCGTTCAAAGCAGCGGCTTTCATAACCTTGGCCTCGGCCTCCATCAGCATTACATCTGTGTAACGGTAGATGATCCAGCTGGGCTGGGTATTCTCACGCTTGGTGACTACCAACGTTCCGGTTACCATACCGCTCTTGAGGTCATACTCAACCTTCTCAAGCACATACTTTACGATACCGTAGTCACTGCTACCGCCATCCTGAATGTTCTGATAGTAACGTCCATCGGTATTCTGGATGAATACGTTGTTACCGTTACCCTGACCGAATCCGTTACCGATCTCAGGCAGAGCCTTGAGCTTACCGGTCTTGGAGCTCTTACTGTTGTAATAGCGCTCTACGAACGGGTTGTTTGTTTTCTGATCATACGGGAGCTCAAAAATAGTCTCAAAGGAGTTGCCCTTACCGAATATCTCGTTATAGGCGTTACCTGCCTTTGTGGTAGTAGGAGTCTCAGTGATAAGAGGATAACCATTGATAAGCTCAACGGTATTGCTCTTACTGTTCTTTCTCTCCAACTTCTGGTACTCCTCGAGCTTACGTGCGGTTACCCACTCGCAGTGCTCTATACACTTGTCATAATCGCCTTTCCAGAGGTACATATCAGCCAGCATAGCGTGTATGGCGGCACGGGTGATACGTCCGGTATTTGCGGTCTCTGAAACGAAACTGTTGTTTGCCCAGTTCTTTACACGCTCCAGTTCAAAGATGAGTGAATCCAGGACCTCGGCAAACGGAGTCTGACCGATGAAGAAGTCATGGGTATCATCAATTGAAGGCTGTGTGGTATAAGGAACATCCTTATAGGCACGGATCAGATACCAGTAAGCAAGGCAGCGCAGAGCGACAGCCTCGGCCTCATTGGCCTGCAGAAGAGCACCTGTATAGTTAGGATCCTTCTCAGCTACCTGGGGGGCAAAATACAGAACAGTGTTGGCGCGGTTGATCACGTCATAGAAACACTTGTAATCTGCATATTTATTGGTCTGCAGGATATTATCCTTAGTTATCTGAAGAATATCATCCTGACTGGCAGACTGGTCATTAGAGTTGTTGCTCTGGTTTCCGATGATGTTATCGGAACGCATCTCACCCCAGATTGACATTCTGACTACGCAGTCCTCTGACTCAAGAGCCGAATATGCGCTCATAAGCACACTCTCAACATCAGACATATCAGTCCAGAAGTTCTCGAGCACAACCTGGTTCAACGGCATAAGCGTGAGGAAATCCTCACATGATGAGACTGACAGACCCATCAATGCCACCATTAAGTATGATTTTATCTTTTTCATAATTTATCTCCTTTATGAATTAGAACTGAACTGAAACACCGAATGTAAACTGCTTTGAACGCGGGGTCTGTGACTGGTCCTTAGCAACATTGCCGGCACCACCGGTACCAACCTCCGGGTCCATACCGGTATACTTGGTCCAACGCATTACATTGTTGAGGTTAAAGTTGAAAGAGACATTACTTACGTGGAGTCTCTTTGTGATCTTGGGATCGAGGCTGTAGTTAAGAGCGGTGTAGTTCCAACGCAGGAATGAACCGTCCTCAACGTAGCGGTCAGATCCAAGATAGTTATAACCGTAATTGTGGAGGGCACGCGGCATGATGGTCTCATCACCCTCAACACGCCAGCGCCAGTTGATGGCGGCCGATGTGTTATCGGTGTTGTACATACACTCAGCGTTCATACGTGACATGTTCACGATACGGTTACCCCAACGGAAGTTGAACTGGTTGTTCCATGAGAGACGGCCCCAAGACATGTTGATACCGAATCCACCGTTCAACTTAGGAAGTGAGCTACCCAGATATACGATATCAAGCTCGTTGATGTTACCATCATTGTTGATATCTTCATAGATGGCGTCACCACCCACAAACTCATACTCATTGGTTGTTCCGTAAGCATACTTGACGGCCTTGGTCTTACCCTTCTGGTTCAGGATTACATTGCCGTCAGCATCCTTAACGACAGGAGCGTTAGGACCGCTTACGCCGGGAACCTCAACCTCGCTCCAGTCACTGTACTGATATACACCTTTATACTTGAATCCGTAGATTGAACCGAATGCGTTCTTGAGAGCAACGAATGACAGGTAACTACCGTTCTTGTAGTCAAAGTCACTGTTCATCTTCTCAAGCATGGTGGGGTTCATCTCAAGAATCTGGTTGGTGTTATCAGCAAAGTTGATGTTACCGCCTACATAGAACTTCTGACCAAGGAAGTCAGCCTCAATGACGCGGTTAGCTGATACGCTCAACTCCCAACCTTCATTCTTCATTGATCCCTCGTTAACATACTGCAGAGAGTTGAAACCTGATGAAGAAGGAATTGAGTAACCACGGTTAAGCATCTTCTCTGTGAGACGTGAGTAGAGGTCAATGTCAACACTCAGCTTGTCGCGGAAGAAACCAAAGTTGAAACCGACGTTCAATGATGTTGTCTCCTCCCACTGCATGTTGCTCAGACGGATGTTATCCGGCTTGATTGATGACTCACCGAGATAAGCGCTACCGCTTGAATACTTACTGTAGTACAGACCGTCCTCACCGGGAGCGTTACCCTGAAGACCCCAGCTGGCACGAGCTGACAGCATGGTCAGGACATTTGAACGACGGATGCTCTCCATGAAGCCCTCATCGATAATGTTCCAACGACCTGATACGGCAGGGAATACACCCCAACGCTTGGCATCACCGAAACGGGTGCTACCATCGGCACGGGCTGTGAAGTCAATTGAATACTTACTCTGATATGAGTAGTGTGATGAGAATGTAGCGTTCAGGTTACGGCTCTGACCTGCTCCTGTTCCGGTGCTACCCTCCTGGTCGCTGATGATCTTACCGGGAAGACCGGTTGACTCAAACGGACCTGAAGGCAGACCTGTCACACTTGCATTCTGGCTCTTGTTGTTGCTTGTGTTGAGCTGATACCTTACCATAGCCATGAATGAGTGGTTACGGTTCTTGATGTGAGGTATGAATGTCAAAGTGTGTGTTGTACCTATTGAAGAGCTCTTGTTGGAGCCGGCTGATACACGGTTGGCGTTATCATCGGACCAACCTGTACGTGACAGGCTTGACGGATTATACTTGTCATTACCGCTGTTGGTAACACCGAATGTGATACGTGCATCATAAGTCAGCTTGGTCTCATCATTCTCAAGACCCAGCAGGTTATATGTGAGCTGGAACTCAGGCTGAACGTTCAGAGATGTTCTGTACTGCTTCTTCTCGGCTGCCTCGGCTACAGGGTTGGTGTTCTTGGGCAGCTCGTCAGATGCGGTCTGGAGCATGTGATAGAACTCACCTGTGGGATTACCATCGGCATCCTCATAGTAGATGGCCAGGTTAGGCATCATCTTCATAGCGGTACCGATAGCGGCAGAATTCTCCTTGTTCTTGCTATAGGTCATTGAGAAGTTGGTGACAACCTTGATACGCTCTGATATGAAGTAGTCAAAAGCAATACGTGTTGTGAAACGGTTCATGTGCTGACCGATGACTGAGTTGGTCTGGTCATCAAAACCGGCTGACATACGGAAGTTTGCCTTGTCACCACCACCTGATACAGATACGTTGTGTGAATGCTGCAGACCGATCTGCTTAACGGCAGCAACCCAATCGGTGTTGTCGTTATACATCTCATACTCTGAGAACTTGTCATCATAGTTAAGCTCGATGATATCAGCAGCGGCATCACTCAGTTTCGGGTTGAAGAATGACTCCTTCATGAACATGGTGTACTGGTCACCGTTCAGGAGTTTGTAACCCTCGGGCTGCCATGTAACGTTAAGACGATATGAGTAGTTGACACGGGTCTTACCGCGAGAACCACGCTTGGTCTTGATTTCCATAACACCGTTAGCACCACGTGAACCCCAAACTGCTGTTGCGGCAGCATCACGGAGGATCTGGATGGTAGCGATATCTTCAGGATTGATGTTAAGCAACTCAGATACCTTCTCAGAGTCGTTTGAATCATTCTGATAGTCGAAGTTGTTCTTAAGGTTGCTGTCAACCTCCCAGATGTTACCATCGACAACGATCAACGGGTTGGAGTCACCGGTCATGGTGGTCACACCACGCAGGTGCATTGTTGAACGTGAGCCAAGGTCACCAGAGTTGAACACGATGTCAAGACCGGGAACACGTCCCTGAAGAGCCTCATCGACGGTGGTTATACCCAGACCCTCGAACTCTTCCATGTTGATGGTAGCCACAGCTGATGAAACCTCACGCAAAGGAATAGGAAGACCTGATCCTTCCATGACCTTCTCGGCCACGATATCTACCTGAGGAAGATCCTGCTGATCCTTCATATGAATCTCGAAATAGGTCTTGTCAATGGGGATATCCACTGTCTCATAACCTACATAAGTAATCTGAATCCTATCCTTGGGATTCTGAAGACGGAATGAGAATTCACCGTTGATATCGGTAATGGCATGAGCCACGATACGGTCGGCAGCATCCCTTTCAGTCACGTTCACCATCATCATCGGGCCTTCGTTATCCTCAATGACACCACTGATGATGTCGCCGGCCTTCTGAGCAAAAAGCAAACTGGGCAGAGTGGCCATTGCAAAGGCAAAAGCCATTCTCAATAATCTGTTATTGTATTTCATTGTCATTTTGTTTGCTGATTAGAATTTGACATCACCGTTGCACAAAGCACCGTCTATCTGATGGATAACAACATAAGATGATGTCTCGATCTGCGTTGAAGCAACGTCTGTGACACTTGTCTTATCGTACTCATACTCGCGGCACATGATGTTGAACAGAGGCTTGCCTCCAACACCGGTGCTTGCGCCCTTGACCACATGACGGACATTGCCGTTGGCATCCTTGACGGTGATATCGGCACCACCCTTAACCTCCAACTTGACGAACTGCTGGTTCTTGTTCATGTAAGCGGTCTCATAGTTGGCGACGGTTGCCGTATTACCCTCCTCGTCATAACCAGCCTTGAACTCTGCGTTGCAATAAACTGAGTTATCCTGGATATGATACTTGATAAAGTTCTTGAGCTGATCCTTGAGGCTGTCTGTGTAGTTGGCCAGTTTGAAGGCGCTATCCTTTGAATTAGGAATTGAACCCGGGGCTGCGTTACGGAGTCTCATGGACAGAGCCATCAGAGTATCCTTATATATAGAGTCAGCCTTGGGACCGTGAGCGGCCTTCAGAGCACTGAGGATATTGCTGTACTTGGTTGAGATGGCAGCAATGTCCTGAGGCTTGCGGATTACACCTGCATCAAGCAGATCCTGAATAGCCTGGTTGGTGGGCACATATATTGTGTAATGATATGTGTTGAATGTGGTTACAGCCATTCTACCGCTAACCTCATGCTTGTTGGTTGTTGATGCGAACAGAGGCTTGTTGTCTGAACCTGTTGCACTCTCCATAAGCTTGAAGAAAGCCTTGAACTCAGGATAGGTGATACTGTCGGAGAGTATATCATAGACACTCATTCTTGAAGTAGCAAGAGGTCTGTCAATGATATATGTACGACCGTTACCGTTTGATGAGCTCTTTCTTGAGAGGTCGATACGATCTACAACGTTGATCTTCTCACCGGTCTCGATCTGCCAGCCACCGGCAACCTCAAGAGTTGAGAGCATGTTGTTGTATGCAGCCTCATCAAGAGGATCGACAGAAGAAGGATTGATACCCATCTTGAAACGAACCATACCACGGCCCTTGGTCTTGAAGTATGCATAGCCGTTCTCATCCCAAGGAACGTTCTGGCCGTCGGAGTCACCCTCCACATTGTCTAATATAATATGGTAGTCAAGCATATCCTCAAGACGGTCGCGGATAACGTCAGCGTCTGTGATTACAGATCCTACAGAACCCATCAGCTTGTTGGTTGAGTCATTGTAGTTGTAGAGCTGAGCCTCAACCTTGAATGCGTTGGCCGAACCGGCGTTGTAACTGAATACCATAGCCTTCAGATACTGACCCTGTGTATTGCCTGCACTCTTGTACTTCTTGGCACCGAATGATACGGGGTCAATCCATATGAGTTTACCGTTGAGGTTGGCATCGGCAGTATCTTTTACAAGAGGTGTAAAGAAGCTGTATGTTGCAACCATTGAGTTCAGGTAAGCGCTGAATGACAGCACCTCATCCTGAATGGCTGCATCGATGATCTTAAGTTTGGGGTTAACCAATGCGGGATAGGATACCGAACGGTAAGCTGTAGGAGCGTAAACCGTTGTGGTGAAGTAGATAGCACCGTTACAGCACATTACTACTGATTCTATCGTGTTGGCTGCTGAGTCAGGACGATCGAACATAGGATCGTTGGCATCGTTCAGCACGTTTCCGAACTTGCTGGGAACAGAACCTGTAAGTGAGTTAAGCATGTTGTTGTTGACCAACTTCACGATAACGTTACGGGGAATGAAGCTCATATCGCGAGCCACCTCTTCATAAGAGAGGTTGGTTCCGGGCCACAGATCGGGATCGTGATACATCTCACGCAGAGCCTTACCGGCACCTGTCAGCCACCAGCTCTTGAGTGTAGCATCGGTCGGAACCATCATGACACTCATGTTCTGCTGCAAGGCAACGTTGGTTGCAGTGGTGCTTGATGTCTGTGAGAAGAAACCGTTCCATCCCGGATCGAAGCGAAGCAGCTCGTCATCGGGAAGAGTGTTCTTTCTGTCTGATGTGAACAGACCTGAAGGAAGTTTGTTGTTCTTCTTGTCACCCTGTGAACGCTTTGAAAGATACATCTTAGTATAGACAGAGTCCTTAGTTCCGAGCATGGCATTGGCGAGAGCGTCGCTCTTGATTATGCCCTCAGAAAGAAGACGCTTGATCTCATTCTTGTGCTCCTCTGAAGGATAGAAGGGAGCGCTGAAACGATCTACGATTGAGCTGTAGATGGTAGCCTTGTCTGATGTCTCAAGATACTCTGCCATGTTGGGGAGCAGGTAGATGACATCGGCCATTACATGGATAAATCCGTTGAAGCACTTCTTGTTCTGGAACTCGATTCTGACACCGTTTACAGAAGCGTCGGCCGGGTTACGGGCGGGCTTGGTACCGGTCTTGTCATAACGACCCTGGTTGAAAAGGAAATCGTAATCATCGTCCGTCATCTTTCTTGAGGTGAGGAACTTGTTTACGAACAGAACCATAGGTCTTACGGTACCATCCTGCATGATGGGGATACCGGCCTCTCTTGTCTTGGCTGTCTTCCACAACTCGGAGTACTTAGGCATGTCCTTGGGAAGGAGTACAGGCACTGTGTCATAAATTGATGATGACGTGAGCCTGCGCATGCAGTCTCCGATGGTGGGACCCTCACTGCTTGAGAGCATAGCCACCTGATAAACGTTGTTGAGCATGGCACCCTTAAGAATCATTGTCTTTTGAGCCACACTCAGTTCATCATAACTTGAAACGGGGGTGCCGTCTGCCTTCTTGAAGGGGCAGTTGGGACCGAAGAAGCGCTTGTCAAAGGCTTCATCATCGGCAACGAAAAGGGTCTTACTACCTGTCTTGGCCAGGATTTTCTCCTGATCCAGATCCTGGATGAGCCTTACAAAGTAGGTAAACTTGTAAACCTTACCGCTATCCCCTTCAAAACCCTCGTTCAGAGTCTCGAAGATACTTGTGCCGAGCCATTCGGGAAATCTCTTGTCGAGGTCGAAATCCGGCTTACACGAAGATACGCCGAATGCCGTTGCCAAGAAGAGAATCAATCCCATGAATCCTGAACGGTTCGCCAGAAAATTGGATTTTTTCATTTAGCTGATTTTTTATTTATAGTACATTATTAAAATTCAGAGATCAGTCCATTCCTTCAATGGTCTTGATGTGGCCCTGAGCATCATATTCTATCTCACAGACCTTGAGGCTGCGGAGCCATGACTTGCCGCCTGAAGGCACGCTGTCATGATGGAACAGATACCACTTGCCCTTATATTCAATGATGGAATGATGAGTTGTCCAGCCCACGACAGGAGTGAGGATCACGCCCTGATAGGTGAAGGGGCCGTAGGGGTTGTCACCGGTTGCATAGCACAGCAGATGGCTGTCGCCGGTTGAATATGAGAAATAATATTTGCCTTTGTATTTGTGCATCCATGAGGCCTCGAAGAAACGATGGGGATCATCGGCCTTGAGAGGATTGCCCTTCTCGTCAACTACGAGGATGGGACGCGGAGCCTCTGCAAAGTTGAGACCGTCCTTGGTCAGGCGCACGCAGCGGCTGGGAAGTGCATCCTCCTTACCCTCGGGAAGATACGGAGTCTCAAGATGGATATTGTCTTTGTAACGCTGAAGCTGTCCGCCCCACAGACCGCCGAAGTAAACGTAAACCTCACCGTCAGCATCATCGCGGAATGCGCACATATCGATGCTGTAGCTGCCTGCTACGGGTGCAGGATTGGGGATGAACGGACCCTCGGGACGCTGTGCGATTGCTGTACCCCAATGGAACACATCGTTGCGGTCCTTCATCGGGAAGTACATGATATAGCGTTTTACCTTCTTGCTGAAACCCATGCCCTGAGCCTGCTCCTCAGCATTGGTGGGAACCTCGATCTCATACTCCTGAACATCGCAGTCCCAAAGCTGACGGCCAGCCCATGGAATATCTTCCAGACCGATGACCTTACCGTGGTCAACGACCTCGCCGTTCATGATGTCGTCTGTAGAAAGGACGTGATAATCCTTCATGACGTACTGGTCGCCGTTGTCATTCTCGACATTCTCGCACTCCCAATCATGTGAAGGATAGATGTAAACCCTGCCGTTGAATACGTGTACAGACGGATCTGCCATATAGTCGGCGGGGAAAAGATAGCGTTTTTTCATAAGCCTATTTGGTTATTATTTATTATTTAAAAATTCAGTTAGCGGCCAAAGTTAACTCTTTTTTGTCTTTCAAAGCACCTTTCGTGCGAATTTTTTTAAAAAAAGAGCTAAAAAAAAGAGACCGCAACTGAGCGGCCCCTTTTTTCAAGTCCCTATCCACATCTTCTCAGACCAGAGTCGGGACATCACGAAAGTCAATTACTAACCAAATATGTGCATGAAAACTTACGCCACAAAGATATGGCACGTTTCCGGCTTTGCATACCCGAAACGTGCCATAGACGTTAAGATTTGTTCCAACTGTGTGGATTTTTGCCTAAAAAAGCTGTCGTACCCGGATTCGAACCAGGACAAACAGAACCAAAACCTGTTGTGCTACCATTACACCATACGACAATCGCCTTATGCCCTTTTTGGTGTTGCAAAGGGCGTGCAAATATAGGGTTTTTCCCTTATTCGGCTATCAGCAGATAGTAGTTTTTCTTGCCTCTCTGGAGGACGATGTAACGTCCGTCAACAAGGTCAGCCTCGGTGAAGACGCGTGAGTGGTCATAGGTCTTCTCCTTGTTGATGCTTACGCCTCCGCCCTGCATCATCTTGCGGGCCTCGCTCTTGCTGAAGAATACCGGACAAACATCTGTCAGGAAGTCCGATGCTTTGACATCCTGCTTGAGCAGGTCGCGGCTGAAACGGAACTGCGGAACACCGTCAAACACCGACAGCAGCATTGACTCGTCGATGTTCTTGAGGTCATCGGCACTTGCGGTATTGCCGAAAAGTATATCCGATGCCTCAGCGGCAGCCTTGTAGTCAGCCTCGCTGTGTACCATGCAGGTCACGTCCTTGGCAAGACGCTTCTGAACAAGACGCAGATGAGGTGCTGCATCATGCTCGGCAATCAGAGCCTCGCACTCCTCCTTCTCAATGTTGGTAAATATCTTGATGTAGCGCTTGGCGTCCTCATCGCTGACATTGAGCCAGAACTGGTAGAACTTGTAGGGTGAAGTATACTCAGGGTTGAGCCATACGTTGCCACCTTCGGTCTTACCGAACTTGGTACCGTCTGACTTGGTAATGAGCGGGCAGGTCAGGGCAAAGCACTCGGTACCGTTGATGCGGCGTATCAGCTCGGCACCCGTGGTGATGTTACCCCACTGATCGGCACCACCCATCTGGAGCTTGCAGTTCTTGTGCTCGTTCAGATAGAGGAAATCATAACCCTGAAGCAACTGGTAGGTGAACTCGGTGAATGAAAGTCCGTCACGGGCCTCGCCGTTGAGACGTTTCTTTACAGAGTCTTTTGCCATCATGTAATTGACGGTGATGTGCTTGCCTATGTCACGTGAAAAATCAAGGAAAGTTACATCCTTCAGCCAGTCATAATTATTTACAAGTTCAGCCTTGTTGGGAGCGTCACTGTCAAAGTCCAGAAACTTGCCCAACTGCTTGCGGATGCACTCTACATTGTGCTTCAGAGTCTCCTCGTTCAGAAGGTTGCGCTCCTGTGATTTTCCACTCGGGTCACCTATCATTCCCGTGGCTCCTCCGATGAGTGCCAGAGGCTTGTGACCGCAACGCTGGAAGTGGCGGAGTATCATGATACTGCACAGATGTCCGATATGGAGTGAATCGGCGGTGGGGTCAAAGCCCACATAAGCGGTGACCTGCTCCTTGCTCAGGAGTTCATCGGTACCGGGCATCATCTGGTGGATCATGCCTCTCCAGGTCAGTTCTTCAACAAAATTAGTCATATTGATGTTCTTAGATTTCTTTCAAAAAGCGCGCAAATATACAACTCTTTAATCAAAGTCGCAACATGCACGCTTCCTTTTAACTCCGCAGGACATCCGTTTTTAGGACCAACGTTCCGAGGCTACTTCGGACATTTCCGGACCCTAAACGTCGAACTCCTCCTTATAGTCCCAAAAACGGATGTCCTGCTCCTGCA
>Ga0265300_10001165_pt1 | contig 25569 bp, 25 predicted proteins | sample AusTroGonzalo_MG_FD_193482 | JGI IMG/M metagenome (GOLD analysis project Ga0265300, IMG submission 193482) | Bovine rumen microbial communities from tropical cattle in Woodstock, Queensland, Australia - Gonzalo_03 | ecosystem: Host-associated > Mammals > Digestive system > Stomach > Rumen ...
AACGCTGCTGAGTGGGAGGAGAAGGCTAAGGATCTGGCTGGCCGCTTCATCAAGAACTTCAAGAAGTACGAGGGCAATGAGGCTGGTAAGGCTCTGGTAGCTGCTGGTCCAAAGCTCTAATAAGAGATTTATCACTCTAAATATCAGAATTGGCTGCGCCGAAAGGCGTGGCCAATTTTTATTGATATATATCAAAATCAACTCTTGAGACCCTCAACTATTCACTATTCACTTTTAGTTTCTCACTTTTTCTTTGTACCTTTGCACTTGTAATCGGGAGATTACATGTATTTCATTAGGTTTTTTATTAGTTAGATTTTAAGGTAAAAGATTATGTTATTAGATTTTCAAACAACTGTTATGTTAGTAACGGTTGGATTATCTGCCGGCCTGAGCATTTATACGCTCATGCATACTAACATACGTTGAATTGAGTGCGGGGTGAGTGATTCATACCGCGCTCTTTTTGGTATTAAAACCCTAAACTAACTTAAAATCGGTCAAATTATGGCATATTTTCATTAATTATAAGTAGAAATGTGCTCATTTTTGCAGAAATGTGCGTAAATTTGCAGCCAAATTGAACAAAATAGAGATTATTGACTCAATGAAAAGATATATTTCTACGCTTTGCATGATGCTGGCGGGTGCCCTGCTGATGACTTCGTGCCTGAAGGACGAGAACGACGACACCACCCAGTATTACAACAACACGGCTATTACACAGTTCAAGCTGTCGTGTGTAAATCGTTATGTACATACCACAACTTCGGCAGGTGCGGATTCTGTTTACAAGAAAACGTTGAGCGACCCTGTTGTATTCACCATCGATCAGGCACAGCGCAAGATATATAATACCGACTCGCTGCCATCGGATGTTGACTTGAACCACGTTCTGGCCACAATCAGCAGCCTTAACTCTGGTACGGTGGTAGTAAACTACCCAGATAAGAACGGCGAAGACTCACTGCTCTACTACAGCAGTACCGACTCGATCGACTTTACCAAGCTGAAAGACCTGCGTGTATACGCACAGAGCGGTAACAGCTATCGCACTTATGCTGTATCAATCAACGTACACCAGGCCGAGACAAATAAGATGATTTGGGAGCAGAAGACTGCTGCCGACCTGCCTACCGATGCTAAGAAAGCCCTTTGGGAACAGAAAGCTGCTGCAGCAGGTATGAAACAGTTGTTAGGCTATGGCACAGCCGAGGGATATGCATTTGGCACCGACGGTATGCTGATGGTAAGTAAGGACAACGGCGACACATGGGCTGCAGATATGCTCGACGATGATGCAGCCTGGCTGCCAACAGATAATATCGCCTTTGCATCGTGGGCCTTTGCTGCCAACGATTCTACCGATTACCAGATGCTGATAGGCACCAACGACAAGAGCGATAAAGCTTGTATGGTATGGCGCAAGATAGCCGAATATGCCCATAACAGTCTGCCTTCAAGATGGGTGCTCATTCCTATCGAGGAATACAGCGGTTACTATCTGCCTAAGATGGAGAACCTGAACCTGGTACGCTTTAACAACGTGGTTCTGGCTATCGGCAACGACAAGAACATTTACGTAAGTCGCGATCAGGGCATCACCTGGAAAACGACAACGAAATATACATTACCCGATGCTTTGGGCACCAATAATCTCACCGCCATCACCGACGACAACGGCTATCTCTGGCTGGTAGGCAAGGATACCGGTGAAGTATGGCGAGGCCTTATTATTGAATAACAGTGAAAAAGCTGCTGGCAGTAATCTTCGCACTGGCCATAACGATGGCCGCCTCTGCTCAGGACGAGCCTGAGTACAAGATGGAGATAGGTGCCGGTGTAGGCTTGGTAAGCTATGTAGGCGACTACAACAGCAATCCACTGAAAGGAATGCAGCCTTGGCTGGCATTAGTAGCCAAATACCGACTGGATCCACGTGTGGCCATAGCCTTTGATTTAGGCACAGGCAAACTGAAAGGCAAAGCCGAAACAATAACCAATGGCTACGAGTTCAGTCACAATGTAACCGAGGCTGACGTACGATTGGAATACAACTTCTGGCCGTATGGAACAGGTTATGAATACCGAGGCGCAAGGCGCTTTACACCATTTATCACCATAGGTGCAGGCGCAAGCTTTTATGGCGGACCAGAGAAAGGAGCAACGATGAACCTGCCAATAGGCGCAGGCATAAAATATAAAATAGGCAACAGACTGAACCTGACAGCTGAGTGGGCCATGCGTTTTACGCTGAGCGACAAGCTGGACGGCAGTAAGGATCCCTTAGGCATTAAGAGCAGCGGCCTGTTTAAGAACACCGATGGCTACAGCGTGCTACAAATAGCACTAACCTACGACCTTTGGGAGAAATGCAAAACGTGTAACAACGATAGATATTAAGATATATGAAGGAACTTTTAGACATGAACAGGATTCCCCAGCACATTGCCATCATTATGGACGGTAATGGACGTTGGGCCATGGAGCGTGGTAAAGACCGTAGTTTTGGCCACCAGGCAGGTGTAGACGCAGTGCGCCGCATCACTTCTGAGTGTACCCGACTGGGAGTCAAGTTCTTAACGCTATACACCTTCTCTACGGAGAACTGGAATCGTCCAGCCGACGAGGTTGCAGCCCTGATGGGACTGGTACTCACATCGCTTGAGGACGAGATCTTCATGAAGAATAACGTACGCTTCCGCGTGGTGGGCGACCGTTCACGTATCCCCGATGCCGTAAACAAGAAGTTGGCCGAGACCGAGGAGCATACTGCCAAGAACGACGCCATGACCATGGTAGTAGCACTGAGCTACTCATCGAAGCTGGAGCTGACCACAGCTACCAAGCAGATTGCTCAGGAGGTAAAGGAAGGCAAACTGGATGTGAACAGCATTACCGAGGAGACCATCAACGAACGTTTGTGGACTAATTTCATGCCCGATCCAGAGTTGCTGATCCGTACTGGTGGTGAGATTCGTATATCAAACTATCTGTTGTGGCAGATTGCCTACTCAGAGCTTTACTTCTGCGATACATACTGGCCCGATTTTATGGAAGAGGACCTGCATAAGGCCATCTATAGTTACCAGAGCCGCCAGCGCAGATTCGGCAAGACAGAGGCACAGGTAGAGGCCGAAGAGAAAAAGTAAAAAGGTAAGAAAGTAATAAAGTAAAAAAGAAAGTGACTTATATATATATTATAAATAAGGTGAAAGGACTGGTGAAAGGTATCTTACCTGTTTGCCTTTTAACCTTTTTACCTTTCACTGCTTCTGCTCAGGATAAGATTGTAAACCCTGATATCTCGTACGCCGGTACACCTCGTACCTGCGAAATCGGTGGTATCGCAGTTGAGGGTGTTGAGGGATACGAGGATTACGTATTAGCTGGTCTCTCGGGACTGACAGTAGGTCAGGAGATTGAGGTACCCGGTTCGCAGATTACCGAAGCCGTAAAGCGCTACTGGCGTAACGGACTGTTCTCGAAGGTTCAGATTACTGCCGACTCGATTGTTGGCAACAAGATTTATCTGTGCATTCATTTAGGTATGCGTCCACGTATCAAGACCATCAACTACAACGGTATCAAAAAGGCCGAGCGCGAGGATATGGAGGCTAAGCTGGGTATGGTTAAGGGTATGAGTTTGACTCGTAACATCATCGACCGTGCCAAGATCTTGGCTAAGAAATACTTCGACGACAAGGGTTACAAGAATGCAGAGATCGACATCATACAGCATGAGGACGCCTCTGGACAGGTAACACTTGACGTAAACATCGACAAGAAAGATAAGATGAAGGTACGCCAGCTGGTGTTCCAGGGTAACGACAAGCTGAAGACTGGCAAGATTAAAGGCTCGCTGTTTGGCAAGGGTGCTTTCGGAAAGATTCACGAGGCTGGTAAGTTTACTAACTTCTTCAAGGCCAAGAAGTTTACCGACGAACGCTATAAGGAGGCAAAGCAGGCTCTGATCGACAAATATAACGAGTTAGGTTTCCGCGATGCAACCATCGTCGAGGATTCGGTTTATCCTTGCGACGACAAGCACGTAAACATCTTAGTAAAGATCGACGAAGGTGAGAAATACTTTGTACGCGATATCACATGGGTAGGTAACACTGTGGTTACAACCGACTACCTGAATGCCGTATTAGGCATGAAGAAGGGTGATGTATATAACCAGAAGCACATCGACAAGCGCCTGCGTGAAGACGAGGATGCCGCTGGTAACTATTACTATAACAACGGTTATGTTTTCTCGAGTATCGACCCTGTTGAGGTAAACATCGACGGAGACTCTATCGATATCGAGATGCGTGTAACCGAAGGTCCTCAGGCTCACCTGAACCATGTCCGTATCTATGGTAACGACCGTTTGTACGAAGAGGTGGTACGTCGTGAGTTGCGCACCAAGCCAGGCGACCTGTTCAACAAGGAGGCACTGACACGTTCGGTACGTGATATCGCATCAATGGGATTCTTTGATCCAGAAAAGGTTGTTCCAGATATCAAGCCAAACGTTGAGGATGGTTCGGTTGACGTGAACTGGCGCCTGGAGCAGAAGAGTAACGACCAGCTGGAGTTCTCATTAGGTTGGGGACAGACCGGTATCATCGGTAAGATTGGTATCAAGTTCAACAACTTCTCTATCCGTAACCTGTTTGGTAAGAACAAACTGCACCGCGGTATTCTGCCTTATGGCGATGGTGAGCAGCTGGGTTTCAGCTTCCAGACCAACGGTAGCTACTATAGTTCACTGAGTGCCAACTACGGTACCAACTGGTTTGGTGGCAAGCGTCCTAACAGTTTGAATGTGGGTGTGTTCTACTCTAAGCAGAGCGACATCTCAAGTTACTACCGTAACAATTCATTCTACAACAACTACTACATGTACAGCGGTGGCTACGGCTCATACAATAATTACTATTACAACTATGAGTCGATGCTCGACGATGATAAGACCATGACCGTATTCGGTGCATCGTTAGGATGGGGTAAGCGTCTGCGCTGGCCCGACGACTACTTCCAACTGTCGGCACAGCTCGGTTTCTCACGCTACATGCTGCGCGACTGGAGCTACTTCTACATCCACAACGGTAACTGTAACAATATCAACCTTGGTTTGACATTGAGTCGTACATCTACCGACAACCAGCTGTTCCCACGTCGTGGTTCAGAGTTCATGGCATCGGTAACCGTTACACCACCTTGGTCGCTCTTCGACAATAAGGACTATGCTAATCTGGCCAAGAACTCTAACTCGGCTACCTACGAGGACGAGTTGCAGGACGTTTATCGCTGGATTGAGTACCACAAGTGGAAGTTTAAGAGTCGCACCTTTACAGCCCTCACAGGCGGTCAGAAGTGCTTTGTGCTGATGACCCGTGTAGAGATGGGACTGTTAGGCAGCTACAACAGCAATAAGCGCTCACCATTCGAGACCTTCTACGTGGGTGGTGACGGTATGAGCGGATACTCATACGGCTACTCGGAGGAGACCATTGGACTGCGCGGATACGAGAATGGATCACTCTCTTACTCTTCGGCCTACGAGACCATGATGAAGGGTGGTACCATCTCATCTTACAACTCTTACGCTTACGACCGATTCACACTCGAGCTGCGCTACCCATTCATGCTGGGTAACACCACTATCTATGGACTGGGCTTCCTGGAGGGTGGTAACGCTTGGGCCAACGCCAAGGACTTCAACCCATTCAAGATGAAGCGTTCGGCAGGTCTCGGTGTTCGTATCTTCCTGCCTATGGTTGGTTTGATGGGTATCGACTGGGCATACGGTTTCGACAATGTTTACACCAGCCAGTATGGTGCACAGAAGAAGGGCGGAAGCAACTTCCACTTCATTCTCGGTCAGGAATTCTAAATTATACAGTTATGAAGAAATTGATTATCTGCGCAATCTGCGCAATCTGTGGTTTCACAAGTATCAACGCCCAGAAGGTGGCAGTGATCGACATGGAGTACATCCTGAAGAACATCCCAGCCTACGAGCGTGCCAACGAGCAGTTAGGTCAGGTATCAAAGCAGTGGCAGGCTGAGGTTGACGCTCTGAATGCCGAAGCCCAGACACTTTATAATAACTACCAGAACGAGGTAGTGTTCCTCTCGAAGGAGCAGAAGAAAGCCAAGCAGGACGCTATCGTTGACAAGGAGAAGCAGGCTGCCGAGTTGAAGAAGCACTACTTCGGTCCAGAGGGCGAGCTGTTTAAGAAACGTACCGCCCTGATGAACCCAATACAGGAAGAGGTTTACAACGTGATTAAAGATATAGCAGAACTGCGAGGCTATCAGTTGGTTCTCGATCGTGCCAGCGATGCCGGTATCATCTTCAGTTCGCCCAAGATTGACATCTCGTCAGAGGTGCTTCGTAAGTTGGGATACGCTAACTAATTGAGAATTGATAATTGAAAAAATAATAATTAAAAACAATAAGTAATATGAAAAAATTGATTATCTGCGCACTTTGCGCTATCTGCGGTTTCACTACCGCCAATGCACAGGGTAAGTTCGGCCATGTGAACACCCAGGAGATTATGCAGGCCATGCCTGAGTTTACTAAGGCTCAGAACGAGATTAAGGCACTGCAGGACCAGTATGAGGCTGACCTGAAGAGCATGCAGGACGAACTGCAGAAGAAGGGTGAGGCTTTCGAGAAGGAGCAGGCTTCACTGCCCGAGAACATCAAGCAGCGCCGTCAGCAGGAACTGCAGGATATGTACACCAAGATTCAGCAGAGCTACCAGGACAACCAGCAGGCTTTGCAGAAGGCTTCGGCTGAGAAGATGCAGGCTATCCAGACCAAGATTCTTGATGCTATCAAGGCCGTAGGTCAGGCTGGTCAGTATGTTTACATCATGGAGAACAACTCGCTGCCTTACATCAGCACTACCCTCTCTACCGATGTAACTGCTCAGGTTAAGACAAAGTTAGGTTTGAAGTAATTCGAAAGTATAACGACCAAATTATAACATCATGAAACGATTCCTCGTACTTCTAGTGGCTTTCGTATCGCTCAACGCATTTGCACAGGGCGATGCCACATCATCCATCAAGTTTGGCTACCTGAGCTATCAGGCCGCCATCCAGTCGATGACCGACTACACGCTGGTTCAGCAGCAGATGGCCGACCTTAAAGCCAAGTATCAGGCAGAGGCCAAGCGTGTAGAAGACGAATTCAACAGGAAGTACGAGGAATTTCTTGATGGTCAGCGCGACTTCCCTAAAAGCATTCTGCAGAAGCGCCAATCAGAACTTCAGGAGCTGATGCAGCAGAACATCTTGTTTAAGAACAAGAGCACAAAGGAGCTTGAAGCCGCTGAGAAAGAGGCAATGAATGCCCTCAAGACTCGTCTTAACGAGACGCTTAGCGCCATTGCCCAGCAACGTGGTCTGGCACTCATTGTCAATACCGACAGCGATGCCTGCCCATTCATCAATCCCGCTCTGGGCGAAGATATCAACGAAATAGTTAAGGATGCTCTCAAGTAATCCAGGACCAATTGGTATTTTTGATAGCGGTTACGGCGGACTCACCATCCTGCATGGCATCCGTCAACTGCTTCCCGAATACGATTATCTTTATTTGGGCGACAATGCCCGTGCGCCTTATGGACCACGTTCGTTCGACGTGGTTTATGAGTTTACGCGCCAAGCCGTAGTAAAACTGTTTGAGATGGGTTGCCACCTGGTTATCTTAGGTTGTAACACAGCCTCGGCCAAGGCACTACGCACCATCCAGCAGAACGATCTTCCAAAGATTGATCCCGAACGTCGCGTGTTGGGTATCATCCGTCCTACAGCCGAGGTGATTGGCGATCTTACCACTTCCAAGCATGTTGGCGTACTAGCCACCGAAGGAACCATCAAGAGTGAGAGCTACGACCTTGAAATTCACAAGCTTTTTCCTGACATCAAGGTATCAGGCGTGGCCTGTCCCTTCTGGGTGCCACTGGTAGAATACAACGAGGCCGACTCGCCAGGTGCCGATTACTTCGTAAAGAAACGCATCGACGAAATCATGCGTAAGGATCCCGACATCGATACCATCATCTTAGGCTGCACCCATTATCCCTTATTGATGCCTAAGATTCTGAAGTATCTGCCCGCAGGAGTACGCGTTGTACCCCAAGGCGAATACGTAGCCGAGAGTTTGAAACAATATTTGGAGCGCCATCCAAATATCGAAGCCAAATGCTCTAAAGGTGCAGGTGTACACTACCTCACCACCGAGAACCCCAACAAGTTCAAGGAACAAGCCCAAATCTTCCTCCACGAACCCGTAGAGGTAGATAACATCACTTTAGGTTAGTTTTCTTATTTCGTGGATGATGCTCTAAGATTTCTTGTCTTAGGGTTGAAGTATCTATGTGGGTATAGATTTCTGTCGTACCGATATCTTCGTGCCCTAAAAGGGCTTGGATAAAGCGAAGGTCGGCGCCACCTTCGAGCAAGGCAGTGGCAAAGGAGTGACGCAAGGTATGGGGAGATATCGTTTTTTGAATACGGGCTTCTTTGGCCTGGGCTTTGATCATAATGAGAATCATGGTGCGAGTAAGATGAGCACCGCGACGATTCAGGAACACATAGTCTTCCTCGCCAGGCTTAATCTTCATCAAGTTACGATCATTAAACCAAAAACGCAGTTCCTGAATGGCCTTGGGCGAGATAGGCACCAAACGTTCCTTGGAGCCTTTACCCAGCACACGCACATACTCTTCGTCGAGATAAAGATCGGAAAGTTTGAGGTTAACCAACTCGCTGACACGTAAGCCACACGAAAAGAGCACCTCAATGATTGCACGATTGCGATGGCCCTCCCATTTGGAAAGGTCGATGCTTTCTTCGAGACGATCTACCTCCTGCGTAGTAAGTACCTCGGGCAGATGGTCGCCAATCTGTGGCGACTCCAACAGTTCAGTAGGATCATCTTCACGATAGCCATCCAACTGTACAAACTTAAAGAAGCTACGGATACCACTCAGAATGCGACATTGCGAACGAGGATGAATGCCGATATCATGCAAACTGGCCGAGAAATGTTCCAAATCGGCTAACGTCACATCGCTGATAGCAAGCTGCTCATGTTCGAGATAGTCAAGCAATTTACGCAAGTCGCGCTGATAGGCATCGAGCGTATTACCCGACATATTACGTTGCAGCTTCAGATAGCGTACATACGCCTTTACAATGCCCTTTTGGTCAATCATTTGCACAAATTTGGTGCAAAGTTAGTATTTTTTTCTAATATATAGAAAAATATTTGTAACTTTGCAGCCGTATTAATACAAAGTTACAAAAATGAAGATTCTGATTATCAATGGTCCGAACCTGAACTTGTTGGGCCAGAGAGAGCCAGGCATCTATGGTTCGTCGTCGTTCGACGCATACCTGCCTGAGTTGCGTAAGCGCTTTGCCGACATCGACATCGAGTACTATCAGAGCAACGTAGAGGGCGAGCTGATTAACAAGATGCAAGAGGTTGGCTTTAGCTACGACGGCATTGTTCTGAATGCTGGCGCCTACACCCACACCTCTATAGCTCTGCAGGACTGTATCCGTTCGCTCAAGGCACCTGTGATCGAGGTTCACATCTCGAATGTGCACCAGCGCGAGGAGTTCCGTCATAAGTCGATGATTTCATGCGCCTGCAAAGGTGTAATTCTCGGCTTCGGTCTCGACTCGTACCGTTTGGCCATAGAAGCTCTGAAGGGATGACGCTCGACGAGTATATCCTGCAGCATACGGAGCCAGAGCCCGACTACCTGTACCGACTATGGCGCGCCACCCACATACACACTATTCACGGACGTATGGCGAGTGGACACTTGCAAGGCCGACTGCTCAAGATGCTGGTGAAGATGATTCGCCCCCAGAACATCTTAGAGATAGGCACCTTTAGCGGCTACAGCGCTATATCGATGGCAGAGGGGTTGGACGAAGGCGGACGCCTATATACCTTCGAGATTAACGACGAGATGGAGGACTTTACCCGTCCGTGGATAGAAGGTTCGAGTGTGGGTGATAAGATAGAGTTCATCATTGGCGATGCGTTACAAGAGGCCCCAAAGTTAGGCATAGCCTTTGATATGGCTTTTATGGATGGTGACAAGCGCACCTATCGCGACTGTTACGAGATGGTGATGAGCATACTGAAGCCCGGCGGTTTTATACTGGCCGACAACACACTTTGGGACGGACATGTGATAGACCATGCCTACGATAAGGACCGACAAACCCAAGGCATTGAGACATTTAACGACTATATAGCCCGCGACGCTCGCGTAGAGCAGGTGATACTGCCACTGAGAGACGGGTTGACACTGATAAGAAAAAAAGATATTTAGAATTAAGATTTTAGAGATGCAAGAGACAAGACAAAACAAGATTGCGAGATTGCTGCAGAAGGAACTCTCGCTGATATTCCAGCAGCAGACGCGTGCTACTCACGGCGTGATGATATCGGTTACACGTACCAAGATTTCACCCGATCTGAGTATCTGCACCGCTTATCTGAGCGTATTCCCCAGCGAGAAGGGCGAAGAGATATTGACCAACATCAATGCCAATACCAAACAGATACGCTACGAGTTAGGCACTCGCGTAAGAAACCAGATGCGTATCATCCCAGAGCTGCGATTCTTTATCGACGACTCGCTCGACTATATTGAGCACATCGACGAACTTTTGAAAAAGTAAAAAGGTGAACTTTCCTTTCTTTATTGCCCGCAGGTACCTGTTCTCAAAGAAATCCACTCATGCCATCAACGTCATTAGTGGTATTTCTGTGATTGGTGTGGCCGTAGCTACGATGGCGCTGGTGGTCACACTATCGGTGTTTAATGGGTTCCACGATCTGGTAGCAACATTCTTTACCAGTTTCGACCCGCAGCTGAAAGTGGTGCCTGCCGAAGGAAAGACCGTAGCTGCCGACGACCCGATTCTGACAGAAATCAGACAATTGCCCGAGATTGAGGTAGCTACCGAGAGCGTAGAGGACATGGCACTGGCCATCTATCGTGGCAGACAGGCGATGGTGGTAATCAAAGGTGTTGACGACAACTTTGCCCAGCTTACTCACATCAACGAGATTCTGGTGGGCGATGGCGATTTCAGCTTGCATGCTGCCGATATGGACTATGGCACCTTAGGTATCCGACTGGCCGAGACGTTAGGCACAGGCTACACCTACGAAGAGCCTATCCATATTTATGCCCCACGCCGCGAAGGCCAGTTAGACATGACCAATCCCGACGAGGCATTCGAGGAAGATGAGCTCTACTCACCCGGTGTTCTGTTCAACGTAAAGCAGTCGCGCTATGACAAGAACTACATCCTGACCAGCATCGCATTCGCCCGTCGTATCTTCGGACAGCAGGGCATGCTCTCGTCGCTCGAGCTACGCCTGAAGCCAGGCAGCAACTTCGACAAGACGAAAGATCAGATTAAGCAACTGTGTGGCACCAAGTTCGTTGTAAAAGACCGTTTTGAGCAGCAGGACGACACTTTCAAGATTATGAAGATTGAAAAATTGATTGCCTATATCTTCCTGACCTTCATTCTGATGGTGGCCTGCTTTAACATCATCGGCTCGCTGTCGATGCTGATTATCGATAAGAAAGACGATGTAGTTACCCTGCGTAACCTTGGCGCAAGCGACAAGCAGATTGTTCGCATCTTCCTGTTCGAGGGTCGTATGATCTCTGCCATCGGTGCCATCTTAGGTATCGTCATTGGTCTGACCCTGTGCTGGCTGCAGCAGCAATACGGCATTGTGGCCTTAGGCTCATCGAGCGGCACATTTGTAATTAACGCCTACCCCGTAAGCGTGCATCCCGAGGATATTATCCTGGTATTCTGCACGGTATTGATTGTAGGTTTCCTCTCTGTATGGTATCCCGTTCGCTACTTTGCTAAGCGACTATTAGTGTAGGTAATTTAGTTTTAACGTAGGTTTAACGTAGAATTTGCAACAAATAAGTAAAAAAGGTGTAACTTTGCACCCGATAACAATTATGCAACAACCAAACTTAAATGACATGAAGAAAATTCTATCGACCATTTTGCTGACACTGATCGGCACAGTAGCGATGATGGCACAGATGCAGATGCCATCAATTCCCGTAGATCCCGATGTACGCATCGGTAAACTTGACAATGGATTAACCTATTACATCCGTCACAACAACTGGCCTGAGAACCGTGCTGAGTTCTACATTGCTCAGAAGGTAGGTTCTATCCAGGAGAATGACGATCAGCGTGGTCTGGCTCACTTCCTTGAGCACATGGCCTTCAACGGATCAAAACACTTTAAAGGCAACGAGCTGATTCGTTGGTGTGAGAGCGTAGGTATCAACTTTGGTGGTGACCTGAACGCCTACACATCAATCGATGAAACCGTATATAACATCAGTAATGTCCCCACCACACGTGAGGGTATCGTAGACTCTTGTCTGCTGATTCTTTACGACTGGGCCGACGGACTGCTGTTGGAACAGGAAGAAATTGACAAGGAGCGTGGGGTGATTCACGAGGAGTGGCGCCTGCGCACCAGTCCTATGATGCGTATGCTTGAGCGTGACCTGCCCAAGCTCTATCCAGGCTCTAAGTACGGTCACCGTATGCCTATCGGTCTGATGGAGATCATCGACAACTTTGAGCGTCCATTCCTGCAGTCATACTACGAGAAGTGGTACCGTCCCGACAATCAGGGTATCATTGTAGTAGGTGATGTAGATGTAGATCAGATTGAGAAGAAGATCAAGGACCTGTTCTCATCTATCGTACTGCCAGAGAACCGCACACTCGTTACCAAAGAGTCGGTGCCCGACAATGCCGAGGCAATTTACGTTATCGACAAGGATAAAGAGCAGCGCACCAACGAGGTGATGATTATGATGAAGCATGAGGTTTTCCCCGACACACTGAAGGGCACTCTTACCTACATGCTGACCGACTATCTGAAAGATGCTTGTATTTTGATGCTTAACGACCGTTTGAAGGAGTATGCCGAGAAGCCCGAGAGCCCATTCCTGAGTGCAAGAGCTGCCGACGGCAGATACATTCTCTCAAGCACAAAGGATGCCTTTGAAATAGACTTAAGTCCTAAGGACGGCCAGATTGAAGCAGCTGTTACTGCTGCCCTCACCGAAGCACGCCGTGCTGCAGAGTTCGGCTTTACAGCTACAGAGTACAACCGTTTCAAGCAGAACTACACCAGTCAGCTTGAGAAACAGTACTCAAACAAAGACAAGCGTTACAATTCGCAGTTTGTAAATCAGTGTGTTCAGAACTTCCTGAACAATACTCCAATGCCAAGCATTGACTACACCTATACCACCATGAAGCAGATTATTCCAGTGCTGCCTCTGGAGGCCATCAACGCCCTGATGAAGGAGTTGATCCTGACCAACGACAGTAACCTGGTGGTATTCAGTATGAACACAGAGAAGGAGGGTTCAGCATATCCCACAGAGGAGAGCATGAAGAAGGCTATTGCCGATGCACGTTCGGCCCAGATCGAGGCCTACGTTGACAATGTAAAGGACGAGCCACTGATGACCACCATGCCTAAGAAGGGTAGCATCAAGAAAGAGACCAAGAACGACCAGTTCGGCTACACCGAGCTGACTCTCTCTAACGGTGCAAAGGTTATCCTGAAGCAGACCGACTTCAAGAAGGATCAGGTACTGCTGCGTGGTGAAGGATTTGGAGGTTCAGCCCTCTATGGCGAGAAAGACTTTGCCAACATCAAGATGTTCGACGATGTGATCGAAGCCAGCGGTCTGGGCAACTTCTCACACACTGAGCTCGAGAAAGCTCTTGCCGGTAAGATTGCCAGTGCATCTATCTCACTCGGAACTAACCGCCAGAATGTAAGCGGTAGCTCTACACCAAAGGATATTGAGACCATGTTGCAGTTGGTTTACCTTTATTTCACCAACATTGCAAAGGACCAGAAGTCGTACGACAACCTGATGCAGACCACAGAGGTTAGTCTGAAGAACCGTCTGCTGCAGCCCGAGGCTGTACTTCAGGATTCACTGACTGCCACCCTGACCTGCAACAACCCACGCAACAAGGTGCTGACAACAGCCGATTTGACTAAGGTTAACTACGATCGTATCCTCGAGATGGCCAAGGAGCAGACAGCCAACGCTGCTGCCTTTACCTTCACCATCATCGGTAACTACGACGAGAGCACTATCCGTCCACTTATCGAAACCTATCTGGCATCACTTCCTGCTAAGAAAAAAGTGGTAAAGAGTCCAAAGGTATCTACCCTCTTCAAGGGTGTTGCCATCAACAACTTCAAGCAGAAGGCTGAAACACCAAAGGCCTTTGCCGTTATGCAGTGGTACTCAGAAGATATTCCTATGACAGCAGAGAACGATATCAAAATTGACATGGCTGGACAGATTCTCAGCATGGAATATCTGAAGAAGATTCGTGAAGATGCCAGTGCCGCCTATACCGTACAGGCAATGGCCGGCGTTGAGCGCAACGACTTTGAGACTATCGCTCAGATCCTTGCCGTTTGCCCCATGAAGCCAGAGAAGGCAGATACTGCCATCATGATTCTGCGCGATGAGGTGACAGCTATGGCCAAGACCTGTGATGCAGAAAAACTGCAGAAGGTAAAGGAGTATATGCTGAAGAGTCATGGCGACCAGGTAAAGCAGAACAGCTACTGGCTGAGCATCATTAATGGCTGGCGCAAGTATGGCATCGACTTCCACAGCAACTTTGAGAAGCTGGTGAATGCACAGACACCTGAAAGCATCAGTGCCTTTGTAAAAGAGGTTCTGAAGTCGGGTAACCGTGCCGAGGTGATCATGCTGCCCGCAGAGTAAAATTTAGAATTAAGTATTTAGAATTAAGAGAGAATGAGTTATCTATTTTCGTCAGAATCAGTATCTGAAGGCCATCCCGATAAGGTGGCCGATCAGATTTCTGATGCAATACTTGACCAATTCCTGGCTTACGACCCGAAGGCACGCTGTGCCATCGAGTCGTTTGTCACTACAGGTCAGGTTGTAATCATGGGTGAGGTTCGCAGTGATGTGTACATCGACCTGCAGACTATGGCCCGCAAAACAATTAAGCGCATTGGCTATACCAAAGCAGAGTATCAATTCGACGGCGATTCATGCGGAATCCTGAGTGCCATCCACGAGCAGAGTGCCGACATCAACCGCGGTGTTGACAACGGCAACGAAGACGAGCAGGGCGCTGGCGACCAGGGCATGATGTTCGGTTACGCCACCAATGAGACTGAGAGCTACATGCCCGTAAGCCTCGATCTGGCACACCTCATTATGCGTACCCTGGCAGATATCCGCAAGGAGGGTAAGGAAATGACCTACCTGCGCCCCGACTCTAAGAGTCAGGTAACTGTACAATATTCAGACGAGGGTATCCCCGAGCGTATCGACACCATCGTAGTATCAACACAGCACGACGAGTTCGACGAGGACGAGAAGATGCTGGCCAAGATCAAGGACGATGTCATCAACATCCTGATTCCACGTGTAAAGAAGCAGATTCACTCACAGAAGGTACTCGACCTGTTCGGACTCGACATCAAGTACTACGTTAACCCAACAGGTAAGTTCGTGATTGGTGGTCCTCACGGTGATACAGGTCTGACTGGTCGTAAGATCATTGTCGACACCTATGGTGGTAAGGGTGCACACGGAGGTGGTGCCTTCTCGGGTAAAGACTCATCGAAGGTTGACCGCAGTGCCGCATACGCAGCCCGTCACATTGCCAAGAACATGGTTGCAGCAGGTGTTGCTGATGAGATGCTGGTACAGATAAGCTACGCCATCGGTGTGGCTAAGCCCATGAACATCTATGTAAACACCTACGGTCGTAGCAACGTGCAGATGAGCGATGGCGAGATTGCCAAGAAGATTGAGAAGCTCTTCGACCTGCGTCCAAAGGCCATTGAGCGTACCCTGAAGCTCCGTCAGCCTATGTACAGCGAGACAGCAGCCTACGGACATATGGGACGTAAGTGCGAGGTAGTACAGAAGACTTTCACCAGTCATTATCACGAAACAAAAACGATGAATGTAGAACTGTTTACATGGGAGAAGCTGGACCGTGTAGACGATATCCGCAAAGAGTTCGGACTGTAATCAGATATGCTGCAAAACGATAGCATCCTAACTACTATAACATCTGCCCCCGGAGATACGGTGGCAGTTCATACGGCGAAACCGCAGACACCCTACGAGGTGCTGCGGTTGTTGCCTAAAGATGCTACGCCTGCCCAACAGGACTCGGCTATACAAGAGTGGTTTGAACCCAAGGAGATTCATTACAGCAGCAGACCTGACACACTGCACCTACCAGGACAAGAGATACCTCGCGACCCGAAGGAAGTGAGTTTGCCGAACTATTACCGCGAGAACTTCTTCTCGAACAACACAATGTATCATCCGGAACTGAATGTAGAGCGTATTGGCGTTTCGGGCGCCCCTATCCCCTACACCATTCAGAACGACAGCTTTGTTACTGGCATTCTGATTTTCTGTTTCCTGCTGATAACATTCACCTTATCGCGCATATCAGGATTTATCATCAAGCAGACCAAGCATTTCTTCTCGCCATCCAAGTCGGTCCAAATGCTCGACGAGACAGGCAGCGAAATCAAATTTCAGTTCCTATTCCTGTTTATCACCTGTCTGCTTTATGCACTGCTATACTACTTCTACACCAACCATTTTGTGGCTAACACCTTTGTATTCTCATCCGAATACACGCTGCTATTCATATACGGATTGAGCATACTGATTTATATGTTAGGCAGAATGATATTGTATTCGATAGTGAACAGTGTATTCTTTTCAAAGAGAAAAAATTTACAATTCCAAGGGTCATTACTACTCATAACATCACTCGAAGGGGTAGCATTATTCCCATTGGTATTACTATTGGCATATTTCCAGTTTTCACTCCAAAATGCCATCTATTATACCGCAACTATCGTTATTTTTGCTAAAATTCTCACATTTTATAAGTCTTATGTTATCTTTTTTAATCAAAAAGGAGGTTTTCTGCAAAATATTTTGTACTTTTGTGCCCTCGAAATGATACCTTTAATTTCGCTCTGGAGCGGATTGCTGGTAATAACTGAGAATTTGAAAATAAATATTTAGGACACATATGCTCAAAAAGATTTTGGTTTCACAACCTAAGCCAACAAGTGAGAAGTCGCCATATTTCGATATTGCGAACAAGTTTGGTGTTGAACTGGTTTTCCGTCCTTTCATCAAGGTCGAGGCAATCAGCTCTAAAGATTTCCGTGCACAGAAGGTGAACATCCTGGATCACACTGCCATCGTATTTACCTCGCGTCATGCCATTGACCATTTCTTCAACATGGCCAAGGAGCTCAGAATCAACATTCCTGAGGACATGAAGTATTTCTGTGTTACCGAGACTATTGCTTTGTACATCCAGAAATATGTGCAGTACAGAAAGCGCAAGATCTTCTTTGGTGAGACTGGTCGTATCGACGATCTGATTCCTACCATGGTTAAGCATAAGACCGAGAAGTATCTTGTTCCACTGAGCGATGTACATACCGACAGTCTGGCCAACCTGCTCGACTCTAAGAAGCTGCAGCACACCGAGTGCGTCATGTACAAGACTGTGAGCAACGATTTCACTGAGGAAGAGGTTAAGAACTTCGACTACGACATGCTGATTTTCTTCAGCCCTGCCGGAATCGAGTCGCTGACCAAGAATTTCCCCAACTTCAAGCAGGACAAGATTGCTATCGCCACTTTTGGTCCAGCAACAGCAAAGGCTGCCAAGGAAGCCGGTCTGCGCTTGGATATCGAGGCTCCTAACGAGAAGTATCCATCAATGACAGGTGCTCTGCAGCACTACCTGTTTGAAATACAAGACTAAGAATTGATGACGACAGCGCCTACCTTCAGTAAAGAGGAGCGCATCGTCAGCAACCTGCTGATAGAAACGCTCTTTGAGAAAGGCAATAGTCATTCGCTGACTGCTTATCCTCTAAGGGCTGTTTTTCTTAAAACAGAACACCATGAGGGGTGTGCCCCTGTGCAACTGCTCATCAGCGTGCCTAAGAAACGCTTTAAGCACGCAGTTGACAGAAACAGGGTGAAACGCCAGGTACGTGAGGCCTACCGCAAGAACAAATCACTGCTCGAAGGTAAGGTAAACGAAGACGAGATGCTCTTGATTGCCATCATCTGGCTGACCGACAAACACTTCCCAACACTTGATGTTGAGAAGAAGATGATAAGCCTCATGAAGCAGATTGCTAAAGACAAAGCATGAAGAGACTGATACATTTCATTTCGTGGCTGTTGGTATTACCTATCCGCTTTTACCAAATGGCCATCTCTCCGCTTTTAGGACCTTCGTGCCGATTCACTCCCACATGTAGCGAGTATGCCAAGCAGGCCATCATGAAGCACGGCCCCATCAAGGGCTTAGGATTGGCCATCTGGCGCATATTAAGATGCAACCCATGGGGCGGTTCAGGTTACGACCCCGTTCCTTAGTAAAGAAAGAATAAAGAAATAATATTTTAGATAAAGATGAAGAACTTTGTAGAAGAACTGAAATGGCGTGGTATGCTGGCACAGATGATGCCAGGTACAGAAGAACTGCTCCAGAAAGAGATGGTTACAGCCTATCTGGGTACCGATCCTACAGCCGATTCGCTGCATATCGGACACCTTTGCGGTATCATGATGCTCCGCCACCTTCAGCGTTGCGGTCACCGTCCTGTTATTCTGGTAGGTGGTGCCACAGGTATGATTGGCGACCCATCGGGTAAGAGCCAGGAGCGTAATCTGCTTAACAACGAAACACTATATCACAATCAGGAGTGCATCAAGAAGCAGGTTGCCAAGTTCCTCGACTTCGAGTCGAAAGAGCCTAACGCTGCACTGATGGTTAACAACTACGATTGGATGAAGGACTTTACCTTCCTTGATTTTGCACGCGAGGTTGGTAAGCACATCACCGTTAACTATATGATGGCTAAGGAGAGCGTACAGCAGCGTTTGAACGGTACTGCCCGCGACGGTCTGTCGTTCACAGAGTTCACCTATCAGCTGCTGCAGGGTTACGATTTCCTGTATCTCTACCAGCACTACGGCGTAAAATTGCAGTTGGGTGGTAACGACCAGTGGGGTAACATGACTACCGGCACTGAGCTTATCCGTCGTACTCTAGGCAATGAGGTTGAGACCTTCGCACTCACCTGTCCACTGATTACCAAGAGCGATGGTAAGAAGTTTGGTAAGACCGAGAGTGGAAACATCTGGCTCGATCCTGTTCGTACCACACCATATAAGTTCTACCAGTTCTGGCTGAATGTAAGCGACGACGATGCCGAGCGTTACATCAAGATTTTCACATCACTTGAGAAGGACGTTATCGACGCCCTGATTGAGGAGCACAAGCAGGATCCTGGTCGTCGTGTTCTGCAGAAGCGTCTGGCTGAGGAGGTTACCGTACTGGTACACTCAAAGGAGGCTCTCGACACTGCAATCGAGGCATCAAACATCCTGTTTGGCAAGTCAACCAAGGAAGGCCTTGAGAAGCTTGACGAGCAGACACTGCTCGATGTATTCGACGGCGTTCCCCAGTTCGAGATTTCTAAGGATCAGCTTGGTCAGCCCGCTATCGAGCTGCTGACAACCGTTGCACCTGTATTCCCATCTAAGGGCGAAATGCGTAAGATGGTTCAGGGCGGTGGCGTATCGCTGAACAAAGAAAAGATTACCGATCAGAACCGCGCTATCACAGCCGAGGATCTGATTGATGGCAAGTATCTTTTGGCCCAGAAAGGCAAAAAGAACTACTACTTGCTGATCGTTAAATAATATTTGGCTGCAAAATTTGGTACTTAGAAAAAAACTTCGTACCTTTGCAGCCAAATATCCTTGGACGATGGTGTAATGGTAACACTACAGGTTTTGGTTCTGTCATTCCCGGTTCGAATCCGAGTCGTCCAACTACTAAGAACATTTTTCTAAAACAAACAAATTATGGCAAATCTATTTTCATTAGAGGGTAAGAACGCCTGGATTACTGGTGCATCTTACGGTATTGGTTTCAACATTGCTAAGGCATTTGTTGCTGCTGGCATCAAAACCATCATCTTCAACGACATTAACGAAGCTGCTCTGCAGCGTGGTCTCGACAACTACAAGGAGGCTGGTATCGACAACGTTAAGGGTTATGTGTGCGACGTGACCGACGAGAACGCTGTAAAGGCACTCGTTGAGAAGATTCACGCTGAGGTTGGACAGATAGACATCCTGGTGAACAACGCCGGTATCATTAAGCGTATCCCTATGCACGAGATGAAGCGCGCCGAGTTCCAGCAGGTTATCGATGTTGACCTGGTTGCCCCATACATCTGCTCTTCAGCCGTTATTCCCGAGATGATGGAGCGTCGTGAGGGTAAGATCATCAACATCTGCTCTATGATGAGTGAGCTGGGCCGTGAGACCGTATCTGCCTACGCTGCTGCTAAGGGTGGTTTGAAGATGCTTACTCGTAACATCTGCTCGGAGTATGGTGAGTATAACATCCAGTGTAATGGTATTGGCCCTGGCTATATCGCTACCCCACAGACAGCCCCATTGCGTGAGCGTCAGCCAGACGGAAGCCGTCATCCATTCGATTCATTCATCTGCGCTAAGACACCTGCCGGTCGCTGGCTCGATCCTTCAGAGTTAGGTGGTCCTGCTGTATTCCTGGCTTCACACGCCTCGGATGCCGTAAATGGTCACGTGCTTTATGTAGATGGTGGTATCTTGGCTTATATCGGCAAGCAGCCTAAATAAGCACATTATACATATATAACAATAATGGGGACCCTGAAAAGGATCCCCATTGATTTTTTATTTACAATCGACTTACTTGATAGCGTCAGCAAGCTCAGCACCAGCCTTGAACTTAGCAACCTTCTTAGCAGCAATTGTAATCTTCTGCTTTGTCAGAGGATTGATACCCTCACGAGCAGGACGCTCGTTTACGCTGAATGTACCGAAACCTACGAGAGCAACCTTGTCGCCCTTAACGAGAGCGTCCTTAATAGCTACTACTGTTGCGTCGAGAGCTTTCTTAGCGTCAACCTTTGAGATGCCAGCACTTGCTGCAATCTTCTCTACCAATTCTGTTTTGTTCATAATCTTAAAAAATTTAATGAAATATTTAATAGTAATAACTGTTGTATAGTCGAAAACTTTGGCAAATATAAGGGAAAGTATTTAAAGAAACAACAAAAAAACAGAAAAATTTCACTTTTTAATAAAAAATAGTTGTTATCGAGGGCATTTTGGCCTAAAAAAGAGATTATTTTAGTAATTTTGCACCCGATAGATGCCAAAAGGCACTCATTATAAAAAGTAATAATAGATAAATAGTAAACGATATGATGTTCCGCATACCAACCATCACAAAGAATCTGCTTATCATTAACCTGATAGCATTCTTAGCCACGGTAGTACTACAACTGCGTGGTATCGATCTGGCCGACATCGGTGGCCTGCATTTCTTCATGGCCAACGATTTCCACCTGTATCAGTTTGTCACCTACCTGTTCCTGCATGCCAACTTTATGCATATTCTCAGTAATATGTTCGGCTTATGGATGTTTGGTTGTGTGATAGAAAATGTATGGGGCCCCAAGAAATTCCTTTTTTATTACATTACTTGTGGTATAGGTGCCGGATTCCTGCAGGAAATCGCGCAGTTGGGCCAGTTCTATATGACCATTAACGCACAAGACCCGACAGTAACTTTTGGCGAGATATTTGCCATCGGTCAGCAACTGAGCAGTCAGCTCAACGCCTGGACCACCATTGGCGCCTCTGGTGCCGTTTATGCCGTGATCTTAGCGTTCGGTATGACATTCCCCAACGAGCGTCTCTTTATCATCCCATTCCCATTCCCCATCAAAGCCAAATGGTTTGTATTGGGTTATGTAGCTATCGAGTTCTTCTCGGCATTAGGAACCAGTGGCGATGGCGTAGCACACACAGCCCACTTAGGTGGTATGCTGTTCGGATTCCTGATGATTCGTTATTGGAACCGTCATCCCAACTCCGGCTTCGACCGTGGTCGCGGTATGCAGTTCTTCGACAACCTGAAGCGCAACTTTGAACAGCGCCAACACCATCAGGGCAGCGGGTACAGCAATCCCAACATGCACGTAAACAGAGGTGGCGGTTCGAAAGAAGATGATATGGAGTATAATGCCCGTAAGCGCCAGAACCAGGAAGAGATAGATGCCATTCTTGATAAAATCCGCAAGAGTGGCTACGACAGTCTGACAAAAGAAGAGAAGAAAAAACTCTTCGATGCAAGCAACCAATCATGATCAAGCAACTTAAGACCATAACGGTAAACCTTATCGCAGGCGCCAATGTGGCTACTGTACTGCTGATGATACTGGCGGGCTATGCCGACCGTATCAATCCTGTAGAGCACCCCATGCTTTCGTGTATGGGTATGGCTTTCCCTGGCTTCCTGATTGCCAACCTGCTATTTCTGTTCTTTTGGTTGACATTTAAATGGAAGAAGGCCTGGATCCCTGTCGTAGGCTATGTGATAGTATATGGCCCTATCACGCTCTATATGCCGCTACACATCTCGCAAACGCCCCCAGAAGGCACCATCAAGCTGATATCCTACAACGTATGTCAGTATGGCGGCAACTACAAATATGAGCAAGGCTTTGAGAAGGTACACGAATACCTGACAGAGCAGGATGCCGATATTGTTTGCTTACAGGAAGATGTCGATACCTGGCGCAGATATGTGAAACAATGGTACGAGAAAATCTACCCTTATAACGATACCACCATCTTTAACCCTCAGGATGCCTGCATCAATGGTGTTGGTATCCATACTAAGTACCCGATTATCAGGAAGGAACGTATCCCCTACGAGTCGTCAGGCAATGGTTCTGTAGCCTACTTCCTCCAAGTGGGTAACGACACCGTACTGGTGATTAACAACCACTTAGAAGGTACACATCTTTCGAACGAAGACCGTGATAAATACAAACAGATGATTAGCGGTAAAATGAAGAAAGACACCGCTAAGGCCGAAACGCTATTCCTTATCGAGAAATTAGGCAAATACGCCGCCAAACGAGCACCTGAAGCCGAAGCTGTCCACGACTATATCGAGGCACACCGACATTACCCGATTATCGTGTGTGGCGACTTTAACGACAACCCCATTTCGTACTCGCGCCGTACCATCGCACAGGGGTTGACAGACTGCTATCAGGAGACCGGAAAAGGCATCGGTTTGTCATATAATCAGAAAGGTTTCTTTGTACGTATCGACCATATTTTAGTATCCGACCACTTTGAACCCTATAACTGCCATATTGATAGTAAAATGGACGCAAGCGACCATAATCCTATCATCTGCACCCTAAAAATGAAAAGTAATCAATAAAAATGAGTGAATTTTTGCCAATAAATTTTTCCTTGTGTAAAAAAATGCCTATATTTGCACGCTATTTTATACGCGAACAGAAAATAATATAAATAAATAATAATTAAAAACAAAATGCAAAACAAAGGAATTGTAAAATTTATCGCAGTGCTTCTGATTCTCGTGTGCTGCTTCTACCTTTCCTTCTCGTTCGTAACACGCCACTACGAAAGTAAGGCTGCTGCTATGGGCGAAGAGGCAGGTGCGGAGTACCTCGATTCAATCAACAACGAGAAGGTGTACATGGGTATCTATTCTCTGAAGCAGTGCCGTGAGATGGAGATTGGCCTGGGTCTTGACCTGAAAGGCGGTATGAACGTTATTCTTGAGGTATCAGTACCTGATGTGGTTGACGTATTGGCCGACCACAAGACTGACGCTGCCTACAAGAAGGCCATGGAGCTGGCTAAGAAGGAAGAGGAGACCAGTCAGAACGACTTCATCTCTCTGTTCGTGAAGTATTGGAAACAGGAGGGCAACGGTCGTCCACTTGCTGCTATCTTTGCTACCCAGCAGATGAAGGGCAAGGTTAGCACATCATCTACCGACTCACAGGTAGAGGCTGCACTGCGTACCGAGGTACAGAGTGCCGTTGATAACTCATTCAATGTAGTTCGTAACCGTATCGATAAGTTCGGCGTTGTTCAGCCAAACATCCAGAAGCTCGAAGGCCAGAGCGGCCGTATCATGGTAGAAATGCCTGGTATCAAGGAGCCAGAGCGTGTACGTAAGTTGCTCCAGGGTTCAGCTAACCTTGAGTTCTGGGAGACCTACAACTCACAGGAGGTTACTCCTCTGCTGGCTCAGCTTAACCAGCGTTGGGCTGCTCAGGGTGGTGTTGACGTAGCCGACACAACTGCTGTTGACAGCGCTGCTACTGCTGCTGTTGCCGATAGCGCCAAGGCTGCTACAGGCGACCTGGCTGCTAAACTGGCTAAGAAGGACAGCAAGGACAACAAGGCTGTTGAGATGGCTAAGAAGCAGAATCCTCTGTTCTCTATCTTCCAGCCTACACAGGGTAACACCCTCGCTGTAGTTGGTTATGCTAACGCTCGCGATACTGCCGAGATTAACAAGATGATCTACTCTGACCTCGCTGGTCGTATCTTCCCTGCTGAGCTGAAGCTCCGTTGGGGTGCTACACCTGAGGACTTCGGAGGCCAGAATACTAAGGGCGACATCTTCGAGCTCTATGCTCTGAAGGTTACTGAGCCTTCAGGTCGTGCTCCACTGGAGGGTGATGTTATCACCGGTGCCAAGGACGACTTCGACCAGATGGGTCACCCCTCTGTATCAATGCAGATGAACTCTGACGGTGCTCGTCGTTGGAGCCAGATTACCAAGCAGAACATCGGTAAGGCTGTAGCTATCGTGCTCGACGATGCCGTTTACTCTGCTCCACGTATCCTTACTCAGATTGACGGTGGTAACTCTCAGATTACTGGTAATTTCACCATCGAGGCTACTAAGGACTTGGCTAACACACTGAACTCAGGTAAGATGCCTGCTCCTACCCGTATCGTACAGGAGGAGGTTGTAGGTCCTTCACTGGGTGCTCAGTCAATCCAGCAGGGTATTATCTCATTCGTAGTAGCTTTCGTACTGCTGATGATCTACATGATCATGCTTTACGGCTTTGTACCAGGTCTCCTCTCGGATATCGCTCTGCTGTTCAACCTGTTCTTCACACTGGGTATCCTTACCTCGTTCCAGGCCGCTCTTACAATGCCTGGTATCGCCGGTATCGTACTGACTCTGGGTACCGCTGTAGATGCTAACGTGCTTATCTACGAGCGTATCAAGGAGGAGCTGAAGAAGGGTCTTGGTGTTAAGGAGGCTCTGAACAAGGGTTACTCTAACGCTTTCAGCGCTATCTTCGACTCTAACTTCACTTCGCTGATTACAGGTATCATCCTGCTTTACTTCGGTACAGGTCCTGTTAAGGGCTTCGCTACCACATGGATCATTGGTATCGTTATCTCATTCTTCACAGCCGTTTACCTCACTCGTGTAGTTTACGATTACATGCTG